>Ga0134128_10000963_pt1 | contig 38919 bp, 34 predicted proteins | sample KB31754_FD_96462 | JGI IMG/M metagenome (GOLD analysis project Ga0134128, IMG submission 96462) | Terrestrial soil microbial communities with excess Nitrogen fertilizer from Kellogg Biological Station, Michigan, USA - KB3-175-4 | ecosystem: Environmental > Terrestrial > Soil > Unclassified ...
GATCTCGGTTGCGGAACGGGCGTGGACGCTCTGCATCTCAAGTCGCGTGGCGTATCAATGTATGGGATCGATAGTTCGCCGCAAATGGTTGAAATAGCGAGAAGTCGAGGCATCGAAGCTTATTGCTACCCCATCGAACACCTTCCACAATTTGACTTGCAGTTGGATGGGGTGATTTCGAACTTCGGCGCTTTAAATTGCTTGGCATCACTCACAACCGTCGCCGATTCGCTTGGCCGCATGGTTCGCTCCGGAGGCCGCCTCGCCCTCTGCTTTATCAACTCCGTGTGCCTTTGGGAAATCGCCTTCTACCTATTGCGAGCAAAACCGGGTAAGGCATTCCGCCGCTTACGCGGTCACGCAAATTCGTCGATCGGCGCTAGCGTTTTTTATCCTTCCGGCGCGGCGATTGTCTCCGCCTTTAAGGCCGACTTTCGTCTGCGCAATGTTTACGGAATCGGATTCTCCGTCCCGCCTTCCTATGTAACGGCCCTGACCGGCTGGGAGGTTGAACAACTATCGGCTCTCGATCGTCGGCTGGGCAACAAACCGGTTCTCCGCGCACTCGCGGACCATCGCCTTTACATCTTCGAGCGCATATGACCGCTGAGAACACTGCGCGGCGAAAGTTTCTTGAAGATTACCGTATCATCCGGCATGCTGAAGGCCGCGGTTCGGATAACAGTGAGTACTACCGTGCTCTGCCTTCGTGCGAACGAAGTGATCCCAATGCCGCGATGTGGGCGATGCGGTCGAAAACGTACTCCTATTTCGAAAAGCACATCCTAAAAGCACTGGAGGACGATAAGCGCACTCCGCTGGATGTGCTCGACTTAGGGTCCGGTAACTGCTGGTTATCTCACCGCCTCTCGGTTCGGCGCCACCGGCCAGTTGCGGTAGATATTTTCGATGACGAGCGCGATGGCTTGCGGGCTGCCCGCCATTATCCCGATCGGTTCCCGGTCATCGAAAGCAACTTTGATTGTCTCCCGCTGCCGCCGAAAAGCTTCGATCTCGCGATCTTCAACGCTTCTTTCCATTACTCGGTTGACTACTTGCACACGCTTTGCGAAATACGCCGATGCTTGCGGCCTTCTGGTCTGTTTGTGATTCTCGACACTCCGATTTACCGGCTGCCAGATCACGGAAGACGCATGGTGGAAGAAAAACATGCCGCATTCGCCAAACGCTACGGCTTCCCGTCAGATTCATTGCCAAGCATTGAGTTCCTTGATATTCCCACATTGAAGACCCTTCGCGACGCCCTGAAGATAGACTGGCAGATCTTAAAGCCGTGGTATGGATGGCGCTGGCATCTTCGCCCCGTGAACGCGCTTCTCAGAAAGCGTAGACCTCCTTCGAAATTCTGGATTCTCGTTGGAAGATTTCAAACTCAATGATTATCCTGCTGCATCCCCGCTCAACCAAACCGAAGAACCGGCGTTTTCCCTTGGCTGTCCTTTCGTTGGCCGCCGTGTTGCAGGGTAAAGAAGATTATTTCATTGTGGATGGCAATTCGGATCCACAACCACAAACGACGCTCGATCGCCTTGCCCAAAATAGCAATGTCACATTACTTGCCGTGTCCGTTATGCCGGGACCACAGATGGTCGCCGCAATTCCGCTCTGTCGGGAATTTCGCCTAAAGCATCCGTTAATCCCCATCGTGTGGGGCGGATACTTCCCTTCCCTCTATCCTGACGCCGCCCTCAATGCGGGTTACATCGACTTTGTGGTTCGCGGTCAAGGCGAGGACACTTTCCTGGAATTAATCGAAGTCCTACGCACTACACGAAAATACGCCGGCGTTAAGGGCCTATCTTACAAAGATGACTTCGGCTTACATGTTCACAACGCGGAACGGCCGCTGCGTTCTCCGAACGATTTCCCGTGGCTGCCCTACGACAATCTACCCAATGCTGCCGGCTATATCCTGCCGACCTTCTTAGGGCGGCGCACGGTTGTCCATCAGGCTAGTATTGGCTGCCCATTTCGCTGCACCTTCTGCGGGGTTGTTCCTATATATCAAGGCCGCCAGCGCACTGAAGAACCGGAGCGTACAGCCGCCGTTCTGGGCCACTTGAAACGAAAATACAATATCGATTCGGTTCAGTTCTACGACAACAACTTCTTCCTCAGTGAAAGTCACTCGGCGGCTTTAGCGAAGGCTATCGAGCCTCTGAATCTCAAATGGTGGTGCGAAGGTCGTATCGATACCGTTCTGCGCTACTCCGATGAAACTTTTCGGCTGCTCAAAAAGGCCGGCGCCACAATGATTTTCTTCGGAGCTGAGTCGGGTTCGGATTGGGTGCTGCAGCAGATGAACAAGAAGGTCACCACCGACCAAACGATGAAGTTAGCGGCCCGTATCCGTCAATTTGGCATTGTACCGGAATTTTCCTTTGTGGTCGGCAATCCCAAAGACCCCGAGCGGGATACTCACGAGACCATCGGCTTCATCCGCCGAATCAAACGCGCCAACCCCGATGCGGAGATCATCGTCCAGCACTACATCCCCACTCCTCATCCCGACGGCATGTATGGCGATGTCGAAGCTAAGATTGAATTCCCTCGCACACCTGAGGAGTGGGCTACCGAGCGTTGGTACAACTTCACAACGCGGCACGATCCTAATGTTGCATGGCTTCCTCAGCGACTCAAACGACGTATTGACAATTTCGACCTGGTTATCAATTCTCGCTGGCCAACTGTGCAGGACATTCAGTTGCCACGCTGGGGCCGGGCGATGCTCCGCTGTCTTAGCGGTTGGCGGTATTCTCTCGGTTTTTATGACTTTCCATATGAACTTGAATGGGCACAGCGCTTCGTCACTTTGAGAAAACCGCGTTTGGAAAGTTTGTAATGTACGTATCGGCTATTGAAGGGCATCGTCTTTGGGCTTCCGTCTATGATTCGAGCCTCAATCCGCTATTGGCGCTCGAACGCCGGGCGATGGGGGATGTTCTGAAGGGAATTCAGCCTTCCACAATGATCGATGTGGCTTGCGGCACTGGCCATTGGCTCTTGCATTTCCAGGACGCTGGATCAGACGTGTTCGGCTGCGATGCTTGCAAGGAGATGTTGAACGAAGCAACCAAGATCTCTTCTTTGCGCGGGCGGATCGCATTGGCGGACGCTGAAGACATCCCCTTTCGCGACTCAATAGCCGACCTGATCCTTTGTTCCGTATCGCTGGGCTACTTCCGGAACATCGGCGGGGTATTTCGGGAATTTGCTCGCGCGTCAAAGGCCGGCGGCTTCATCGCCGTAAGCGATCTGCATCCTGATGCATTGTTGTCTGGCTGGACTCGCTCATTCAAACTCGGCGGGCAGCGGTATGACATAGAACATCACCGTCGCACAGTACAGGAAGTCAACCGCGCTGCTGCGGACGCAGGTCTCAGTCCTAAATTCCATCGCGAGGCATGCTTCACCACCTCCGAGTTTTCACTGTTTCAGCGCGCCGGTAAGCAAGATCTATTCAGGACCGTCAAGAGCATTCCCGCCCTCTTCATCTGTCTATGGGAGAAGCCGTGCTGATACGAGGCGCTCGCGTTGCCACGAGTTCTGCCCAAACTGCCGGCATCAATCTATGGACCGGCAATGGACGCGTCTCGTTTTCGCCGGTTCCTTCGTCGCGGCATCTCACTCTGGATCTCGACGGATCTCTCGTTCTACCGGGCCTGATAAACGCCCATGATCACTTGGAATTGAATCTTCTTCCTAAGTTGGGTTGTGGCCCCTACCCAAACGCATCTGCGTGGGCTCGGGACATCTACCACCCAGATGAGCCGCCGATAAAACAGCACTTAACAGTCCCCAAACCGCTGCGGCTGCAATGGGGCGGAATCAAAAACTTACTATCAGGCGTAACGACCGTTGCACATCACAACGCTTTCCATCCGGCATTCCTAGACCCGAGTTTCCCGGTCCGAGTCGTGAAGCGATATGGATGGGCGCATTCGCTGCATTTTTCTCCGGACTGGGAAACTCGCTTGCAAAATACGCCGGCTGATTATCCATTCGTAATTCATGCAGCGGAAGGAGTCGACGAAGCGGCTCGCGGCGAGATCCAGATTCTAGACAAAACCGGAGCACTCAATCGGCCGATCGTTCTCGTTCACGGTGTCGGTGTGGGTCGCTCCGATCTGCCGCTCCTGAAGCGCCGCACCGTTGGAATCGTTTGGTGTCCAACATCAAACCTTTTTACATTAGGACGCAGCCTGGATACAACCATATTGAACTCAGCAATTCCAATTGCGCTGGGAACCGATTCGGCAATCACGGCAGACGGCGACCTTCTCGATGAATTGCGGATTGCGCATCGAACCGTCGATGCTCACCGGCTGTACAAAATGGTTACATCGGAACCAGCTCGAATTTTTAAGCTGCCGGCTGGTTTCGGGCAAATTTGCGACGGCGGTCCCGCGGACTTCTTAGTCATGAACGATAGTGGACAAACGCCGGCGATGACTTTACTAGAGAATGATCCGCAACTCGTTATGATTCGTGGACGCGTACAACTAATCTCCTCGGAAATTGCACGGCGTTGTCCGCTGAGCATGTTGCAGTCCCTTCAGCCTATTGAACTAGAAGGGCGAGGCCGATACCTCGTTTCGAGCGACGTCTCACATCTGCTGGACGAAACGAAGAGAGCACTGCAGCCGCCTGTTCGTCTGGCGGGAAAGGCGGTTGGCGCGTGACCACGTTGATCCGCTCTCTTCCCGTACTCGTTTTGTATCCTCACGCACGTTGCAACTGCCGTTGCGTCATGTGCGACATCTGGAAAGACACCAGCCAATCCGAACTAGCCGCGGACGAACTGGCTCGCCATCTCGCGGATATTGAGGCGCTATCGGTCAAATGGGTGGTCTTCTCCGGTGGAGAGCCGCTTATGCACTCCGACCTCTTTCGGCTTTCCGACATGTTGAGATCAAAACACATTCGCGTAACTCTTCTCAGCACCGGGCTGCTGCTCAAACGATATGCCGAGCAAATCGCGGCAGGGATTGACGATGTGATTGTTTCGTTGGACGGGCCTCCTCACATCCATGATCAGATCCGCCGAGTGCCTGGAGCGTTTTCCCAGCTCCAGGACGGCATCCGCGCCATTCATGATTTGAATCCAAATTTCCCCATTTCCGCGCGTTGCACTATTCAGAGGTTGAACTACTCCACGCCAAGCGAGACCGCAGAAGTCGCAAAGCGGCTAGGGCTCCGTTCGATTTCCTTCCTCGCTGCCGACCTCACCTCCGAAGCCTTCAATCGGTTTCGCCCTTGGGAGGTCTATCGACAAGCCCAAGTTGCTCTCACCCTCGAAGAAGTTGTGACGCTAGAACGGGAACTTGAACTTGTAAGCAGCAACTGGGAAGGAACCGGTTTTGTCGCGGAAAACGCCGAAAAGCTCCGTCGGATCCCGCACCATTTCCGCGTGCAGCTCGGACTCTGTCGACCACAGGCACCTCAGTGCAATGCGCCTTGGGTCTCAGCAGTCGTCGAGGCGGACGGCGCGGTGCGCCCGTGTTTCTTCCATCGGCCAATCGGGTCGTTGAAATCGCACACCTTATTGCAGGCGCTAAACGGCATCGAAGCCCAGGAGTTTCGAGCCTCGCTCGATGTCGCGACCAATCCCGTATGCAGCCGGTGCGTGTGTTCTCTTAATTGGAAGTAGCAGGGAAGGCTCAACGCCGCCTGGTAACGATTCGGGGCCTATCTACTTATAAATTCCTTTACCAGTTTTTTACAAATACACGGCTTTTCTGCTGTCCTCCCGGCATACGCTGGACAAATAGCCCTTTATCAATGGCAACTTCACTTTGTCTCGAACCAGTCGTTAACGACCCTTTGCTAACAAGAGTGCCGCTTGACCATGATGCACTGTTCTATCCATACGGATTTCCGGTACGGCTCCGATCAAATTCCGCCATAACTCTAGAGGCAGCCGACAGGAGTTGGGGTACGTATCGACACCGGCATGATTACGCTCCGCTTGATATTCGTCTAGCGCTTTCGGCCAGTAGTAGTCCGGCGTGCGTGGAACCGCCTACCTTCAGGTCGCAGGGCCATCTCTTAAGCATCGTGGGGGACCGGGACAATTTTGCATCTCTTGATTTGAATGCCGGCTTTGCTTTCGGATGGGCAACGGAAGCCACGGCTCAAAATCAGGAGTACTTCCGGCAATGCCTCCTGGATGTAATGATCTATCCGCTGCTGGAAGTTAAACACCTGATCACGTTGCACGCTGCTTGCGTCATGTATCAGGGGAAAGGAGTTCTGCTGGCCGGAAAATCGGGCGCCGGAAAGTCGTCGCTATCGTACGCGTGCGCCCGTCGCGGCTGGACGTTTGTGTCGGATGACGCAAGCGCGTTCCAAAGAGAGGCGCCTGATCCGAAGGTGATTGGTCATCCGCAGAAGTTCCGATTTCGTGAACCGGTCGGCGACCTTTTTCCGGAATTCCGCGGGTTGAAAAGCACCATTCGCGCCTATGGAAAGCCGACAATTGAGGTACGCACGCAAACAATCGAATACATCAGACGCGCCGAAGAATGTCCCGTGAATGCAATCGTGTTCCTCAATCGCGCTGCTCATCAGCCAGGGCCACCCGTCCTCGTGCCGGTCTCTGTGGAAGACGCGTGGAATCGGCTTACCTTCTCCGTCTGGGCTGTCCAATTGCCTGCATTTGAAGAACGGCTCACAGCTCTCAAACGTCTGTTGGCGGTCCCGCTTTATGAAATGCGTTACTCGGACCTCAATCCTGCAATTGACCTGCTAGAGCGTGTCATTGGGGAACAGGTGAATTGAACCAGATCATAAAATCGGCAGCCGATCTGAAAGCGCCGCGGCACATCCTTGCGGCACTTGAACTTTTACAATTTCACAATGCTTCCGTGAATCGGCTTGCCTCCTTATCCGGCACGGAACGGCGGCAATTCCTCGAATGGTGTGATGCTCGTCAATTGACGCTTATGCTCCGTCACGTTGGCGGCTCAAACTTGCCCGCTTGGGTTGGCGAGGCAGCATTTGAAAGGATGACGCGTTACGAGTTACGATTCAACCGCCTGAAGCGCGATCTATTTGAGATTGTGGAAGCACTAAACGCAGCAGGTCTGGAATTTGTCCTGTTAAAGGGGCTGAGTCACTCTCCGGCGCTTACGGCAGACCCCAGGCTGAGAGCCCAAGGCGATATCGATCTTTGGTTGATTGGATCGTCGGCATACAAAGCTCGGGACGTACTTAGCAGCTTGGGATATGTTCCGCTGCTCAACTCGAAATCGAGACATCTTTCGCCCATGGGGCGGCCGGGAGGCTGGCAGTGGCGGGGCGACCTGTTCGATCCCGAAATGCCAATATCTGTAGAACTTCATTACGAGCTTTGGAGCGATCGGGCAGAGCACATTGTAGTTCCTGAACTTGAGCAGTTTTGGGAGCGGAAAACGCTCCGCAATTTCGATGGCTGCATGATCAATGTCCTGTGTGATGAAGACCTGCTAGGCTTTGCTTCTCTACACTTATTGCTTCACCTCCTGCACGGCGAGTTGCCGCTGCAGCGTGCTTGGGAAATCGCGCGATTCCTCGATACTCGCGTCAGCGATGAGCCCTTCTGGACTTCCTGGCGCAATTCGCATCCCGCTGCCCTCAGACAACTGGAAACATGTATTTTCTTTCTGGTCACCAACTGGTTTGAGTGCCGGCTCAGGCAAGAACTTGAAACAGATTTTCAGAGATTGCCCGCGACGCTCAAGTCATGGCTGAAAGAGTTCTCCTTGGCTCCTTTAGCGCGTGAATGGAAACCAAACAAATCGGAAATATGGCTCCATCTGGCCCTTATAGAAAAGCGAAAGGACAAACTTCGTGTGTTGGGCCGGCGTCTAATTCCCATTGCGTTACCGATGTTTGCTGACAGGGCGATATCTCGCCCCTCGGCAATTTCGACGCTGCTAACGTTTTGCCGGCAGCTTCCATTGCTGGCGGGTCGGCTCCTGGTGCATCTTGCGACATTCTTTCCGACCCTATTCGAAGGAGTGCGCTGGTTGTGGATACGTAAGCTGTGAGCGGTTTCCGCGGTCTCAGAGTTCGCTACGCCTTTAGTTCCTCAATCAGCGGCAGGGACGTTCCATCGATGCGAATTCGATAGATCGAGCAGTGATCGATTCGCTGCCGAGATTCCCAGATACCGTTGCTTGAGCCTAACTCGTTCAGGACAACACGCATCACACCCAAATGCGTAACGATAGCGGCTAAGCGCCCGTCGCAGTCCGCCACGGTTTCTTTCAGAGCGCAGAGTACCCGGTTACGAAAACAAGCGAAGGTTTCGCCCCCTGGCGCGCACAACTGAGGCGACGATTCCATCGCGACGATGCCGGCTTTATCGGCGCCCATCTGAGACCAACGTCTTCCTTCCCAATCTCCGAAAGAGATTTCTCGAAGTCCACTTCGCGCCGCTATGGGGATGTTCCACGATTGCGCCAAAGGCTGCGCTGTTTGTAGGGAACGTTTTAGGTCGCTTGCATAAAGCTGGCGCACATTGCAACTTTGGAGCCGCGTGGCTAAAGCGTTGGCTTGCTCTCTTCCTAACGGATTAAGAGGAGGATCACTTTGGCCACATAGAGTGCCAGCCATATCCGTGCTGGCATGCCGGATCAGCAATAGCTCCTGAGAGTCACCGGAGCGACCTAATTGGAATAGAGACCGCGGCATTGGCCCTTTCTCGTTTCCCCTTGCATTTACCAAGCCTTTACCAGAATGAGACGCCATGTCCCGGACCTTGTTAGGGGTCATGGAATAATTTGTAAATATCTCCATCATTGCAGGAAACGCCCCGTCACGCTCCCCACCGATGAGTGTAGGCGGAGAACCCGGTCGGCCGTAGAATATCGAATTCAACGTGTAGGGGTAAAGCATCTGAAAAGGCCATATTTATTGTTAGTTCCTGGCCCGGAGTAAGTTCCGCCAGCGGCATTATCTTCTGCTCGACGGGGATATCACCGTAACCGTAATAGACGCCCCGCAGCGTGTAGCCGCGCAGCGCATAGCAGGGCACATGCTTCCGAGTGCGGATGGTCAGGACGAATTGCTTCGGATGCCCTTCCACGGTTATGGAATCGATGGGGCTCGACTCGTTGCGAAGCAGCGAGTACGATTCTTTTCGTTCGCCGAAAAGATCCACTACGCCGTGTACGCGCTGCTGCAATACACCCAAACCGCGATCGCCTACATGAGTCCTGTAATCGTTGTAGCAGAAGAAAATCAATCCGCCGATATAGTCCTTTTCGCGGAATACCGTATCGTGAGTTGTTAAAATCTCGCGGCGGCGCTCATCGCCTTCCGGCCGGTCGGCCGTACATGCGCAATAGCCGTATTCCGAAATCACGATAGGTTTGTCCGGAAACGCCGCGTGCATCTCATCGAGGCTCTTAGCGACAGCGCTCGGGCCGCCTGGGTACCAGCTCCCGAAATACTCGTTTGCCTCGATAAAGTCCATTAGACCGGCCACGTCGCGCTCGGGAGTTTTTCGCAACGAATGGGAGGCATAAGAACAAAGCCGTTGAGGATCCAACTGTTTCGCTTCCGCGAGGAGCCGCTTCGCAAAGTTGTACGCCGGAGGATTTTGCCCATCGATCTCGTTGCACAATCCCCAAACAACAACCGACGGATGGTTGCGATCGCGCGCAATCATCTCGCGCAGTTGTTCCAGTCCGTTCTGCATGATATCGGCGTCCGGCTGTTCACCCATCTCCTTGAACGTATTTGCTCCCCAGCACGGCACTTCGCTCTGCATTAAAATTCCGTGCCGGTCGCAGTAGTCCAGAACCCGCCGGTCCTGCTGCCAGTGGGCACGGGTAAACACACAGTTCAACTTCTTCAGATCGTCATGGTCGTGTGTAATCCATTCGGTGGGCTCCGCCATTCCGAACTCCGGATTGCTTCCGGCCATCCGCTCCACTCCCATTAACCAGACGCGCTCACCGTTTAGATAGAATCCGCCGCCTTTCACTTCGAACTTACGGGCTCCAAAGGTGGATGCAAATACGTGTGAATTGGCCCCACCTTCGATCGAAATCTCTGCCCGGTACAGATGAGGATGATCGAAGTGCCACAGGCTGGCCTTGGGAATAATGGCCGACAGTTTGGCGGTGGTCGTTTGCCCGGCGTCAATCGACAGATTTGATGAACTCGTTTGCGGTATGGCCGCCAGTCCCGTTTGTTCATCGAAAATGCGCAGCAACATGTTGCCTTTCCATACTTGCCGCGAGGCGTTGTGAGCAACGGCATTGATGCCGATTTTTGCACTTCCGTCTGCCAAATCAGGTTGAGCGTCGATCGCGAGCCGTTCCACATACGTGTTCGGCGTGACCAGCAGTTGCACCGGACGGTAGATGCCTCCATCATTCGCCCAATCGCTTGACCGGCCGCGAGGCAGCATATGTTCATTGAAGGCGCTATCCACCCGAACTGCGATCGTATTGAGTTGATCCCAGAGCAAGTGCTGCGTCACATCGATGGTAAACGCGGTGTAACCCTTCCGCACGTGCTCTCCCACCAAGTTTCCATTCACCCACACGCGGGCAGAATGAAATACCGCTTCGAATTCGACCCGAACGGTTGAGTTCCGCCATGAACCGCGCACGTCCAGCAGGCGGCGATACCAGGCCACACCGCGATAGCCGGCAAGCGGAGGCTCGATTTGCCAGGTATGCGGAACTTCTACACTTCTCCAGTCTGTGTCGTCCGATTCGGAAAACCACCTCCGCTGCTCTCCAATATCTTCGGGGTCGGTGCGGAAAAGCCAGCGGCCACAGAGACTCACGATCTCCGTCGTTTGCGCTCGGGAAGACCTTTCGACTTCTTTGGCTTGAAGAGAGGCAGGTAGCAGCGCTACAGCGCTTGATGCATTTTTCAGAAAGAGACGACGTGGAATCATCATTTCGTGTATGTTATCCGCCCATCATTCGGTTAGATGGGATTTTCGGGCGGTCATCCTGCTTCAGACGGGACGACGCAGCCTTGACGGGCACGTCTCATTTGTCCGGATCGTTCGCGGCCATGGCTCCTTGATCATTGTAAGTTTCGGCCCGGCACTCAGCGTGAGGCTCGAATCACCATCAACGCCGCACCGTGGCGCCCGACAGAGGCGTGAAATTCATTGTCAAATATGCCGACGTCTTTTTGCCGCCAGATATCGCGAACAATTTGCTTACCCTGAAGGCCAAGATCGGACCATTGGGCTGTTACTTCTGTTTCACTCTCTCCGAGATTGAACAATCCCACAGCTTTCGAGCCGCCTTCCAGATCTTTTGCCCATATTTGCAGATCGCCCGAACGGTAGACCGGCTTCGCTTGTTTTCCTAATGTGTCCTGATCGACATCAATCACCTCATCGTTGGTCAGCAGGCTAAGCGTAAACGGATCCAGTTGTGTCATGTCGCCGCCAAAGAGCATTGGCGCCGCTAACAACGCCCAGAGAGTCACGTGAGTGTATTGTTCGTTATGCGTCAGGGGCGTCGGAACTAACTCGTCATGTTGAAGAATGTGGCCAATCAGAATGTTGTCCGGATCGTTCCAGCCGCCCGGGCCGGCCCATTGTTCTTTTCCTGCCTCGCTGAAACCGATCTTCGATACGCTGTCCCATAACCCCTTTTGGGGATCGCCCAGATCACCGGTAGTGCGCCAAAAATTTCCGCCGACTTCACTGCCCCACTTCCAAACGTCGCCCCGCCCGTACTCGCATAGGTTGAAGACAAAGTCCCGATTTAGCTGCTCTAGAATCGTGCCCATCAAGCGATAGGGTTTCTGCAACTCATCGCTGTCGTTTGGGTCCTTCATCAATTTCGAATACGAGCACAAATCGTATTTCAAAAAGTCAAATCCCCATTTGGCAAAGAGACGCGCATCCTGTTCTTCGTGCTGGTAACTGCCCTCGTAACCGCCGCAGGTGCGCGTCCCCGGAGAAATGTAGATGCCGGTTTTCAACCCTTTCTCATGAACGTAGGCGGTCAAAGCACTCATGTCGGGAAAATTCCGATTGGGCTTGAGAGTTCCATCCGCATTTCGAGGCTCTCCTCCAATGGCCGGATCGGTAGCGCCAGGTTTTACGTTCCAGCCGTCGTCGATGTTGATATACGAATAACCGTGATCCGCCAAACCGCTCGAAATCATGGCATCCGCTTCAGCCCGTATCAGCTTGTCGTCGATATTCGCATACGCCATGTACCACGAGCTCCAGCCCATCGGCGGACTTAGGGCCAGCGTCTTTCCCGCAACGATGCGGAATTTCCGCTTCGCTTTGCCCAACGCGTTTACGGCTGAAAGCGTCACTGAATAATCGCCCGGCTTCTTAACTGTTCCGGTGATAACGCCGGTATGGGAATCGAGCTTCAGGTCCTTGGGAAGTTTCCGGGCCGAGAACTTCATCGGGCGCGCCCCAGTTGCTGGAATACGGTACAGAAACGGATGCCCTGGGCGGACGCCATACACTTTCGCTCCATTGATTCGCGGCTTTCGCGAAACCGGGGGCGTGAGTATTCCGCGGTCACCTCCAGTTGCCGCTTGGCCGAAAACGACAAGAGGTAGGCAAAGACAGAGTATTACTTTGATAAGCGTGATCATATCCCTCCTAGACGAACTGCAGAAGCCGCAATCGAACGAGTCTGTGAAGAGATCGAAAACCCACCTCCGTAACCGTTGCGGCTCAGTTAGCATACTCCAACATCCATAGCGCTTCGCTGAACCAAGAGCGGAACGATCGCGATTCCACTCTCGAAAGCCCTGGAATCATGTTCGGACCGGCAATGAGTAGTCCAGCCCAGCGTGTCACCGAAACCTCGCGTGTTTCGAGTGCAATGTCGTCTTTGGCAACTACAATAATGCGCGGTACGCCGGAATCCGGCGTACCACCGCGCTGCTCAGGTTGAAGGTCACAACCACGCTCACGCAGGTGACACCGCGCGCCGCCGAATCTGGACGTTCCTCCTGGACGCGGAGATCCGGGCGTTTACTCCCGACTCTCGAATGCTGGCCTTCGTGTCTAGTCCTTAACGGCCATGAATGTCGTGGGATGTTACGCCCACTGATGTGCGGCGGCTCTGTTTCCAGTCTGCCTTCACTCAGAGCCGCCTTGCGTCAGCAAGCGGCTTCTTTCGGACAACCGCACAACCCGCCCACTCACGTGGGGCGGCTCCGTTTCCAGGCTGCTTTCACACAGAGCCGCATCGCGTGAGCGAGCGGGTTCGGGTAACCGCAGGCTCCGCGAATCGCCAGGCATACCCACTCACGACTTCTGAGCCAACGAAAGAATCCATAACGCCACAAGAATGACGATCATTCCGGAGGCGAGATAAGCGCGGACGCGTGAGCCGGCGCCCTTCCATTCGCCCGTAAGGACGCCAGCCACGTTGCTGGTCACGATGATCGTTCCCATCAGCAGCGGCCAGCCGACCACCGTGCCGAAGCCCCCCATCCGGTAAACGCCGAGACCGTAAACGGCGAGGCCTCCAAACCAGAACGCTCCCATCAACGCGCCGTAAAACCAGTTCAGGCCGGAACCGGGCATCCAGAACCTCTTCAGCGTCGAATTTTTTCGCAACAGGTAAACACAATACAGACAGTTTGCGAGGAATCCTCCCGTTGTTGCGGGGGCCGCCACTACATTCGACATCCACACCTGCGACACGCCAAGTTCGCGCGCGTGCACCAGCGCTTCCGCGCCGAACGCATAGCAGAAATTGAGAGCCGACGAAAGCAAGCCGGAGCCGATGCAGACCATTAGACCGGCAAGGAAAGACGCTTTCACCACAACGCCGCGATCCGATGTCTCGGACGCCTTATCCTTATCGCGCAGCGATCCGGCGCGCGCCGCGAGAGCAATGCCGAGCAGCATCACGGCCGTTCCGGCGAAATAGAGTTGGCCCTGGGTGGACCCGAGTTTTTCCGGCGTGAGCACAAGCAGCGGAACCAGCGACCCGATGGAAGCGCTTAGACCCAGAATGATCGCGAGGCCAAGCCCGATTCCCAACATGTTCAACCCCAAGCCCGTTAGCGTCGCGCCGGCGCCCCAGCAAACGCCGAATCCCGCAATGGCCGCGATCGTCTTTGCCGAAGTAAGGTGATACACCTCGCTCCATTGCGGCACGGTCGCCCAGGTAAGCAGCCACGGAAATACGACGAGGCCCGAAAACGCGAACACCAGCCAGATATTTTCGAAATTCCAGCGGCGGGCGAACTTCATGGGCGCCGCAAACAAACCTTGCAGTACTCCCGCGGCGAGCACAATGCCCGCGCCCAACAGAATCTCGATGTTCATAAAGAGCTCCTGGCCTTACTGGCCGGCGATCTGCTTCAGCCGTAAGCCTTGCGCCTTTTTGGCGGCAGCCCGGAGAAGTTCGTTGGCGGGCTTTTTCGTTTGAATCGTCTGCAACACCAGCTCATCAATGATAGAGGCGATCTCCGGCCAATCCGCGCGGCGGGGCAGTTCCCTGGCATTCGCGTGCAGATCGTCGAGCCGGTTGTAAAACGGAATTGTTCTATTGATTTCCGGATCGGCCCATGTGGACCTCCGGCAGCCGATCGCGCCTTCGAGCGTCAACAGCTTGTCCATATGCTCCGACAGGCAGTGTCGCAAAAATGCATACGCAACTTCGCTGTGTGGACTTCCGGCGGCAATCGACAGAAGCCAATAGATATTTAGAGAGGTTGAATTGCCGCCGGAGGCGTGCGGCACATTCGCGATATTGACGCGGCCCTTCACTCGGGACTCGGGAAGAGTTTCGCACATTGCGGCAAAACCGAACCAGTTGACCATCATCGCGCCTTCGCCTGCGGCAAACGCGAGGCCTGATTTCACAGAATCCATTTCGCGGCAATGTGGGTGCACGGCGGAATCGTCCTGGAGCATCGTGCGATAGAAACCGAGGGCCTCTCTGCACTCCGGTGTGTCGAATTGAACCTTTCCGGAGCCGTCAATCAATTCCCCGCCGCGCGTCCATAACTGGAGCAGGAAATCGTAAACGGTATTGTGCCCATCCGGGAAGGCCGCGAACACGGCCCCGTAGAGACCTTCACCGGGCTTCTGAAGGAATCGGGCAATTCGATGAAATTCATCCCAGGTTTGGGGCGGCGCGAGCGCCGTTCCGAAAGCGGTTCGGTACTCGTCCTGCCGCTTCGGATCTTCAAACAAATCCTTGCGATAAATCAGGCACTCGGGCCCGTCGTGATACGGCGTCCCGAGCACACGCCCATCCATGTCTTGCAGGCGCAGCAGAGAAGCGCTCCAGCCATGGGGAAAATCGTCGGGCGGGCTATCTCGCAGGAACGGAGCCAAATCCACTACGGACCCTGAAGCATTCGCCGACGCAATCCAATCGGTATTCAGAAAGGCTACATCCCAGTCGCCACGCCGCAGTCCATCAAGGGTAAACAGAGTTTCCACAAGCGAGTGCAGATCGAACGCTTGCGCGTCGAGAACTAGTCCCGTATGGGCGTTAGCCTCGAAAGCCGTCCATTGCTTGCGCACGGCCGATTCAAAGGGGCCGAACTTGCGGACCGCGATGCGGAACGATTGTTCACGTTTCACGACTTCTCGACCCCGTTCTGAAAGGCCGAGGGGTCGCGATATTTCGCTGTCTGCAGATGCTCGCAATAAAGCACCAGTTCCCCCGGATGCTTGAAAACTTCGTAGGCGACGCGCACCATGCCCATCTCCGCATATTTCGGCTGTTTCTCCAGATTGGTGCGAATTGTGTAGATGGTATCACCGATGAAAACCGGCTTGATGAAGCGCAGCCGGTCGTAACCATAGCTGAATGTATGAACGCAGTTGTGGGCCATGAGGCCAAGTCCCAGGCTGAAAACCATCGCGCCGGCGACGAGTCTTCGTCCGAACACACCCTCCTCGGTGGCGAACACATCATCCGCGACATACGGGTGCATATCGAGCACCAGTGCATTGAACATCATGCTCTCACCTTCGGAAATGGTGCGCCGGATGGAACGCGCGCGCTGTCCGATCTCGAAGTCTTCGTAGTGCCAATCTTCGGCGTTCCAGATCGCAATTTCTTTGTGCTTTGCAGGATCGGGATTGGGGTTTGTCATCGCTCTCGTTCCGGTAAAGAAAATTCGTGCGCAAGCTGGTCCGTATGTTCGCCCAATCTGGGTGCGCCGCGCGGGCTCTTCAGCAACGCGCCGTCGATCCGTATAGGACAGCGCGTTGTTCTGAGCGTCGCGCCTTCTTGCGTACCGGCCTCCTGAATCATATCGAGCGCTTGAAAACCCTCCTGCTCGAACAATCTCGGCCAGGTATAGACGTCCGAGCACCACACGTCGGCTGGTTCGAGAATGGCGAGCCAGTGTCCGGTCGTGCCGGTTTTCAGGTGCTCCGCGAGAATTGTTTTGATTTCGTCGCGGCGCTTGAACAACGATTTCGGATCGCCGTACGCGAGCAGCGCGGGACATCCGAGCAGTTCGCCAAGCCGGGTGACGGAGCCCATCGCGAGCGCGAGGAAACCGTCGGCGGTCGCGTAGATGCCATAGGGCGCACCGAGATATGCGTGCGCATTATTCACGGCGCTTCGATGCGGCAATTGGCCGCCATCGTTCAAATGCGTCGTCAACACCTCAAATTGGAAATCGAGGATGGATTCGAGCAAGCTGACCTCGACCTTCCCGCCGGCCCCGGTGATCCCGCGGCGCACCAGGCAGGCGAGAATGCCCTGCACAAGATGGGCGCCGGCAAAAAGATCGACGACGGCCAACCCGAACGGAACCGGCGGTTGATCCGCATCGCCGCTGAGCCAGGTAAGCCCGGACAAAGATTGCAGCAGCAGATCCTGCCCTGGTTTGTTGCGCCATGGCCCCTGCTGGCCGTAGCCCGTCACTTCTCCGTAGACCAGACGAGGATTCAGCTTGCGCACAGCCTCGTAATCGAAACCGAGCTTCTCCATTACACCTGGGCGAAAGTTCTGAATCATCACATCGGCATGGCGCAGCAGTTCGCGGACACGCTTCTGATCATGAGCGTTCTTCAGATCGGCGGCAAAGCTTTCCTTGTTCCGATTGATTGAGTGAAACAGTGTGCTGACGCCGTCCAGTTCAAGGTTCGAAATGTAGAGCTGTCGGCAAAGATCGCCCGTTTGCGGCCGCTCTATTTTCACAACCCGCGCGCCCAGATCCGCAAGGCGCAGGGATGCCGAAGGGCCCGCGAGAAATTGGCTGAAATCGATAACCAGCAGTCCGTCGAGCGGTCTCATAACACCGCCTACTCCGCCTCTATCTGAATTTTCTCGAGCATACGGTTCAATTCGTTCAGCGCCATTTTCTCCTCGCCGCCCCCCGTAAGATAGTTGTGAACGACCGGCCCGGCTGCATCCTGGAATGCAAGATAGCCGTTGAATCGAGGCCGGAGATACGCAGCATCGAGCGTCGGCAGCGCATTCTCAAAGAAATGATTGCAACGCCGATTCACCTCTTCATTCCGCCACGCGCCGCGGTAGCCGGGCTGGCCGCCCGAATCGAAATAAATCGTTGTCTGGCACCCCGCGCTCGCGACATATTGTGCGTACTGCGCGGCGATTTCCTTGTCCTGACAGCGCGCGGAGATCGCGAGGCCAGCGCCGCCGAGAGTAGAGCGGCAAATGCCTGCGCCATCGATTTTGACAAGGCCGCCGGTTTCGAGCACGTGCTTGGAATACCCGGGTCGTCCGTAATTGGAGTAACCGTAGGCAAAAGGACAGTACGCGACGGTATCGCCCGCCGACAGGCACTGCCACGTGGCGATCGGGTTCCGGTGAAAGCACTCCGGATCGCAGAGCGACAATAGCTCGCGCAGCATCCGCAACGCCGTGATGCCGATCTCCCGATCGACGACCTGGCCTGGAAGATCGAAAGGATCTTCGCCCAATGCCGCGCAGAGCATGTAGAAATTCATCAGACTATCGATTGCAAGACCGGGAACGGCAACGAGCCCGCGCCGGGCGATGCTCAGCAGCTCGGACCACGTTTGGGGAACGGCGGCTTCCGCCTGCAGCAAGAGATCGGGGCGCCACCCGCTGACGGGAGCGGCAGCATCAATTGCCAGCGCCCACTGACGGCCTCCAAATTGGTAACTCTCGTGGGAACGGCCAGCGGAATTCCGCGCCTGATCCTCCAGGAAGTGGCGCGGCAGGTAATCGTCCAGAGGAAGCAGCGCATCGTGCTCGGCAACATGCCCGGCGGAGGGGTGATCGATGACGAGCAGGTCGAACCGCTTCGCCAATTCGTCGATTGGATAGTCCGCGAACTGTTGCAACGAACGGACCTGCCATTGGATATCGACGTGCGAATGCAGCTCCGTAAAACGCTGGGCTGTCGCCACCATCGGCAAATAGCCGCGTGTATGCCGCCAGGTAATGCCGGTGAGTTGTATCGGAGTTCGCAAGATTTGATTTTATTAGTGGATGAATATTGTGTCAATGAAATGAAGACCCATGCCCGCGCCCTCATTGGTCGCGGTTCAGTGCAGTACCGGAGCGCGCCCACGCCAAGCGTTGAACCACGACTGTGAAGGAGCGGACGTCCTCAAGCAATCTGATGCTCTGCTGTTGCTATGCAGCCGCGCCTAACGCAACGTCTTCTCCGGCATCGGCGCGATACTCAAAAGCGGAGATGCAATGGACTTCAACGGGAAAGTAGTCGTAGTGACGGGAGCAGGTTCCGGCATCGGCGCGGCCTGTGTCCGCGAATTTACGAGCAGGAACGCCGCAGTCGCGATGGTGGATCGCAAGGCGCGGGCGGATGGCGAAGCCTCCCGCGACTCACGCGCAACAGGGGCGGTGGTCGAGTATTTCCAGGCAGACCTCAGTTTGCGGCCGGAGGTGGAAAGACTGATTCCGGAAATTGTCCACCGTTTTGGAGGAATCGATGTGCTGGTGAACAATGCCGGAATCCAGCGTTACGGCTCCGTCACGACAATCGACGAAGAGCAATGGGACGAAGTGATGGACGCCAATTTGAAAAGCGCCTTTCTTATGTCGAAATTCGCCATTCCGGAAATGATCAAGCGTGGCGGTGGCGCCATTGTGATTACGGGATCGGTGCAGTCAGTGACCGCTCAACGCAACTCGGCGCATTATGTCGTAAGCAAGCACGGTCTTCTGGGATTGGCGCGGTCGATTGCGCTCGATTTTGGAAGCCAAAACATTAGAGCTAATTGCGTGATGCCGGGCGCGATCGACACGCCAATGCTGCGCTGGGCCGCATCCCTCGATTCCGATCCGGACCGCGTCCTCGCGGCGTGCGACCGCCTGCACATCCGGGGCAAAATGGGCGAACCCGAGGAGGTTGCTCGCGTCATCGCATTCCTCGCCAGCGATTTGGCTTCGTTTATTACCGGGGCGGCGATCCCGGTTGATGGCGGCCTGTTGACGCCGACCGGCGGGATGCTGTCACAAGAGACGGGAACGGGCGGGGCGAACCCTTGAACCGAAGCCGGTCGCGGCGCCGGTTCACCAAACACTATCCGCGCACCCAGGGACCGCGGCCTGCCTCACAGGCGGCACGTATTCAGCTATAGTCTGACGATCTTGGGAGAGGAGAAGGATTTCACCGCATTTCGGGTGTCGAGAACCAGTCTGGATGTCTCGATGAGCTTCGCATAATTGAAGCCGGAATGATCGGTGACGATCACAACGCAATCCGCTTCGGCGACGATTCCGTGGTCATCGGCTGCAAACAGGCGCTCCCCATCGTCGATCCGCACTGAAGGCACAAACGGATCGGTGTAAGTGACCCGGGTTCCGCGGCAGCGCAACAGGTGGATGATATCGAGCGCGGGAGATTCACGAACGTCGTCGATGTCCTTTTTGTAGGCGACCCCCATCAAATGAACGTGCGAGTTCCGCAACGGTTTGCCATGATCGTTGAGAGCGTTCTGAATTTTATCGACGACGAAATGGGGCATCTGCCCATTGATATACCCTGCGAGTTCGATAAACCGCGCCTCAATTCCGGCTTGGCGCGTCTTCCAGGAAAGATAAAAGGGATCGACCGGAATGCAGTGGCCGCCCAGGCCAGGACCGGGATAGAAAGGCATAAAGCCAAAGGGTTTGGTGGCGGCCGCGTCGATCACTTCCCAGATATTGATTTTCATGCGATCGCACATAACGGCCATTTCGTTGACCAGGCCGATATTGATCATGCGGAACGTATTCTCAAGCAGCTTTACCATTTCGGCGACCTGAGTGGAGCTGACGGAAACGACCGTCTCAAGCGCCTGGGAATAGAACAAGGCACCTAGCCGCGTACACTCCGGAGTGACGCCACCCACCACCTTAGGAATATTCCTAGTGCGGTACTGGGCGTTACCTGGATCGACGCGTTCCGGGGAGAAACAGAGGAAGAATTCTTCACCGACACGCAGGTTTGGTTTTTGTAAAGCCGGTAAAACCAGCTCATCGGTAGTACCTGGATAGGTCGTCGATTCGAGGATGACCAGCGTTCCCGGATGCAAATGCTGGCTGATCTGGTTGCAGGCGGACACGATGTAACTCATGTCCGGGTCTTTTGTTTTCCGCAGCGGTGTCGGCACACAGATATTAATGGTGTCCAAATGCGCGATCGCGGAAAAATCGGAGGTGGCTGTCAGTTTGCCGCTTTCGACGAGTTCGGCGAGTTCTTCCGACCGGATGTCGGCAACGTGCGACCGGCCGAGATTGATGCCGTCGACCTTCGATTGCTGCAAATCGATTCCCGTAACGGTGAAACCCGCTTTGGCGAACTCCACCGCGAGCGGGAGGCCAACATAGCCGAGACCTACGATTCCGACCCGCGCCGAACGCGCGCGAATTTTCTCCGACAGTGATTCAACCCAAACTTCTGGTTCTGTTTTCGTGAGCAGCATCTAAAATGACACCTACATCCTTGTTTCGTATCGAATGATAAAACTGGCGTCCGCTTCGGAAGACACCCTGCGCTTCGAGCCAGCCGAAATCGGTACAGCATCTTCAAGGCCAAGTTTCTTCATTTTGTATAGGAGCGCCTTGTAGTCGATCTTCAGAAGCGCCGCGGCCTGCTTCCGATTCCAATGAGTCGCATTCAGCGCCGCTTTGATGGCCTCGCTTTCGGCCTGTTCCTTGGCCTTGGTTACCTGCTCCAAAATCGGCGAGGCCGGGGCTGCCGGTTCGCTGCGGGAAACGGGCAACATCTCATTTCCCTTGGAGGAGGCCGAACGCATGGCGCGTTCCTGCAATTCGGAAATAATCAGACTGGCGTTGCCGAGCACGATAAACTTCCGGATCACGTTTTCGAGTTCGCGAATATTACCGGGCCAACTGTGATTCATGAGCGCCCGCTGGAGAGGAGCGGTGAGAGCCGCCGCTGGAGTTCCCGGCGTGCTATGTTTCTGCAGGAAGATTTCGGCAAGCGCCAGAATGTCGTCTTTTCGCTCACGCAGCGGCGGAAGCCGGAGATTGATCACGTTCAATCGATAGAACAGATCCTCGCGGAAGGTCTTCTTTGCGATACCCTCTTCGAGGTTGGCGTGGGTCGCCGCAATGACGCGCACGTCGACGTGGATGGTTTCCTTGCCGCCGACACGCTGAAATTCGGAATCCTGTAGCACTTGCAACAGCTTGGCTTGCAGTTTAAAGTCCATGTCGCCGATTTCATCGAGAAGGATTGTCCCGCCATCGGCGATCTCGAACATGCCCGATTTCTTCTGAAAAGCGCCTGTAAATGCGCCCTTTTCATAGCCAAATAGCTCGCTTTCGACCAATTCCGAAGGCAAGGCGGCGCAGTTCAGTTTCAAAAACGGCCGATTGGCGCGCCGCGAGACCGAGTGCAGGTGACGGGCGAGCATCTCCTTCCCGGACCCGGTTTCGCCCTGAATCAGAACCGTGGCCTCGGATGAGCCGATTTGGGTTGCCAGCGCTTCGATTTCTCGCATTCTGGCATTACCGCCGAAAAATGTTCCCTTGCTGTTCAACGGCGGACGGCGGACGGCGAGGCCAGCGGACGATGACGCGACGCGCTCGACCGCTTTCGCCACGGCCTTGCTCAGATCTTCGTGATTCACGGGCTTGACAAGGAGGTCCGTGGCTCCACATCGCCGCGCTTCGATGGCCTCGTGCGGAGAGGCATCGGCGGAAATCATGATCACCGGCAACTGCTTATCGAAGCTGCGGATTTCACGCAGTACCGAAAGGCTGTCTTTTCCAGCCATTCCAAAGGCGAGCAGCACCGCCTGGACGCTCGATTCTCCAGTCCCATCCTGCAGATAGCCCAGCACCTCGTCTCCGTCCTGCGCCGTATCGACGGCGTAGCCCTGGCAACGGAGCACTGTCTCGAAGTAGCTACGCACCTCGAGTTCATCCTCGGCCACAACAATTCGTAAACTTCTGTAATCTCGCTGCATAGATCGATCTAGTCCTTTCCCGCCGCGGCGCCGGCTTGCAGGGCGCTGCATTCCAAGCCCTCCGACACCAGTCCGGTGGGCATCACAAATGAAAACGCCGCGCCAGCGGGGGTATTTTCACTCCAAATGGCGCCGTGGTGGCGATCGATGATCAACTTGGAGATGGCGAGGCCCAGGCCGCCGCCAGAACGGTCTTTGGCTCCGCCATAGCTCGCGTTTTCTTCAAACATCCGCCCCAGGCGATCCGGCGGAATAGCCGGGCCGTTATCTTGAATATCGATTCGGAAAGCATTGACCAGCTTCCGTTCCTGCGCCCGGCGCTCCTGCGTGGCATTCGAGCCTCGGCGCCGCGTCTGCCGCCGCTCCCAGAAATAGGGGCGGCCCTGGATACTGATTCGCCCATAGCGGGGTGTGAATTTGCAAGCGTTGTCGAGCAGACTAAGCAAAACCTGCTCGATATGCGCCGGCTCGAAAGAGAGGCCTTCGGGCGTGGGCTGGAATTCCGCCTCAATACTGATCCCCTTCTCTCTGATGACCGGCGTCATTTCGTCGAGCGCCTGTTCCAGGCATTCCCGGATATCGGCGCGTTCGTAATTGGCGCAATATTCTCCGCGCCGGCCAACACTCAACTGGTACATAGATGTCGACATCCGGGAGAGGCGCTGGGCGCTCTGCTGAATCCGTTCAACGACATCCTTTTGATCCCTGGTGAGCGGCCCAAGCATTTCCCCCAAAAGCAACCCCGAATAGCCCGTCACCGCCGTCAGCGGAGCGCGGAAATCATGGACTGTGCGCGCAAGAAAATTCCAGTGCCCCTGTTCGTATTCCTGCAACCTCAGATTTGCCTGAATCAGGCACTGCAGCATTTGATCGCAGTCGCCTCGGCCTGGAGAATCGAACCGGCTCGCAGGCTGCTGTCGAGCAACTTCTAATACCTCGTTGAGAAATGCAGAGAGCGTGGCTCGACCAACCGGCTTCAAAACAACGTTGAGATAGGCGTGGCCATGCGCCTCACGGAAGGCGTCAACGCCGTCACGATCGACGAGAAACAATGAATTCCACAGAGGTTTTGCTGTCGCATTGCCTGGGATCACCCCGTTTGGCGGCACATCCCAGATCGTCAGCTCGTCAGGCGCAGGCGAATCGCCGGCCTGTTCGTCAAATGAGTTCCAGCCTAATGCGTGCTCTTTAGGCAGGATCTCTCGACAAACCCGGAATAGTTCCGGATCTTTTGATATCAGCCTTACTTTCATCCGCTAGTTCGCCGGTCACAAAACAGCCTGTTTAGGCGGTTCCCGCCCTCAAACTGTCTTGCAGAAACACACGAATTCATCCTTCAGATAAATCCGTAGCGTTCGCCGGCTGCTAGACCTCCTCCGATGAGATACCCTCCGATGATTACTATCGGTCTAGGCTTAAACGAACATGAATTGGATGTCTCAACCGTACCTCAGTCAGGGGCAGTGTTCAACCATTGCGCGTACCAAAAGACAGTAACAAGTACTAAGTTATTTGCTTTCGATATGGGATTTTCCGGTAAATTCGCTCAGTACTCGCAAATAGTTCCGATCAATCGACAATAGTCCACTTCTATGGATTCCGCGCCCCGACGCCCTGCCTTTCCGCTGTTTCATATTGGACTACGAAATGCACGGGGAACAGCATGTCTCTCGACTGCCGGTCCAGGCATCAATGGGCGGCGGGACGGTTCGATCTGTGCCCGGGAGATGTGCGGACACCACTATCAAGAACAAAATGACAGGACAGAACGGGCGCCAAAAATTCTCGCGGCTTGGGGTACGCTGGACAATCCAGATTTTCGAATCCTCAGAACGGCCGGCCATTTCAAGCGAAACAGACAACGTCAGCGGCGATGGATTCTACTTCCGCGCTAAAGAGCGATTCAGTCCGGGAGAGGAACTGGAATGCCTGATTTTGATTCCCACATTCGATCCGTCACTCGTTAGCAGGAGTCTGGATTTGCACTGCTGCGTTCGAGTGATGGCCGTCGAGGTTTTAGAAGGCAATAACGGATTCGGCGTGGAGTGTCATATCGAAAATTATTCATTTTCGGCCATTTTGAAGCACAACGTGCCGTACGGCGGCGGATTGGCTTATAGCTGAAATCAGCTTCCTGAAAGGCAGAGCGCAACGGCCGAATGCGCTTCAGATGTGCCGGCCGGGCACATGCTTGTGCATCCAGCAATCGGAAGTTTGTGACAGATTCCGCTTTTTAGGGAACGGAGATGCGGGATCGTGCTGTTGGTTCTCCGGGATTCTGGGCTCTTGTCGCACGCAGGCGGCTGGCACATGACGTGCTTTCAATGACGGCATGCCGCATATATATACACGATGGACTGACAAGGCTGTGCTGAACTTTTTTGGCGCGCTTTTTCAATTCTCGGTCGTGCTCTTGAAACGGCGGCGGCGCTTCGCGAACGGCATATGAAAAGAGCTCGTGGCCAGCAACCGATCATCAATATTCTGTCCGTCGACGTAGAGGAATGTTTTCACGCGACCGAAGTATCGGGTTCCGGGAACGGATATCCGGAAGCGCGGCCGGCGGTAGAAGCGCAGACAAGGCACGTTTTGGAGCTGTTTGAGCGCCATAGGATTTCGGCCACGTTCTTCATGCTCGGCATGGTTGCGGAGAAGCACCCGCGGCTTGTGCGAGAAATCGCGAAACAAGGTCATGAAATCGGATGCCATAGCTATGCGCATTCCCTGGTTTACGATTTAACGCCTCAGGAATTCCGGCAAGACACAATACGGGCGGTTCGCTGCATTGAAGATGCTTGCGGGCTGACGCCACGCACCTATCGCGCGCCTAGCTATTCCATAACGGCGAAATCGCTGTGGGCCTTAGAGATTCTTGTGGAGCTTGGCTTCACTCACGACTCGAGCATCTACCCCATCCGCCACGATCGCTATGGCATTCCGGGATTTGGCCGGCATGCACAGCGGTACGAGACTCCGGCCGGGCCTATTTGTGAAGTGCCGATCGCGACAGCCCAACTTTCTTCCAACCGGCTTGTGCCTGTCGGAGGCGGCGGCTATCTCCGGCTTCTGCCGTATTGCTACACGGCAGCGGGGGTCCGCCGCATCAATGCAAGTGAAGGCCAGCCTGCATGCCTATACTTTCATCCCTGGGAATTGGATCCCGACCAGCCGAGATTGACATCGAGTCTGGTTTCCACGCTTCGCACGTATCGCGGGCTGCGTACGATGACAGGTAAGATAGAACGGCTATTATCGGATTTCGCATTCGGCCCGCTAACTGCCGTTCATCCGATCGAAGAGCCCGCTCTGGCGCTCGTCCGCTGACTAGCGGGCGCGCCCGCAGCAGGATCAGTTCCTTGCACACATACATGGCGCGCGCGAGTGCGCGGGTTTTGCGGTTGTCCGACCCGCTTGCTGACGCAAGACGGCTCTGAGTGGAGGCAATCTGGGCTCGCGTCGCTATCGGGCGCCACTGCCCGATAGCATCACTCGAACTGTCGCAAACATGATCGCAAGATCGAAAAATACTGACATATTCTGGAGATAGAACAGCTCATACTCCAGCTTTCTGAGAGCATCCTCAACGGTTGCGCCGTAATCGTAGCGAACCTGTGCCCAGCCGGTGATTCCCGGTCGAACGGAGTGCCGTTCGTCGTAGTAGGGTATTTCTTTCCGGAGCATTTCGACAAACGCCGGTCTTTCGGGCCTGGGTCCGACGAAGCTCATATCTCCCCGAATCACGTTGATCAACTGCGGAAACTCATCCAAACGGTATTTGCGTAGGCGCCGGCCCACCCGAGTCACTCGCGGGTCGTTTTGCCTGGCCCATTGCGCGCCCTTACCGGTCTCAGCGTTCACCGACATCGACCTGAATTTCAGGACTTCGAAACAGCGGCCGCCGAGGCCGACCCTTGTCTGCCGATAGAGCACGGGTCCCTTCGAGTCGAGCCGCACCGCGAGCGCAACCACCGCTATAACCGGCAGCGATACGGCGAGCGCGAGCACGCTGAATAGAATATCGAGACAACGCTTTGTAATGAGAGTAAAACGCGAGCGATGAAATCCCTCTGAAAACACAAACCAGCCCGGCTTAACGACGGATAGCCAGACACGGCCACTGAGCGCCGCGATCGCCGAGTGAACGTCTTCGATAATGATTCCCTGAACACGAAGCGTGACCAACTCACGCACCGGCAGCACTCCGCGGCGGTCCGCAAGGGCGACGACGATTCGCGTGACGCCGTGCTGGACTGCGATCTCCTCCAACCGATCCATCCCGCCCAGGATCGGATGACCGAAGACAGTCCCCGGCTCGGCGCTCTCTTCGTGGACGAGTCCGACGAGATGGACGTTGAGGTCGCCGCGCCGGGTGAGTTCGCGGGCAATTGTCACCGCCGATTCGCCACTGCCCAAAATCAGGACCCGATGCTGCGATGCTGCAGCACGCCAGGCGTGGTCCAGCAAGAGCCTGCTGCCGAAGACCAGGGCGCCCGAAATCCCCACGCCTATAAAGAAGACGCCGCGCCCCAGGAGCAGCGCGGGGAAGATGTAGTAAAGGACTCCCAGTATCAGACACGCAATTCCAATGGACTGACAAATGTCGACTATTTCTCCATTTCGACTTCGGATATGCGTAAAGCTGTAAAGGTCGGAATAGTAGAAACAAAGTTGCACTGCGATGACTACGATCAAGACTTGGACGCCGAAGTTGGGCAGCCGGACAAAGTGGTCAAACTCGGCAGGGTCCTCCAAAAACCGCAGTTTGGCTCCGCAGAATAGGCCACCCGCAATCAAGATGTCCTCAAGAAGGATTAACAGCAGGCTTTTGAGGGAAACGTATTGATTAAAGACTCGGACCATAAGTATTGTGCTATCGAGCGGCTGAATTCGCGACGCTCTTAAAGGTAAAGTGCAAACTCGCGCCCGAATGTCCCAATAACGTCGAATGCACGTTCGATACCAGCCCAAGCTCCAAGATTCATCGATTTTTCTGCTTTATTGAGGTCCGGATGCGTAGGATGGCCCGTGGAATGCACGCCGATGCACAAACCCTAAATGGCATCTATAAAGTCAAAAATCTCAGTTCTGATTTGGATCCTCACTGCCACAATTCTGGGCTACTCATCGATCGGCCCGCTATCCGCTCAGCCATCCGGGGCCGGACCTGTCAGCGCTTCTTTGAACGCTGCGTCACTGTCTTCGGCAGACATCGGACGATCGAGAACGGCTCCGGCATCGATGGACGTTCCGGTTGCGGCGGCCGACGGCGCAAGCCGGCCGGAGCCATTTCTATATCTCCTGGTCGGGGTCGCTCTCATTGGAGTCTCGATCGCGACAAAGCAGGTTGTCCGACTCCGCGGAAAAGCTCCGCGGATGGGGAAATTGTCCAAAATTTCCGATCTCAAGGTTCTTGCGTTGACTCCGCATAAGCCGGCTCTCCCCTCTTTCGAACCTGAAGTTGGGAATCGCCGGCGCGATCGTGCGGCGCGGCATGGATAGCATATGAATCCGAAAACACACAACTGACCGCCGAACTACTTTTCAATTGCAACTTTCGTCGATAGTCATTCGTAATTCTGAAATTGGACATCGCTTGGCAATTGGAAGCTTTTGTCGCCATATCGGCCATGATGCGCGAATCGATGACACGTGCGCCCAAGCGTCCGCCAGCGTTTGTTGTCGGTCCTTCGATACTTCGGAGCGCAACAATGTGGACAGAGAGTTGCAGAACCCGGTGGCAAAGCCATCATGAATCGCGCCTTTTCCGCCATTCTCGTTTCCGGATTATTGCTAGCTGCGATGAGTTCGTGCTCAACCGCTTCGGCAAACATACACGGCAACCCGTCGATCGCCCTCTCTATTTCACCGGGGACGGTTACGCCGTCGGGCGACGTGCTCGTAACCGTACATGCAACGGCAAATCGGGTTCACGCGACCGCGATGCAATGGAGGTTCCGCTACGATGGCAATTTAATCTCGGCCGTCTCAGTTACCGTGGGACCGAAGTCGCTCAACGCACAGAAGACAATCTCGTGTGCCAGTCAACAATCTCGTGTGCCAGTCAAAAAGATGAGACGCGGTGTATCCTCTGGGGCAGTAACATGAAACCGATTCCGGACGGAGACATTGCGGAAGCCAAGTTTCGATTACGGGTTGCGTCCGAGATTCCGAAGGCGGTGATCACACTGGGTCACTCGGAGGCGGTGTCGAGCCAGGGTCAGTCACTGGTTGTCGTTCCCGCATTGTCGACAGCTACCATCGTCAATCCACGAGCACTCGCACGGTCCTTCGAATTCGTTTGCTGACGCAAAGCGGCTCTGTGCCGAAGTAAACCGGACACGGGCCGCGCGCACCTGGCGCGGCTTGGCCGGAATCACCTGTACGCGAAGATGGAAGAGGTGCCTGGTAACGCTTATGTCAATCGCAGGAAGCTTCTTGCCAACTCGGTTACGGCTGCCTCGTTAGCATTCGCCAGGCATGGCTTGGCCGCCGCGGCATACCATTCCAGCGGCTTACAGACAGTACGGATTTCTGTTGATACACGGCGTGGGCTCAGCGTCATTCCCGCTGATTTTGCCGGACTCGGCTATGAGATTTCTTCCGTATCGATACCCGGGTTGCTCGACGCGCAAAATATCAAGTATGTGCAATTGCTGCGTACCTTGGGATCCGCCGGCGTGATCCGAATTGGCGGCAACACCTCCGACTACTCGTCATTCGCCGCCAAAGGCCATGCCGTTTCGGCGCCGAAGGGAACAGTCCTGAATGGCGCGAACCTTCGGCAATTGGGGACGTTTCTTAACGCGACGGGCTGGAAATTAATTTGGGGTTTGAATCTGGGAAGCGGCGACGAGCAACAAGGGGTCGAAGAATCCCGGGCAGTGGCTGCCGCAGTAAATGATAAGCTTCTCGCCTTTGAGATTGGGAACGAGCCGGACCTGTTCGGCCGGGGAGCCGCACACAGGTCGAGCGACTACAACTACGGCGACTACTTAAAGGAATTCCGGCGCTACAAGGCAGTCGTTCGAGCAAAGCTGCCCAATGCTCCGTTTGCGGGACCGGACGTAGCGAGCGCGACCGCTTGGGTGACTCGGTTCGCGGCTGACGAAGGAAACGACCTGAAGCTGTTGACCCATCATTATTACCGCCAGTGCGCCAACGCAAGCGCCACTCTCGATAAGCTGCTGCATCCCGATCCGAAACTCGCGCCGAAATTGAAAGAACTAAGAGCCGCTTCCGCGGCTTCGCACGTGCCCTATCGGATTTGCGAGACAAATTCCTTTTGTGGCGGCGGCAAGCCGGGCGTAAGCGATACGTTCGGCGCCGCGCTCTGGGTGCTCGACTTTATGTTCGATCTCGCCTCCGCCGGCTGCGCGGGCGTGAACATCGAGACCGGTGTGAACCAGCTTGGTTTTGTCAGCTCGTATTCCCCGATCGGCGCCGATGAACACGGAACGTACTCAGCTAAACCCGAATATTACGGGATGCTGGCTTTCGCGCAAGCGAGCCGAGGGCAGTTAGTAGCAGTGGATTGCGATGCCGCGGGTGTAAACCTTACGGCCCATGCGGTCATTCACAACGGTAGGCGGCTCTCACTGACGATAATCAACAAAGATGTGTCCCGGGATGCCGATGTGAGCATTACCGTCACAGAACGTCTCGACCATGCGGAAGCACTGCGACTTATCGGACCATCTCTCCAGAGCAAAGATGCCGTCACTCTGGCGGAATCGGCCGTCACTAAGGATGGCCAGTGGAAGCCCAAGCGGCTGGAACGCCTGCGGAGCAAGAGCGGGCAGTGCGAGATCCGCGTACCTGCCGCTAGCGCGGCGATTCTACGATGGGCGCCATAGAGCGGAGCCCAGACTCTTTCTCGAACACGCGAGTGCGCGGGGTTTTACGGGTTACCAGACCCCGTTTGGCGGCGGTTTTTTTGAAAAAATCCCGAAGACCACTCCGTAGCCGTCGCGGCTCAGTTAACACCGTTCAACATTGCCAGCCCTTTACCGAGCCACGAGCGCCAGCGAGTGGTTACGCCGCGCGATTTTTCCCCAGCCCCGCAAGGCGGCGCTGTGTCGAGGCAACCTGGAAACGGGGCCGCCGCAGCATCGAGGCTGCCTCGCTCGACAGGAGACTACGGAGTAATCGTTTCGGGAACACGAATCCGGATTTGCCGTTATCTAGTCTTCATCGAAACGCTCCCGATGCGCGGCATCGGCCGCATTCGCCAGTTCCATCGCCGCCGCGAAGAACCCACCGGACTGGCCGAGGAACAGACCGCCTTCCGTAAGGGCTTTAATGGTCGCCACCGCGCCGCCATTCTGATCGAGGGAAGGACGAATCACGGAGCACGGCGGCAGCTTTTCCCCTTTCAGGAAATCGCAGGGCTCGGGAAAGATGAGGTTGGTCTGAAATTCCTCGCCGCCGAACGGAGGCGCGTTTAAGTCCGGGAAGGTCACGCCGGTCTCAGGATCCGTTACGTTGACCGCGTTTCCCGCCTTATCGTGCCAAACCGCGAAGTGATTTACCTCCGTGCCGCCGATGCTGACGACAATCCGAAGAACCTCGAGGCTCGTCACCTTCAGGCTCATGATGGTGTAAAGACTCGATCCTCCTTGTTCGATAAACGCGAAGTGGAACCCCGCGGTGTTCGCGATTGCTTGCATCCGGCGCTGCTGGTGCGTTACCGGAACGGGCGGCTGCATCATGCCGGGAGGCGTATCGGCGTCGTCGACCGGAATGGCCGGTTCGCCGACAATGTGAACGGCTTGCGGAAATGTGGCGCCGAAATCGGGATTCTCCTCGCTGCGGTAGCGGGTGTACCAGCTTGTATCCACATTCAGGTTCATCAAATTGGTTAACCGCCCTTTCTGCTTGGCGCCGGTCGCCTGGCTGCTGGGCAGCATGCGAAAGGCATCGAGATTGACCGGCTGGTCGCCTCGCGATTCGAGGTAGGCGTTGAGGAAGGCGGCGTGGCTGCGTTCATCGTCGGTATTGTCGGCGATGTATTGCGGCATGTCGCTATCGAGGTTTTCCAGCGCGAGTTGGTAGGCCGCGTTTCCGCCTTTCACGCCGCCCAGTTCGTTGTATTGCTCCCAAAGGTCGCTCTCAATGAGTTCCGCGGCGGCGAGGAAGCGCAGAATCGCGACATCACCTCGCGGCAGTTTCTTGCGGCGGTCGTCGCGGTCCGCAAGGAGCGTCGTGGGAAGCAGCATGGCGCTGCTTACGCCAAGCCCTTGCAGGAAAGAGCGCCGTCTGATGAAGCTCGGCTGCTGAGATTTGCGATCTGCGCCCGATGCGGAGCCTGGCTCCAGGGGTTCTTCTTTCATTTCTACTCTCCGATCCCAAGATTGTTTGAATTACTACGTATTCGTGTTAACGTCCGCCGTTAATAGTAGGAAAACGTTACACAGCAGTTGTACGCCGCAAGCTAGGAATTTCTGCAATGCTTCGGTAAAGGTTTTGTAAAGCCCGCGAGGCGTAAACTAATCGGGAGCCAAACAGAGAGGTGGCACCGGGTTTTCGGCTGGCCGAAGATCGGAGCGCCCGTAGTTAACAAGCAGACCCGGCGCGGCGGACGTATAAGGACGGCGAGTGTACTACGGCGCAAATTTCGTAGGCTATCGCGCCACTCCGTTGAAGATGTCGCAAAACGTCCGCTCCTTGACAGTCGCGGTTCGGTGCAGGCATCCCCGACGCCTTCATCAATTTTGGTGGGCTGCGGGCCAGCTAGAACTGCGTGAGAAAACGCAAGTCGCCGCCTTGCATTTGCCGGATATCGTCAATGCCATAGCGCATCATTGCCATTCGGGTCAGGCCTAGACCGAATGCAAACCCGCTCCACTCGTCCGGGTCGATGCCGCCCGACCGTAAAACGTTCGGATGCACGAGCCCGCACGGCATCAGTTCCACCCAGCCGCTCTGCTTACAAACGGCGCATCCGGAGCCGCCGCAGATCAGGCATTGAATGTCCAGCTCGAATCCCGGTTCGACAAAAGGAAAATATCCAGGCCGCAGCCGCACAACTACGTCGCGGTGGAAGATTCCGCTCAGAAGCGTTTTCATGAAGTAAATCAGGTTGGCTACCGAGACATTGCGGTCCACCATCATTCCTTCAAGTTGATAGAACGTGTGCTCGTGAGAAGCATCCACTTCTTCGTTCCGGAACACGCGGCCCGGTGCAATCATGCGCAAGGGCGGTCCCAGCGCTCGCATGCCTCGCACTTGCACGGGAGAAGTATGCGTGCGTAACAGATGGCCGTTCGTCAGCCAGAACGTGTCCTGCATATCGCGGGCCGGATGCGTGGGAGGAATGTTGAGGGCATCGAAATTGTGTTCCTCGGTTTCCACTTCGGGGCCATCGAGGACCGCGAACCCGAGCGAGGTGAACAGATCCTCTATCTCTGCCTGAATCTGCGTGATGGGATGCAGGCTCCCGGGCCGCACGCCCGGCGCCGGCAGGGTCACGTCCAGCCATTCGCGCTCGAGCCTCGCGGCCAGTTGCTCCTGCTCGAATTTGTGCTTCTTTGCCTCGTACTCGCTTTCGAGGTCCTGCTTTACCGAATTCAGCAGCTTTCCGAGTGAGGCGCGCTGTTCGGGCGGCAGCTTGCCGAACTCCTTGCTGATCTGCGCGAGCGTTCCTTTGCGGCCAAGCGCCTCCACCCGCGCCTCTTCCAAATTCTCTTGTGAGAACGCCGAGGCGAAACGAGCTAGCGTCGTTCGCCGCAATTCTTCCAATTGTGCTTCGAGCATTGAGAAATCGTATTTACTGCAAGCCGGCGCCGAGTTGCTGGAGCATGGCCGCCACGTCCTCGTGACCTTTTTGCAGCGCCAGATCGAGCGGCCCCTGGTTGTTATCCGCTCGCACTTTCAAATCGGCGTTATGCGCCAGGAGCACTTCGATGATTTCCCGATCGCCGTTCTGCGCCGCTCCGTGCAAAGGCGTCCAGCCACCCGCCTGCCGGGCATTCGCATTGGCGCCTTCTTCAAGCAGCAGTTTCGCCAGGTCTGCTTTCTTCCCGGCCGTGGCAGCATGGAGCGGCGTGTTCTTCATTGCATTCGTGGATTGCGCATCCACTTCGGCGCCACGCTCAATCAGCGATTGCGCCAGATCTTTGCGACCAAAAAAGGCTGCCAGATGCAGTGGAGTCCAGCCATCGGTCGAATGCGCCCCAATCAACGCCGGATCGCGGTCCAGCTCGCTCAGCACTGCATCCGTTCTGCCCGTTGCCGCCGCGGTGAATATGTCCAATGCCGGGCCGAGCGTCAGCAAATATTCGGCCACCTCGTGGCGTCCATAATACTGAGAAAGCAGCAGCGCGCATTGTCCCGCATCGTTCTTTGCGTTCAATAGGTCTGGATTGCCGGCAAGCGTCGCTCGGACGCCCGTCAGATCTCCCGATTTTACCTGTTCGTGTAGCGTCTTCACATCGGACATCGTTGGGCCTCCCGGTTTCAGGCAGCTGGCATGAAGAGCTGTTCGGATTTGGTTAATTCCCAATCGAGATGGTTGATGTAGAACAAGAGCACCTCTCGTGGATATTTCCCCACAAATTCTTTGTAGACTCGCTCCTGCCAGCCTTGTGTCAGATATTCGTCCGCCTTCAGATCCTTATCGAAGAATCCATCCTGGTGCGGAACTTTGAGAAAATTCAGCACGTCGACAATCATGTCGAGATGCGAGATCAAAAATACCTGGGACAAATCCGTCGCGAAATCCTCTTCGCCGGCTTCGATGCGGGCCCACAATTTCGGCCCCGCTTTGCGCAGGGTCTCCGAATTTAGCTTCGTAAGCCGGGCGCGGATTTTGAAACGATCGTAAATCTGATACGTTCTCAGTTTTCCCATCGATACATGGCGCAAGAGTTGTTGGAATACCTCCGGCCCCAGCGCGGTGAAAACTCCACACATTTCCATCGAGCCTCAGAGTAACATACCGGCGGCGCTGAAAGCGTTCCAAGCCCTTTCATTTACAGGGTTTTTCGCGCTCTGCGGTACAATGACGCGTTTGGGTAAACCCTCCTAAGTTTCATGTCCAATCTGATTGTTCTCGGGGCACAATGGGGCGATGAAGGCAAAGGCAAAATCGTCGACCTGTTCTCCGAAAAATTTCACGCCGTCGCCCGCTACCAAGGCGGCCATAATGCCGGCCATACCGTCTATATTGGCGAGCAGAAGTTCGTCTTGAAGCTGATCCCCAGCGGCGTTCTGCGGCCGGGCATTCTCGCGATCATCGGTAACGGAGTCGTGATCGATCCGCAGGCGCTGATGGACGAAATCGCCGCCCTCGAAGTTGTCGGCATCGATGTAAAGTCGCAGTTGCGCATCAGCAATCGCGCTCACGTCATCTTTCCGTTTCACCGCACAATCGAGAAGATCTCGGAGGCACGCGATAACCGCATCGCCATCGGCACGACCTCTCGCGGAATTGGTCCTTGTTACGAAGATAAGATTGCACGCCGGGGCATCCGCATTGCCGATTTGATCGACGTCGAGTTCGACGCGCTTTATGATTCGCTCGCGGAAGATAAAGCACTCATCGCGGAGGCCTTCAATATTCGCGATCACGGCGATTTCGGCCAGATCCGATCCCAATACCGGGCTTTGGCGGAGCAGATCAAACCATTGGTCTGCGACACCGCGCACCTGCTCAACGAGATGATCCGGGAAGGGAAAAGTGTGCTCTTCGAAGGCGCCCAGGGCACTATGCTCGATATCGATCACGGCACCTACCCGTTCGTTACCAGTTCGAGCGCGGCCGCAGGCGGGGCTTGCACGGGCGCGGGCGTTGCGCCCACACGTATAGATGGAATCGTCGGCGTCTCGAAGGCCTATATCACGCGGGTCGGCGCAGGTCCCTTTCCGTCTGAAGATCAAGGTGAACTCGGCGAGCATATCCGCCGCGCGGGGAATGAGTTCGGTTCCGTGACGGGACGTCCCCGGCGGTGCGGCTGGTTCGACGTTCCCTTGCTACGCTATACCGCCGAAGTGAACGGCTTCGATAGCCTCATCATCACCAAGCTGGATGTCCTCGACGATCTCGACACTATCCCTGTTTGCGTGGCTTACGAGGTGGATGGAAAAGTAATCACAACCATGCCGGCCAGCACACGCCGCATGGAAGCAATCAAGCCGCTCTTCGAATACCTCCCGGGGTGGAAGACGTCTTCACGGGCTACGACGTCATTGTCCGCTTTGCCGGATAAGGCGAAGGCGTATCTTCGATTTATTGAGGAGAAAACCGGTGTCGAAATTGGTTCCGTATCGACGGGACCGGAGCGGAACGAGACGATGATCGTTCCGGGCTCCAGGCTTGAAAAACTGCTCGCCTAAGAAAACTTGTGCCGGCAGTAGGTTTCAACAATGAGTCCCGGTCGCCAGTTGTGCGAACCCCTTGCCGGGCGGCTCCAGATAAAAAAACGGCGTTCATTCCGTGAATTACGTCCTCCGAATGCCGCAACTCACATCAGGGGATGGGTTCGACCCCTGCAAATGAACGCCGTTGGTTCCCTCTGCCGAGTACAGGAAGCGAAAGGGGGACGCTTCTGGTTGTTGAACTTGGCGCCACTGGAACCGAAATTCTAAAAGATCCGGCCGGCTCCGGGTTCGCCGGAGCCACGGTGATCCGGTGCAGCCGGCTGGCCATTTTACGAGGCGCTGGCCAGAAACTCGTAAGTGCTTGAATTTCATCGATCCTCCTCGTTGTGGATCTGACAGCGGCTCTGCTGCAATGGAACAGAACGGATAATCCACAGAGGTTAACGTTCATTTCTCGATAACTGAATGCCAGGTCTTATATTCTCGATAGAAGCCTCATTATGCCGTTGAGCATCACCTCACGCCCCGACCGCAATTTCTACATACTCACGTTGACCGGCCAGCTCACGCTCGGTCCGAACCTCAAGAGTCTTCAGCAGATGGCCCGGGCTGCGCTTGAAACCGGCACTCCGGATGCGCTGATCGTCGAAGTAGGGGGCGTCAAATATACGGATAGCGCCGGGCTCGGCGAGCTGACAATTCTCTATTCATTGTGCATGCGGAAACAGTGCATGCTGATACTGGCGGGTGTGCCCAACCAACTACGCCAGATGCTCGAATTGACGCGCCTCGATGCGCTGCTGCCTTCGGCGGCGGACACGGAAGCCGCCAAGCGGATGGTGAAGGCGCGCGCGCAGAAGCAGAAGAATCCCGAGGAAACCCGGGATTCGGACGAATCGTAGGGCCGGCGGCCACCGGTAAATGCTAGCGCCCGCCGGCGCCGGTGTGGATGCGGTTGATGTCTTCGCGCAGGCCCATGTTACGAACGAGCCGCAGCAGATAGTTCGGATGCAAACCAAGAAGTTTCGCGGCTTGCTTGTAGTCCCCGTTTCCTTGCGCGTACGCGTCCAGTATGGCCTCGCGCTTTGCGTTGCCTACCGACATGTGATAGCGCGCATTCGCATCCCGCGGCGACGATTCAAGAAGAGCTTCGGGCAGATCCTCCGGGAGCACGAGGTCCGAAACGCCGAGCACCACGGCGCGCTCCATCGCGTTTTCGAGTTCCCGGACGTTTCCCGGCCAGCCATACTGCAGCAGCATCTCTTCGGCCTCGCTGGAAACTCCGGTGACATGGCGCTTGCAGCGCACTGCCGAGCGTTCCAGGAAATATTGAGCCAACAGCGGAATATCTTCTCTTCGGTCCCGCAGCGGCGGCGACTGGAGAGTCACGACGTTCAACCGGTGATAGAGATCCTCGCGGAATTTGCCGCTGCGCACGTCTTCCGTGAGATCGCGATTCGTTGCGGCAACCACCCTGACATCCAGGGGGTGCGCGGTTGTGCCGCCGACGCGCTCAAACTCGCGCTGCTGAAGCACTCGCAAAAGCTTGGCTTGCAGTGATGGAGCGAGTTCACCCACTTCGTCCAGGAAGATGGTTCCGCCCTGGGCGAGTTCGAAGCGACCTCGTTTCAGAGCGATGGCGCCGGTGAATGCGCCCTTCTCGTGCCCGAAGAGCTCGCTTTCGAACAGTGTCTCTGTCAACGCCGCGCAGTTTACGGCGATAAACGGGCGCTCGCGCCGCGGGCTCTTCTGGTGAAGGGCGCGCGCCACTAGCTCTTTGCCGGTGCCGCTCTCTCCCAGCACCATTACGGTAGTGTCTCGGGGGGCCACCCGATCCACCAGTTCCAACAGTCTGCGAATAATGGGGCTGTTGCCGACGATGCCCGTCGGAGACCCGATCTGTTCCTCAAGCAGCGCCTTCTCGACGCGCAGAGTTTCTACTTCCCGGTTCGCTTCAAACGCTACCGAGGCGAGAGACGCAACCGCCGTCAGCACATCCAGGTGCGAAGCCAGCCGCAGTTTCTCGTTTGGTTCCACAGCCAGAATAATGGCGCCATTCAAGGCGCCGCCAACATAAAGCGGGACGCCGACAGTGCCGGTCTCGGCATCCTCGAATGCGCCTTCTTCACATACCCGGATCAGGCCCTTCTCGAACCCAGGTTCGGAATTTGGATATTGTTCGTGAAAGCGCGCCCGAAGCTCGTCGCAGCCCGTGCCGACGAGCAGCAGCCCTTCATTCGTGGGTATAAGGTCCTGAATGAGCCGGAGAATCTGGCTCTGAAGAAGTCCGTTTTGCGCCTCGCCGACGCTTGCCGCCAGTGCCCGAAAAAGAAATACGAGCGAGCAGGAAGCCAGCAGCACGGGTTTTGCGTCGGGCTGCCGTTGCGCCAGGTCCTCCGTTGCGATGCTCTCGCCGGAGCGAAACATGAGGATCGTTTTGCCGACGCCGATTTGATCGCGATCTTGCAGCCATCGTTCGGCGCTACGCATTCCGTTGACGTATGTGCCACCCGAGCTGCGAAGGTCGTAAACAAGAAACCGATCCGCCTGCCGGCGGATCTGACAATGCCGCCAGGCGATCTCAGGTTCCGAGAGTATAACTGCTGAATTCGGCGCCCTGCCGATGAAAAATTCTTCTTTGTCGAGGGCGTAGCGAGTCCCAGCCTGCGGTCCGTTGACGGCGATGAGTTCCGCGTTCATTTGACAGAACATTCAGGATACAGGAGCGGCTACGGTGATGGCTAGCCCGCGCCGCGCGCGGAGTCCGGACCGCTTGTTGCCAGTAACTTCGGGCCTACCGGGAATTTCCGTCGGCCGGGTTCGGTGACCAGTCCACGGTTGAGCCACGAGCGGCTGAGAGCGCCTTCAGGAGAGCCGTAAACTCATTCTCAAAATCCGATCACCTGCACGTTCGTGAACGCGATCGGCTGATTTGAAACATCAAGTGCGATGGCGCCCTGAGTGTAAGTTGAATCGGTCGCCTGTATCGCTAGGGCGTTGTCGTAATACACCTGTATCTGCGATCCGCTAAAGCTGAGTCTGAGATTGTGGCGGCCCGTAGTATCGAACGGAAGCAGCGGCGACTGGGCCAGCAGCGCATATCCGGCATCGATGAACCACTGGTTGATGCGGTAGAGCTTGAGAATGCCTTCGTGCGGATAAATCCATACGCCGTAACTGGCTCCCGTCGATGTGTTCAGGCGACCCCGAAGGCCGCCGGGATA
>Ga0134128_10000966_pt1 | contig 38869 bp, 63 predicted proteins | sample KB31754_FD_96462 | JGI IMG/M metagenome (GOLD analysis project Ga0134128, IMG submission 96462) | Terrestrial soil microbial communities with excess Nitrogen fertilizer from Kellogg Biological Station, Michigan, USA - KB3-175-4 | ecosystem: Environmental > Terrestrial > Soil > Unclassified ...
CAAGACCTTGAAGAAGAGGGTAACGAAGATTAACAATCAAACTAATTAAAAATCTATTAACCCTTTAATAACTTAAGAAGATGGCAAGGTACATTGAATACGGAAATTACACGGTAGGTTACGAGATCGAGAGCGATGTAGACGGCAATACCGCGATCATTAAAAGCGTAACCACCGAGGCCGGAACTGTTAGCGATGGTTTCTTTGATAAGGACACTATCGAAGATATGAAATTTCATTGCCGTGAAGATTTTGAAAATCGGCAAATTCAACATTATTTAAATACTGGCGAAACCCTTTAACCGGGCTTAACCCCTACCACCCTGCGGTAAATAACTAAAAAGTAAAAATATGAATAGAGAAATAAAATTTCGCATGTGGGACGGCCATTTTAATAAAATGGTTTCACCCGATAGCGTTTGCCACCTTGACGGTGAAACATCTAAGGGGATGGCAGACGGCAACGTTTTGATGCAATACACCGGCTTAAAGGATAAGAACGGCGTAGAGATATACGAAGGAGATGCCGTTAAGGTAAAAGGCATGAAAAAGATTGGAGAATATATAACCTTTGTTGTTTGGAAAAATCAAGGCTTTACGCTTAATGAAAACAAAACGTACCTTAATAACGATGCTTGCCTTTCAGTACCATCAACCATTGAAATTATCGGCAACATTTACGACTACGCCCACATATTGAAAGCAGAATGAAAAACACAGTACAACCCGCGAACATCTTTACACATATATAACATGAGAAAAACAATTTACGTAACGGTTGCCGAGTTCGAGGAAAACGGCGGCGTTCTTGAAAATGGAAGGCAAATATTTAATGCCGGGACGCAAGCCTTTTATAAATTCAATAAGGATTATGAAGATGATTACCAAATTTGGGTTACAAACGGCGCTGCCATTGGTGGCACAGTTCAAAAAGATACCGCTCAAGTAGCGATTGAATGTGAGCCATTTTACGTATAAGCCCCTTACATTGCAATCGTGGCTGGCCAGGTGTAATAGCGTGGCTTTTTTATTTGGCTTATTCGCCGCAATTAAAAGTTTAACCAAACGTACACCAAAACTAAAAAAGCCGCTCTAATTGCTTAGAAACGGCTATAGTAAGATCCCAATAGGATTTGCCTTCAATATTAACAACCTTTTAAAACCGCGTTTATAGCTAAATTTAAACACTTTTATTTTTTATTAGACGGTGTTAAACGTTTTTGGTGTAACTTTACGCGCACCAAACGTACACCATGCCATCTGTTAAGATAATCCATTACACCAATAAGATAAACGCTGACGGAACTTCCCCGGTCGTAATATCGGTGTATGACGGTAAGCCTTATAAAAGAACGCTGGCGAATGTTACGCCTGAACAATGGGATGAAAAGAACAACCGGGTAAAACCGCGATCGATCCGTAATTATGCCCTGATAAATATAAAGATTTCCAACGAATTAAACCGGGTTGAGCAACTTATTTTAACAAATAAATTTAATCTCCAGCGCGACTTTATAGATTATTTTGAAAACTTAAAAAAGGGTATTGAGCCGGAGCAGAAAAAAGAAGGCTTATCATTTAAGGAAATTTGTAAATTATATGTGTCGTCGCTAAAAAGCGGCGCGTCAATGGTGGTGTATGAGCATAAGTTAAACCGCTTTATTAAATATTCGGGTATTGGCGATCTCCGGTCAAGCGAGATCACTAAAAAACACGTAGAGGCTTTTGTCAAGAAACACGATAACTGCACCCGGTCAACGGTACGCATGTACTTAAAGATCGTCCGCTTTGCGTCCAGCTTTGCGGCCCGCGAAAAGTTAGATACCAAATCCGAAGATTTACACGGGTACAAATTACCAAAGGCCGGGCGGTCGATCAAAACCAAACTGACCAAAGAGGAAATAGCGGCGTTTAAAAAGGTTGAGGCAACCGGGCAAAAAAAGCAAGCCCAGGATATGTTTATGCTGGCTATTTATTTAAGAGGTATGCGGATCGGGGATGTGATACAGATAAAGCAATCCCAATTTAAAAACGGGCGCTATGTGTATGAGAGCGAAAAGTCAGAACACCTGTTTAATATAAAGTTGGTACCTGATGCCTTAGAAATCGTTAACCGTTATTTGGATGGGCGCGAATATCTTTTTACTTTTTTCAATTGGAAAGAAACGGAGTTTATAGAAAATAAATTTCTGTCCGCTGAAGAAAACTTAGCCTTGTTGGCGAAACACAGAGAGGAAAATTTAAAGAGCCGGGCAAAGCACATCAGCAGTATAGTTACCCGTATAAATGGAATGCTTAAAGAAATAGCTGCGGAGGCTGGTATCACAAAAACAGCAAGCACCCATATTGCCAAACACTCTTTTTCAAGGCTGGCGATTGAACGGGCAAAGGGGGATCTGAATTTAAGTATGGACTTGGTGGGCCACAGCGATTTGAAAGAACACCAAAAATATATATTTGAGTTAACGCGGGATGAAGAACTGGACGCGGCGGCGGATGATATGTTTAGCTAACCTTATTTTTGTCGGCATAAAAATCGTTATATAGTTTTTTTACCATTTTTTCAAGGTCGTCAATTCGGTAACCCTGCTTTGTAATCGTGTCTGTTAACTGGTGAACGTCAGTAACCATACTTGTTTTGCCCCCCTTGCTATCATGGGGCGTTTTTCCCTCGTAATAAAATTCGAATGACATTCCTAATTTATCGTGCAGATCGTTTATCACCTGATCGGGGATTGATTTTTCGCCGCGCTCGTAACGACCTATCATTACCTGGCTTTTGTTAAGGACTTTTCCCATATCAGCCTGTGATAGCAATTTATACTTTCGGTACGTCTTAAACCGCTTGGCACGTTCTGTTTTGGGTATTACTGTTCTTGGCATTACCTGGGGTCGGTTACGTTAACGATATTTAGTATCTGCAAACATTCATCGAGGTTAAGATCGAAGTCGGGGTAAAGTTCTTTATCAGGATTGAGAGAATGACAGGTGATAATACCCTTTTCGGTATCGTGATGCGTGATGCGCTTGGTGAAGATTCCATCCTGATGTACTATCACATAGTCCTTATAGCGGTGGATGTGGAACTTATTGCGCCAATGGACTTTCTGTATCTCCCGGCCAGTTACAGTACTCCCCTCTAATATTGCTTCCCCCGCTACACCGTTATCCATGCTGTGGCCCTCATTAATAAAGGCCATGTATTTCCCCCGGTAAACCCTGCTCACGGCAAAGGAATGTTTTTGAGTAAAGTTTTCGGATATATACTGCTCATCATAGTAATGCTTTATATAACCCGCTTGGGCTTTAATAGGGACTATGGGGACCACCATTATAAACTGACCGTTGCCCAAATCGTAATATGGGCTTTCATCGTCCGGGTCGTTTATCTCCCCTATTAAAATAGCATTTGACTGCGGTTTGTTTGTTTTGTACTCTACCGCCGGTTCGTTTAAGGCATTTGATTTAAACATATCACCAACTCCAGTTTCGAGCCACTTTCGGTCAATATTCAAATTATCTTCCAATAATATGCTTATCGCAGGCGTGATATTCCGCTTACCACCCTCTATTTCTGAAACCTGACTTTGTGTAAGACCTGATTTTTTTGCAAACTCAACCTGCCCAATTTCAAAGTGTTTTCGAATCGCTTTAAACCTTAATTGAATTTTATTTTGCTGATTATCAATCATTTGCATTTATTTTATCCTTATTGCGATAAATTATTTGATAATATCGCATACATGATATACATTTGTCTAAGTAATTAGTAAACGTCAAATATATATACAAAAAACTTATATGTCACACCGTGAAATCACCCAAAGTCAAAATGAGGCAGAAATAGCCGAAAGATTGCGGGAATTGCCTAAGGATGGAGTTGCACAAATTTTAAACGAGCAGGCGGTTAGCGATGAGCAGGGCGGTTGGTTTGTTCCCCTCGAAAGGGCAGCAACCGTTCGCACCCAAATAACCGCCATCCATAACTATTCGGAGAAAAAGTTCAAAACCAATAAAGCTGATGGCGGCATAAATATTTGGAGGGAAGCATGATAACCGAAAAGAAGATCAACTGGCTCAAAAGATACCTCGAATTGGAAAAGCAGTACAATCAGGTTGAGCATAAATATTTAGTGCTTAAAGAAAAATACGAGCAACTGGAGCCTTTGAAGAAATTGATAGAAACCCAAAAATTAAACTGATGGACGTAATAGTAATAGAAAGCCCGGCCTTTAAAAAGTTGATGGATCGGCTTGACAGAATAGAGGAAGCCACCAAAAAGGACGGCGACCGCTGGTTAAGCATGAAAGACGCGCAGGATTACACCGGCTTCGGCAAGGACTGGCTAAACGCCCGGAAAGAGGAAATCGGGTACTTCCAGGATGGCTGCAAGGATATCCGCTTCTACAAAAGCAACATCGATAAATATTTCAAGGCAAAAACGATTTTAAGAAAAGTAGTATAAACAGAAATGGCGGCCAACCTGAAAGAAAACCGCCACTTCATAAACCAAATGTAATATGAGAGCGAATATAGCGATTAATCCAGACCCAACAAAATTACAGAGGGCAAAAATGGCCTTAGTACCTAAAAAGAAATTCACCCTCGAAGATTACGAGGATCACGGAAACGGGTACTTTATAGGCTACTTCGATCAATTCGGTGAGTTTTACGAGGCCCCGGTAAGCAAAGAGGCTATCTGTATACACATCATAGAAGATTACAATGATACCCGCGATACTTTCTACGGTGGTGTACATGAGCAAATTGTTGACACACGCACACCAATGGAATTATTGGAAGAAGACCCGGCAGAATATATCACTTCATTTTTAAACAAATAGCCATGACGAACCCAAACGAACCAGCAAACCCAACAATGGGTTGGGAAGAAATAGGCGACCGTGGCGAAAAACTATCTGTAACCGATATGCCCGGCTTGTCTAAACGTGAATACTTCGCCGCTATGGTTTTACAGGGTATGCTTGCTTGCGGTGGTTATGACACAACTTTACTTCCCCAAGGAGCCGTAAATATTGCCGATAACCTAATCGTTGAACTCAACAAAGGAAAGGAAGTTGCGCTATGATGTTTGACATTTTAACCGCCGAAGATTGGGACTTTATCGCCGACCTGGAAAACGAAAGCGAAAAGAAAATAGCCCTTGATAACTGCTGTGAATTTGACATAGCTGATAAGATAACCGAATTACAGAAAGAACTTAACCTAACCACAAAATGAAAAAGCTAATCATCATTACCGGTTCTATTATTTTTTGCGCCGGGGCTGGTTTCTACCTATCGGGTTTATCAATGAACTATCCTAATGCTGCTTTATGGGTTGTGGGATCATTACTCGCGCTGGTAATCATTGCTTTGATACTGGCACTAATCGGCACTCATACATTGGCTAAAGAGGCCAATAAGCACTTAAACGAACGCTACGAGCAATTTTAAAATGAACCTAATAAAAGCCATACTAATAGTAATGTTTACCCGGCGAAAGAAGATAACACCCCGCCGTGTTGACCCTAATAAAAGTAAATGGTGGATGAATAAAAAAACAACAGTATGAACTATTTGAAAATTACTAATCACGGACTTATTTGCGTTGAGGATTTAACGCTAATCGGGTCAAGCACCAAAAGAGAGCAAACCGGCAAAATAGGTATGTTCGGTAGTGGCTGGAAGTACGCGCTTGCGTGGCTGTTACGTAACGGTTCGTCCCCGGTCATATTAAGCGGAAACGACAAGATAGAGGTTGATTTTACCGTTAAAATGCACCGCACAAATCCGGTGAATATCATTACCATAAACGGGGCTGAAACGTCTTTAACAACCGAAATGGGGCCGAAATGGACAGGGTGGATGGCTGTTAGGGAAATCTTATCCAATGCCATAGACGAGGGTGGCCATACCATTACAACCGAGTGGTTACCGCAATTTAAAGGTATTGAAAACGAAACGGTGGTTTATATCCCAATGAACGGCGAACTATCAGAAGTGATGTTAAAATTCGATAGTTATTTTGCCTTCTACCGTAAAGAATCGTGGAAAAATGATAAGGTTAGACTATTCTTTAAAACCGAAGAAAGCAATCTTAATATCTATCGCAAGGGCATACGCTGCTTTGATACAACCAGCCGGACAAAGGTGGATTTTGATTTCAATGATATCTTCATAAGCGAGGATAGGTTAACGTCGGTCGGCTATATACAGATGGCTATACGCGATATTATTCGCGCCGGAATACCAACGTCAATATTTTTACGGTTGCTGCGTGAGGAAAACATGTCGTGGCTGCCCGAAACCACAAACGCTCCTATTATCGAAAGCTTAACCGAATTGGTAAACGAAGGGCATAAGTTTACTACGCCAACATTACAAAAGTTAGGTGGGATGCTATTTTCCGCGCCCGATGCGTTGGTTATTCCCGCCGATTGGTACAAGAAATTACAGGACTTAGGATTAGTAAAATCTCCATTCGAAAATATCGGCGGCATGGAGCCATTCATAAGAACGGGTGCAAAAAACGTTGAGGGCATATCCTATCATCTATCTTCCCTTAATATAAAATACCCCGTTATTTCCGGCAAATGCGAATCTGATGCTTTTGTAAACAACGGGACAATTTATGTGAAAGACGATACGATAATGGACGATAAATCTTTAGCTGCTGAAGCCCTATATAAAATGGGCAGGCACGATTTTATTTCACTTATGAATTAAACCAACCAATTATGAACACACAATTACAAAACACATTTAAAAACGGAACGGAGCCGGAGCCTAAAATGGGTATCCATAAGCCGACCGACCCAAAGATCATGAAAATGACAACTGGCCGGGATGATGTATCTGAAAAGCTAAAACGCAACATTCCACAATTTGAGGATGCCCGAAAAGAGATGTACAACCCAGGCGTAAAGTGGATGTGCTTAATTAAATATTAAACAACTAAAAATTATATCATGGAAACTGGATTACAAACAATCAAAGATTTTTCAGGAGAAGAAATCAATATTATAAAAAACACGGTTGCTAAAGGCGTTACCGATATCGAGCTTCAGTATTTTTTGATCCTCGCCAAATCTTTAGGGCTTAACCCGTTCAATAAAGAGATATGGTGCTATAAGGACAACAAGGGCAATGTATTAATCTTTACTGGCCGGGATGGTTTTTTAATCGCCGCTCAAAAACAACCCGTATACGGTGGCTTGCGTTCAGGATATGTTTGCGCCAATGATAAAGTTTTTTCAATGGACATTCCTAACGGCAAAGTTGAACATAAGTTTGACAATAAGGCACGAGGCGGCATTGTGGGGGCTTATGCTATTGCCTTTAGAAAAGGCTGTGAGCCGACCGTTGAATGGGCTGATTTTAATACCTACAACAAGGGGTATAACGCATGGAAATCGCACCCTGGGGCCATGATCGTTAAGGTTGCGGAAGCAAACGCCTTGAAAAAAGCCTTTGGATTGGCCGGGGTTGAAAATGAGGACGGGTACGACTTTAACAATGACACGTTCGCCGCGCCGATTGATATTGACCATGAGGAAGAACCGATTATAGCGCCTGAGGTAACTGATGAAGACTTGGATCTCGAAGTTGAGGCGCTGATTACCGATGCTGATACGCTCGAAATGCTGGTGAGCATCTTTAACGAGTTCCCGGAAATGCACAACAATAAAAAGTTCATGGAAAAACTCACCAACCGCAAGGCTGAATTAAAAACCGTAATGGCTTAATCATGGAAGTTTTAGAGCAAGAAGAAGAAATTGTATTGGTTGACATTCCTAACCGCAGCCAAAGGATCGATAGTCTTATCGCCCGGTTAATGTCACACGAAACGCATTTATCTTATAGCGCCCTTAAAGCGTTCAAGGATAGCCCGAACGACTTTATACAGTACAAGTTCCGGGAAAAGAAGCAAACGGACGCTATGGCCTTCGGTTCGCTTGTTCATTGCCTGATATTAGAACCACAGGAGTTTGAAAACAGGTACGCGATTTTAGAGGACTTTGATATCTGTTGTCAGATCGGCGGCGCAAAGCCTCGCGCAACCAAAGCCTATAAGGAATGGAAAGAAGTTTTCCTAATGGATATAGGTGACAAGATTGTAGTTAGTCAGGAAGATTACAGCACCGCGCTTTCCATATCAAATGGCGTAAAAAATAACCGGGCTTCGGCTAAAATATTAAACCAGTTTACCTATAAGGAGCAGCCCATCGAATGGTATTACAAAAACTTTAAGTTCCTGGGCTTCATTGACGGCGGCAGCGAAAAAATCCTTTGTGATGTAAACACGTGCAAGGACGCTAATCCTAAAGCGTTTCAGCGCGAAATAATTAAGATGTGGTATTACGGACAGGCAGCCCTATATCTTACCGCAAAGCAAAGGAATATGCCGTACTACATTATAGCGGTTGACCGCAAAGGTGGTATATCCGTTCACCGCTTGCACAAGCATCTTATTGAGCAAGGGCTTCAGGAATACGGCCAACTTTTGGACCAGTTTAACCGCTGCATCCTGATAGACGGCTTCGATCAATCCTATGACTTCCATTGTGAGCTTACCGATGGTATTTACATTATGGACAAACCAGCTTTTATGTATTAGTAAATTAAAAAAAATGAAAGTAATATCAATTTGTTTAAGCGACCTGCCGAAAGAAAAAATCACTACGAGTGATAAAAATGGCAAAAAATATATCTCCCTGGTTGTGGATGATAGAAAAGAGGCCGACAAGTTTGGCAACGATGTAACGGTTTATGTAAACCCGACCAAAGAGGAACGCGCCGCTAAAGCTAATAAGGTTTATGTAGGACAAGGGAAAAACTTCGACTTCAATAATCAACAGGCGCAGACACCCGAAAAGAAATCGGTAACAGAACATGATGATTCGGGTCTCCCATTTTGATCTATGGCAAATCAAATAGACAACTTAAAAGAGATATGCCAGCAGATCGGCAAAGCCCTGGCGCTGGAGATCGACCGCAGCAACGGCGACGAGGTAGCGGGGAAGTTACAGCAGTTAACGACATTGTTGGCCACGTCAAGTCACGCGGTTGCCCTTGCTGAAAGTTTATACGCTGAAAAGATCATGCAACTGGCCGAGGATAATAAGTACACCGGATTTTCGGCAACCGATAAGAAAATGATCTTCGGGGGCCGCGCAAAAAGCGAGGTGTATTATGTGACATTAACAACCCGGCAAAACAGTTCATTGGTACACAGCATAGATGCTTTACGGTCGATGTTGAGCTACATAAAGGAAGAAATGAGCCGGTTACAGACATAAAGAGCTTACCTCTTAAACGAGGAAGATTGTGATAAGGTTTAGGTGACTACCGGTAAGGTGCGAGATCGAACCGGTAGTTTTTTAAAAAAGTAAAAAGATTTTTAACAATGGGTTATCCTTTATCAGATTAAAAAAATGGAAGATTTTGATGACAGTTTGAATTTCGATGATTTCGACGATGAAAACGGTGGTTATAAATCATGCCCGGCTTGCGGACGCGAATACGATGAGATTGATTACGAATATCAAATATGCCACCATTGCAAATACGAGGTAAAATAATGAATAACTGGAGCAACGAGGATATTAAAAGAAAGAGGTTAATCCAGGTTAACGGCGGCGCATTTGTCAAGTCCGAAAAACTGGTTAACAAAAAAGTAGTGAAGATAGCACCATCAACAAACAGTTTCGGGATCAATCCCTACGACGCAATTTTGGATGTAAGGGAAGATACACCGGTAACCATTTTTATAAAACCATTATCAACGAATAAGGCATGGAAAGGGCGGCGGTCAAAAACAGATGAACATAAAAACTATTGCGTTGCCGTATCGTGCCTTTTGCCTAAAGGCCTGGTTATTCCTGACGGCTTATTAAAGGCTTACTATGAGTTTGGATTAAGCAGCCGGGGCGCGGACTATGACAATAACGTCAAAAGTTTACAGGATATAATATCCAAAAAATACGGCTTCAATGATAACAGGATCATGGAGGCCAATATTAAAAAAGTAATTGTACCAAAGGGTAAGGAATATATCACTTTCAAATTTGAAAAATTATAAATGGAATTAAATAAAGCTCAAAAGATGGCGGTTGAAATTTGTATGCGGTTGCAGCCATTTACTGACAAAATAAATATAGCCGGTTCCATAAGGCGCAAAAAGCCGGAAGTAAAGGATATAGAAATTGTTTGCATGCCAAAACAAATTATCGTAGAGGACGAGGATTTATTCGGCACAAAGCGCGATAACAACCATATCGATGTCGGCTTTATTTCGACCGTCGATAGTTTGGGTCGGATCGAAAAAGGTAAACCTACTGGACGTTATTGTAAAATTGTTTTAAGCGAAGGTATTAACCTGGATTTATTCTTACCCGATCCCGATGATTATTACCGCCAATACGCGATAAGGACGGGAAGCGCCGATTATTCTTTTAAGGTAATAGCAACTGGCTGGCGTAAATTGGGTTGGGTTGGTTCTGATATAGGTTTAAGGCCTGAGAAAGATTGCATCGAAACCAAAGGCCCGGACGGTAAATCAAAATGGCAATGTGTACGAAATAAAAATAACACCCCGCCAATTTGGAAAAGTGAACAAGAATTTTTTGAATGGATTAAAGTACCTTTTTTAAAACCGGAACTAAGAAATATTTAATATGAATTTATCCAAACATTTTATCATACGCTTTACTACCCGAAAAGGGCAACATTTCGGCAGATATTTCCGAAAACTGGTAAAAGCCGACCATTTGGATAGATACATTGGAGAAACGAACGCAAATAACGCCCTACAAACGATTAAAAAGTTCGATGGCGACAAACTTACGCTGAAATACCGAACGCGCGGCAGAGTGGAAGTTTGGCCGAAATAACGATACAAACCCCTCTTACTGGCTATCCTAATTTAAGCCACTAAGGGGGAAAACATAAATTGATTAAACAGATTAAACCCTAAAAAAATGAAAAAACAAAAATTTTCTCAACATTTTCTGCACCGTTTTTTGTCGGCAAAATGTTAGTACACGTGATTTTTTTTCCTATATTTTTGTAGGTAAGTATTTAAAAATTAGTGAACTAACATAACAAATGGACGGATATACGTTGACCGCTTTATTAAGAAAAACACGCAGAAGATATGGGTTGTCTGCCGCTTCACAAGCATTATTCCACGAACTCGTGGCAATAGCCAATGAAGAAGGATGGCCGGATACTTTTAAATGTTCCAACGGCGAATTAGAAAACAACTTACGGATCAGCGAGAATACGCTAAAGGCTGTAAGGAATGAACTAATCCAGTGTGGTTTGATAAAATATAAAAGTGGAAAGAGTAAAAGAGAGTATAGTGATTACTGGCTAACTACCTCAAAATTTGATGTAAAAGCTGATACCAATACTGCACCCAAAGTAACCCCCAATACTGCATCCGTTCCTGCACCCAACCCTGCGGACTCTAATAAACCAAAACCTTTGATAATAGAATACGCGGCTGCGCTTGTGTTTTTTTTACAAACGAGGAACTGTCGGGAAATGAGGGAAAAGTATAAGGTCGATATAGAACAAAAGTTTAAGCAGTTCTACAACGAAAAGGTTGATTTGGGCGAATTTGATAATAAAACGAGGGAAGATTTGGTTAGGCACTTTAGAAACTGGCTACCTAAAAACCTAATGATTGAAACCGAGCAGAAGGCGAAAGAGGATGCCGTCAAAAAGCAGAAACAGGCGGAAGGTGAAGTTTACGTACAACCACAAAGGCGACAAAGATGATTACTGAAAACTTAGGAAAATTACCACCGCAGGCGGTTGAGCTTGAAGAAGCTGTTTTGGGTGCGCTTATGGAACAGCGGGACGCTTATCTACAAGTTTCGGAATTTATAAAGCCTGAAATGTTTTATGATCCCCGTAACCAAAAAATTTACAATTCGATATCAACCCTGATTTCCGAAAATAAGCCGGTTGATGTTTTGACGGTAACGTCCCAACTTCGCAAAGCTGTTGAACTTGAGGCAATAGGCGGGTCATATTATTTAACCGAATTAACAAACAGGGTTACTTCAACAGCCAATATTGAATTTCACGCACGAATAGTTTACCAAAAATATTTACAGCGTGAAATGATCCGTATAAGCTCCGATACCATACAGGCAGCTTATGACGATACCACAGATGTTTTCGACCTACACAACCAAAATCAAACCGAAATATTTAACCTATTCAGCTTTACAAATGGTAAAAGTATCGATCACATCAGTAAGCTACTGGCCGAAAGTATTATAGAGTTAAACCAAAAGCCGGTAGACGGATTAACCGGGGTTGGCGCTGGTTTCGCGGAGCTTGACGACCTAACGGGCGGATGGCAGAAAACAGACTTGATTATTTTGGCGGCACGCCCGGCAATGGGTAAAACTGCGCTATCGTTGGCAATTGGAAGAAACGCGGCGGTTATCTTTAAAAAACCTACTGCAATATTTTCCCTGGAAATGTCAAAAAGGCAACTAACTAACCGGCTTATAGCGAGTGAATGCCAAATATTATCCGAAGATATCAATAGAAAACGGCTATCTGAATACGATAAATTACGGTTAACAACCTCATTAAATTTACTTAACGCGGCCCCGCTTCATATTGATGACACCCCGGCGCTATCTCTTGAGGTATTCCGGTCAAAAGCCATACGCTTAAAAAAGAAATTCGGCATAGAATTTATTGTTATTGATTACTTACAGTTAATGACCTTGATGGGGCAAAAGAAAGGGTTAAACCGTGAGCGGGAAATAAGCACCATAAGCGCCGGGCTAAAGGCTATTGCCAAAGAACTGGATATACCCATCATGGCACTTTCCCAATTAAGCAGACAAGTAGAGAGCCGCCCCGGTATGGCAAAGCGCCCAATGTTATCAGACCTGCGCGAGTCAGGGTCAATCGAACAGGACGCGGATCAGGTATATTTTTTATACCGTCCTGAATATTACGGGATAACCGAAGATGCGGACGGCAATAGCGTTGTCGGACTTACTGAAATGATTTGTTCCAAAAACAGGCACGGCGCGACCGACATAATTAAATTATTGTTCACACCAAAATACGCGAAGTTTTCCGATTGGGCCGACGAAGCATTTGCACCCGAAGGCTTTAAGATACAACCCAGCAGAAGTTTCAGCGAACCAGAAAGAAGGGAATTTTAATGTTTGTTTACATCATATCAGATTACACACGCAAAAATATCCATGTAGGGTATTGCACCGATATTGTTAAGACGGTAGAGGAATACAACATGATAAATGATGTGTCGCTATTGTGGCCGCTTGACAAATATTTAAACCGGCTGGTATATCTCGAAGAAGTACCCGATGAGTTTTGGGCGAAAGATCGGATCAAGGCGCTGGTAATATTAACCAACCGGGAAAAAGAGGAAATGATATTAGAGAGCAACCCGGCATGGATGGACTTAACGACCGCCGACAACTTTCAATTTTAATGACGTTCGAGGAAAAACTAAACGAGTGGTTTAAAAAATTCGAAAAGATGCAACCCGGAGAAAAGATAGACATAGAAAAAACAGGACGGCGCGATCCCGAACTTTTCACCGACATGTGCAAGTTTTTCATAGACCAGGGCCACGAAGATTTTGAGCTATCGAATGACAAAAAGTACTTCAAAAGAATAAATACTTTCAATTGATTAGTCATAAACAAAACTAAATGATAGATAACAGTTACAGTGTTGAAAAAAAAGTTTTAAACAGGTAGTTATGTGGAGTTATTACGGTTCGAAAACAAATTTAGCTGCTCTGTATCCGAAGCCACAGTACGATACTATAATTGAGCCGTTCGCCGGAGCAGCTAAATATTCTTTATTGCATTTTGAGAAGGATGTGATATTGATAGACAAGTACCCCGTAATAATAAATATTTGGAAATGGCTACAAAGCTGCTCTGAAAAGGATATTCTTAGTTTGCCGCGGACATGGTTTAATGTATTCAGCATTGCGCAGACTTCATATTAGCGGCCACCTTGAAACGATTTACAATAAAAATTATAACACCTCAAATCCACTTTAATGATAGCTATCAAATTAAAGCGCGGCACCGGGTTTGAATTTAACGGGCAAACGGTATGAAAAACAACGACAAGAAATGAGAAACGCGAGTAAGAACACAATAAAGCGGATTATGCGGCGTGCTTGGGCCTCGTTTGAGGCGGTTAATATTGACGGCGCTCCGTGGGTTAGCCAATGGAATAACGATCGTGAAGATTATCCCTATCCGAATTACTTCCTGTTCAACGAAATCGGCGCACAAATTTATCGAATGAGCAAGGGCAAAATTTGCAACCGCGAGCCAAAGGGATATAAAAAGCACTATAAATTTTATCAATGTCAGCAACCACACTTAACCGATTAAAGCGTAACACAAATAATTTACATAAACATAAAAACTCAAAAAAATGAATGCACCACAATTTAACAATTTAATGAGCGGAGATTTAGCTAAATGGGCAGACCTTCAATCAGTTTCCGAACCCTCTCCATTAATGGGATTAATTGCAAAAGCCAAGTCTAAAAATCACACATCCGAAGATGTAAAAGCGGCTCAATCTGCTATTACTGAACGCGAGGTAGAGATACCGCAAAACACACGAAACGCTATCGACTTGATGATTAAGGGGGAGCGCGAGAAAGGAACTTCCGAAAGGGCTATTGCCCGAATTATCAAACGGCGGTTTAAAATAACCGTGGTGTAACCCATGTTAACCACCAGTAGACTAAAACGAGGCTTAAAAATGAACAGCACCATTAAACCGATTTTAAAGACGTGTAAGACCTGTTTATTTCAGCGGTATATTTTCTCTCACGGAAACTGTAAGAATTGCGCCACGCTTTTAAAACTACGGAATACACCTAAACAGGTAACGTTAAAGCAAACGGCTGATGGAAAAACGGCGAAAGTTTTTAAGATAGCGCCGATGAGTAAGAACCGCGCCGAGCAATTAAAAGACTACCGGAAAAAGCGCGATGAGTTTTTAAAGGGCAAAACTTGTGAGTTTCCGGGTTGTACGTCTAACCTGGTGGAATTACACCATGTTAAAGGGCGTGTAGGCTCATTACTAACCGACGTGCGTTACTTTAAGGCATTGTGCCGCCGTCACCATCGTTTCGCGGAAGAAAATCCTTTAGAGGCGCTTAAAATGGGAGTATCGGTATCAAGATTAGCAAAATGAAATAACATGAAAAATATATTAGAAGGCCCTGAAATTTTCGAATCTCACGCAACCATAGCTGCCGGTTATTTTATGATCGGGCAAGCCCAAACCGAATTTGAAAAGAAAACACCCAAAGACCCGATTTCATTACAGGTTGACAAAGCGACTGGCTATGATAAAAAGCGCCTCGATGAGCATAAGAAATATATAAGCGTTTGCCTGATTGATATTATCGAAGCCAAAAAGGTTATTGAAGCGGATTATTCAAAGGACGTTGAATTTTTACAGGCACTAAACATTACAAATTAAATTTCACATAAACACTTAAACATCATGGCAGCAGACGAAGAAAAAGAAAAAGAACCTTACACATGGGCGCAACTAAAAGAATTTTGCAACGGGCTAACCGACGATCAATTAAAGCAGGCCGTCCGCGTAATCCGCGAAGACGATAGTATTAGTATTTTATCTGCGGAAGAACTCGGCGAGGACAAATATTTATTTGAAAACGAGGACGATTATTCGATAGGTGAATCTGATTTCGAAAAGTCATATCATTTTGACGGTAAATATGATTCGCTCGAAGAGGCGATCAAAAATGAACCTCATATCAAAACCCCGGCAACGAATGTTTATTTATATGAGGATTTTTAATCATGGAACTAACAAAACAATTCGAGGAGATAATCAAAAACGCGGCGAATGACTTATATCCCAACTCAAAGATCATAGGCCACATAAATATTATGAACGCTGGCACCATAAGCAACAATATCGCCATTAAAGCCCTTGAAGCAGCCTACAATTTAGGCAGGGAAAGCAAGTCGATAAGTTGCAAAGAGCGAAATCCCGATGAAGATGGAAGATACTTAGTATTGGATGACGACGGCGATTGGTCTATAGGCCTCTACGATAAAGGCAGTAACAGTTTTATGGACGACGATGGCGGCATTATTAAATGGCAGCCCTTACCACCGTCAATCGCTTAACTATTGGCAACCCTTTGAAGATAAATTATGAAAACTAAAGAAGAAATATTAAACGAGTATATCCCATTAATGAGCATTATTCCCATGCCTAATGAACCGTCGATTTACGCGGCAATGGAAGAATACGCCTCTCAATTTTACACCCCTACCGAAGTAGCAATCCTTATAAAACAAGTACTGGATGATGCTGCGGAAAGAGCGACCGTTAAAACAGATAGCCCAACCGATTACGATAACTTTTGGGTTGACAAAGAATCAATAACTAACATTTCAATAGATAAATACCTCACAAAATGAAATTACTGTATTGTAAAAATTGCGGGGACGTATTCAACTTAACCCGCTTTAAAAAAACCTGCTCATGCCAGCAAAGCGCGGGGTATTATACCGACAACCTTAATGCGGTTAAAAGTGGTAATTGTATCGCCCTGGGCTTTTCAAATAGCACGTTTATCCAGGCCATACAGGACGAGCCCGAAAACGAACCGAGCCTACCATTCACCGCATTTGTTATTCCTAAAAACTGTAAAACAATCAAACCGCTATGAAAACAGAAATTTCACTTACGGAATACAACAATCTACCCGAAGAAGATAAACAACTCTATGCCGAAGTGTGGCAGTGGTATAGCAGAGATTACCAAAAGTGGGTTGATGATGATAATAAAGACGTTTCAGAATGTCTCGGGCTAAGAACCCGTCAAATCTACCGACTCAAACCAGTAGAAGCCGTAACAGAGCGACATCAATGTCCTTCTGATGGAGAAGCCCCGGTAAAAGAAACCGTTGAAGAAGCTGCTGAAAAATTATTTGATCGGGGAAGCTATAAAAACGATTCTCAACTTCAATTAACCTATTTAGCAGGTGCAAGATTCGGTGCAAACTGGCAAAAAAACCAAGACATAGCCAACCTCAAACAACAGGTAATAGACGTAGTAGATAATATGAAAATTAAAACCGATAAACTAACCGGCCCTGATAGGATATTAAATACCATCCTTGATGAAGTTATTTCCAAAATAAAAGAGCTATAAGTTTTGATCGATACAGTAAACAACTACATGTACGACCAGATAGAACATGCCGGAAGCGGCACTTATATATACACCTGCAATAAAATAGATTGCTGGCATTGCGAAATGATGGGTATAATCAAGCCGGTTATTGAGGCGCCAGTCCAGGTGATGATACGGCGGATCCGTCCAAAGCTTAATTTTAAGCACCCAAAGCACCCACCTCAATATAAAACAACAAGGCGGATTATAAATATTACAAAAAACAACCGGAATAATTAGGAAATATGCCACACGATCGCCGCTCCAATTATAAATATCACAAGCCCCCATACCTAAACCTGATTGAAGCGTATACCGGCCATGAGCGCAAAGCCTGAAGGCGTATGAGCGGAAAGCGGGACTGCACGAAATAGAAAGCACTACCGTTCGTTTCCAAATCTTAAATTTTTAGTCATATTTGGGATGCTTTGATACATAAAGAGAAAACACCTAAAAAACATTTGGAAAAAGCAAAAGGTTAAAATACATTTGATGCGAACCAAACTTATTTTAATCGCATGACAGACTTTGAACAATTCATCAAAACGAAGATCCAAAACCTCGACGACCAAGCCGCCCAGGTAACCAAAGAAATTGAACGTAAAGCCGGGCCATTAATAGCCAAGCGCCAGGCATTCACCGATGAGGCAGACGGATTAAAAAAACTACTGAAAGAGTATCAGAAAACCGCAAAGGCAAAGTAACACGGCTCATCAAAAATCTTCAATCATGGCAGCCTAATAAGCTGCCTTTTTTATTTTAATCAAAAGTCCGTATCTTTGGTATTACTATTTGATTAATTTATGTCGGAAATTATTTCTGTTCCAATAGAGCAGATTAAGCCCAATCCCAAAAATCCAAGGGTTATAAAGGATGATAAGTTTAAAAAGCTCGTTAAGTCAATAAACGATTTCCCTGAGATGCTCGAAAAGCGCCCATTGGTATGCTTCACCGATACCGATGGTAAATACATTGTGCTTGGGGGCAATATGCGGCTAAAGGCATCAAAAGAGTGTGGTAAAAAGGAATTGCCCATCATGCTTGCCGATGATTGGACGGAAGAGCAAAAGAACGAATTTCTGATAAAAGATAATGTTGGTTTTGGAGAGTGGGATTATGACCAGTTAGCAAACGAATGGGATGTTGAGCAGCTTAACGATTGGGGGCTTGAAATACCCGGATTTTCAGTAGAACCGGAAGCGGTCGAGGATGATTACGAAATCCCCGATACGATAGAAACTGACATTGTATTAGGCGACCTTTTTGAAATAGGGCAACATAGATTACTTTGCGGGGATAGCACACAAACAGACACATTTGCTAAACTATTTGATGGGCAAATGGCAGACTTGGTTGTTACAGACCCGCCATATAACGTTGCATATGAAGGTAAAACAAAAGCAAAATTAACAATCGATAATGATAAGCAATCAGATGCAGATTTTTATCAATTTCTTTATGATTTCTATACTGCATTAGGAAGTTACACTAAAGCTGGGGGTGCGTGGTATGTTTGGCAACCCGATAAAATGGCTCACTTATTTATAAAGGCGTTTGAAGATTCCGGTTATAAATACAGTGGGTTGTTGATATGGGTTAAAAATTCTTTGGTGATGGGACGTGGTGATTATCATTCAAAACACGAAACATCAATTTACGGTTGGAAAGAAGGCGCGGCGCATGGTTGGTATTCCGACAGGAAGCAAACAACGGTATTAGAATTTGACCGCCCATCCCGTAACGCAGAGCATCCTACAATGAAGCCAATATCGTTATTTGCCTATCAAATAGGTAACAGTAGTAAGCAGGGGGATATTGTGGCGGATGGATTTGGCGGAAGCGGGACAACAATGGTTGCCTGTCATCAAATGGGACGTAAAGCATACTTAGTTGAATTTGACCCCAAGTACTGTGCTGTTATATTAAAAAGGATGAAAAAGTTAGATAACTCTTTGGTAATTAAGTGTTTAAATCGTAAATTCGATATAGAAAAAGAGTTGAATAATGGTTAAAAACGGCACATATAAAAACTGTATTATTTGCGATAAGGAGTTTTATGTAATTCCTGCACAGGAAAAAAAAGGCAGGTTTAAATGTTGCTCACAGAAATGCGGTTACAAATACCGTTCAACTTTAGAAAGCAGTAAAAAATGGAAAACTTACAATCATCTGAAAAGAGCAGAAATAAGGAACTGCCGGAATTGTGGAGTAGAATTTAGTGCAGCGAACGACCACAACGGAAAGCAGGGAGGTAAAAAGAGTAGAACTCCACAAGTGTATTGCACTCACACCTGTTATGTTAAAGGCAATAGGGTTTCAAAGTTTGAAGAAACGGTATTTGAATATTTGGTAAATATAAACGGTCAACTTATAACTCAAGTAAAGAAAGGTAGATGGAGCTTTGATATGGCAATAGATGGCACAAATATACTTATTGAGGCAGACGGTAGTTATTGGCATTCACAGCCCCATGCAAAAGCAAGGGATGAAAGAAAGAACGATTGGTGTAAAGAAAACGGGTTTGAATTATACAGGGTTGATGAACTTACTTTTTATAAAAGTAAAGAGAATGCCTGTCAGGTAATAATCGACCGTATGCTAAAGCTCGACCCATCTTTAGAGATAAAAAGGAACGGCGAAATTTACGAGCCGAAAGTATTAGCCTAATCAGCGATAAAACAACGACAAATGGCAAATAATCCCCGACATAAAGAAAACCTTAAAAACTTCCCAAAAGGAAAGTCGGGTAACCCCAATGGAAGGCCGCCTAAGTTACCACAGCTTGACGAATTAATGGCCGAGGTATTGGGCGAGGAGAAAGACGGTAAAAGTGCAGCACAGGCGATATTATCGGCCTTACGTGCCAAAGCAGCTAAAGGGGATGTTCGCGCAGCTGAACTTCTTTTAAACCGCGCGTATGGTAAAGTAAAGGAATCTCTTGAAATAGACCATAGGGGTTCCGTTAATCTTTCCTTCGATAAAATAGATGAACAATTAGGCGCAGATGTTTCAGAAAACACCAATACAGATTAACGCAGGTAAATTATTCCTGACCAAAGCAAAGGAATTTCTATTGGTAGGCGGCAGCCGTTCAGGGAAGTCTTTTATAATCGTTTATTCAATACTACTCATAGCCCTTAAATATCCCGGCAGCAGGCATCTAATAGCCCGCTTTCGCTTTAACTCCGTAAAAAACTCAATTTGGAGCGACACGCTAAAAAAGGTTTTGAAGCTTTGTTTTCCTGGCATCGCGGTTAAATACAATAACCAGGATTATTATTTAACACTTCATAACGGCTCTGAAATATGGATTGCCGGGCTTGACGACAAGGAGCGGGCGGAAAAGATTTTGGGTATGGAGTTTCTAACCATATTCTTAAACGAGGCATCACAAATAAGTTTCGATAGCTATTCAATCATAAAAACCAGGTTAGCCCAAAAGATAGAAGGTGCAAGAACGATGCTATTTATTGATGAAAACCCACCATCAAAAAAGCATTGGACATATAAGATTTTTATTGAAAAGAAAGACCCTGAACAAAACACCGCCCTTGATCCCGACCGTTACGGATGGATAAGGATGAACCCGATAGATAACCTTTCGAATATAAGTAGGGAATACATGGAAACGCTGGAAAGTATGCCATTGCGTAAAAGGCTGCGTTTCTTATCGGGTGAGTTTACCGATGATAGCGAGGGTGCATTGTGGACAGACGATATAATTAACAATAACCGTGTAACACAATCAGCAACATTTAATATTCAAACGAGGGGCGAAATATATAAACGAATTGTAGTAGCTATTGACCCCGCTGTAACCAGTAAAGACACATCAGATGAAACGGGTATTGTGGTATGTGCAGAAGGCTTTGATGGGCATCTTTATGTGCTGGAGGATTTATCTGATATTTACCCGGTAGGAACATGGCCTAAAGTTGCCGTTGCGGCTTATCATAAATGGAAAGCTGATCGTATAGTTGCCGAGGTGAATAACGGTGGTGATTTAGTGGAACAGGTGATAAGGCAATTCGATCAAAATGTATCTTATAAAAGCGTTCATGCAACACGTGATAAGTTAACCAGGGCCGAACCGGTTGCAGCAATTTATGAGCAAGGGAAAGGGCACCATGTTGGCGAATTTCCCGAACTCGAATTAGAAATGACATCATGGGAAGCGAAGAAAGGCGAGAAGTCACCAAACCGAATTGACGCACTCGTTTGGGGCGCTACAGAATTGGTTTTGGCAGCGGTGCAATCATGGGAGGCAGCATGGTAAAATTTGCAAATATAAAAGCATAAAAGTATATTTGATTTAAATTAAAAATAATGTTTGGATTGACAAGCAAGCGCGAAGTTGAAGAACTCGAAATAGCTAAAATAAATACCGAATTTGAATTAAAAAAACTTGCTAATCAAAATCAAGAATTATCCACCGCTTTATCGCAGCTTTCATCCTATCAAACATCCCTCTTTGGATGGCTAAATAACGGGCAACCCGTTCAACTAAACGACAATACATTTACCTACATTGAGCAAGGTTATCAATTCAACGCCGACATATATTCGTGTATAGATTTAATCCTTCAAAAACTTGCCGCCTGTACACCCGTTGTTTACGAGGTTACGAAAGATAAAGCGCCAATGGTGCAGAAATATCGCAACCTTTTGCAAGCGAACACTGACGAAGCGCGGATCAAGGCAAAAGCTATTGAAATTAAGGCGCTAAAAGAAACCTATCATCCAACAATTTCTGAAATGTTACTTAATCCAAACCCATTCCAAACGTGGGTTGATTGGGTAAAGAATTATGGCGGTTTTTATCTTTTGACCGGCAACTCGTATAACTTCTATAATGGGCTAATGCCATCAAAAAAGCAATGGAAAGAAATGTATGTTTTGCCAAGTCAATTTATACAGATTATTTCCGGTGGGCCACTTCAGCCAGTGCAGGGGTATAGAATAATGAACCAGCGCTTCTTCGGTAGTGATATTTTCGATTTTAATGCAGATGTTGTTTCCCATTTAAAAACATTCAATCCAAACTATAATAATTACGGATCACAATTATACGGCCAAAGCCCCTTGATGGCCTATCGCCTAACCATGCAAAAGAACCGCGATAGCAGGATCGAGGCCAACAAGCAAATGAAGAACGGCGGGGCTATGGGTATTTTGTCGCCAAAGCAGGGCGCTCCAGCATTAACCGCAGATCAAGGAAGGGATTTAAAAGAACAAATAGCCAAACGTAAAGGCGGCAACGATTTGATAGACCGTATTTTTGCATCAGGCGGATCCCTGGACTGGCAGCAAATAGGATTACCTGTCGGCGATATGATGTTACTTGAGAGTATGCAGTTTGATAGGGTTGATATTTGCAACTGTTTTCATATTCCTGTGCAGTTAATGAATGATACTTCGGCCAGCACCGATAACAATATGCAGCATGCTATGAAGCAGTTTATCTACAATGCTGTAATGCCACTTGCTAACATTATTTCAGACCGCCTAACACGGGATATTTGCCCGGCCTATGCCAACGGTGGCAAAACATACGTCATTCAGTTAGATACATCGAGCCTGCCGGACATGCAGGATGATATGACCAATGTGGCAACATGGATGAACACCGCATGGTGGTTAACACCCAATCAAAAGCTCACTGGCATGGGTTTTGGTACATCGACCGAACCCAATATGGATAAGATCATTGTACCATCAAATTACAGGCTTATCGATGATTTAAGCCAAACAGATCAGCAATTCACTAACGCGGGGGCCGGTGAAAACTTTAATCTTTAACAGACTACAATACGCCGACGACTTTAAAAGAGTTCATCACGGTTACGAGCAAACCCAATACCGTAATTTCAAGAATGCACTTGACACGCAAATTAAACCGGTAATCGATTTTGTGCGGCTACACGGCGTTATTAATCTTCGGATGAGTATTACAGTGCTTGTTTCAAAACAACCCATTCAGGGCGCTTATTTGCGTTGTTATGAAAACGTGGGAGTTGAGCATGCATCGTGGGCCTATAAGCAGATAGATAAGATTGTTAAGGGTAATAAAGAGCAAAAAGGACACCCCACATCATTCTTTTCTGAATACTGGCGCAAGCTCATGCGGTTGTTTTATGAAACAGATGGCGGAACGCGTATAACGCAAGTAACCGATACCACGCGAGATAATATCATGTCGTTATTAGACGATGCCGAAGAACAAGGTATGACGACATCGCAACAAGCAGATTATATTATGACAAACCTAAATGACCCTGACTTTAACCGTGACAGGGCTTTAAGGATAGCCCGGACTGAAAGTACGACCGCAGCAAACAGGGGCGCGATGTTAGGCGGCGAAAGCTCCGATTATGAAACTGGTAAAATTTGGATTCCGATACTTGATATGAATACAAGGCCCGATCACGCAGCGATGGCTGGATGTGAGCCAATAGGTATGCAGGAAACGTTTGCCGTTGGTGATAGTCAAATGAGTTACCCCGGCGATCCATCGGGAAGTGCAAGGGAAGTGGTAAATTGTCGATGCTCTTTAGCTATCGTACCATTAGCTGATGACAGGGGGTTGCCGATTATGAAGATGGCGGCTTAATTTGTTTTGGTCGTGGAATAGTCCCTATCACATTGAATTTCAACAGGACGCGGCTTATTATATTTTATTCCGCGAGTATTTTGATATTTAAAGGCCAATAACCTGTTTTGGATGTGATGAATATCGATACACATTTCATTATTGTCAGATGGATGCTTTTCATGTTCTGGTATTGAATTCCACTCATTCCAAAAATCAGCGGTTAAGCCAATAAGCTTGTCCAATTTTTCATTAATACTATCAGTGCAATCGATTTTCATTATGCTGCTTGTAATTGTTCAATAACCGGCTTCATTTTCTCCAAAAATTTCTGCCAAGTTTTAGGTTTTAAAAGGCCAGCCTCGTACCTGATAATAGTACTGCTAAATGTGCTTTGTAACATGATGCCAGCATAGGGTTTTTGCAGTTTTTTAAGTTGTGCAATAATCTGTTCTTCTTTCATAGATATAAAGATAAGTAAAACTATTATGTTATCATAATTTTACGTTACGAAAGTTTTTATACTATCTTTTTTTTGCTATATTTTTATAGAAAATATGGGCAAAGTCATTGGTAATTTTGAGAAGTCAAGGGGTGGTTTAATACCAATACCGAAAGGTATTTTAGAGGAAAAATATACATCTTCCCCAAGCCTTATATCGGATGTTGACCCGGCTAAAAAAACCTTTACCGGATACGCTTCTATTTTCGGCAACAAAGACCTTGACGACGACATAACAATGCCCGGCGCATTTAAGAAGTCGATTAGCGAAAACGGGCCAAATGGTACTAACACAATTATTGTTTTAAACCAACATTTAAGCTGGCAAGTATTGTGTAAACCAAAGGTTTTAATAGAGGATGCCAAAGGACTTTATTACGAAGCAGAAGTAACAAGTGGCGCAACTTTCGCGGAAGACGCAGTAAAGCTCATAGCAGCCGGATTGGTTGAGGAAAATTCATATGGGTTTCAGACGGTTAAATCTGCAATTCAACAACCGTCTGACGATTGGGAAACATGGTATCGTGAATTATATGAAGTCAATCTTTATGAGATTTCACCGGTAACATGGGGTGCTAATCCACAGGCCAGAATGCAAGGTATGAAATCATGGACTAAAGATGATTTATTAAAACGGGAAGCTAAATTATTAAAGGCTTTAAGAGAGCCGGGAATGCGTGACGAAACGTATGCATCCCTTGAATTTGCAATTAAACAATTAAATACAGAATACTACAATTTAGGCAAAAGAGTTTCACTTGAAAGTAAGGCAGCCGCTATTACATGCCCTGAATGCAGAACGGATTTCACCCCGGACGTTGACGACAACGCCTTGACCGGTTATGAATGCCCCGAATGCAAATGCATGATAACAAAAGCACTGACCCCATCGCAAGCCGAAAAAAGTTTACTGAGTGGTGTGGCTGGTATAACTATTACCAAATCCATTTACAATTTAAATTTTTAAAAAAAGCGATGAAAACTATCAAAATTTTAATGGCTGTAATGTTCGCCCTCTTGATGGGTAACATTTTGGCGCATGCGGTCGGAGTTGACTATATGTCACTACCTATTGCATTTATTCTATTACTCGGTTCTGCCGTGCTTTCAAAGGGCATCAGCATGAAAGGATCGTTCGGCGAGTTCTTAACCATTGAGGCCGGTGATTCTGCCGAAACTAAAGCAGCAAAAGAAACCTTTAATAAAATTCATGATGACCTGGCCCAAAAGGGTGAAAAAGGACAAAGCGAGTTAAAGAAAGCGTTTGAGGCTGAAGTAAAAAAGGCGGTCGATCAAAACACCGAATTAAAAGAGCAGCTAAAAGAAGTTGTTGAGCAAAAAGCAGCGATGGACGCGAAAATAGGCGAGCATGAAGCCGCTATATTGGAGATCAACCGTTTGCGTGCTGCTAACTCTAAAGCGGCTGAAAAGGGTGTGACATTCGGCGATGCGTTTAATACCGCGCTGGATGAAAACATGGAGGATATCAAAGCATTTGCTGCCGGTAAGCTTAAAAACGCTAACAAGGTACGCATGGAGTTAAAAGCAGTTGGCGATATGGGCTTAAGTTCTATTTCTAACCTTACTGCCGCTAACGTACAGGTTGCTCCGGGTATCGTTCCTTATCCTTCACGTAAGGTTCACTTGCGCGATATCATGTCAACTGGCCGTATGACCACTTCACTTTATAACTTCTTAAAGGAAATTGGTTTTGACGGTTCAATTGGTACATGGCAGGAAAATAGCGGCGCTAAACCGCAGTTTGATATCCGTTACCAGGAGGCAAGCGCAGAGGCTGAATTTGTTGCCGGTTGGGTACGTATCTCGCGCAAGTCGCTTGATGATATCCCCGCTTTAAAAAGCAATTTGGCTTTCCGTTTACTGCAAAAATATCTTGATGCAGAGGACAACCAAATACTTAACGGTACTGGCGCAAACGGTCAATTACAAGGTTTGTATAAGGCCGGTAACTCCATTGCTTATGCAGGCGGTAAAACCAAATCGGTTGAAATGCTGGTTGATGCCATCTCTCAATTGGAGGTTCTTAACCATTCGGCTACAGGCATCCTGTTAGACCCTATCGGTTATAACAACGTGTTGTTATCTCAATCAACAGGTACTACAGCGGGTGTTTACTCGTTGCCTGGAGGATTGGTTAGCTATGGCGGTTCGGGAACTGGTTTAGAGGTTGCTGGTACAACTTCGTACAAATCAACCGCACAATCGGCTAATAAATTCCTTGTTGGAGATTGGCAGATGGGCGCTCAATTGTTGTTCCGCGAAGATCCGATTGTTGAGTTCTTCGAGCAAGACGGCGACAACGTTAAAAACAACCAAATTACCGTTCGCGTGGAAGGCCGCGTGGCTAACGTAATCTATTACAATGATGCGTTCGAATACGGTACTTTTGTAAATCCTGGTTCTTAATTTCTCTGGGTTCATTTTCATAATAAGTTGGTTAAAGCCGTTCCGTTTTCGGGGCGGCTTTTTTGTTGAAATAAAACTTTGAAAAGTAATATTTTTGTAATACTTTTATATTCATATTTCATTCCATAAATGAATAAAGTTCCACTCCCTTTAAAGGTGCATCCGAATATTAAAATAGCCCTCGAAAACGAAGCAAAAGAGCTTGACAAACCGTTGAGTAGGCACACGGAAACTATATTAAAAAAGCACGTTAAAAAACAAGAGAATAAGATAAAATCAAAGCGCGAATATGGGGCTTAAATTTATACTTCATGCCGGGGTAAAATACCCCGAACATCAGGCCATCGGTAACGCCGCTCAATGGATCATGCCATTAGCAAAATATTATTGTAGGGGTGTTGGCCTTGACATCGGTTATTCGAAAGAAGAATGGAAATTTCCGAATGCGATAGGGATAGAGCCAACCATCGATCCGCGTTATAATGCAATGTGTCTGCCGGACTTTGACGCATACGATTATATCTTTTCAAGCCATTGCCTGGAGCATGTAAAAGAAAATTGGTATAACGTTTTAGATTACTGGCTATCAAAAATAAAAGTCGGCGGTATATTGTTTTTGTACCTGCCTAATAAAACGCAAAGCTATTGGCAGGCCATATCTAACCGTAAGCATGTACATGAGTTTATGGGTGACGAGATCGGCCAATATTTACGTGATTTAGGACATGCGGTTTATGTGAGTGGTATTGATGCAAACCATAGCTTTTGTGTGATCTGCGAAAAAACGGATAAGGGCACAATTCAGGTGCAGCATCCAATAACAAGAGCCGACCGTTCGCACCTACCGAAAGGACACTATGAAGTTAAGATTGGAAGTACCGTTTTATGAGATGGTTTGATAATTTGGTTGATTGGATATTGCTTCAGTATTTTAAACTGGTTGATTGGTGGAAACTTTATCAGTCAGAAAAACACGGGTTAGTTAACTATACCAAAGTAAAGATGGTTGCCTCGCTGGTTTACAAAGGACAGGTTGCTAAAGACGGGAAAGTCCATTACATCGCCAGGATAACGCATAAGGGCGTAAGATATTCAAAGTGTGTAGATATTCGAAGAAAGAACCTTTCACGGGTAAAAGAAGCCGTTCTAATCAACTTCGCCAAAAAGATGTTTGCTGATGGGCTTAACAAAAAGTTGAAGCATGGTAATTGAGGAAATCCGCGCCCATCAAACGGTAATCGATGGTTTGCTTAATTATAGCGCTACGATTGAGGCAGCGTGTAGATTAGTTGTTTCCGTGATTGAGAGAGGTAATAAAATATTACTGGTTGGTAACGGCGGTAGCGCTGCGGATGCTCAACATATAGCGGCTGAATTTACCGGGCGATTTGTTAAAGAAAGACAACCATTACCGGCAATCGCATTAACCACTGATACATCAGCACTCACGGCCATATCCAATGACTACGGTTATGATTATGTGTTTTCGAGACAAATTGAGGCCCTGGCGAACGAAGGTGATTTATTGATAGCTATATCCACATCGGGCAATAGCCGGAATATTGTAACTGCCATCTTATCAGCAAAAGCAAAAGGCTGCAAGGTAGTTGGTTTATCGGGTGCAAGCGGCGGAGAGATGGCGGCCCATTGCGATATAATCATTCAAGTACCATCAAATAACACCGCGAGAATACAAGAAGCCCATATACTGATCGGGCATATTTTGTGCAAATCGGTCGATGATTTGTTTTAATGTAGTCATAAATCGAACGAAAAGATAGATAAATGAAAGTTGGATTACTTATTTGCACTTTTAACAGGCCAGAATACCTGAAACAATGCCTTTGGAGCCTTGAAAGGGCTGATTTAAGCATGGTTAATGAGCTAATGATAGTTGACGACCATAGCACTAATCAGGAAACAATACAGCTAATCAAGTCATTCAACTTTAAAAACAGCCATCAAAATTTATTTATCTCCGAAGAAAATAAAGGAATTAAACATAGCCTGCTGACCGGGTATGAATACTTGTTTCAAAAAAACGACATTGTTATAAATATTGATAGTGATGCAATAGTAAGGGCTGATTTTGTGGAGCGATTAATTGAAAACAAACCTCTTGGCGATATACTAACCGGTTTTCACTGCACCACAAAAAACGCAAATGGCACAGAGAGGCATAAGATTTTAGAAGATGTAGGGCATCTTTATTTAAAGCAGTCTGTAGGCGGAATTAATTTTTGCATTGACAAAGTGGCTTATGAATCCTTCGTTAAACCAGCCCTATTAAAACCGGGCAATTGGGATCACAATGCATGTATAAACGCTAAAGGCGCTTATTGCCTGAAAGAAAGTGTTATTCAGCATATCGGTTTTGATAGCTCTATGAACCACAACGAAGCGCCGGACGTTGCAGATGATTTTTATTACTGGAATTTGTCTAACGTTACATTAATTGGTGCTGATAGTGATTTCGTCAGGCTTAGAAAAGCAGCCGATATTTGTACTAAGTGGATAAAGTTTGGCCATATAAAACTATTTCACGCCAACATAAGCAGCAAGACGCAATACAGCGAATTTTGTATAAGGGAATTTTATAAATGGGTATCAACGTCACACATGCTTATTTGCCAGCATGACGGCTTTGTAAACAACTGGCAAGCATGGGATAATAGTTGGCTTCAGTATGATTATATCGGCGCACCCTGGCATTATAACGATGGCATGGCAGTTGGTAACGGTGGCTTTTCGCTGCGTTCAAAACGGTTAATGGAAATCGTGGCAACCGACCCTAATATTACGATACTACACCCAGAAGATCACCACATTTGCCGGACATACAGGCCGTATCTTGAAAGGCAGTACGGGATAAAATTTGCACCGGTTGAAGTGGCCGAAAAATTCAGTTTCGAGGGATATCTACAGCCAACAAAAACACTATCAGATCAATTTGGCGTACATGGAGCCAACCCGCGCAAAACGCCAGCCCCCGTAATTAAGACCGAACAACTGATATTCAATCAATTTCGCGGATTGGGTGACATCCTGTTTTTAGTGCCCCTTTGCCGCGCATTAATGCAAGAAGGTAATTCTGTTTTGTGGCCCATCGTTGCCGAGTACATGAGCATAGCAAAGCATTTCCCAGATATCAATTTTGTACCAAAGGAAGCGTTGAATTTACCGTATGAGAGTCGGGGTATATTTCAAACGCCACGCGGAAAATTATTACCATACCGCTTTGCAATGGAGATCATGGGGCGAAGCATGCGCGACTGCATGCGCTCAAAGTATGAGATATACGGGCATAGCATAGATATGTGGCGCAGCTTAACGTTTAAGCGGTTTGATGCCAAAGAGCGCGAGTTAATGAAGATTTTAAACATCGACAAACCGTATCAGATTGTTAACCGGTGTTTTGGCGAGGCATCACGAAGCATGACGATAACCCCGCAGCTTAACCCCGATTTACAAGTTATTGAAATGACAACCATTAACGGGTTTAGCTTAATTGATTGGTGTTCTGTTATTGAGAACGCAAGCGAGATACACACGGCCAACACATCGTTATTATACTTGCTGGAGATACTCGATCTGAAAATGCCGATACATTTTTACAAACGCGGCCTTTGGGGTGAAGCGGCTTATGAACACACGGATTATTTATATACGAAACCATATATTTTACATTAATGCAAGATTTAAAAGCACCCAAAGACCGGGACTTATTTTTTTCATTCCAGGTTGACCAAAAGACAATATCCGATTTATCTAAGGAAATAGTAGCGATCAATAAAGATGATGATTATTTGGAGCAGATTTACAAAGCGAGTTCGTTTAAATATTTACGAAGTCCAATTTTGGTTTATATAGATAGCTATGGTGGAAACGTTTATCAGTGTTTTGGCTTAATATCATTAATAGAAAATTCAAAAACGCCAGTACATACAATAGTTACTGGATGCGCAATAAGCTGTGGTTTTTTAATACTTATTGCCGGACATAAGAGGTTTGCTCATAAACACTCTACTATGCTTTACCATCAAGTTAGTAATGGCGTTCAGTCTGGTAAATTCATGGATATGGCCCAGGATTTAAAAGAGGTAGAGAGGCTACAGCGGAAAATAGAAGATTTAGTTTTAGAGAAAACAAAAATCGGCAAAAAGGCATTAAAAAAATCCCTTAAACAAAAAACTGATTGGTTTATTGAACCAAAAGCGGCAAAAGAATTAGGCGTTATTGATGAGATTATATAATGAAAATTCTAATCTGCCCCTTTAATTTCCATCACCAACCCATTGCAGGCGGCGAGATATACCTATCAAGGCTGATCGATCACCTGGTATCGAAAGGGCATGAGATACGCATTATAACGGGCCATACCGAACATTATAAATATAAAGGAATAGATTGTTATAGTCAGGGCGAAATGAAAGATTTGTGGTTAGGCAACAACGACCATTTCCAATGGTGCGATTTTGTCCTAACCCACCTTATCGGAACGGCCTACGGATTTAACAAAGCCACGCAGCACAAAAAGCCACTCGTATTTATTGCCCATAATAACGCCACAAGTTACCCGGTGAAAAATTGCAAGCAAGAGGATTGCCACATTATTTATAACTCATACCAACTGCGCGATGATCTGCAAAAAACAGTAGGGCAATTTAATAGCGTTGTGCTGCATCCGATCATTCCCGAATTTCAAAAACCAAACGGGGATAGCATCACTTTGGTTAACTGCAATTTTAATAAAGGCGGTCATATTTTAATTGAATTAGCGAAGCAATCACCGCATGTAAAATTTATTGGTGTTTTAGGTGGTTACGGCGATCAGGTAACCGCAGATTTGCCCAATTTAACCTACTTTGAAAATGGTACGGACATGACTGAAGTTTATGCCAAAACAAAGGTTTTAATCGTGCCGTCAGAGTTTGAAAGTTATTCGCAATGTGCTGCCGAAGCAATGACTTGCGGTATACCGGTAATCGCCCATCCGACCAATGGATTAAAGGAAAATCTATCCTACGCAGGTATTTTTATTTCACGTTCTGAAATAGAAAATTATGCCAATAAAATATTATCTTTACTTAACAATAAAAGTGCTTATAATGCTCAATCTGAATTGTCCTTAAAGCGGGCAAAAAGTATTCAGGAAATGAGCCAAAATGAGTTGGGTAATTTTGATAAATGGTTATCGAAAATAAGTTAATAATTCCGTAAAATGGGGCCATTAAATGTATTAAGTCTTGCTGATGCAAAAGCCTATTTAAAAGTAGATTTTGCAGACGATGACGCTTTAATAACATCGCTAATTAGTACGGCGGTTGCACAGGTTGAAAAGATAACCGAATATCGGCTTTACCAACGTGTCGAAAATCCGATCTATACATCTAAGTTTTGTTATACAGCCTTTCAATATCCGTTAAACAGCGCATCCGTTGTAGCGCAGGATAGTTCGGACACAAACGTATATACGGTGCAATTAAAGTATGAAACATTGCGCACCGAATTGTTTTGGGGTAACGGCTTTGGATATATTAATGCTTATGAGCAATTTTATTCCAACGATTTTTACAATATTAAGGGTTGCAATGTTACCTATCTTTTAACGCTTAATGTTGGCTATGCCGACCCCACGCAAATACCGCAGGACTTAATCACGGCGGTACAACAAACCATTGTTTTCTTATATGAAAATAGGGATTTGACGAAATTAACCCTACCGGATAATATTATGCTTTTACTCGCGCCGTACAAACGCTTTAACTATGTACTATGAACCCCGGACAATTCAACAGGCGCATAAAGTTTTATCAAATCACCTCGACCGAAAGTCAATATGGTGGTAGTACACCTGTTATAACTAATCTACTAACTACGTGGGGTAGTTTAAAGCCGTTTAAGCAATACAATCAAAATACTTTATCTGGCGATGCTACGCCATTGCTTGGCGATATCACCTGTATCATACGTTACCGCGATAGCTTTGCACCGGCTGAAAATATGTTATTTCGTGATGTTTCAGATCCCGCTAACCCAGGGCCGCTTTATTCAATAAAAGCCATTTCCTCATATTTCCCAGGTACTAAGCTATCCTTTGAAAATAACCAGGAAACGGTTTACCAGAGTAAATTATTTGTTTTCATGGTGGGTGTTAAACAGGATAATTCATACTTAAACCTTGTATCATAATGGGTGTTACTATACAGGTTAGCGGTTTAGATGCGATGTTGAGCAAGTTAAATAAACTCGCTAACGACAATGGCAGAACAGCGCGGGTTATTACCGAGGCAACCTCTGATAATATTATCACCGAGGCCAAACAATCGGCACCGGCAGATTTAGGCAAGATCCGGCAAAACCTGAATTGGGTAAACAATGGGGACGGTACTAATATTTTAATAAACCTTTTTTGCAACGCACCGGAGGCGATATACCAAGAGTTTGGCACCGGGCCAATGGTTGATGTACCCGAACAATTTGCGGATGTGGCAGCGACAGGGCAAAACAGCGGCACAGGTACGTGGGCTGACTTTATCGCCGCCTTAACCGATTGGATCGCCAGGCATGGGTTGTTAAACACATATAGCATCGATACAAAAAGAGTTTCACATAAAGCGAGTAAAGATGATAACGAGCAATTGGCGTGGGTAATAGCAAGAAAGATATTGCGCGACGGCTTAAAACCGCAGCCCTTTTTATATCCGGCGATCATTAATAACATGCCAAAATACATGGAGAAATTGAATATAGCTTATAAAAGTTTATTAACGTCATGAGCCTTAAAAATCCAAACAAATATATTCGTAAAACCTATCTCACATTATTGGCCGGGATAGGCGTTCCTATTTATGATAAAAGGTTGCCAAACGACAAGGGCATTCCAAAGACTTATGTGCTAATACAAAACCAAACAAAGACCGAAGTTAACCGGACAAAATGTGATAAGATGTGGAATATAATAACGGCAATAGATATCTATACACGGGCTAATCGTGGCTATGCCGATTCCGCAATAGTTGATGACATCGAAGAACAGATAACCAACATACTTTCGCCGGGCGTAAATACCGATATTTCATTTGATAATTTCATCACATATAACACCATTGTTTTGCAGCCGGTAGACGCTCCGATGGACACACCAATGGAAACAATTTTACACCGCGTTTTGCGCATTCAACATATCATCGGCGCAAGTGCATAATTTTATTTTGATATTAAAAAAATTCGTTATATTTACTAAAAAAACAACATCATGGATTTAATTAAAGTACGTGGCAAAGACATTATAATTACTGTAAATGGAATGGCCATTGGTTGTGATGAAACTTGCGATATTGAGGTTAGTTCATCGATGATAACCACCACTACCAAATGTTCAAAAGACAGCAATGGTAATATATGGGAAGAAGTTGTTCCAAACATCAATTCCGTTAAGTTTACAGGCAACGGTATCGTGCCGTTTTCGACATCTGCGGGTTATGATGAAAATTCATTTCAGCAGTTGGCAAGCGCACAGTTTCGCCAGTTAAAATGCTATGTTACCTGGGGTATCGCCGGTACAAACTTATTTTACGGTATGGATGGTTATTTAACCACCAACAAAGCTACTGGCCCGTATAACGACGTGTCTAAATACAACTACGCAATACAGGGAACCGGCCCAATAACTACAGCCGCTATTTCTTAATTTATGCACGGTATTTCAGTAGTAGAATTAGGGGGCGAAAAGCGCACACTTGCATTTAATATGCATTGTATGATGTTTCTTTCTCAAACCCTAAAATGCAATCCTGACGAAATTGACAAAAAGATTAATCAAGCCTGCGCGGTAACGCCGACACGCGGTTTAACCATTATTGTTTATTGCGGACTAATGGGCCACCTTGAAGCCGAAGCGATATATGACCACGATATTACCTTAAAGCAAGTTTCTACATGGATCGGCAACGCTGATTTTAACTCTTTCAAATCCGTATGGGATGCCTTTAGCGATGTGATGGGAATACCAAAAGCATCGCAAGAGCAGATCGACGAATACGTAAAGCGGCAGGAAGAAAAAAGCGAAGTAAAAAAAAAGCAGATACCAGTACATTAACCTGGAATGATATTTACGAAAACGCAGTAATAAATATCGGCATTCATCCCAAAGAATTTTATTCACTTACCCCTTATCAATACCGTTGTTTAATCCACCGGTATTATATTCAGCATGCGCGTGAATGGGCGCAAACCCGGTACATTTCTTATACGCTTTATTGTATAAATACCACAAATGATAAGCCGCGCCCTACGCTTCAGGAGTATATGCCGTTATTGATCGATACGACCGAAAAAGCCGAAGAGGTTCCAGAAATTAGCGAAGAAAAAATAGCCGAATTGCGGCAAGTTGCGGAGCAACGTTTAGCGGTTATTCAAAGTCTAAAAAAATGATAAAATTTAACTAAATTTACTCTCATAAGATAATGGCAGATTTACAATATACCATCGGCGCGGATGCGAGCAACTTTAATGCGAACGTAAAAGGGCTTGCACAAACAGCCAGCGATGCAAGTAATCAGGTATCGGCATCATTGGCAGCAGCCAGTCAATCGGTTGACAACTTAGGGGGCCGTGCGCAATCCGCATCGATGCAATTTATTCAAATGCGGTCGGGGTTGTCTGCCATGCGGGATGGTACATTAGCTTTTGCAGTAGGCGGTCAAAGAGCCGATATGATGCTAATGGCAATGGGACACCATATCACAAGCCTTGTAAACGAAACGGGGTCACTTAGGGGCGCATTGGCATCTATGACATCATCAATGATGGGTGTGGGTGGTGCAATACTGGCGGTAACAATACTGTTTGAAATATTCCAAAAAACATCTAAAAAATCCAAAGAGGCTACCGAGGATTATATTTCTACTTTGGATAGCGTGCGCCAGGCAACATTAAAGGGAAAGCAGGACGGCCAAAGTGAAATCATACGATTAGGGGAACTTTACAGGGCCACACAGGATCACAAGTTGTCTTTAATTGAGCGGAATTTAGCCTACGATGAACTTGCGCGTAAATACCCGCAGTTCTTTACCAATGCAGACCGGGAAAAAACATTATTGGGTGAAAATGCGACCGCTTATAATAAATTAGCTACTGCGATTATGCAAGCAGCTATGGCAAAGGCTTACGAGGCTAAAATCGGCGAAAACTCAAACAGGATATTCGAGGATCAACAAAAGGGAACCGATTTATTAACAGAACAAGTTCGTTTACAAAAAGAGGTTGCACAAGCAAAAAAGAACATAGGCGAAAGCAATAAGTATGCAGGGGGTAACGGCGCTGCAAGTAATACGTTTGATCCCGCAGTTTTAGCGCGCGCAACAAGCGAACTGGAAAAAAACAAACAGGCCGTTAGGGATTTAAATACAGATATCGGTAAACTTAACGATGCCAATTCAAAAATGGCAACATTGGCTGAAAATGCCGAAAAAGGGGCTGGGTTTAAAACAGCCCCGGAAGATAGTAAAGGCATCCCCAAAATTAAAGCAGCAAAGAATTTATTAGTTGAACTGGAGGAACAACTACGCAAACTCCAGTCCGAAGAAGATAACGCAATTGTAAAAGGCCACGTTCCTGACTTTTGGAATCCCACCATTGTAGAAAAACAAATCCAACAGATACAGGCTAAGATCGATAAGATTAAAGAGCTTAATTCCGAGATCGGCAAGGTGCCGGAAAATAAAACAACCGAACACTCAGCGCAACATGTAATGGATGCACCAGCGACCGCTGGAGAAGATAATTTCGGTGGACATGATAGTATTGTCGACGGCATGAAAAAGCAGGCCCAGGCGCTTGCTGATCTTATTACATTTAGGGCGAAGTCGGCTAAATCACAGAAAGAATATAACGCCGAACTGAAAGAAGAAAAGGCTATTGGGCAGGATTTAATGAAAACCTTTGGCGTTGGATTGGAAAATGCGTTTCAATCGGCTTTAAATGGCACACAGAGCTTTATAGCTGCCATGAAATCGTTTTTAGTGCAATTGATAGAGAAATTAGTTGCTGCCGCAGCCGCTGCGTTGGCGTTAAGTTTAATATTGGGTATAGCCACTGGGGGTGCGTCAACAATTGGATCTTCGTTAGGTATGAGTTCATCATTTAGCAGTTTGTTTACATCAATGGCCGGAATGGGTAAACACGCCGATGGCGGTATATTTACACAACCCCATGTCGGGATGTTCGGCGAAGCGGGCCCTGAAGCAATCGTAACGCCAAAGCACTTACAAGAGTTTGCCGGTGTTAGCGGCAATAACGGTGGTGGATATAAGGATGGGCAGATCGTTGGTGTATTGCGCGGTCAGGATATTCTATTGCAACATACGAGGGCTAAAAAAATGAATGGTAGGATTTCTTAAAAATCATCATTTATGCCCTTTAACATTGTGTCGTTGAGTGATTTCAAAATATTGGCTATGTTGTAATCTACCGATGTAAACGCATCTAAAAGATTTTTTTCAGCCCGTTGTTTGCCGTACATTAAGCCAGTTTTTATTTTATTGTGTAAATAATCATAATATACTTCTGATAGGGATTTATCAAACGTTCCGCCAAATACATTTTGACCAATTGTACCAATGTCATATACCCTGCAGCGATATTTATTATTTTTAACATCTATCTGAATTGTGAAATGGCATGTATATCCAACGATGCCCATATTGCACAGCCATCCCTTAATCGACAGATTAATAATGCCCTTACCAATAATTCTGCCATTCACAGCATCTTCGGACTGAATAACATCTTTAGATGATTTAAAGGTGTTCACAAACCATGTTTTTGCAGTTTTATAAAGGTTGTCTGCTGAATATTTTTGCCCTAAATCCTGCACATGTTCATAAAGTATAGTGCTATCCTGGGCTAATGGGAATTGGAATTTTTGCGCCTTCGCGTTTAAAAAACATAGGGAAAGAAATATTACTGCAATCGTTTTCATTTTGGGTTGGTTTTGATTACTTCAAATATAAAAGCATTATATTAAAAAGCAAACCCGTGTTTTCACGGTATTTTGATATAAAAAGTAAATTATTTTGTACCTGGTTTTACGTTGTATTTCAGTCAAAAAACTTATCTTTATATTAAATGGGATTTGTTACCTTATATACGTATAATCCAACCCCGGATATATTACGATCTGTTATTGTAGATGATACAAATCTTGTCAATATCAGCTATTACGATACGGCCACTCCGGGAGCATCAAGCCAACCGCCAGTTGATACGATTGTTGGCGTTATGTGCCAGCCTGGTACATTCGACCGATACACCTTTAAAGTTAAAGCCACAACGCCCTATGCTTATTCCGAAATTTTGCATAATTCATCGTACTGCGGATATGTAAAACCGACATGCGATATTTACGTAAAAACACTTACTGTAACACCTGAAACTGATAGTCATAATAATAACGCTTCTATCAACATGTTCGCCATATCCAGCTTTGGCGGAATTGTTTATAATTTGAGTTGCCTGTCCCCTCTGATTAACATCAATAATTCAACAGGATTGTTTACCGGATTAGTCCCCGGTAATTACACCGTTTCAGCCGTTGATAGTAATTCATGCGGGGTATTCAGGCCGGTAACGATTGCGCCGTTTGACACATCCACAACTCACTATAAATATAAGCTTGCGTTTCAATCAATTGACGGCCTTGTTAATTGGGAATTACGGTTTTTGGATATGCTGAATAATTACCCAGGCGCACAATATCCGAAAGTTATTAAAGGCACCGATCAGCCACTTTTAAAGAAAACGGCAGACCCGAACGAGGATAAAACGACCGTAATTTGTTCAACGCAACTAACGATCAATCTGGTTTATGATGGGTTGACATTTACACCAAAGGAATTTTCGAGCGTTCCCGAACAAAGCTGGAAAATCGAGCTTTATAAAAATGGAAACTTAGATTTTCAGGGATGGCTTTTGCCCGATGGTGTGCAAGACTTTTACGCTGATGCGCCCTATCCTATTCAATTGATTGCTACTGATGGGTTGCCGAGCCTAAAGGGTAAATCTTGGGGCAATGGATCGGGTGGA
>Ga0134128_10000968_pt1 | contig 38859 bp, 28 predicted proteins | sample KB31754_FD_96462 | JGI IMG/M metagenome (GOLD analysis project Ga0134128, IMG submission 96462) | Terrestrial soil microbial communities with excess Nitrogen fertilizer from Kellogg Biological Station, Michigan, USA - KB3-175-4 | ecosystem: Environmental > Terrestrial > Soil > Unclassified ...
TCCTGCGTGACAGGCACGAATATCGGTCGCGTTGCATCCGATGGCTCGTTCACGATTTCCGGAAACGAAATAAAGTTCACCGGCAATATCATCGGCAGCTTGACATGCAAGGATGGATCGGTCTCCACGTGGATTGGGGGCGGTACTCAATCGCATGGGGCCACCGGGTCGTGGTCTGCGAGTCACTGCGCGCCTTGAAGCCTTCCCTGAGAGCGAGTGACCAGCGGTAGCGCTGGCAAAACAGGCCGCGCGCGACCGAGGCTCTCTCGGAAGCCGCGGCCTCCTCAGGCCTGCAATGCGCTGACGAATTCCTGTAGCGCGGCTCCGATTTCGGCCGGCGAGTCTTCCTGGACAAAGTGGATGCCTTTGACCGTGGTCTCCCGTTGATTGGGCCATGTTCGGCAGAATTCCCGCGCACGACCTACGAGCACGGCACCCGATGCCGATCAGGTCGGGAGCAAGGCAGCGTCCATGGCCGCTCAGGTAAGGAATGATGTTGCGCCAAAGATAGGACGAGGTTGGATTGCCATGGAGGAAAACGATCGGCTCACCGCTGCCGGTATCGACATAGCTCATCTCGGTATCGAGCACCTGGACGCGCTGCCTCGGGTGGTGATCCGACGAACTCACGTTTCGCGAAGTCATGCCGACACTTCCTGCAAAGAATTTCGGCGACCCAGCACGTGACGTGCCGGCCTGAGCCCGGCCCGGCACACGCCCCAGGCAATGCGATGAGGGCCGGGGCGGCCGCCTGCCCGCGAGCCGGGCGCCACCGACCGCTAAACGCCCCCGGGAGCAGCGCGACGGAAATGCAGGTCCTGATAATCAAAGCTGAAATCGGCGAGGGGAGAGACTGGCTTCATGGCTATCGAGGTGACGCGGCCACTGTCGACCTTGAACGTGACATAGGCGTCTTCGATCCCTCGCTCGGTCCAGTGGGCCCGGAAGGTGTCATCAGCCACATGCTGGAGCGGGCCATCCATGTTGGGCGTGCGATCGAAGTTGATCCAGAGTGCGCCCCCGCGGCGGGCCGAGACAGTCATGGTGCCGTACCAGGGATCGGCGTACGTGCCTGCGTAGCCGCTCATGGGCAGGGAGGACTTCCCATTCGGCTTGTACTGCTGAGGCAGGTTCTTCATGGCCGTCAGTGTCTTGCCGACGATCTGTTTTCGCAGTGCAGCCAAGCCGCCGATCCAATCCTGCTGCGGCTGGCCGAGATAGTAGGCCAGCAGGTAATCGACCACGGCTCGCCGGGCGCCCCCATCTTCGGAGTTAATGATGACGGAGAAGGCGACGTGCCTGTCGGGAATGAAGTAGAGGGCGGCCAGCGCTCCGAAGACCGCACCGGTGTGCTCGACGATCGTATGGCCATGGTCGTCTTCCACGAACCAGCCGAGCGCGTAGTCCTGCAGGTTGGGACCCGCCAACAGCGCAGAGACGGCACCGAAGGCATCCGACGGCACTACATCAACCGGGTTCCAGAGCTCATGTACCGCATCCGCGCTCAAGAGCCGACGGCCGTCGGGGAGCTTGCCCTCCTCTTCCCACATGGCCATCCATTTGGCCATATCGGTGGCGCTGGCGTTGATCGAGCCGCAAGGCGCGGCGGCCTCGGCATCCAGCACTTGCGTCAGAATTCTTTCCTTGCCCATGCCGCGGATGGGCCCGTCCGTGCGGCCGTGGAGCGCGACGGCATTGGACGCCTTGGGATCGTAAAGCGTGCGCGAGTCGGTCATGCCGAGCGGACCGAAGATGTGGTGCTCGACGAAGTGCTCCCACGTCTCCCCTGACACCGCCTGCACCAGGGCGCCCGCGACGATGTACGTGATGTTGTCGTAGGCGAATACCTCACGGAATCCGGTTCTCGGCTTGAGGTAGCGCAGCGCATGCACTATATCGGCACGGCTGCGCGTCGTGGTCGGGATGATGAGCAGATCGCCTTCGCCAAGACCCAGGCCGGTGCGATGAGTCAGCAGATCAAGCACCGTCATGTGCTCGGTGACATACGGATCGTACATCTTGAAGCCGGGCAGCTTGTCCACCACCCGATCGCTCCATTTCAGCTTCCCCTGGCCGACGAGTAGCGCCAATGCGGCCGACGTGAACGCCTTGGTCTCAGAGCCAATGGGGAACACCGTATCCGCCGTGACGGGTGCACCGGTTGCGATGCTGCGCACGCCGTAGCCTTTGGCCACCACTGTGTTGCCGTTCTGGACTATGGCAAGGGATAGACCGGGTGCGCCGAAGGTTTGCATCGCCTTGGCCACATAGGGGTCCAGGCCGGAAGGGACGGCGGGCTGCGCCGCATGTACAGGGCAGAGCATGCAAAAGATCGATGCCCCTGCGACCGCCAGTGCCGTCAGGGGCGCCCTGTCAGCGCTATGCGCGGCGACGAGTTGCCGGGCCAGCATGGATGCCTCTCAGTAGCGGTAACTGAAGCTCGCAAAGCCGAAGAAGAAGATGGCCCAGAGTCCATAGAGCGCACAGAGAGCCAGCAATAGTTCCCCTGCGCGAACCAGGCGCCCGCCGGGCCCGCGCAGCACCCGCCTCACGGCTTCAACCAGGATGGCCAGGGCGCCGAACAGACCGAGCAGCCCGACGATATACGTGCAGGTGAGCACGCCGTTGATGCTTCCATTGGCATTCTCGAGGACATCGAAGGTGATGACCCACGCCACGACCGTGGCCAGGATCATCAGCACACCCACGCGGGACGCAAGCCGCAGGCGCTTCTCCTGCAAAGTGACCAGAAGGGGCGCCTTGAAACGGCGGCGCACGATTCCGCCCCCGATCCAGATCACCACCGTCAGGATGAGCACGGCGAGGCATACCGCGCCCATCCAGGTCAGCGTGCCCTTCTGCGCGAGACCGTGGACCTTCTGGAAGATCATGACCGGAAGGAAGTCATCGGAAATCCAGTACGCAACCTGGCCACCGGGATCCGTCACGAACTTCAGATGCGTCTGCCCCCCGACCTCGCGGTAGGTCAGCGGGCCGACCTCTCGCCAATGCTTCGGTACACCGCCCAGATTCTTTAGCAGAGACACCTCGATCTCGCCGCTCGGCAGCGCCGTGACACTCACCTGCTCCAGGCCGTTGAAGATCCGAAACGCGCTCTCGAGGCGGCGCGAGAACTCGTACCACCCCGCCACCCGCGCCGCATCCGCCTGAGGATGTGCAAGCGTCGGCTCCGTCGGCGGAGTGTAGGGGTAGTAGCGGTCCAGGAACGCACGGAAAATCCCCGTACGAACATTCTCTGCGGCGCCATCCTTGCCGAGACTGTTGAGCGATATGAAGAAGCCGACATCCTTGTCGAGCAGCAGATGCATGTCGCTGTGGAAAGCGGCGGTGTCGCCGGCATGGCCGACGATCCGCAGACCGTTGCGGTTCTCCTGATAGAAGCCAAGCGCGAATCCGTTCAGCCCCGGCGCCATGCGCGACTGCGGCGTATGCATCAGTTGTGTGGTCTCGGGGCTCGTGATCGAGGCACCGTCATAGCTCCCACCCTGGAGCTGGGCGATCATGAAATGCGCCATGTCGATGGCGGTGGAGCTGAGCGAGCCGGCGGGCGCGATCTCGATGTCCTCGAAGGGAACCGGCTTGTCGTCCGAGGCCTGCATATAACCCTGCGACATATCTTTCGCGAGCGCGGGCGGCAGCGGCTGATCGAACGTCGAGCGCATCATGCCGAGCGGCTGGAAGATATGGTGGGCGATGTAGTCATCGAAGGGCTCGCCCGAGACACGCTGCACGATGTAGCCGGCGAGCATCGCCCCGTAGTTGGAGTAGGCGACCACCTTTCCGGGCGGGAAGATCTGCGCCGGTATGTGCTTGACGAGATACTCCCGGTAGGGGATGAGATCCTTCGCAGACTTCACGAAAGCGCCGGAGATCGTCTCCTCAAACCCCGGCGTGTGGGTCATCAGGTTGCGCAGGGTGATGGGACCGAGCTTCTCGGGAAGCTTGAAATCCAGATAGTCGTTGATATTGCGATCGAGATCGAGCTTGCCGGCCTGTACCAGCTGCATCACCGCCGTCCAGGTGAAGGTTTTCGATACCGATCCGGGGCGGAACAGCGTCCGGTCGGGTAAGACCGGGCTGCGGGTCTTCATGTCGGCGAAGCCGTACCCTTTGGCGAAGATGATCTGTCCATTCGCGACCACCGATACGGTGGCTCCGGCAATATCGCCGCTGCGAATGGCGTATGGAACTATTCCGTCCAGAAACGCGGCGACGTCATCGGACGTCAGGGTGCCCGTGCCGGCCTCCGGCGCGCCGGGGCTCGCCTGCGCCTCTGTGCTCGGTGCGGTCACCGGAGGAGGTGTAGGTGCGAGGGGCTTCTGCCGTCCCGCGGGCGCACGCGCGTCAGCGGCACCGGCGGTCAGCAGCAAGAGAGCCAAAGTCAAAGTCGCGACACCCGCTTGGGCGGGCCGGCGCAGGCCGCCGCTCGTTGAATTGCCCATCACGCACTCCCGTTCATGGTCTGTTGGGTCAGAAGGAGACCGTGAAGCTTGCCAGACCAAGGTAAATCACGCCCCAGATGCCGTAAAGCCCGGCGAGGCCCAGTACGATCTCGCCGCCGCGCGCCACAATTCCGCCGGGTCCCATGCGCAGTCGTAACGCGGCATTCCCGATCATTGCGAGGCTGCCGAGGATCGCGAGCACGCCGAGCAGATAGAGCGGGATGAACCGGCCCAACAGCTCCCCGCCGACCAGGGCGTCGAGGCCGACCAGACTGGCGAAGAACATGATCCATCCCACGATGAGTACCAGATAGATCACGGCGCCGATGCGCGAGGCGAGGCGCAGTGCTGATTTGAGCGGTGGCAGCGCGAGCGGGCGCCGGAATCGGCGGCGAATGATGGCACCGCCGATCCATATACCGACGGTGAGCAACATGATGCCGACGAAGAGGCTGCCGAAGAGCTCGAGAAGCGATTTCCGCCCCAACCCGTGGACCGGTACATTGATGTCGACCGGAATCGTGTCGTCGGATACCCAATACCCGATCTGGCCCTCCCTCCCGGCGACGAATCTGAGGTGCGCCTGTCCGCCGACCTCCCGCCAGGTGAGTGGTCCGACCTCGCGCCAGCGCTTCGGAGCTCCGCTCAACTGCGTGAGCTCGCTCGCCTCGATCTGTCCGTCCGGTACCGCCGTCACCGAGGACTGGCTGATCGCGTTCAGGATGCGAAGCACCGTGTGACGGCTCGAGGCGTAGGAGCCGGCCACGCGTGCAGCATCCTTGCCGGGATCGGAGACGGTCATCTCGTTAGGAGGCGTGTAGGGGAAGTAACGATCGAGAAAGCTGCGGAAGATGGCGACGCGAACTCCCTCTGCCGCACCGGCGCTTCCGGTGCTATTCAGCATAATGATCAAGCCGACGCCCTTATCGAGCAGCAGGTGCACGTCGGAGTGGAAGACGCCGGTATCACCGCCATGACCGACGATGCGCAGGCCGTTGCGGTTCTCCTCGTAGAAGCCGAGGTCCATGCCGTTCATGCCGGGGAGGGGCCGCCCCTGTGGCGTATGCATCTCGCGAACCGTGGCGGGACTGAGGATCTGCGCGCCGTTGAAGGAGCCACCGTTGAGTTGCGCCAGCATGAATTTCGCCATGTCGGTGACACAGGTGCTGAGCGCTCCGGCAGGCGCAGCCTCGACCAGCTCGAAAGGGACCGTGCTGTCGCTGGAAGCCTGTCTGTATCCGGTGGCCATGAACGGCTGCAGATTCGTAGGCAGCGGCTGTTGGAAGCTCGAATGGTCCATGCCGAGCGGCTGCAGAATGTGGCGGTTGATGTAATCGAGGTAGGGCTCACCCGAGACCCGCTGGATGATGTAGCCCGCGAGCGTGGTGGCGTAGTTGGAGTAGGCGACCACCTGCCCTGGGGGATGGATGAGCGGTGGCATGTGCCGGATCAGATAATCCCGCAGCGGAAAGAGCTGGCTCGGCTTGTTGACGAAGAGATCGGTGACGGTGTCCTCGAACCCCGTCGAATGCGTCATGACATCGCGCAGCGTGATCGGCCTGCCGAAGCGCTCCGGGACCTTGAAGTCGAGGTAATCATTGATGTTGCGATCCAGATCGAGCTTGCCCTGCTCAACGAGCTGCATCACGGCCGTCCAGGTGAAAAGCTTCGAAACCGAGCCCGCGCGAAAGAGCGTCTGATCCGCGATCACCGGCCGGCCCGACTTCAAGTCCGCAAGACCGTATCCGCGCGCGAAAACCAGGCGTCCGTCGGCGACCACAGCGACGGAAGCGCCCGCGATATCGGCCTGCGCAATGGCATAGGGAACCATGCCGTCGAGGAATGCCGCGAGGTCATCCGTCGCGAGGGCATGAGCGCCGCCGCCGGCGGCCAGCGCGCCGGGCGCGGGAGGTACCCGAGTACTCGGAGCTGCCGGATGTGTTGCCGGCGCCAGTGGATTGGGTGGCCCTGCAGCCGTGCGGCCATTCGCCCCGCGGGCTGTAAGAAACAAGAGCGCCGCCAGAAGCGCCGCGCCTGCGGCCAACATTTTCGGCAGCGATCGGCCGCTGATGGAATTCTGCTTCACTGGCGACCTCAGAAGTCGGTTACTCGTCGTCCCGCCAAATGGCAACACCGCAGCGAGGCACCCTCGCTTGCCACTTGCGGCAAATTTAGCCATATTTTTCCAAATTCGCAAATTATTTCCCCGGTCTGACATGGCTCGACAATTCGGCGCCGCTGGCTTTAAATGGCAGCCATGCGCGCACGAGCCCCAAAGACAGCGGACACTGGGTTCACCGGCCGGGTGCCGGCACATCCGGGGTCCGCCCTGAAGGCCTTGCGCAATCAGCGTGGGTGGACGCTGGCGGAGGTCAGCCGTCGCACGGGCCTGCCGATCTCGACTCTCTCGAAAATCGAGAACGAGCGCATCTCGCTGAGCTACGACAAGCTGGCGCTCCTCAGCGCGAGCCTCAGCATCGACATCTCCCAGCTCTTCGCGCCGCCGCTCGGAGGCATGCCGGGGGCCGTCATCGGCCGCAGAAGCTACACGCCCGGTGGGCAGGGCCAGGCGATCGAGACCGGCAACTACGGCCACACCTATCCCGCGGCCGACTTCCTCAACAAGCGCTTCATCCCGATCATCGCCGAGCTGCGCGCCCGCTCACTCGAGGAGTTCGGGGAGCTCATCCGGCATCCCGGCGAGGAATATGCGTACGTGCTCGAAGGTACCGTCCTCTTCCACACGGACCTCTACGCACCGCTCACCCTGCGCAAGGGCGACTCGATCTACTTCGACAGCGGGATGGGTCACGCCTACCTTGCGGCCGAGGCCGGCCCCTGTCGCGTGCTCTCAATCTGCTCGGGCCCCGAGTCGCAGCTCAAGGAAGCGCTGCAACGCGAGAGCCCCGCCAAACCCGCACACCGCGCCCGCCGGACCGGCTAAGCGCCAGGTCTCTCCCGCCTCGGGCGGAAATGCAGGTCCTGGTAATCGAAGCTGAAATCCGCGAGCGGTGATACGGCTTTCATGGCGATCGATCTGATGCGTCCGCTCTCGACGCGGAACGTCACGTAAGCGTCCTCGATCCCACGGTCCGTCCAGTGTGCACGGAACGTATCATTGGCGATGTGCTCGAGGGAGCCGCGCATGTCGATCGTGCGGTCGAAGTTGATCCAGAGCTTTCCGCCGGGCCGTACCGAGACAGTCATGGTCCCGTACCAGGGATCGACGTAGGTTCCGGCATAGACGGATATCGGAAGCGACGATCTCTCGTTCGGCTCGTACTCCTGCGGCACATTCTTCAGCTGCGTCAGCATCCGGCCGATGATCTTCTTGCGCAGCGGTACGAGCTGACCGATCCAATCCTGCCGCGGCTGCCCGAGATAATAGGCGAGAAGGTAGTCGACCACGACTCGCTTTGAGCCGTTATCCTCCGAGTTGATGTTGACGGCGAAAGCGAGGTGCTCATCAGGAATGAAATAAAGCGAGGCGAGCGCGCCAAACACGGCGCCGTCATGCTCGACCACGGTGTGGCCATGATCGACCTCGACGAACCAGCCGAGGGCGTAATCCTGGAGCGCCGGACCCGCCAACAGCGCGGACACGGCAGCTCCAAAGGCGTCCGACGGAACGACGACGACCGGGTTCCAGAGCTCCTGCACGGACTCGGCGCTCAGCAGCCGGCGTCCATCCGGCAGCTTGCCCCCGTCCTCCCACATGGCCATCCATTTGGCCATATCCAGGGCGCTGGCATTGATCGAGCCGCAGGGCGCAGCGGGTGCGGTATCGAGCACTCCCGTCAGAATTCTCTCCTTGCCCATGCCGCGGATCGGTCCATCAGTGCGGCCGTGCAGTGCGACTGCGTTCAACGCCGCTGCATCGTAGAGCGTCCGGGAATCCGTCATGCCGAGCGGAGCAAAGATATGATGCTCGACGAAGTGCTCCCACGTCTCGCCCGAGACCGCCTGCACGAGCTGGCCGGCAACGATGTAGAGGATGTTGTCGTACGCGAACACCTCGCGAAAGCCGGTTCTCGGCTTCAAGTACCGCAAGGCGTGCACGATGTCCTCACGGTTGCGGGTCGTGTTCGGTGTAATGAGCAGGTCGCCTTCGCCCAGGCCCAGCCCGCTACGATGCGTGAGCAGATCGCGAACCGTCATGTGCTCGGTTGCGTAGGGATCGTACATCCGGAACCCGGGGAGCTTGTCGACGATGCGATCGCTCCATTTCAGCTTTCCTTCATCGACGAGCATCGCCAGTGCGGCCGAGGTGAACGCCTTGGTCTCCGAGCCGATGGGGAAAGCAGTATCCGGGGTCACGGGCGCGCGAGTCGCGATGCTTCGCACTCCATAGCCTTTGGCGACCAGAGTTTTGCCGTCCTGCACGATGGCGAGCGATAAGCCGGGCGCGCCGAAGGCCTGCATGGCGCGCGCGACGTAATGATCGAGATCCGGAGGCGGCACGGTTGGTATAACGCCTGCGGCATTTGCGAGGCGCATCGCCGGCATGGCAAGGAGCGCCGCCAGGACTGCCGCCACGAGCCTCACGCCGGCATACCCCAGCCATCGGGGCAATGCACCGTGCCCTCCTCGTACAGCGCGACCGGCGGTCGATCCTTCGCCAGGAACAAGGGGCCATCGAGATCGACGAAATCACACCGCTGGCCGACCAGACAGCCCGGTGCCATGGAGAGCGATGTGCCTTCCATGCAGCCGACCATGGGCTTCATACTGAGGCGGCGGATCTCCGCGGCCATCGCCAGCGCCTCGGTGAGTCCTCCGCACTTGTCGAGCTTGATGTTGACCACATCAAACAGCCCCACGGCCTTCGGCAGGTCGGCAAGGCTCTGTACGCTCTCGTCCGCCCCCAGGGGGATCGGCGAGCCGAAGCCGGCGAGCTCGTGCTCTCGGCCGATGCGTACCGGTTGCTCGATCAGCCGCACGTCCGCTTCGAGCAATGCTGGGAGAGCGGCGCGCAACGAGGCCACGTCATACGCCTGATTGGCATCGACGCCTAGCCAGACATCTGGCCGCGCCGCCCTCACCGCGCGGAGGCGCGCCCTATCGTCCTCTCCCGTCAGCTTCAACTTGAGACGTTTGGCGCCGTGGTATGAGGCCGCAGCGCGCGCCATCGCCTCCGGCGTATCTGCGCCGACCGTGTAGGTCGTGGGGAGTGGCTTTGGAGCTTCGAGGCCGGCGCGCTGCCATGCTGGCGTGCCGGATTTTTGCGCCTCGAGGTCCCAGAGTGCGCAGTCGAGCGCATTGCGTGCGCCCCCAGCGGGTAAGAGCGACTGAAGCGCCTCGCGCGTCAGGCCTCCTCGGAGCAGCGGCCGCATGGCCTCGACCTGCGCCACCATGCTCTCGGGACTCTCGCCTCGATAATGGACCCCAGCCGCCTCTCCCCGGCCCGAGATGCCATCCTGAGTCAGCGTAACGACGATGAGAGCCGCTTCCGTGAACGTATAGCCCGTGATCCGGAAGGGAGCCTTGAGCGGCCAGCGCTCGATGCGGACGGCAAGCTGCACGACGGGTGCTCTCTGGCCGACGACCTCAGAGGCGCAGATCGATCTTCGCGCCGATCGTGCGCGGGTCCTGGATCGTGATTGCCCCGCCGAAGTTGGGCGCGCCCGAGTTCGTGTAGGAGGTGAGCCCACGCGTGTCGGCTACGTTCTTACAGTACAGCTCGAACGACCAGCGCCCATTGTCCAGGCCAGCGCGCAGGTTGATGGTGTTGTAGCCGCCGAGCTCAGTGCGCGGATTGGGCACGAAGACGATCGCGTTGTTCACGACGTTGAGGGTTGCAGTCCAATCCGTAAAGCGCGATCCGATGTAGCTCCAGGTAGCCCCGGCGAACGCGCTGTAGTCGGCGAACGCGTTCCAGCGGTAGTCCGCGTCCAGCGAGTTGGTCAATCTCGGCGACTCAGGCAGCCGATCGCCCTTGACCCCACCGGTCGCCGGAGCGTCATCCGTAAGGTAAGCGTCGATATAGGAGCCGTTGAGCGCGAAGGTGAGGCCGTCGGCCGGCGTGAGCGCGAAGGACCACTCGAGGCCCTTGCTCGTCGCCGAGCCGCCGTTGGCATTGATGCCGATATTCTCGACCACTTCGAAGAGCTGGATCTTCTTCCATTTGATCAGGAACGCCGTCAGATCGACAGACAGGCGGTTGTCGAGCAGATTGGACCTGATCCCGGTCTCATAGTTGACGGTGGAGTCGGCCTGATAGCTGTGCTGAACGCCCGCCGGCGAGATCGGCGGCAGCGCATTGGGACCTCCCGGACGGTAGCCGCTCGCCACGCGGGCGTAGACCATGGTGTCCTTGCTCACGTGCCATCGTGGCGCGACGGAGTAGAGCCAGTCGGTGCCGGTCGAGGCGCCGCCGGTCACTTGCGCAGGATCCACCAGCAGGCCGCTGAGGATCTCGCTCGCAGACTGCTTGTTCTCGGACCAGCGTCCGCCGAGAGCCAGGTCGAATTGCGGGTTGAAGTGGTAGGTGACCTGCCCGAACGCGGACCACTCGCGATAGATCGAATCGAGACTCGGATTCTCGAGCGAGGGCAGGCCGCTCGGCGCCTGGGTCGGGATGATGAATGACGGCAGGGACTGGGCGAGCGTCGAGGACTCACGCGTGTAGAAAGCGCCGAGCTGCCACTCGAGCGCCACCCCCGTCGAGGAGGCAAGCCGCGCCTCCTCGGTGAACTTCTTGATGTTGAGGTCGTTGGGCTCGGCGACCCCCAGGACGGTGCCGGGAGGAGTGCCGGGAGGCAACAGGCTGGTCGCGAAATCGCCGAAGGTGAACCCGGGAACCAGCGGAGTCGAAGTCCCATCGGTGAACTGATCCTCGGTGCTCGTCCCGTAGCTGGTGATCGAGGTGAGGCTCCCCCAGCCGAGCTCCCAGTCGAGCGTACCGCTGTAGACGTTGTATTTGAAGGTAGCCGGCTCGTTGATGAAGCGGTTCTGGACGTAGTTGCCGCTGCTCGGCTGGAGTTGGTTCGCGGGTGGGTTGAGCGGATCATCCGCTGGGCCCAGGCCCACGACGTCGATATCAGGCGTGCCATTGGTGTGCAGCGTCTGTCCGAACGCGGTCAACCGGATCGAGAAGTTGTTGGAGAGATCGAGCAGGAACGAGCCGCGTCCGCCCTCCCGGTAGCCACGATTGACTTCGGTCTCCCCGAGCTGCGGGTCATCGATGAAGCCGGGCAGCCGGGTGTAGAAGCCGTCGAGGCGTAATGCGGCGATGCCAGTGACCGGGAGATTGAGCATGGCCTTGAACGAGCCGCCGGTGCCCCCGTGCGCCACACTTTCGCCACCGAGCTCGAAGGCGCTAGCGAGCCGGGTCGGATCCGGGGGATTGGTCACGTACTTCAGCAGGCCCCCTTCACTGCCGGCTCCATACAAGGTGCCCTGCGGACCGCGCAGCACCTCGACGCGCTGCAGGTCCCAGGTGTCGAAGTCCCCGCTGGTGAGGGAGCCATTGGCGAGCGCGTTGCTCGAGCCGAACGGGACGTCGTCGATGTAGGTGGCCACCGTCGAGCCGACGCCGCCCACGCTCTCACCGCGGATCGTCAGGGTCTCGAGGCCGGGCGTGCCCAGCTGCACCGAGAGGCCTGGTACCTTCGTCTCGAAGTCCGCGAAGTCGACGAGCTGCTGCGTTACCAGCGAGCCGCTCGTGATCGCGGTGACGCCCATCGGTACATCGTGCAGCTTCTCCTGGCGCTTCTGCGCCGTGACGACCACTTCCTGAAGGGTGGCTGCCGTATCCGCCGCTGTAGCCGGAGTAGCCGGATCGTCCGCTCCTGCGGCCTGGCCCACCATGAAGGCGGACGTCAGAACGAGCAACATGGGCGATGAAGAACGCACTGACCTGAACATGACCGGTTTGCCCCCTAGCGGATGTGGGTCTGTCGCAGTTTATGCCTAGATGCGAATTTTTTCAAAATTCGCAATTTTATTTCTAATACGAAGCTTCGACCTTGAGCATTGGAGTGGGGCTAGCCACGTCCGAGCGGATCGGCCACGCGCGGGAAAAACGCCTGATCGCGCTTTTTTCGGTAGTCGATCGCGGCGAAGTCCATCTGCAAGGCGCCGGGTGTCGCGACGGCGATCAGCTCGTCGGCGATGGGGGCGAAATTCGCCTGGAAATGCCAGCTCGACTTCAGCGCAATCACCCGCTTCGAGGCGAGCTCGATGCCGAGCCCGGTAAAGGCGTCCGGTGAGAAGGTCTGGGTGCGCACGCTCATCGCAACGACATCCATGCCACCGATCTCGAGCCAAACCGAATCGCCCATGGGGCAGCGCTCGGGACCCAGACCCTGCTGGCTATGATTGCGCACGATACCCTTCACAGTGGCCACCACATCCATCGCCTCACCGGAGGCGGGTCCACACTTGCCACCTATGCGAAGCGGCAAGGTCGCGCCGACGCCGGCTTCGGCACAGACCTCCACGGTCACCGGGTCCCAGATGCAGCCGTACGCCGCCTTCTGCATCCCAGCTTGCAACATCGCGCGCAGCAAGGACACATTGTCGCTCGGCGCACCACCGCCGGAATTGTCCGCTGTGTCCGCGAGCACAACGACGCCCTCGTGCTTACGGGCTCGCGCGATTGCCGTGGCGATGTCGGGATATCGGGGCAGGAGGGCTTCTCGCCGATCGTAGATCGCATGGCCGATCTCTGTAGCGACCGATTCGGCGAGGCGCGCATCGCCATCTGCGATGACGAGCACCTTCGAGCCGGTCTCCGGCGTATCGCCCCACGGAAAGCCGTGTCCGAAGCCGACCGAAAGGACGCCTTCCCTCCCCTCCGCCTCCTTCATGCGCCTCACGAGACCGGCCATCGGCTCCGTGGTGGTTGGATAGAAGCCCACCATCCGGCAATCGAAAAGGTGCATGACCGGACGGCATTCCCTCCGCCCGGCGCGCTCGCAGATCTCGTAGAGCTCGCGCCCGCGATCGGGATAATCGAAGTGCGGATATTCCTTGATGAGCACGATGGCATCGGCTGCCGCGATCATCTGCGGAGTCAGATGACAGTGCGGATCGAGTAACGCGCCAATCTTGGCGCTGGGCCCGACAATGGCACGGGCCCGCGCGAGAATGTCGCCCTCACAGTCATCGCAGCCGGCGGACACCATGGCGCCATGGAGGAAAAAGAGCACCATCTCGCAGGGCATCCTCCTGCGCAGCTCCTCCAGAATCCCATCGCGATACTCCTCGTACACCGACTGCAGCGTCGGCCCGGAAGGCTGGGCATGGGCGAAGAACCCTTCCACGAATTCGTGTCCGTCGCGCCTCGCGAGCTCCTTCCAAGCTCCGGCCACTATGCCGGTCTCATCATCCTGTCCCCTCGTGGTGGCATCACCGTAGAAGGGGCCTATTTCCGAAAATCCGCGCTTACCGGTCGGCCAGGGCGCGAACGTATTGGATTCCGTGATGAGTCCGGCGGCGAAGAGGCGCATGACTTCCTCTAAATTTTCCAGTTGAGAAAAATGTTTCTATACGCTAAAACTGACGCAACTTCAATGTGCGAGGAGCGCCGGCCCAGTGGATGCCAGACCCGGTCACGAGAGCCCCTATCCGCGCCCGGCAACCGCTTGGTGGGGAGTGGGGCTGTTCACCGTGGGCGCGGTCCTCTCTTATACCGATCGGCAGATCCTGGCGATTCTGGTCGATCCGATCCGGGCGGAGCTGCATCTGACGGACACGCAGATCAGTCTCCTGCAGGGTGCGGCTTTCGCCGTGCTGTACTCGATCGTCGGACTGCCGCTCGGCCGGATTGCCGACCTCGTGCCACGACGAGCGCTCCTGATTCTCGCCATCGCTCTCTGGAGCGCCGGAACGGCGGCTTGCGGCCTCGCGCATTCGTTCGGGGCGCTCGTCGGCGCGCGGCTCCTGGTCGGAGTGGGCGAGGCCGCGCTCGCGCCCGCGGCGATTTCGCTGATCGGGGATTATTTCCCACCCGATCGGCGCGGCACGGCGACGGGCGTCTTCCTGGCCGGAATCATCGTCGGCGCAGGGGCAGCCATTGGCATCGGCGGCGGCCTGCTGCAGCTCGCCCAGGCGGGGTCCCTGCACGCGCTGCCACTGATCGGTGCCCTCGCCCCGTGGCGGACCGTCCTCCTCGTTGCGGGAGCTGCCGGCGTCGTGGTGTCGGTTTCAATGCTCACGCTGCACGAGCCGGCAGGACGCAGCTTTTCAACCACCAACCTGCGTGCGCGTCTCCTCGGATTCGGTGAGATAGCAGACGCCTTCCGCAGCCACGCGGGTGTCCTGGTGCCGCTCTATGGCGCGATGGCCTTCTCGGCGATCGTCGACTGCGCCGTGCTCGCCTGGACACCCGCCCTGCTGATGCGCCGCTTCGCATGGTCGCCGGGGGAAGTGGGCGCCAGCCTCGGCGCGATCGTGGTCGCCACCGGCCTCATCGGCACACCCGCCGGTGGGCTCATCTGCGACAGAGTGACTGCGCGTTGGGGGCAGCGGGCCCGATTGCCACTCCTGGTGGTGGTTTCCACGGGCGGAATTCTCGGCATCCCGGCTGGCATCCTGGGTACTCCGATCGCAGCCCTGGCAAGCACCTCCTGTTGGATACTCCTCTCCGCCACGATGGGCACCATCGCCATATCGACGATACTCGACCTTCTGCCGCAGGAAAGCCGCGGATTCGGGATGTCCACCATCTCCTTCAACAACATCATCGTGGGACTCGGGCTCGGCCCCACGCTCGTCGCGCTCGTGACGGACAAGGTTTTCCACGACCCGCAGGCCGTCGGCTATGCCATGAGCTGCATCATCGGGCCCTCCATCCTGATCATGATCCTGCTCCTCGCGGTCGCCATGCTGCGTGCAAGTCACCTCCGCGCCACACCTCAGAGTATCCCTTGACCGGCTCGCACCCTGACATCCTGGTCATAGGCGCGGGTATCGCCGGCGCCTCGGCGGCGGCCGAGTTGGCACGCACCCACCGGGTGCTGCTGCTCGAGGGAGAGGATGCGCCCGGATATCACTCGACCGGCCGCTCGGCCGCAGTCTTCTCGGAGTCCTACGGCAACGAGGCGGTACGCGCCCTCTCCCGGGCGAGCCGTGATTTCCTCTATCGCCCGCCGGCGGACTTCAGCCCCTACCCTCTCGTGAAGCGCCGTAGTTGGATGCATGTTGCATCGGAAGGCCAGGCGGCCGCCCTGGAGCGATTTCTCGCTACGGAAGACGTGGCCAAACGTGTGCGGCGGGTTACTCCGGAGGAAGCGCTGGCCTTCTCTCCCCTCCTGCGGCCGGAAACGGCTGCCGCCGGAGGCGCCTACGAGGAAGATGCCGCCGACATCGACGTGCATGCTCTCCATCAGGGCTATCTTCGTCTCCTGCGCCAGCGCCGCGGCACGATCCTGATGAGCGCTCAGGTGACATCCGTCGTGAGCACGAGGGGAAAATGGCTCGTCAAGAGCACGGCCGGTGATTTCCGTGCAGGCATCGTCGTCAATGCCGCCGGAGCCTGGGCCGATCGCATCGCGGGCCTTGCCGGCGTCACGCCCCTGCAGATTCAGGCGTGCCGGCGCACGGCGGCCCTGATCGAGCTCTCGGATGGCCAGATCTCGGACACCTGGCCGCTGACCATCGACATGGAAGAGGCTTACTACTTCAAGCCTGACGCCGGTCTTCTGCTCGTCTCACCGGCCGACGAGACTCCGATCGAGCCCTGTGACGTACAGCCTGAGGAGCTCGACGTGGCGATCGCGGTCGACCGGCTGGAGAGGGCAACACGGGTAACCGTGAGCCGGGTGCGTCGCAAATGGGCCGGATTAAGGTCGTTCGCTCCGGACCGATCCCCAGTCATCGGTTTCGATGATGCCGCGCCGGGATTCTTCTGGCTCGCGGGCCAGGGTGGATACGGCATCCAGACGGCTCCGGCGGCGGCGGCTCTCACCGCGGCGCTGGTGCGTGACGTGGCGAGGCCTCCGGAGCTATCGAGCTTCGATCCGGCCTCGGTCTCGCCGGCGCGCTTCTCCGGGTCCCCGGCCCCGGTGGCGATCCTTTGACTGTGGTGAGCGTCCGCAATCACTCCGCTGCGATTGCAGGCAGGACCTGGTTCGGCCACCCGCGCGGGCTGACGATTCTGTTCCTCACCGAGATGTGGAGCGAGTTCTCGTTCTTCGGGATGCGGACGCTCCTCGTCTACTACATGACACAACAGCTGTTGATCTCGCAAGCCCACTCGTCGCTCATCTACGGCATTTACCTGGCCGTCGCCTACTTCACTCCGATCCCAGGCGGCATCGCGTCTGACCGCTGGCTCGGCAGACGCCGCGCCGTCCTGCTCGGCGGGGGCATCATGGCGGCGGGCCATTTCATGATGGCCTTCGAGGCGACCTTCTATCCCGCTCTGGGGACCATCGCCATCGGCAACGGCCTCCTGCTGCCGAGCCTGACCAGTCAGATCAACGAGCTCTATGCAGAGCATGATCCACGCAAGTCCGTGGCCTACAACATCTACTACGTGGGCGTGAACGTCGGCGGAATGGCGGCGCCCTTCATCTGCGGCACCGTGGGGGAGCTCTGGGGCTGGAATTGGGGTTTCACCGTTGCCGGCCTCGGCATGGTCGCCGGCCTCATCGTGTACCTCATCGGCACTCCCCTGCTGCCGCGCGAGCAAGGCTCGCCCCGGCGCAGAGCTGCCGACGAGGTGGAGCGCGGCAAGCCCGAAAAGCTCGGCCGCGGGACCATCGTCCTGCTCGCCGCTGTCCTGGTGCTCGTCATCATCTACCGTTCGGCCTACGAGCAGGTCGGTAACACCGTTGCATTGTGGGCGGATACGGGCGTCGATCGCGGGATCGGCGGCTGGACGATTCCGATGACCTGGTTCCAGGCTCTGAACCCGCTTGGCATTTTCCTCTTCACGCCGATCGTGCTTGCATGGTGGAGATGGCGCGCCGCGCGCGGAAAGAGCCGGTCCGCGGTAGCCAAGATGGCGATGGGGGCGCTGGTGCTTTGTGCATCTTTCCTGCTGCTCACGGTAGTCGCGCTGCATGCAAGCGCGTCGGGGACGCGGGCGAGCTGGATATGGCTGGCCTCGTATTTCTTCCTTTTCACGGCAGGCGAGCTCTTCATTCTGCCCGTCGGGCTCGGCCTCTTCGGGCGCGTCGCGCCGCCCAAGATCGCGGCGACCATGATTGCCGCCTGGTTCGCCGCCGCGTTTTTAGGCAATCTCGGCGCGGGCATGCTCGGCACGCTCTGGAGCCGCCTGCCCCCGTACGCGTTCTTCGCTTTGATCGCTGCCGTGGCAGCAACCTCGGGCATGCTGCTCCTGGCGCTCGTCCCCTGGGCGAGAAAATTCGATCCGGACAGTGCCGCGCAGCATGCAGCTCGACCTGCCTCCCAACTTGCACATGCGACGGTTGACGGCCGCTCGAAAGCACCCTGAGGTGTCGGCTAGCGGGACTTTCTCCCGGCTCGTCGTCCGCGGCGCCGGTGACGTTTTGATTCCAGTGGGCCCGATGATCCACTCGACTCTTTCGTGCGTCGCCGGATCGCCTGAGCTGCCGCATCCTGCTCCACTCGATTGATCGCCTCGACGAAGAATGCCTGTAGCTGCTCGAATGTGGGGGGCGAGGCATCGGAAATCTCGATTCCGGGGTCGTCGAGGCGACGCCGGGCATGTCTAAGCCGGGCTTTGAGCGTGTCCGCGCTGAAGTCGAATTGCTGCGCATATCCGAAGATGTCCGCCTCCCTGTACCCGTGCTCGCGCACGAGAGTGTAGACGTCGAAAAGATCGCGGGTCGTCACGCGGGAGTTGAGCGTCAGGGCCTTCATCAGAAACAGCGAATCGAGGTCAGCGATACGAATGCGCTTCAGCCCCAGGACTCCTGCCTCGCCTTGCAGCTCCTGTCCGAGTTTCGCGGGGTCGGGTGTGAAGAAAGTCACTTTGACGCCGTCCACCGAGTAATCGCGCTGGTAATCGGCGAGCTCGAGGCCGCTGTTGAGGAAGTCCTGCTCCGCGGCCACGTTCGCGATCGGCGTCACGTGATACCGCGTACGCAGCTCATCGAGCAGCTTGTCGATTTTGCGGCGTGGCAGACGCGGCGACACGAAAGCGAAGTCGAGATCCGCGCTCCTGCGGTGCCCGATGCGTAGCGTCAGCGCAGTGTCGCCGACGAGGAGCAGGTCGTTGGCCGAGCGGCAGCCGCCGAGAGCGTGAAGCAAGCTCTCAGTGCGCTCTGGCAGCACGCGCCTGGCCTATCTCGATGTTGCTCAGCATGCGCCCACTCTCTTCGGCAGCGCGTGGATCCAGCTCCATGGCACCGATCATCCTCTGGAAGACGTCGCGCACGCGATCGGTTCCATACTCCACACAACAGGTGAGGAGGTCATCGAAAGTCGGGCGTGCCAATACCAGAGCCACCGTCGTATCGGGACCGACTCCGCCGGAGGGTCGGCTCCAGGCGCGATTGAATTGCAGTGCAGGAGCGGCGGGATGCCCTACGGGTATCACTCGCATGCGAGCTCTCGAGCCGTGGCGCTCCATCTCCAGCTTCACGAGACCCTCGGCCGCGAGACGCTGCACCTGATCGTGCACGCGCCGATACGGCCGGCCCGCGGCGACGGCGAGAGCATAGATGCCTTCCTGACCGGCACCGGTCTGGATCAGCCGGAACAGCTCCTGCAGTTTACGCGCTCGACGCATCGGGGGCCCATAATGTCCTATATAGGACATTATGGCCTCGAAGAGACCGCGGGGGAATTGCTTTGCGCGGATCCTGCGCCATGGACTTTGCCGGGGCCGCCATTCCGCGCCGCGAGCTCGAGCGCGGGGGGGCGGGCGTGTGCATTGCTGAGCAACCGGGATCGCCGCCGCCGGCAGCCTTTACCCTGGAGACCGGCCATGTCCCGCACTGATTCCGCGACCCTCGTCAGATGCTCGAGCCTCATCGCTGCAACCCTGCTGCTCGCCGCGTGTGCGACAGTGCGCGTCGGGAGCGACTACGATCCCACGGCGGATTTTTCCCGGTACCACGCGTTCGCCTGGATGTCTCCACACACTGACTCCCGCGACTCTGCCAACCCCCTGGTAGTCCAGCGTGCTCATGATGCCATCGAGGCATCGCTGCAGGCCAAAGGCTATCGACTCGCGAGCGACGCGGCGAGCGCCGACTTTGTCGTGGACTACACGATCGGGTCGCACGAGCGCACAAATATCGCCTCCTATCCGGAACCCTACCGGGGCCCCTGGTTTTCCAGACGCTCCTGGTGGGGAGCGCCCTACTGGGGCAACAGGGTCGATGTGTATCAATACCGGGAGGGGACCCTGTCCATCGATACTTTCGACGCCAGGAGCCACAGACCCGTGTGGCATGGCTGGGCGCGCAAGCAGCTGACGCGCTCGGACATGGAGCACTCCGCCGGCGCGATCCGCCAGACTGTCGACGCGGTGCTCGCAAAATTCCCGCCGGGCCGAGAGCAAAAGGCCGGTTCTGACGTGTACTAATGTCAGCGCGCCCGCACGCGCGAACACGGGAATCCGATCGATCGGCGCGTCCACGTCCAGCCACCTGCACGGACAAGGGGTTGCAGATGTGGTAACTTCCGCCGCAGCCGAGAGCGAACCCCGTGGCAAACACACTGATTCACGAGAACCGGCGCCTCCAGTTCCCGCTCGATACTCTGGTTGATGCCCTCATCGAGCTGGAGGACAAGCAGGGGCACTGGCCGTCGCAAGCCACCGTGGTCGGGGCCAGCATCGACAACTCCGGTGACAACGGGGCGGGTGTCGTGCTCTCGATTCACCGGCAGGAGAGCGGTGAGGTCATCGAGCGGCGGTACTCGCTACCGATGCTCGCCGCCGCGATCGTCAACTACTGCCTGACCATGCGCGTGCCCATCCCGCGCAACTCCTCGAAAAGCATCCAGGTCCTTGCCGATGGCGTCGCGCTGGTACTAGAGAACACCGTCATGCTGCAGAGCCGGCACGAGGAGCTCTCCACGCTGGCGGCCGGCAGCGTGAGGCCTCTGGCTGCAGCCCCGGAAGCTGGGCCAGACGCGGCGTCGGTGGCTTCGGAGGTTGCGCCCGATGCGGAGCCACAAGCGCCGGAAGCTGGGCCCGATGCGACCCCGCAGGCCTCGGAGGCTGCGCCGGATCCGAAACCGGCCGCTCAGGGCTGAGGGCTCTCCGTCAGCCGGCTCTTCCGCGCCGCATGCGATCAAGCGCCAAGGTGCGGGTTTCGCGGAATACGGTCGATGGCGGCCATCAGATGATAACACCCATCCAACAGCGGCAGTGAGAGCCCGAGCTCCCTGGCCTTGCGGACGGCGTGACCGAAGGTCTCCTCGACTTCGAGCGGCCGTCCGGCCTCGAGGTCCTGAAGGGCCGAGATGCGGTGGCCCGGCGCCCGCGATCGCATGTCCTCGCCAGCCCGGCGGACGGCCTCCACCGCATCCGGCTCCGATGTCTCGAGAATCCTGCGCAACGGCAGCGTCGTCGCACCGTCGACCAGAGCGATTCCCTGCGCTCTTGCCAATTGGGCGGTCTCGCGAACGAGGCGCACCAGTAACTGCGCGCCATCCGCATCGCTCAGATAACGCCAGGTCGCGGACCTCGTTGTGACGGCCAGACTGACCAGCGCCAGCCACACCGTAAACTTGCTCCACTCCAGGGATAGGATGTCGGTCACCGCGACCGAGCGAATGCCCGCCTCGTCGATCATGCCGGCAATGCGCCGCGCCCGCTCGCTCGGGCCGCCGGCCAGCTCGCCGAGCGGCAGCTTCACGTTGCGCGTGAACAGCACCTCGCCGGACGGCAGCAGCTCCCCACTCGTATCCGCAAGAGCGCCGAGCACCCGATCGGGGCCGAAGGCCCGTGCCAGAAGCTCGTTCTTGAGAACGCCATTTTGAATGGACAGTGCCGCTCCGACCTCCACATGCTGCAGACGCTCCAACGCGGCATCCGTGCCGGGGGTTTTCATGGCAACGATGAACGTGTCGGCCGCCAGCAGCTGCGTCGGATCGGTGAGCACGGGCACCTTCACCGAAAAGTCGGCCAGTCCCTTGATCCGCAGCCCATCGCGCTCCACCGCACGAGCCCGATCGCCACGTGCCATGACGATCACCGAATGCCCTGCGCGCGCCAGATGCGCGGCCAGGATGGAGCCGATGGCCCCCGCCCCGAGAACGGCGAATTCAGCTCGAGTCACGTCCGCGCCTCCATCGAGAGCGCAGTATACCGCCGACCGGTGGGCAGGCGCGGACGTTCCCGGCCAGGTGAGACTAGCGCAGCCGCGAGAGAACTGTTCCGAGCTGCCGCACTTCCTCGACGGTGTTGTAGTGTGCCAGCGATACACGTACGGCGCCGCTCTCCACCGGGAGGCCGAGCCGGCGCATGAGGCGGGGCGAGTACATGTGCCCATCCCGTACACCAATGCCGTCAGCTGCGGCGGCCTGCGTCACGGCCGCCGGCGAGATCCCCGGAAGATTGAAGCAGACGGTCGGTACGCGCGCATGCACCCGCTCCTCTTCGCGCTCGCCGTAGATTTCGGCGCCGCAGGCGCGCAACGTCCGCAACAGCTCGCGTGACAGTCCCTGCTCGTACTCCCGAATCGCAGACATGGCCGTGCGACAGTCCTTCTGGAGAGATGCCTCGGCCGCCGGGCCGCTGCGTCCCGTCACGGCGCGGCCCACTTCCGCCAGATAGTCGATGGCCGCTGCCATGCCGGCCACGTTCTCATAGATGAAGGTCCCGGCCTCGAGCTTGCCGGGCGGCTCATCGGGTATGAAATCCTCGCGAAACGCGGGGAGTCTCACGAGCGCCTCATACCGCCCCCAGAGAAAACCCATGTGGGGCGAGAAGATCTTGTAGCCCGAGCAGACGAGATAGTCGCAATCGAAAGCCTGGACATCGGTCACGCCGTGCGGTCCATAGTGCACGGCGTCGAGGAAGATCTCCGCGCCCGCCGCGTGCGCCAGATCGGCCGCGGCGCGCACATCCACGATGGTCCCGATGGCGTTCGAAGTCAGAGTACACGCAACCAGCCGGGTGCGGGGACCGAGCAGGGCGCGCAGGTCCTCCGGGTGCAGGGAGCCGTCCTGCCGCATGTGCCACCAGCGCACCTTCGCCCCCATCTGCTCGAGCGCAAGCCACGTGGCGACATTCGCCTCATGATCGAGGTCCGTGACGATGATCTCGTCCCGCTCATCGAGCATCTGTCCGATCGCAAGGCTCACCATGCGGATGAACGACGTCGCATTCATCCCGAAGGCAATCTCCTCGGGCCTGCGGGCATTGACGAATGCGGCCACATGCGCGCGCGCCCGCGCGATCGTGGCATCGACGGCGAGACTGCGGGGGTAGCGCCCGCCCCGCTGCACGTTGCGCTCTATCAGGTGATGCCTGACTGCCTCCAGCACTCCATCGGGTATCTGCGCGCCCGCTGCGTTATCGAAGAAAACGCAGGAGCCCGCGGAGCGGAGAGCCGGAAACCGCCGCCGCAACATCTCGACCGGAAACTCCGTCACGCTCATCCAGGCAGCCTCAGGTCTGCGGAGCGAATCGACCGCGAAGCCCGGCCATGGCCGCAACGAAGCGGTCGATATCGGCTGCGGAGTTGTAGAAATGAACGCTGGCGCGGAGGTTGTTGTCCCTGAAGGAGGTCACGATGTCCTGCTCCATCAGCTGCGCGAACAGTGCCGCAGCATCACGCGAGGGCACCGCGACCATGGGACCGCTGCGTGCCGCATCCATTGGCGTCACGGCAGGCCAACCGATCGAGGCCAATCCCTCCATGCAACGCCGCGTCAGCGACCGGACGCGCTCCTCGATTGCATCGGTTCCCGTCTCGAGAATGATCTTCAGGCCCGCCTCCGCGGCATAGCAGTTGATGACCGGCGGCGTCCCGGCTTCGAAGCGCCGCGCGCTTCGCGACGGGTGGTTTGCCTTGATGTCCATGGCTGCGATGTCCTCTTGCGCGAACCACCCGGAGTTGTGGGGCACGAGCTCGCGGATGAGCTCCGAGCGCACGTAAAGAAAGCCGATGCCGGCGGTGCCCAGCAGGTACTTCAGCATCCCACCCACGGCAAAGTCGACATCGAGCGCTCTCGCATCGACCGTGATGGCGCCGATCGCCTGGTAGCAGTCGACCATCACGCGGGCGCCCCGCTCATGCGCCAGCCGCGTGATGCCGGCGATATCGAGCCGTGCGCCGTTGCGGAAACAGACCTGCGTCACGGCGACGAGCTGCGTCCGCTCGTCGATCAAACGCGCGAAATTCTCGAGCGGAATGTAGCCGTCGGCCGCCCGCGGCACGTGCACCACTTCCGCGCCCCGGCGCTCCTGCGCGTGCCAGATCTGCGCGTTGGTCGGAAACTCGAAATCACTGACGATGATTTTGCGGCGCGGCCCGGTGAAGTCGAACGCGCTGGCGAGCGCGTTGATGCCCGCCGAAGCTGATGCGGTCACGGCGATCTCATCGGGGGTCACGCGCAACACGCCCGCCATCGCCGTGCGCACGGCCTCGTTCTTGGTGATCCACACGTCCCAGTTGGCTCCGACCGCAAGACGATCGTCCATATAGGCGTTGAATGCATCACGCACCGTGTCTGCCAATGCGCAGTAGGAGCCGCTGTTGAGATAGGTCTTGCGCTCGAGCAGCGGAAATCGGCGCCGCAGCGCCTCGAAGTCGATCGTCATTTAGCCACCTTTGCGAATTGCGGCCTCATGCCCCGAGGCTGCCCGCAGCTTCGCCCGACGTACGAAGTAGGCGAGGGATATGAGCGCGACCCAGGGGACCCCGTAAAGCCACGATACATCGAGCGTCGGGTCGAGCCCCATGGTCACGAGAATTCCCGCCAATATGGCCAGGCCCGCGTACTGCATCCAGGGAAAGAACGGCATCCGTACGGGCAGCGCCGCACTCCCGCGTCGGCGCCGGAAGCTCAAATGGCTGATGAGAATGAACATCCACACAATGATCGCGGCGAAGAGCGCGACTCCGAAGAGCGCGCCGTAGGCATTCGGCGTGAAGATCGAGGCAGCGGCCGAGATCAGCACGAACACTCCCGACACCAGGATCGCCGGCACCGGGCTTCCCCGGCCGCTCAAAGTGCCTAGCTGCCGTGGCGCGTAGCCGCCGCGGGAGAGCGAGAACAGCATACGTGAGCACAGGTAGACGTCGGTGTTCATGCTCGACAACGCCGCGCTGATCACTACGAAGTTCATGATGCCGGCCGCATCTTTCACGCCGGAATGCTGGAAGACCGTGACGAACGGACTTTGCGCAACGACCTTAACTCCCGTCTCCGTCCACGGGATGATCGTCACGATCACCGCGACCGACAGCACGTAAAAGACGAACAGGCGCAATATCATGGTGCGCAGCGCTGCGGGAATCGCGACTTCCGGATTCTTCGTCTCGCCGGAAGTGACGGCAATGACCTCGATCCCGTTGAAGGAGAAGATCCCGACCGTGACGGCCATCCAGAGGCCCGCCACGCCCTTCGGCAGGAACCCACCGGGGAGTCCGGTGAGGTTGTGAAGGCCAATCGCCGGTTGGCCGATGCCGACGATCCTGACGAGGCCGAGGATGATGAAGAGGACGATCGCCACCACCTTGATCAGGGCCAGCCACGATTCCACCGTGCCGAAGTTGCCGACCGAGCGCGAGTTGAGGTAAAGCAACACGAGGCAGAACCCGAGGGCCCACATCCAGACGGGCACCTGCGGGAACCAGTACTGCATGTAAAGACCGGCGGCGACCGCCTCACCCCCGACGGCGATGGCCTGAGAGATCCAGTAGGTGTAGCGCACCACGAATCCCGCCCAGGGATTGAGGTAACTCTCCGCGTAGGTTCCGAACGACCCGGCCGTCGGGTGCACGACCGCCATCTCGGACAGGCTGAAAACCATCACGAGCGCCACGAACCCTGCGAGCGCGTAGCTCACGATCACGGCCGGTCCGGCGTAGCCCACCGCGAGCCCGCTGCCCATGAAGAGGCCGGTACCGATGGCCCCGCCGAGCCCGATCATGACGATCTGGGCCTTCCCCAGGCCGCGCCGCAGTCCCTTTTCCTGCTCGCTCAGTGTATCGGCGCTCACGCTTCGCATTCGTGCGTCGGTTGCCCTCAGAACTTGCGGGTCACGGTGAGTCCGACGGTCCGCGGTTGCACCGTGAGCAGCGCGTAGGGGTCCTGCGTGGAATTGATGGCCGACACCTGCGCGCGCTCGTTGCCCGCATTGTGCACGAAAGCCGTGAAGGTCCAATCGCCGTAGATGGCCCCGGCGCGCAGATTCCACAGCGTGTAGGACGGCAGCGAGAGGTTGAACGGATTGGACGCGAAGTAAGCGTTCACGGCGCCTCGATACTCGAGCTCGGTCCCGAAGCTCGCGAGCCAATTACCCACCACCGGGTGCGTATAGTCGAGCTGCAGGCTGAACTGGAAGTTTGGCACATTCGGGATCTTATCGCCTGTGACCCCGAGGGTGGGATTGAGCGCCTTCTGGTCCGCGCTCGCTCCCTGGGTGAGCGCCGCGTGCTGATACGACCCGGTCAGAGTACCCGTGAGGTACTGGATCGGGCGGGCACGCAGCTCGAACTCCGCCCCTTTGACTTCCGCCTCGCCCGCATTGCCCTGGTATACGAAGGCGGCGTCCGCGGTCGTCAGCTGCACCTGGATGTTGTTCCAATGGATGAAATAGGCATCGAGCTGGTAGTCGACGAGACCATCCGCCAGTCGTCCCTTGATGCCGAGCTCATAGTTGGTCAGGGTATCGGGGGCGAAAGCCGCGGGGATCGGCTCGAAGGGCTCGCTCTTGGCATTGAGGCCGCCGCTGCGAAAGCCCGTCGCCACGGTCGCATAGGCGAGCGCCGCCTCGCTGAACCGGTAGCTGAGATTGGCTTTCCAGGTGGCTTTGTTGAAGCTCTGATGCGGGTCGGGTAGCGGAACCTCGTTCGGCGTGCCAGGGGGAAAGCCGCCGAAGGGATGAGTCTGGACCTGGAAGCCCTCCAGGCTCTCGGTGAAGTAGCGCAGGCCTGCCACCGCCGTCAGACGATCGGTCACTTTCCAGGTTGCTTCGCCGAACCCTGCCCATTGGACGTCGCCGCGGTGATCCGTGCGGCCGAAGAAGGTATCGCCGACGCCCGGGAAATTGAGCGCGTCAGCGCTGTTTGCGGAGCTGAACGGGCCGGTCACGAAGCCGAGCGAGTCGGTGGTGAGCACATCGACGGCGAGATCCTGGGTACTCTGCTGGCGGAAGGCACCGACCACGAAGTTCACCGGCAGCTTGAGTGCCGTCGCGAAGCGTACCTCGCTGGAGTTGGCCTTGCGCTCGCGCGGCTCGAGCGTCTCCGCCGGCACCGGTACGTCGAAGGAGACGAGAATGGGCGTCGAGTCGAAGGTGAAGTCGGTATCGCGATTGAACTGGTGGCTCGTCGCCGTGAGCTCGCCGAAATCGGTGTGCCACTTGAGGGTGGCACCGAAGACCTTGATGTCGTCGCTCCAGGGACTGCGTGTCACATCGGTATTGCATAGATCACAGCCCTGCGCCGGCGCGATCGGGCCACCGTCGAATGCTGCGACTCCCGGCGGCGTCCAGCGCGAGGAGCCGTCCGAAGTCTCCCTCTGTGCCGTGTAGTCGAGATCGATCGTCAGGTCGTCGGTGGCCTGGTAGCGCAGGATCGCCCTGCCCCCGCCGACGTCATCATTGTTGACACCCTTGACGAGACCCACTCCCGCAATGGGCAGGGTCACGCCATTCGCGATGCCGGTCACTCCGCTACCGACGCGAGTCTGGTCGACATAGCCGCTGTCATACAGCCGCCAGCCCGCCACCCGCAACGACAGCACATTGTCGACGATGGGCAGGTTCAGCGCTCCATTGGCGTTGTAGTTGTTGCCGCCGTGCTGGGTGCCCGAGTCCTCGAGCGAGAGATAGCCGCCCATGCGGTCCATGAGCGGCTCCTTCGGAATGTAGCGGATGGTGCCGCTCATCGAGCTCGCCCCGTACAAGGTGCCCTGCGGACCACGCAGCACCTCGACACGGTCCATGTCATAGAGCCGGATGTCCGGCTGAAAGCCGCCACCGTCGTCGCCATTGCCCTGCGTGATCACCGCCTCGCCGTAGTACACACCCACCGTGGAATCGCCGGTGGAGTTGATGCCGCGGATGACGTACTTCTTATCGCCCGGCCCCAGGTCCTGGATCGCAAGTCCCGGAATCTGTCCGGCGATGCTCATGATGCCGGAGGCGTCCTCACGCGCGAGCGCATCACCCGAAATGGCCTGGATGGAGGCCGGCACGGTGATCGCACCGGCGGCATTGAGCTTGTTGGCGGTCACGACGACCTCGGTCAACTGCCCGGTGTCGGCACCGGTGGTCGTATCCGCCGGATCGGCAACGGCAGGAACCGCCGCGACGGCAGCGAGTCCGAGGAGGGAGCAGGCCAGAGTCTTCAGATCGATGCTGACGGTGGTCGACACGGTTCAGACCCCTCGAGGTTTGCTTCGTTGATCCGCCGGCTGCCCGGACAATCGGCTATCGACCCGGCTAGTCGTAATAGTTGATGCTGGGGTTATCGCCGGGACAGATCACCCCGACGACGAACATGCCGTCCGCGGAGGTCGCCTCCACGGAATGCAACTGTTTGCGTGGCAGGAAAATCGCCTCCCCCGCCTTCACGGATGCCTTGCGATCCTCGGTCCAGACGTATCCCTCGCCCGCGAGCACGATGATCGACTCTTCATAGAGATGCCGGTGGGGCGCGGCCTTCGACGGCGGGATGTGGCCGATGAACTGGGTGATGAGACGTGAGCCGACGCGCTTGTCCACCAGAATCTGAAAGTAGCGCGGCCCCATTTCCGTACGCTGCGCCGGATCGACCGAGACCACCCGATCCGGGTGATCGGCATCGAAGTTATCCGGCATCGCCGCCGGCCATTGGAGCGGTCCCTGCGGATGCGCGAGCGCAAACGCCTGCAGGGTCTCACTGCCGGCCGGAATGAGCTGCAGCGCCTCGCCGGAGCGTACGTAGACCCCGTCATTGACCTTGATTTCGAACTGCCGCCCGGAGATGCAGGCGCGCCCGCTGCCACCCACTACGAAAAGGATCAGCTCGCGATCGCCCACCGACAGGACCGGCGAAGGGCCGCCCTGCACCTCCAGATGGAGCTGATGCTGGTAACGCGCACCCGACTCCGGCGTGACCAGCTCGCAGTAACGCAGGTGTTCGCGTCCGATCTTCGGACTCAACGCCGGAGAAACGACGTAGCAGCCGCCATTCAGCCAGCGTCGCGGCCCATCAAATTGGGTGACCACGGGGACGGACCGATTCGCGGGGCTCTGCGGATCGTCGAGCGGCGACCCGTCCGGCAGATTGGTATGCGCGCCGTCGCAGAAGGGCGCGCCGGCCGTATGTTTGCAACCGCAGAGCAGCACCTCTTCCGTTCGCTCAGCTACCAACTTGCGCGGCACGATGCCGGTGCCGTTGTGCGAGCCGTCGCAAAACGGTTGGTTGGCAGAGCGGCCGCAGGCGCACCAGAAATACGTGCGGCCCCCCTCGAGAGTGACGAGGTACGGCTTCGGTCGTGCGACGATCGGGTCGGCCATGCTGCTGATAATCTGTCCGAGCGCCCGCAGGTTGTACAGCGGCCGTTTAGGCCACAGGGCCTATCGCCATTGCTTCTGCCTACCGTCGCCGTCGCGGCGCAGCGGCGGCGCCGTTGGGGACTCTCTCAGCACGCCGTCGGGCCCGCGCCGCAGCGGCCGGGAGTGCGTCGGCAGCGGCGCGCCGGGCTGCTCATCGATCGTGGCGCCATGAGGCCAATCGGCCGGCGCGATGGCAATGTAGCGGGCAAAGCCACCCGTGCCACCCTCGAATTTTGCAAATCCGATGGCGATGAGGGCGCCGCACTCGGGGACCTGATCCAGATTCGCGACACCTTCCGCCTGCGCGAAATTGTGCTGGAGCAGCCAGGTCTCGCCGATGAACTTCGGTGCCGTGTTGTCGGTATCGAGCGGCTCGTGCCCGTGCATCAGGATGTTCCGTTTCAGGTGCAGGTATCTGAGCGCCGCCAGGGTCACACCGGGAAAAGGTTGGGCGGTGAAGCGCTGCGGATCATCCCACTTCTTCGACCAGTCCGATCGGATCATCACCACCGATCCCCGGGGGATGGGCCCATGCCGCCGCTCCCAGCCCTTGAGGTCGGCGACAGTCGCCTGATAGCCGGGATCGGCTGCGACCTTGGGGGCGACGTTGACCACCGCGAGCGGCCGCAGCGCCACCGTGGGCGGGATGTCGCTGATCGTCGCGCCGTGATCGTTCAAATGCGCGGGTGGTCCGAACTGGGTGCCGATGTGGTCCATGGGCAGATCGTAGGCCGTGATGGCCACTCCCTGTCCGGCATAACTGAACGGCTGCCCCTTGCGGATGAGACCGGGGATGGAGACTCCGGCCCGCGCGGCCTCGACCTTGAAATCGACGAAGCCCTCGCCGATCGGGCCGCCAGGTGCCAACGGATGCGTGAGGTCGATGTACCTGGCGCGCCGGAGGGTGGTCTCGAAAAAATCCCAGAGGAGGTTGTTTCGGCCGCGGGCGCGTGCGAGCGGCACCCCGAGACTGCCGGCCATGGCCAGCGCGGACCCCATGAAGGCTCGTCTCGAGGAGGAGCTCTTCGGAGTCGCCATTTACGCCGGCTGACCCAATGCCGGCTCGGCTGCGCTCCTCTGCAGCATGCCCACACCGTGGCATCCCGCAGCCGGTCGCGGCGCCAGCCGCTCGATGGTGCAGGAGGACTCCTCGGTGATCTGCTGCGGGTCGGCGCAAAGATAGGGCCGCAGCACTTCGAGGATCGCCGCATAGCCTTCCCGCGTGGTTGCGGCGCTCATCTCCCGGTCCTGGTATTCGACGTAGCTCACCCAGTTCTCGGAGAGAATCCAGGTGACCTCGACGATCGAGCGCAGCCGGCGCGCATCATCGGGCAGGCGCATCAGCCCGCGATCGGCGAGCGCCTGCATGAACCGCTCGATGACCTTGAGCCGTCGCTCGCGATTCTCACCGTATCGGCGCCGCAGGAGGGGATCCTGACGCAACAGGTCGGCGAGCTCCCGGTAGAAGAACCGGTATTTGACGATGAGCTGCAGCTGGCGCACGAACATGGCCGCCATGTGCTCGAGCGTCGGCTCGAGGTGATCGCGATACCAGCCGGCATTCATCTCAGCGATCGCCAGTTGGAAGATCGCGAAGATGACATCGCGCTTGCTGGGAAAATGATATTGCAGATTCCCCTTGCTGATCCCGCAGCGCTCGGCGATGCGGCTGGCGGAAACGGCCGCGGTGCCCTCGGAGTTGAAGAGCTCGAGAGCCGCCTGCAGCACCAGAAGTTGCGTAACTTTAGTGGCCATGCCTCCGCCGCCCAACTGGTTGACACCTAAAGCAAGTACGACTCTAGCATGCGCCCGTCCCCGGCAGCCAGAGGCCATGGGCCGTCTCGCAAAGGCGCGCGCTGAGGCGCGCGCCCTCGGGCCCTCACCTCTCGATGCCGGATGGGGCGAGACTCACGCGGGGCGGTGGCGGGCTGCCCGGCGACCATGGGGTCAGCTCGCTGGGAAGACCTGCCTGGCGCAGCCGGGCCTCGAATGAGGCGAGCTCGCCGGCCCTGATCCGTCCCATGTCCGCCCGGATGGCGGACCAGCGCGCCTGCAGCTCCCGTGCCTCGGCTTCGGCGGCTGCAGTGACCGGCGGGTCCTGATCGATGAGGGCGATCAGGCCGAGCACGGGCGTGCTGAGCAACCGGCTCGGAAAGGAAACGTAATCCTGCACGTCGCCCGGCAGTTTCGGCTGCGGTACCTGCTCTTCCCAACGGGCGATCCGGGCAATGAGCGCACGGCCGGAGCGCTCGAGGCCATCGCCATCGGTATGCCCCTTCCCGGCCGCTCGCCGCAGCGACGCCTGCGCCTGTTGAGCGATGGCACGCATGTCGTTTGCGCAGCGGTGGATGTCATCGACCAGTGCGCGCATCCGGGCGAGCAGCTGCTGTTGCCGTGCCCACTGCTCTGCAGTGATGGGCGGGTGGCGCGGGTCGTTGACTACGACGAGGCTCCGGGTCAGCGACTGTCCTCCATGAGTCAGACGCACGGTGTAAGTACCTGGGGCAACGCGGTACGGAGCCTGGCTCACGAAGCGGATGGTGTCGGCGACCGGCGTATAGGGGGCAACGCGCAGATCCCAGACGTAGGCATTCATGCCGGCCTTCGCGGGAACCGGCGGCGCCGGCGGCAGCTTCTGTACGCCTTTCACGAGACTGCGCGCCTCGTGCGCAAGCGGCTGGCTCGTGAACCTGCGGATGATATGACCCTCGCGGTCGAGGATCTCGAGCACGACCGGGTCGGAGGCGTCCGCGGACGCGGCAAGCTCGAAGCGGATGAGGGCGCCTTCGGGCGGGTTGCTGCCGACGTCCAGGAGGCCTGGCGGACCGCCGCGCCGATCCACGAGATAGGCGCGGTGCGGCTCGAAGAGATACATGCCCGCTTTCGCCACCGGCGCCTCGAGCTGCTCGAGCGAGCTCAGATCGTCCAGGATCCAGAAGGCGCGACCCTCGGTGGAGGCGATGAGATCGTCGTCGTGGACCTTCAGATCCGTGACCGCGACTCTCGGCAGGTTGAGTTGGAACGGCTGCCAGTGCCGGCCATCGTCGAAGGACACGAACATACCGCTCTCCGTGCCCGCATAGAGCAAGCCGGCGCGCACCGGATCTTCGCGCACGACCCGCACGAATACTTTCGCAGGCAGGCCCGCGGCGATGCTGCGCCAGCTGCGGCCATAGTCGTCCGTGCGATAGAGCATCGGCGTGAAATCGCCGAGCTTGTAGCGGCTCACCGCGAGGTACGCTCTCGCCGGATCGTGCGGCGAAGGCTCGATCGACTCGACTTGCGCATCGCGCATGCCATGCGGCGTGACATCCGCCCAGCTTCCACCGTCATCACGCGTCAGGTGCACCAGCCCGTCATCGGATCCCACCCAGATGTTGCCTGCCGCGACCGGGGATTCGGCGATATAGGTGATCGTGTCATAGGTCTCACCGCCCGCCCCTTCGATGCTGATGGGTCCGCCGTCCACGCCTTCCTTTGTCGGCTCGTGGCGGGTGAGATCGGGACTGATCGCGGTCCAATGAATGCCGCGGTCGGTTGATTTGAACACGACTTGGGCGCCGTAGTAGATCGCCCTGGGATCGTGCGAGGAAACGAGGAGCGGGGCGCTCCAATTGGAACGGTACTTCAGCTCGCTTGGCGGTCGGAACGCGGCGAAGTGATCGTAGGGCGGTATCTCGCGCACCGCACCGTCCGCCGAATCATACTCGGTGACATCCCCGAGTATGCCGGTTGCGTAGACGAGTGACGGCCGGCGAGCATTCGCACCGATGTGTGCGCTCTCTCCGCCCCCCACTTCGTGCCAGTCTTCGCGTCCGATGCCGTCATGCGAAGTGCTGCTCGCGATGGCCACGGTTCCCCAGTCCTGCTGGGCGCCGTAGACCCAGTAGGGGAAGCGGTCGTCCGCGAAGATGCGGTAGAACTGTCCGGTGGGTTGATTGAGATCGCTCGACCAGCTCTGGCCGCCATCGAGCGTGACGCTCCCGCCACCGTCGTTCCCCTCGACCATGACCCGGTCGTTGCGCGGATCGATCCAGAGGTCGTGATTGTCGCCATGTGGCGTTCGAACATCGCGGAAAGTAATCCCCCCGTCCGTGGATCGGACCATCGAGCTCGCGAGCACGTAGACCGTATCTTTCTTCTGCGGATCGGCATAGATGCGGGTGTAGTACCAGGCGCGATCGCGAATGCCGGCATCGCTGTTGCACCGTTGCCAGGTCCGTCCCGCATCATTGGAGCGGAACACTCCCCCATGCACGGCCTCGATCATCGCGTACACCCGGTGGGGATCGGCCGGCGAGACCGCAACGCCCGTGTTGCCCATCAGATCGGGAAGACCCTGGCGCAGGCGATGCCAGGTATCGCCGCCGTCGGTCGATTTCCACAGGCCGCTGCCAGGCCCGCCGCTGCGGATGTTCCAGGGGAGGCGCTGATGGTCCCACAGCGCCGCGTAAAGGATCTGCGGATTCGTGGGATCGATGCTCAGATCGTGAGCACCGGTCGTCGGATTGGCGTAGAGCACCCGACTCCAGGTCCTGCCGCCATCACGCGTGCGATAGACGCCTCGATCGGGGCTCGGAACCCAGGGGTTGCCCTGTGCAGCGACGTAGACCACCTCCGGATTACCGGGGTCGACCACGATAGCGGCGATGTGCAGGGTGTCGGCGAGACCGATATGAGCCCAGGTCCTGCCGGCATCCCTCGACCTGTAGATTCCATCTCCGGGGGAGGTCGTCTGTCCTCGGATAGACGCTTCTCCCGTTCCGACATAGATCACCTTCGGATCCGATGGCGCCACCGCGATTGCGCCGATTGCGCCGACATCGAAAAAGCCGTCGGAAACGTTACGCCAGGTCAAGCCCGCATCGGTGGTTTTCCAAACGCCTCCACCGGAGCTGCCGATATAGAACGTAGTGGGGTCGGCGGACACTCCCGCCACCGCCGTCGTGCGCCCCGCCCGGAAAGGGCCGATGTTGCGCCACGTCAACGCCTGGTAGAGCGCAGGATCGATCGGCTGGGCCGAAGCGCCGGCCGTCGGCTCATGTGCATCACCTGCAATCGCGGACGCCGCGAGCATGGAAAGCCCCGCCGCCCATATCAGACCCTGACACCACCGCGTACCGGAAGCTTTCTTTTTCGTCATTGATTTACCATCAGTCCGACATGACAACGGGTTGACTCTTGCCGGCAGTCAGCGAGGCGAGCGCTGCCGTGAGCGCCTTACCGTCCTCATCGGCCAGGGCCGCCTCGTGCAGGCTCGCGAGCACCGTTGCTCCATCGGGACGGGCGGCAAGCGCGTCGAGCTCTGCAAGCAGTGTCGAGAAGCTTCGCCAGCCGCGCTCGTGCGTCTCGCCGTAGCCTTTGATGAGGCGCTGAGCACGTGCCAACTCCACCGCAAGATCATAATGACTCGGCGCCAGCCGCTCGATCCGGCTGAGCCAGTCCTCGATCCGGGTATTCTCCTCGATGTAGCGCAACGTTCCCCGCCGCCAGCGCTTGAGCCCGCCGAGCGCGTGCAGGAACAGGAAGCCGCCTACCGTGTTGGTGCGTATCCGCCTGCCTCCCGTCCTGCGGCTGAGCCACCTCGACACTCGCGGCGAGGAGAGTACCCAGGCTCCCACCGCGGCAGGGAGCGTGCCGGCGATTTCCGCGACGCGGGGCTTCATGAATTCGGTGATGCCGAAAAGCTGATCGGGCGCCGCCCGGACCTCCGCGCGCACTCTCGCAAAGCGGGCCGCGCGGGTCTTGAGCTCGGCCACCCGAATCGGGTCCTCGAATGTCATCCAGAGGGCGAGTCCTCTGGCAACGGCCGCGGTGAGCGGCCATTCTCCGTCCGTACCGTTCGGGCGCGCATCACCCCGCGGGCGCGACGGCCCATCGTGCGCACTGATGCGCTCCAGGCGGCTCAGGTACAACGCGGCATAGGCCGGATCCTGGTAGTCGATCGCGCGGCGGGCGCCCTCGAGAGCCAGCGTTTGCGCGGCTTCCGGCAGCCGCCGCACACGGTCGAGCAATGGCTGCAGGCTCGGGGAGCGCGCCTGAGCGGGAACGCCGGCGGAATGCCCGGGTGAGTTGGATTCCGGACGCTCCGCGGCAAGGGCGACAGCATCACCCTGCTCAGCCCGCTCACGGGCGTCAGCGAAAGCTGCGAGGTTGGTGGCTACGGAGATCCCGCTTTTGCTGATCGCCGCCTCGAATGCCGCGCGCGCGAAGGGGAGCACTCCGCTGCCGCAAATCGCCCCGAGCAGGACGGAGCTGATGACGCTGCGATGCTGCTCCGCGACGGCCTCCATGTCGAACAGGACGAGCCGCTTCGCCTGGCTGCGCGCCAGCTCGATCAACCCCGCGGCATCCGCCGCTCCCTGCCCCATCGCGCTTTTCTCCCCGATCGAATAGGAGCGATGAGACGAAGCAATGAGCGTTGTCCTCTCACGATGGACCAGGCCGCGTTGGATCGCCCGTCCGGCCTCCGCCAGCTCCGAAGCAACGACACAATCGACATCTCCCGGGACCGGCATGAGAGCCATGATCGGCTCACGTCCGGCGCGCTCGGCTGCCGCCCGCGGAAAGAATTCGAGGTAGTAGATCGTGGCCCCGGTGCGCTGTGCGACGCCGGGCACCGAAGTCGATTGCGCGAGATACCCTTCGGCCTCGGCGATCCCGATGAGCCATTCCGCGAGCACCCCGCCGCCCTGGCCGCCGAGTGCCGCGACACAGAGCTTGATCGGCCGCGGCGTCACAGGGCGAATCGAAGCCGCTTGCGGTCGCTGCGCCGCTGCAACCTGCCTATCACGGCGGCGCGCACCCGCGCCAGCACCCTGTCCCACCACGAGGGATTGTAGAGAAGCTCCACCCGATAGAACGAGGGGCAGAGCACGGCGGCATGGGCGACCTCGCCGCAGACACCGCATCCGACGCAGCTGTTGTCCACATGAGCGACCGGGTCGGTACGCAGGGGATCGGGATTCGGCTTGACGGTCAGGGAGGGACAACCGGAGAGGCGAATGCAGGAGTGATCGCCGGTACAGGTGTCGGCGTCGACCCCGAACCGCTCGCGGACGACACGCCTGCCCTCATCGATCGCCTTCTTCATCAACGGGCGGACCCGCCGCTGGCGGTTGAGCTGGCACTCCCCCTCCGCAACGATGACCTTGGGTCCGCGGAACTGCGTCGTCAGCGCCTCGCGCAGAACCTTCAGAGTCTGCGTCATATCGTACGTGCGCGTATGCCGCACCCATTTCACCCCAACGCCCCGGACAGCGTCGATGATCGAGTTGTTCCCTTGCCGGTGCTCGTTCGGCCAGCGTGAGGACGGGATGTCCTGTCCGCCGGTTGCCGCAGAATAGTTGTTGTCGATGATCACGGTCAGGCCATCGTGCCGGTTGAAGACGGCGTTGCCGATGCCGCTCGTGAGTCCGTTGTGCCAGAAGCCCCCATCGCCCATGACTGCGACCGGACGGCGCGAGCCTCCAGTGTGGAATGCGGAAGCGCCCGCGGCACCAAGGCCGTATCCCATGATGCTGTTGCCCATGTTGAAAGGCGGCAGCGTCGCAAAGGAGTGACAGCCGATATCGGCGCTGATGTGCAGCGGCCCGGTCTCGCGCTGCAGGAGCTTCATGGCCGCGAAGAACGGCCGCTCCGGGCAGCCGGTGCAAAGGCCCGAGGGGCGCGGCGGAACGAGCTTCGCCAGTCGCCCGGCCGGTACGAGCGGCGTTTCCGTAACGGCGCCGCCGTTCGACTCACGGCGAAGCCCCGGCGCCCATTGCCTGATGAACTCGCCGATGCCCTTGCGCAGCACATCGACCGTGTATTCCCCGTGCATGGGCAGCAGGCCCTTGCCGAGGAGCGCGGTCGACACGTCGTGCTTGCGCAGGATCTGGCTCGCCGCCTGCTCGATGAACTCCGGCTGGCCCTCCTCCACCACCAGCACTGCACGCTTGCCGGCGCAGAAGCGCGCCCACTCCTCGGGCACCAACGGATAAGTGACCCCGAGCACGTACAAGGGAATGCGGCTCGTCCCGAAGGTATCGGCGCAGTCGAGCAGCTCCAGGGCACGCAGCACGCTGTTGGCGAGTCCGCCCTGCAGCACGATCCCGATGTCACTCGCATCGCCGTCACGGAGCTCGTTCAGGTGCCGCTCCGCGACGTAGCGGACCGCGGCCGGAAAGCGCTGCTCGATCTTCTCCCGCTCCTGCGCGTAAGTGGAGGGCGGGAGGATGATCCTGCCGTAGTCTCTCGAAGGTGACTGCAGTGCGTCGGCCGCCGAGAAGGGCGGGCGCCTGTTGTCCTGGGCCATGAAGCGACCATACACGTGACACGCGCGAATGCGCAGCATCAACATCACCGGTGAATGGCTGGCCTCCGACAGCTCGAACCCCTGCTCCACCGCCCGCACGATCTCCGGCAGATGCGGCTGCGGATCGAGCAGCCAGATCTGGGACTTCATCGCAAAGGCGTGGGTGCGCTCCTGCATGATGCTGGCGCCCTCGCCGTAGTCCTCACCCACGATGATGAGCGCGCCGCCCATGACGCCCGCGGATGCGAGGTTGGCAAGCGCATCGGAGGCAACGTTGGTCCCTACCGTGGACTTCCAGGTGACTGCGCCGCGCAGCGGATAGTTGATGGAAGCGGCCAGCATGGCGGCGGCGGTGGCCTCGGAGGCGCTGGCCTCGAAGTGCACGCCGAGCTCGGTCAGGATGTTCTCGGCGTCCGCGAGGACATCCATCAGATGGGAGATAGGTGCTCCCTGGTAGCCGCCGACGTAGCCGACGCCCGACTGCAGGAGCGCCTTGGTTACGGCGAGTATGCCTTCGCCGCGGAACTCCGCGCCTGCGCCGAGCCGCAGCGACTGGACTTCTTTGGTAAACGAGCGCTCGGCCATGGGACTCTGATATTAAGCCCGCTCACGCCGGAACGAGCGCCAGAACACGCAGCGGGCTCCCCGAGCCATTCACGATCTTGAGCGGCGGGGCGATGATCACGGCGCCGGTCGGCGGCAGCTGATCGAGATTCATCAGGCTGGCGAGGCCGAACCGGTTGGACCCGTGCATGAGCGTATGGCACGGAAACATCGGCTCGAAGGTCGCGGCCTGGCCGGCGTCGGTGCCTACCGTCTCCACCCCGACGCCCAGGATGTCTCGCTCTCGCGCGAGGAACGGAACGCACTGCGGATGGAACCCGGGGGTATGCGGACCGTCCTTGCCGATATTGAGGAATTCCCTGGCGGTGCCGCGCTTCGACCAGTCGGTGCGGACCAGCACCCACGCGTGCGCGGGAATACGCCCGTGCTGCCTCTCCCAGTCCTCGACGATCTGCTGAGTGAGCAGGAAATCGGCATTGCCGGCCACCTGCCGGGAGACATCGATCACGCAAGCCGGCCCGATGAAGCGGTCGACCGGTATGTCGTGGGTGGCGTTGTTCGGATAATCCTTGCCGGTCACCCAGTGCACCGGGGCATCGAAGTGCGTGCCGGTGTGCTCCCCGCAGGCGATATTGTTCCAGTACCACGCCGGCCCCCGCTCGTCGTAACGGGAGATCTCCTCGAGCGAGAAGGGCTTCGAAGGCGCGAACTGCGGCGGCAACTGGATCGTGGCCGTCGCGGCCTCGAGGGGTACCGTGAGGTCCACGACACGGATGCCGCCCCCGACGATACCGCTGATCAGGCGCGCGAGAGTCTCCGACTGCGAGGCGCTGGCCGATGTGGTCATGGTCTCAATCCCCCGGGATTAGCGAGCGTGATACTTGACATCTCAAGTATCTCGAAATATAACACAGCCTCGATGCAAGCGA
>Ga0134128_10000969_pt1 | contig 38855 bp, 29 predicted proteins | sample KB31754_FD_96462 | JGI IMG/M metagenome (GOLD analysis project Ga0134128, IMG submission 96462) | Terrestrial soil microbial communities with excess Nitrogen fertilizer from Kellogg Biological Station, Michigan, USA - KB3-175-4 | ecosystem: Environmental > Terrestrial > Soil > Unclassified ...
GGTCATCACCAGCTTTTATATCCGGCCGCACTGGTACCAGCAACCGTGGAGCTGGTTGCTGGGGCTTTGTCTGCTTTGCGGATTGATCATCCTCATCGTTCGCTGGCGGACCCGCTGGTTCGAGATTCGTCAGAACAACCTGGAAAAACAGATCGCCGAGAAGACCCGCCAGCTGCAGGGCAAGAACGAAGAGCTCGAAAGAACCGATCTCATCAAGACCCGGCTGATCTCGATCATCAGCCACGATCTCGTGACCCCGCTGCGATTTCTGCATCTGACGGGTAAGAATCTCATCGAAAAAAGACGTGAGCTGCCCGATGAGCTGCTGCAGGAAGCCATCGGCGAGATGGCCACGACCAGCAAGGAGCTGGAACTGCTGGGCACCAATATCCTCAATTGGATCAAATACCGCAACGAGGACCGGCGGCTGGCCAAAGAGACGTTCGACCTGCATGAACTGGTCACACAGGTCTTCGGCGTCCTCGGAGCGCTCGCGCGGCAAAAGGACATCCGGCTGGTCAATGGCGTACAGGAAAGTCTGGCGCTGTATCAATACATCGAACCGGTAAAGATCGTGCTGTATAACCTGGTGCTCAATGGGATCAATTTCACCAGCAGCGGTCATATCCACGTCGGCTGCGAGTACACGCCGGGCGGCATCGCGCTGCAGATCCGGGACACCGGCGTCGGCATGACCCCGGAACAGATCAACAATATCATGGCGGATCACTTCATCATCTCTTCCGCCAATGTCGATAACCGCAAAGGCAATGGACTGGGCTATCTCATCATCAAAGACCTGCTCAAGATCCTGCGTGGCCAGCTCTCGATCCGGAGCGAAAAAGAAAAAGGCACCTCCGTAACGGTTTGGGTGCCTCTTTAGAAAACTATAAGCTAAGGTCTAACTATTTATCACGCTTGAATTATCGAGATATTGCGGTGTAGGATGATAGATGAACAAACAGCTTCCCCCTTTCACCACGTGGATGATCTCGCCGCTTACCGCGGAAGGAAGCGCCGGACATCCCAGCGAAGTCCCCAGCTCACCAAAAGCCTTCATGTATTTATCGCTTACATAGGTCGAACCGTGCAACACGATCTGCCTTTTCAGCGCCATATCGTTATAACCGGGATCGACGCCATTCAATTTCAGCGAAAGCCCGTTGTGGCCCACATAGGTCCGCATCGTCACGTAAAAACCAAGGCTGCTTTTATACGAATCGGGGTCGTTCGAGAAAGAAGTGGCATACTCATCCCCGCTGTTCTGCCCATGCGCCACATAGGTGCGATAAAGCAGCTTCCGGTGCAGCACATCGATCACATACATCCTTTTGGCGCGCGAGCTCTGGCTGAAATCGCAGATCGAAAGCACGGTACGTTTGCGGATCAGCCCCTTCTTCACCAGGTTGTGATAGCCGCGCCAGGCATATTCGAAGGCTTTGGGATCGAGCCCCTGTTCATTCAGATCCATGCTGGCATAGATGTAGGAGGCCTGGTTGATCACCATCCGCAGCTCGGCTGCCTTCGCCGACGTCCTTTCCAGTGTACGCGGAACAGGCATCGGCTCGGGTGCCCGCAAGGTGGCTGCGGCTACCGGCAGAGCCGCTGGAGTCTTGGCTACAGGCAGTGGCGCAGGTGCCGCGACCGGTGCAGCAACAGCCGCAACCGCTGGAGCCGCAGCAACCGCAGGAGCCAAAACAGAAGCCGGTGCGTTCATCGCCCTTACCTCAAGGACAGGATGATCGATATAATTCCGGATCACCGCAGCAGAATAAAAAGACGTGGCCGTCTTCGTCTTCATCAGCAGCTTGCCGTTGGGATAATCATTGTTACTAAGGGAGGTCATGGCAGGAGCAGTCAGCACCATGGATGATAAGGTAACCTTAAACAAAAGGTTGGTGAATACACGCATAAGATTTGGATTTGATAATTGATACGGTTTAGGGCCATAGTTACGGATTTATGCGAAAACGCCGTCGCTCGATCAGCCTGTTGTCTCGATACAGTTCGTACCGGAATACGCCTGCATGGACAAAATTGTACTTCTCGACGATCAGCGGAGAATCCCCGATCTCCCGGATCTCGAACAGCAAGGCATTCGTTCCATCAAAGAAGCGGACTTTGTAATGTCCTGCGGATCCCGAGGGCACCACAATGACGACATTTCCGTTCCGCTGATGACGCACAATACCTGACTGCCGTTGTTCCAGGGACGTATCCCCTTTGTATAACGCAAAATTGGAGGAAATATGAGGGGCAAAGCGAGCGCAATCCCCAAAATTTTCAGCTGGGATAGCGCCTTTCACGCCGGTGGCGGGAAGGGCAAGGACGATCCAGGAAAACAGGAATTTTCCCAGTGTGGGAATAAGATACGGCATAGCTCGTTAATCGGTGCCCGTAGCCCGGTTCTTCTCTTTCATGCTGATCACCGGATTGGGATTGGCAACGTCTTTCAACCGCGACTCGAGTTCGCAATATTCACGCTGATTTTCCAGTACTTCGGCATGGGCATCCACCATTTCCTGCTCTAGTTGCATGATCTTACGCTGTTTCTTAGCAAGCTGACGGCTCCGGGGCAAATACCCCAGTACCACCGCCAAACCGATGATCAACAGGAAGATGTAAACATTCAAGGTGATATCGAAGTTGGGCATAGTTGGTTAATTGATGATGATAGAATAGCATCACTGGAGGCATTACGCTCAACATCGATACAGCCGGGTAATGGGAAGATAATGGCGATTCCCGCCGGGATGGTAGAATTTGTTCATAGAATACTGATTTTGCTGGGATAAAGGTATTGGTCAAGGGTAGGGGCATTTACTCATTCCCTGAAAAAGGATAACGCATGGAGACAATACATGAGAAAAAAAACTCCTAGGCGGCTGCTCAATCGTTTTATTTCTGCTAATTTTAACGTTCAAGGTTAAGGCATGATAAACAAGTTTATCTGGTTTTTGATTGTTATTATCCTTTTATTGTCTGTAAGACCTGCCCTGACTCAGCCTGTCCCCGCCAACGGCTATGTGGTCCAGCATTTTACCGACGACAATGGGCTACCCCAGAATAGTATCAATGACCTGCTTTTTGACGGGAACGGCTTTCTCTGGCTGGCTTCCCAGGTGGGTCTGGTCCGCTATGACGGCAGCTCCTTCCAGCTCTATTATCCCGGCGACAAACCAGCCATGGAATCCAACATCCTCTGGCTGGGCAAGGACAACAAGGGTTCCGTATATTTTCAGACCATCGATCACCGGCTGTATGACGCCCAGGGTAACAATATCCAGCGCCTGTCGCCGCCGAACAACCCATCGGCCCGGTCGTCGCTGCTCCTCAATACCCAAAAACGGCTATTCGATTTCTCCACGTTCCTGACCAGCGCACCCTCCCCGGCCGAAACACGGCAGCGACAGGCGATCTTCGCAGACCTCGCCGCCCACAATGAGAATTTTTTTGTCACGGACGCCGGAGGCGTCTACCTGCACTATGAAGATAGCCTTTACTTCTATGACGGCAGTGAGTTATTCCCGCTATCCCGGGTCGCAATGTCCGACTGCAGGTTCCTGACCACCGGCAACCGTCTCTTTGTGCTGCACCAGAGGAAGATACTTAACGTATACCAAGGTCAGCGGAGCATCGTGGACGGGCTGCCCATCGACGGCGATCCGCGTCAGGCATTTCCCGCGGGAATCCCCGCGAACCAGTATCAGATCTTTTCCTGCGGCCGCGCCAATCATCTCCTGGCCGGTAATCTCCTCTACCGGTTGTTTCCGGAGCCCAATGGTCATCTGCACGCCGTCTTCCTGCTGGATCTGAGCTTCATCCCGAATATCTCCGCGGTGGAATACAATGCGGGTTTGGATCTGCTGCTGGTGGCTACGAACACGGAGGGTTTTTATATCCTTCGGCGAAACCGCTTTGGCGTCAGTCGTTGGCCGGCGGACCTCAAAGCGAAGATGGCGAATCATCTTTTCGGGCCGATGGCCTTGCTGCACGATTCGGCCATCCTTACGGACAAGTTCGGCTTTACCCCCGCGGGCGGGTTTTCCTGGGTCAAAGACCATAGGCCGATATGGCAACGTTGTCTGTACATCGACCCAAAAGACCAGATCTGGGCGGCACGCGATAGCCTTCCTATGCGACGAACGGGAACGACCGTTTCGCCGCTTGTGATCGGTCGCCCGCTGGACGGAAATATCACGGATTACACCGAGGATTCCGCAGGTCATCTTTATTGTCTCACAGAAAACTCGCTGTACCGGTTCGAAGAGGGTTCCTTTCACCGGCTGGATGCGGCAATTCCTTCTTCCACCGGCCCACATCTCAACGAAGTCGTCCGTTATGTAGGACCGCACCGGCTCTGGATCGGCCATACTAATGGGCTCATCGAATATGATCCGGATAAAAACGTAGCGCACAGCATCCCCGCGCTTGCCAGCTCCCATGTCCGCGCCATTCATTGCTGCGCGGACGGATCGATCCTTATCGGAACGTACGGCCAGGGGTATTTTTATTATGTCATGGGGCAATTCCACCGCATGCCGCTCGACAAGAACGGCTTCCTGATAACGGCGCATTGTTTTCTGGAAGATAAGAAAGGAAATGTCTGGATCCCCTGTAACAAGGGACTGTTCAAGACCCACAAGGCGGACATGGACGCCTGGGTCCGCGGAGAAAGCAACCAGTTGTACTATTATTATTACGGCCGCCGGGATGGGCTCCTGACCAATGAGTTCAACGGAGGGTTCAATGCCTGCGGTGTCATCACCCCACAGGGTTTCATTGCGCTGCTTTCCATGAAAGGCATGGTGTGCTTCTATGCCGATTCGCTCCAGACCGATTTCCCCAACGGCACCATCGATATCACGGATCTGGATATCGACGGCCGGTCCGTGCGGCCCACGGATACGATCTCGCTTTCGGCAGGCTACAATAGTCTTATCGCAAAGATCGCCTCGCCCTACCTGGGTGACCGCAGCAATCTGTATCTGCAATACCGGCTGGCGGGCTTCAATGACGGCTGGACGGAATTACCGGAGGACGGCGAGCTGGACCTCAGCCGGCTCGCACCCGGCAACTATACCTTGCAGGTCCGGAAGACGGGCGGGTTTGGCCGAAATAATTATGAATACCGCCAGTGGAGCATCATCGTGCCGCCGGTGTTCTACCGCAGCACGGGGTTCCTCATCGCAGTAGGCATGCTCGTGCTGGTGCTCGTGGGCCTGCTGATCCAGCTGCGGCTAAAGCTGGTGGAAAAGAAAAAGGAGATGAAAGCTACCGTCGTGCGGCTGGAGGAGACCGTTACCAAGCTCCAGCATTCCGAACAGGCGCTGCTCAGGACAAGCAAGCAACGCGAAAAGCTGATCTCGCTCGTGATCCACGATCTGCGATCACCCCTGCGTTTCCTGACCATGCTCGCCGGCGATCTGCACGATAACCAGGATGGGTTTACGCCGGCGGAACTCAAGGACCGCGCGTTCTGGGTAAAGAAGGGGGCACAGGACATCTACAATTTCTCGGAGGATTTCCTGCTTTGGGTCACCAGCCAGAAAGACAATTTCAGGATCAGCAAAAAGCCGTTCTATGTCCTGCCCCTGCTGCAGGAGATGCACGATTTTTACCTCGAACAGGTGCTTCAGAAAGGCAATACGCTCACCTATGAAGCGGAGGACGACCTTAAAGTCTGGTCCGACCCGCACCTGCTGATCACCATTATCCGCAATCTCACCGATAATGCGAATAAATATACCGAACAGGGCGCCATCCGTATCTCGGCGCACCACGACGGTAACGAACTATTGATCACCGTAGCCGATACCGGCAAAGGCATGAGCCCGCAACAGGTTTCGGCGTTCTTAGGTGACGAGAATCTCGATAATGTAAAAAGCGGGAGTCAGCTGGGACATAAGTTCATCTTCGACCTTACCCAACGGCTGGGTGGGACCCTCTCCGTGGACAGCGGCGAAAACCGCGGTACGACAGTAACCGTGCGTATCCCCATGAACCCACCACCCCAACAATAGACCAAGTGATCAGACCAGGCTATCCATCTGCTTTTTATACTTCCCCGGCGTGATCTGATAGACCTTTTTGAAGGCCAGGATATAATTGCTGATGCTGGAATAACCGATCTCATAGGCGATCTGGCTGATGGACTTGGCATTATCCGCGATCATCTCCTTCGACTTTTCGATCCGCTTGTTCCGGATATATTCCGAAATGGTCATGCCATGGATCGATTTGAACAGGAAATTCAGACGATGATAGCTGGTATAGGTCTTTTTCAGAATGGAATCGACGGTAAAAGTGTCGGAACAATAGCACTCCGAGATATACGATTCTACTTCGCGGATAAGGCTCAGATCGTCCTCGTTCTCGATATCCGAAACCGGGTTGGCGCCGAGCAGACCGCGGTGACGGTTGCTTAAGAAATACTCCAGCAGGGAAAGTGCGTTGTTCTGTACGTTCAGCAAATGCGGTGCTGTTCCCTGGCCCGCGGCCAGCGAGGCGGAAAAAAGCGATAGCTGACGCCGGCCAAGCCGGCAGGTAATGATACTCTCTCCATCCTCGAGTACCTGCACTATCTTGTCGAACTGGGCATTCCCGTCAAAGAAAAGCTTTGCCCAGGCTTCGGGGATAAAGACCGCCAGCGCGGTAAATTGGATCGGGCCGGGGCAACGAAAGGTCAGGGGACGCTCCATACGGCTCAGCAGGCTCAGCCCCGGACTTGCGTCCTGCTCCATCCCGCCCTCGGGCTGAATGCGGAGATCGCCTTTATAATTGATAACACTGAGGGTAAACCCTTTTTCGCCGGTTGCCGGCAGAGCTAGTTCCAATCTTTGGGCCGTGTCCTTGATCATGGCGGCCTTCAGACCCACGGGTAGGGTAAATACCTGCCATTGCAAAGGTTTGGTGGTCTTTGACTCGGTAGGATCTTGGGATTTCATAGACATATATTGGGTTCGAGTTAAAGGCTAGGTCCGTTCTGTCCGGCTATTGCCGGGCAGATTAGTGCGGATTCAAATAATGCCAGGGAGAAAACCCATATTCCTTCTTAAAGGCCAGCGTAAAATGGGATGGATTGGAGTAGCCGATCTCTGTAGCCACGACCTTCACCGGGATCTTGTTATCCAGCAGTTTTCGGGCATGCTCCAACTTATTCTTCTGGTAATAACCAAACAAGGTATCGCCATAATATTTCTTAAACTTGGTCTTGAGACTCGTGGGGCTCATCGCCGAGATGCGGGACAATTTCTCGATCCCGGGAAACTCGGTCTTATAATGCAAACACAAGTGCTGCTCGACCCTGGATAAGCTGTGTGTGTCCTGTATACTTAACGCATTCCCCTCTTCGCTTAGTTTGTCCATCACAAAGAACTGCTGCAGCAGGTATTCGATCAGCACGGAGACATTGCGGACGGTAAAGAGCTCCCGAAAAGGATGCTGAACGATCTCCGTCATGAAGTCGTTGAGTAACAATCTGTACTTGAAAGTAATGGGCCAGGTGAGCACCTTGCCCCTGGCCTGCAGGATACGGCTGATCGTGCCGGCGTCGAAATCCCGGATCAGCTGATCCAGGGCACTCTGGCGGACCCGAACGATGATCGACCGGATCGTCCGGTCTTTGGGATACGTGAGCGTCCTGCCTGTCGCGGCGTCGGCAATCGACACCGAGGAATGCAATTGGTCGGCAGGGAACACCGCATGCCCGGCAACGGGTTCGCTTTCGCTTTTGTACGGAAGCTCGATCTCATCAAAACTAAGGATATACGAAGCACTATGGGGGGAAGGCTCGAACCGGAAAGTGAGTTCTTCGGCCGGCATACTCAGGTTTATCGCCAGGACCTCTATACCAGCCGCGATCCCCGCTACGGTGATAAAACCCTTACCAGTTTTGCCGGAACAATAAAGCACAGAATCGGATACGATACAGGATTTGTCTTCTGCGATCACCTCAAAACATTTCAGAAAAGAATCTGAATTTTCAAGCGATACATAGCTCATATAGCGAACAAGGTATTAATTAGGCATTCTTGAAAATATAGTAAAAGCGTGAATTGCCGGTAGTTTTTTGACTATATAACGTTACAATAAACACCTACGTATACCACAAGAAGTCTTTTTACGTTATTAAAAAGAACGCCGCGGTTATTGAACCTTGTGAATAGTTGGAATATTTATGGCCGGATCCTATAACCCTGTTAAAACCCTTTAATCCGTTAAAATCCATACCCAATATGAACAATTCCTCCAATAGGAGCGGCTGTGAACCCGACCTGCGCTCTATGTTGAAGAACCAGCACAAGAAGGTCTATTCGATCTGCCGTTTCTTTGCGCACAACTACCAGGAACACCAGCGCCTCTTCATCAACATTATTGCCGCCGCTTCCCAGAACATCCGCTCCCGAAAGGACAACAGCAATGACAAGCAGACCATGCTGCTGCGCGCCTGTATCAATATGGCGGCCCTGCATTCGATCAGCCTGGAGCTGGAATCCGCCCACGATGCGACGATCCAATTCAAGTCTCCTGACTACCAGCGCTCTATGAGCAGCTTTCGGGAATCGGTGCGCGGCATCTCCGATCTGGAGAAATTCCGGCTCTTCCTGGAACTGGAGAATATCCCTGCCGACGAGATCCCTTCGTTCACCGGTTTGGTACACGCGACTGCCGCTGGTCGTAAACAACGACGCGAAGCTCCGGCGCCCGCTAAGAACTTCATACCCTATTTAAAGGAGAAACTGATATGGAGCTAAAAAAGCTACTGCAACATTGGAATAGTTTCCCCGAGATCTCCATGGAGGAACGGCCCATCCTGTCCTCCGACCTGGAAAAGATCGTGGTGAAGAATCCCTTGTCCGACGCTTTTTATCTCCGCAAGAAACTACTTTGGCGTATCGGCATCATCGCCGCACTTTGGTTGATCAATGCCTGGCAGCTTCTCGGCGAGTGGAGGACGGATGGCAGCGAACTGCATATGAACATCGCCCTTTTTGGCTTACTGGCTTTCTCCCTATACTATCATCTCCGCATTCTGTTTTTCGCCGACTACCCCACCCTCCTGGCCCTCCCCCTGGTGAACTTCCTGGGAAAACTGGAGGTCATCCTGGACAAGTTCATCTGGTCGTTCAAATTCATCAGCGCCATCGCCGGCTTTTACCTGCTATTCCTGGTGGAAGGGGTACTGTCGCGTCTGAATGCCGGTGCCTACGATTCCCTGACGCACAACGACTGGTACAAAGGGCTTATCGTGATCTTCCTGGCCATCTCCGTCGATATCCTGCTGCTTCACACCTTCATCCCGAAATACCGCAAATTATTGGCGACGGTAAAAAAATACAGGGAAGGGATCCTCGCAAAAGCCCAAAACAAATAAAAATTCTGAAGGTTAGCCAATATTGTTAATATCCTCTATATTTGAGGACGGATCCCCTTCAATCCAAAAAAATGCAGAATATCTTAATCGCAGACGACCACTCCATTGTCAGGGCTGGCTTAAAACTACTGATCAATAATAGCATCAGAGACGTTGCTATCGACGAAGCCGAAGATGGAGAAGCGGTGATCAAAAAAATGAAATCCGCGCACTTCGATCTGCTGATCCTGGATATCAATATGCCGCACACGGAGTCGTTTAGTCTCACGGCTTATCTGCTCAAGGAATATCCCGGTCTCAAGATCATTATCTTCACCATGAACCAGGAAGTTTTTTTTGCTAAAAGGTTTTTGAAGATCGGGGCGCACGGTTATCTCAACAAATACTCCAAAGAATCCGAGATCAAATACGCCATTCAAAAGGTGCTGGGCGGAAAACGCTATATCAGCGACAACCTGGCCGAGATCCTCAGCGGTGAACTGACAAAAAAATTAAAGGACAATCCTTTCGAAGACCTGAGTGATAGGGAATTCGAGGTGGTCCTGCAAATGCTCAAGGGCAGCTCGGTCTCCGAGATCGCCAATACGCTCAGCCTGCACAAATCCACGGTGGGTACACACAAGACCCGTATCCTGGATAAGCTCAAGATCTCCAACACGGTGGAGCTGATCAATCTGGCCCGGCTTTACGAGATCATCTAGGAGAAGAATTTTTCCATCGCTTTCCTCACGCCATCATTGTTGTTGGTGTCGGTGACAAAATCTGCGATCTCTTGAATATCGTCGGGGGCATTGCCCATCGCCACGCCCATCCCGGCATACCGGATCATCTCCACATCATTGTAATTATCCCCCATCGCGATGATCTCCGCGGGCTTCAGTCCCAGCCGTTCACCGACAAAACGCACGGCCTTCGCCTTCGATCCGCGGGTATCCATGACCTCCAGATAGGTGGCTTTGGAAGGATAGATGTTCAGCTGGCCGTCATACATCGATCGCAGATGCTGCTGGATGCCTGTGATATTCGCCGCCTCGCTCATCACCATCATCTTGTTCGGCGCGACGTTGCGGTTCTTCCAGCCCTGGATGAGCTCTCCTATCGGCGCGATGCCCAACGGTACGTCCATGATCCGCTGTTCATGCGCAGTCCACGCATCGCTCACCTCCGCATACCATTCCCGCTGAAGATAGAAAGCGATCGTCGCTTTGAAGGGACGCACCAGCTCGGTGACCCTGGCCGTTGTGGCCAGATCGATGCGGACATCGAATACCGGCTGTTCCCGCTCTACGATATAGCTGCCGTTAAGCGTGATCACCGGAGTTTGCGCAGGAAGACCAATGTGCTGAAAAGTGGGTAACACTGCATTCAGCGGTCGCGCCGAGACAAGGATCACCGACACCCCTTTGGCTGTGAGGTCGCGGATCATCGCTATCGTGGGTTCGCTAACGGAATGATCGGACTTCAACAAGGTTCCATCCATGTCCAGGAATACTGCTTTATACATGCGCCAGATTTCAGTTTAGTCGCGCAAGATACAGCTATTGTCCTGGAAATTCACGGGATTTCCGGCCGAAGGCCAATCATTAGACGATCCGCGCCAGACGCGTATATTTGGCAGGGCGCGGCGGGCGTGGATCACACGCGTATATAGATTTTCTTATAGTCCAACCATTTGCCGACGCCCCAGCAGACCATCATATAAGAGATGGCAAAAAGCAGGGAGCCGATCTTGCCGGGAAAAAGCGCCTGGTAGAAAACCTGGTTGATCCAGTCCGCGAAGCTCAGGTCGGGTCCCATCGGGATCAGGAACAGCACCACAATCAGGAGCTCCGACAACAAATAGATCGAAAGCGGATTCTTGCCAAAGACATTGAAGAAACCGGTCCAGCCTTTCTTGTTACGGAATTCGATCACATAGATCAAAAAGGAAAGAAAGATCAGATCGATGCCCACCGTGACGCAGACAAAAGAGCTGGTCCAGAGTTTTTTGCTGATCGGGAAGACGCTGTTCCAGGCCAGCGCGAGCACGACGAAACCGCAGCCCCATAACAGTAATTTGGTGAGCCCTTCGTATTCCTTGCCTTTCCTTGCAATGTACACGCCGGCAAAATAACCCGCGATCACATTGACAACCGCCGGTAACGTGCTCAACAGCCCTTCGGGATCGAAGGCGATCCCTTCTCCATGATACATATGATTGGGGCCGAGGATGAACATATCCAGCCGGTAACCCGCATTACCCGTCATGCTAAATGGATCGGCGCCCGGTACACCCGCTACCAGCAGCACGATCCAATAACCCACAAGCAACACCGCGCCGATGACCAGCACCGCCCGCCGCGAGAGATAATAGATCAGCAACGCGGCGATCCCATAGGCCAAACCGATGCGTTGCAACACCCCCATGATCCGGGTGTTGGAGATGGGGCTCAGCCCCAAATGGCCATTTTGTTCCCGTAAGAAAGGGAACCAGTACATCAGAAAACCCAGCACAAAGATCAGCAGGGTCCGCCGCAAGATCTTCCCGAGAACGGCTCCCTGGGACATCGTTTCGAACTTTTTCATGGCAAAGCTCATGGCATTGCCCACGGCAAACAGGAAGGAGGGAAAGACCAGGTCGGTAGGGGTCAGCCCAAACCATTTCGCATGTTGCAAGGGGGCAAAGCTAAACGTTTCACTACCAGGGGTATTGACAATGATCATGAAACATACCGTCATTCCCCGGAAGATATCCAGGGCAAGGGACCTTTGGGCGGTAGAAGCCTTTTTGGAAGTGGCAGGCATTGGGGTAGTAGAAGTCATTTCCGGAAGGTAAGGAAAAATAAAATATTTGGTCCATCCGCACGTTTATATATCTTACTTATACCCGTGTTCGCCTCTAAACACCCATTTCCGAATATCTTGAAGACCAGAACTCTACATACTGCTGTGCCGAAAGTCGTTCTTTTTTTCGTCTCGCTGGCATTTTTCGCCCCATCCATCCTCGCTCAACAACGTCCCATCCGCCCACAACCCGGTTTCGTCCATCTTAAGAATGGCATGATTCCCATTCGCCGCAACATCGCCGACGCTTCGCTTCGCAAAGACTCGCTGCGCGCCGTTCATTTCAACCGGCATTACTATGTACTGGCGCAGTTCGACTCGTTGCCCGATTCGTCCCGGCGGGTGGCCATGGCTGCTGAAGGACTGCATCTATATGATTATATCTCGGATCGAACTTATCTGGCGGAGGTACAGGATGGCTTCGATCTGCAGACACTGAAACGGTACGAGCTCGGCGGCGTCTTCTCGCTGCCTGCCCGCTCGAAGCTGAGCAGCATGCTCCAGACCGAGCCTGTTGAAGAGATCCATCGGACCGATAAGCTTATCGCCATCGGTTATTTCGGGACCACACCCGAATCTGAGATCAGGAAAGGTCTCACCGCAGCCGGCGCGGTCATCCAGACCGTCAAATTCCAGCCGCCCCGGGTGGTCTTTGCCCGGGTAGGCGACACGGCTACACTGCACCGGCTGGCCGCACTGCCCTACGTGAGCTACCTGGCCTCTCAACCGATCACGCCGATCCCGCTGAACTATAACAACCGCGCCGCACAAGGTAGCGACGCACTAGGCGCTTCTTCGGGTCTCCGGCTCTATGGCGACGGAGTGGTCGTGGGCGTGGGTGACGACGGCGATCCCTCGTCACACGTCGACTTCACGGGCCGACTGATCCTACGCACACCGGGTCCGTTCACCAACCACGGTACGCATACCACCGGTTCCGTAGCCGGCGGCGGCATCCTCAACCCGATGTACCAGGGTATGGCGCCGCATGCGACCGTCGTGAGCCAGTACTTCAGCGATATCCTCGCCAACGCATCGGTGTATGTCAACGAGTACGACATGCTGCTGACCAATAACTCCTATACCGATTATGTCGTCGGCTGTGTCGACGATGGCCAGTACGATGCGCTGGCATATGCCACCGATGCCCAGCTGGACACCTATACCACCCTGATGCACGTTTTTGCCGCGGGGAACGATGGCGACCTCACCTGTACCCCCTACCCTTATAAATATGCGACGATAAAATCCGGTTTCCAGAGTGCAAAGAACGTGATCGACGTAGGGAATATCGACAATACTAATGCCTCGGGAAGCAATGTCTATACGATAGAACATGGCTCCAGTTCGGGTCCTACCGCGGACGGCCGGATCAAACCGGAACTCGTGGCCGGCGGCAATCAGGTGACCTCCACCGGTCCGTTCAATACCTATTTTAACGATGCCGGCACCAGCATGTCCGCGCCGGATGTCACCGGTACACTGGCCCTGATAGCACAACGCTATCGGCAGCGCTATGGGGCCGACCCCCAGGGCGTGGTACTCAAGACCCTCGCCTGTATCTCGGCTACCGACCTTGGGAATCCCGGTCCGGATTATTATTATGGTTTCGGTGCGTTGAACGGGATCGCCGCCGACCAGCTCCTGGAAGGCGGTCAGTTCCTGATGGGCCAGATCAGCAACGGCCAAGGCGAGAACCTGACACTCGGCGGCATAACCGCCGGAGCCACCCAGCTCCGGGTGATGATCTGCTGGAACGACTATCCCGCCGCACCCTATGCCGCCACGGCCCTCGTCAACAACCTCGATCTCACGGTCACGACGCCCGGCGGGGTCGTACATTATCCGCTGGTCCTGGACCCCACCCCGGCCAATGTGGGCAACAATGCCGTCGAAGGGGTCGACAATAGCAATAACATCGAAGAGGTGATGATCAACAATCCCCCGGCGGGTAATTATACGATCAGCATCGCGGGCACCAGCGTTCCGTACGGACCGCAACCCTTCGCCCTGGCCTATATGCTGGTCAAGCCGGGTATCACCGTCCAATATCCGTTTGGTACCGAGACCTGGGTGCCGGGCAATCCCGAGATCATCCGCTGGAATGCTACCGACGGTGGCACCAATCCCTTTACCATCGCCTATTCCGCCGACAACGGTACTACCTGGACGACCATCAGCAATTCCGTTCCTGGCAACAGCCAAATGTACAACTGGACGACGCCGGCCACCGCTACGAATCAGGCACTGATCCGGGTGTCCCGCAATAGCACGGCCTATTCCGGCACCAGCACTTATCCCTTCGTGGTCCTGGGTCAGCCCGTCGTCACAGGCACCAGCCCCTGCCAGGGCTATGCGCAGCTCAGCTGGAGCGCCATCCCATCGGCAACGAGCTATGATATCATGCAGCTGGTCGGCGATACCATGGTCAAAGTTGCCAGCACCACCAGCACCTCCTATATGCTGGCCAATCTCAACCGCGACAGCTCTTATTGGCTGGGAGTACGCGCGGTCAACGGCTCGACACCGGGACGCCGCTCGATCTCCGTGAACATCCAGCCCACCGGCAACGGCGGCGCCTGCACCCTCGGCGCGCTGGACAACGACTATACCGTGGACTCTGCGATCGGTTTGTCCTCGGGCCGGCTATACACTTCCACCCAGCTTTCGGCTTCCACTCCTATCCGGGTAGAGGTCAAAAACCTGGGCACGGCCGCCACCGGTTCCGCTTACACCATGAGCTATAGCATCAACGGCGGCACACCCGTCACCGAGACCACTTCCACGGCGGTGCCCACGGGCGGCGGCTCCAATGACTATACATTCACCACCCTGGCAAATTTTTCCGCGCAAGGTACTTATACGATCCGCAGCTGGGTCAGCTATCCCGGCGACCCGCAGCTGGGTAACGACACGCTCACCACCGTTGTCAAACAGCTCGGCAACGCGGCCCTCACGCTCGCGCCCTCCTATACGGAAGGGCTGGAATCGGCGGCCGTGGGTACCTATGCGTCGTCCACCAAGGGCTTCACCGGGCTCGATCGCTGTGATTTCAATGCCAGCTCGCCCAACGGCCGGACAAGGACCTGGCTCGATCAAGGCATGTGCCGTACGGGCAACCGTTGCGCCATCCTCGACCAGGCCCCCGCCGCCACCGTGTTGACGGCCGACAGTCTTATCATGACCTTTAACCTGAGCAACTACGGCGCAAGCGACCAGCTCTGGCTGGACTTCTACTATCGCAACCAGGGCATCGACTCATCGTACACCGGGAACGAGGTCTGGATCAGGGGCAACGACCAGGCCGCCTGGATACCCGTGCAGACGCTGGATACCAGTGTAGCGGGTATCGGCATCTACCAACCCTCGCAACATATCGATATCACCGGCACGCTGGCTAGCGCGGTACCCGCTCAAACCGTGAGCAGCAGCTTCCAGATAAAATTCGGTGAACAGGGCTATACCTCCACTAACGACGTCTATACGGATGGCACCGTCGACAACGGCTATCTCTTCGACGACATCACTCTCACCCGCTCGTCAAACGACCTGGGCGTGACGAGCCTGGTCTCGCCTGCTCCCGGTAACCAATGTTCGCTGACAAGCACCACGCCGGTGAGCATCCTCGTCCGGAATTACAATTCGGCTACCGCCGCCAATATCCCCGTGAGCTATGTCGTCGACGGCGACACCGTCAACGAGACCATACCCAGCCTGGGCGGCAACGACTCCATGGTCTATACGTTTGCCACCCCGGCGAACATGAGCGCTTTCCAAACCTATGTCATCACCGCCATGGTAAATTATCCCGGTGATACCTATACGGCCAACGATACCATCGGCCCTGACACCCTGCACACCTCACCGCTGATCTCCACCTTCCCGTACCTGGAAGGCTTCGAGACCGGCGACGGCAACTGGTTTACCGGCGGCGTGAACAGCAGCTGGCAATGGGGCAGTCCTGCAAAAACGGTTATCAACCAGGCCGCCAATGGCAACAATTGCTGGGTCACCAGTCTCACCGGTAATTACAACAACAACGAGCATTCCTATCTCTATTCGCCGTGTTTCGATCTCAGCGGTCTCACCCATCCGGTGCTCTCCTTTAGCCATATCTTCCAGACGGAAGACGATTGCGCCTGCGACTATCACTGGGTGGAATATACTACCGACGATTCGACCTGGACCACGCTGGGCGTCGTCGGCAATGGCACAAATTGGTATGACGATGCGACCAATGAGAGCTGGCAGAAATCCTATACCAAATGGCATGTCTCGTCGTACGATATTCCCACCATCTTAACGACCGCACCCAAAGTGCGTTTCCGGATCGTGATGAGCAGCGACCCCGCCACGACCTTTGAGGGCATAGGTATCGACGATGTCCACGTGTTCGACAAGGCCGGAGGCGCCGGCGTCTACACGGGTGCCGACGACAGCCTAGCACAACCAGTGAGCGGCAACGGCTGGGTCAATTTCGATCTAGGCGGCGGACGCGTCGCCGCCATCAACCCCAACGGGCAAGATCTCGGTCTTACCAATGTCAAGGTCTTCTTCAATCATGGCGACACGGTGCGTCACGATCAGACCCAATATTTCCTGGACCGCAACATCGTGATCCAGCCCTCCAATGAACCCAGTGGGAATGTGTCCGTCCGGCTTTATTTCCTCGACAGCGAGACCGACACGCTCATCGGCGCCACGGGTTGCGCCGGCTGTACGACCATCCCCGACGCCTATCATAGCGGCGTCACCCAGTTCAGCAGCCCCCTGGCCCTGGCAGAGGAAGACAGCACGCTGGCCAACGACACCATCGGTGTGTTCAATTTCCATGCACCCCGCACTGCGGTAAGCATCATCCCCAATGACAGCGGCTATTATGCAGAATATACCGTGAACGGGTTCTCCGAATTCTGGCTCAACGCCACCCGGCCCACGGATATCGCAAAGGCGCCAAACATGATCCTGACCTTCACCGCCACAAAATCCGGTAACGGTGCACTCCTGCAATGGACGACCACCGATGCCCTCGGGATAAGCCGGTTCATCATCGAAAAGAGCGCGGACAGTGTGAATTTCTCCGTCCTCGATTCCGTACCCGCCTATACGGACAGCAACGGCGTCAACAACTACCAATATACCGATCCACAGCTGGATTCCGGCAGCAACTATTATCGGCTGGCGGAAGTGACGGACAGCGGAACCATCTTGTATTCACCCGTCCGTGTAGTGCAGGGACCCGGCAGCGACGGGGGCATAGGCGTCTATCCCAACCCTGTGATCCGTCATTCCCCGCTGTACGTAAGGACCTCGACCAATACCGAACGGATCAGGATGATCGATCTCTCCGGACGCGAGATCCTTAACCTCGAGGTAGGGGGCACGCTCAATGTGATTCCGCTCCGTAATCTGGCCCCGGGTATCTATTTTGTTGAGGTCATGACGGATACCGGTAAAACAACCCAAAAAATCTTGGTAAAATAACCTGAAAGTAAAAAAAAGGGCCGCAGAGGCCCTTTTTTCATAGATAACCATTACCTTTGTCCACAAACATGGTAGACATTAGCATGACAACGCATTATTCCCACATCGACACGCTCCCCGCCTTCGCCAACAGCAAATGTTGTTGTTGCTGCTGTTGCTGTTGATCATCGTCTACCTGCTGATCAAATGTCAGCCCAGCCTTCGGGCTTTTCGAATTTCACCACTACCACCACGGCTCATGGACAATACAATAGAAGCAAAAATTACGGCAACCTCATTACTCCACCAAATTGGTGGGTTATCCATCGATGCGGCGCTTGCTGAGCTCGCCGCCCGTTTTCCGGGGAAAGTAACGTTCTCCACCAGCTTTAGCATCGAGGACCAGGTGATCGCCCATCATATCCTTTCGGCTGGACTGCCGGTATCCATCTTTACGCTCGACACCGGTCGGCTCTTTGCCGAGACCTATTCCGTCTGGAGCGCCACCAACGACAAATACGGTACGCACGTGCAGGCCTACTACCCGGATCGGGCGCTGCTGGAAGCGTTCGTCGATGAAAAAGGCCCGAATGCTTTTTATGCTTCCGTAGCGGACCGTAAGTCCTGCTGTCATATCAGGAAGGTAGAACCGCTGAAGCGTGCATTGCAGGGTCAGACCATCTGGGTCACCGGACTTCGCGCCGAGCATTCGCCCGAACGCCGCGATCACCAGCTCATCGAATGGGATGAAGGCAACCAACTCTTCAAATACAACCCGATCCTGCATTGGGATACCGCGCAGGTGCGCGCCTATATCGATCAGCATAATGTTCCCTATAACCCTTTACATGATAAAGGTTTTGTGAGTATTGGATGCGCCCCTTGCACGCGGGCGATAAAGGCCGGGGAGGACTTCCGCGCCGGACGCTGGTGGTGGGAAGACAACAGTAAAAAAGAATGTGGCTTACACGCCTCCTGAAGTACACCGATAAAGCATCGATTATGAGTAAACAAGCAAAATATTCTTTAGACTATCTGGATCAGCTGGAATCCGAGTCCATCCACATCCTCCGCGAGGTGGCGGGACAGTTCGAGCACCCGGCCCTGCTGTTCAGCGGCGGCAAGGATTCCATTACCATGGTCCATCTGGCGTTGAAAGCCTTCAGGCCCGGCAAATTCCCTTTTCCCCTGGTGCACATCGACACCGGGCATAATTTCCCCGAGGCGCTGGCCTTCCGCGACAAGCTCGCGGCAAGCATCGATGAAACACTGATCGTCCGCCAGGTAGAAGATACCATCCGTGCCCGGCAGCTCACCGAGCCCATAGGCAAATTCGCCAGCCGCAACCAGCTGCAGACCTATACGCTGCTGGACACCATCGAAGAATTCGGTTTCGACGCTTGTATCGGCGGTGCCCGCCGCGACGAAGAAAAGGCCCGCGCCAAAGAGCGCATCTTCTCCGTCCGCGATGAGTTCGGCGGCTGGGATCCCAAACGTCAGCGTCCGGAGCTTTGGAATACCTACAACGGCAAGATCCGCAAAGGCGAGAACGTTCGCGTCTTCCCCATCAGCAACTGGACGGAGCTGGATATCTGGAACTATATCCGCCGCGAAAAGATCGCCCTCCCTTCAATATATTTCGCACACGAACGCGAGGTCATCGACTATGAAGGCCAGCTGGTAGCGGTATCCCCCTTTATCCGGTTGGATGCGGATGACCAGATCCAAAAACGCCGCGTACGGTATCGGACCGTGGGCGATATGACCTGCACCGCCGCCGTGGAATCGGCCGCTTCGGGTATCGATGATATCATTCGGGAGATAACGGCTACACGTACGTCGGAACGTGGTGAGACGCGGATCGACGACAAGGTGTCGGAAGCCGCGATGGAAGACAGAAAAAAGAATGGTTATTTCTAAGAATAGGCCTTCGGCCCCAAACTAATTTGACAATGGACTTACTCAGATTTATAACGGCAGGTAGTGTAGACGACGGGAAAAGCACGCTCATCGGGCGTCTGCTGTATGACAGCAAAAGCATCCTCGTCGATCAGCTGGCGGCGCTCGAACAGCAAAGCAAGAACAAGGCAGCCGGCGAGATCGATCTGGCACTGTTGACGGACGGGCTCCGCGCGGAACGCGAACAGGGCATCACCATCGACGTGGCCTATAAATATTTCTCCACGGCCAAACGGAAATTCATCATCGCCGACGCCCCGGGACATATCCAATATACGCGTAACATGGTGACAGGCGCTTCCAACGCCAACCTGATCATCATCCTGGTGGACGCCCGCAACGGCGTGGTAGAGCAAACCCGGCGGCATTCGATCATCGCGTCGTTGTTGAATATCCCCCACGTGGTAGTCGCGATCAACAAGATGGATTTGGTAGATTATTCACAAGACAGGTACAATAACATCGTTATCGACTATGCCGAGGTCGCGCGGACATTGGGTCTCAAAGACGTAACCTACTTACCGATCAGCGCACTAAAAGGGGATAATATCGTGGAGCGTTCCACCAGCTTCCCCTGGTATGAAGGCCCGTCGCTGCTCGAGCTACTCGAAAATACGCCGCTCGACATCGACACCGATCTCGAACGCGGGCGCCTGAGCGTACAATATGTCATCCGGCCGCAAACCGAGGAGCTGCATGACTACCGCGGCTATGCCGGCAAGATCACCAGCGGCATCTACCGCAAAGGCGACACCGTAGCAGTGCTGCCTGCAGGTCTGACCACCCGCATTAAGTCCATCGAAGTCGGCGGCCGCGAAGTGGAAGAAGCCTTCGCCCCGCAAAGCGTCGTGCTCCAGCTGGAAGACGATATCGATATCAGCCGCGGTGACCTGCTGGTCACCGGACCCAATCCGCCTAAGGTAGAACAGGAATTCCAGGCCCTGCTTTGCTGGATGGACAGCAAGGCGCTCGTCCCGGGCAACAAATACATCGTACAGCTCGGAAGCTTTAGGGTTCGCGGCGCCGTCCGCGACATCGAATACAAGCTCGATGTCAACACCCTCGAGAACCTGCCTTCACCCGGTGAAGCCGGTCTCAACGATATCGTAAAAGCGACGATCCGCACCGCCTCTCCCCTCCCCTTTGACGCTTACAACGATCTCGCGGCCAATGGCGGCGCGATCCTGATCGATGAAACCAGTTTTGTCACCGTTGGCGCGCTGATGTTGCAATAAGTAATGAACACCTCGAATAACCATATCGGCAAAGTGATCCTGGCGGGCGCCGGCCCGGGTGATCCGGAATTGCTCACCATCAAAACGCTGCGCTGGCTGCAACGCGCGGACGTCGTGATCGTCGATCGCCTGGTGAGCCCGGACATCCTCCGCTACTATACCCGGCCCGATGCCGAGATCATCTCCGTGGGCAAACAGAACAAAAGCGAGGCTTCGACTTCGCAGTCCGGGATCAATTCCCTCCTCGTCGAACATGCCCGCGCCGGCCGCCTCGTCGTACGGCTCAAGGGCGGCGACGTCTCGATCTTTTCCAATGTCCTGGACGAATTGCAAACCCTCGTACGGCACCAGATCCCCTATGAGCTTGTACCCGGCATCACCGCTGCACTCGGCGCCGCCGCTTATGCCGGTATCCCTTTGACCGCCAGAGAACATGCCACCGCGGTGCGTTTCCTCACCGGGTACCGCCCGGACGAGATCGAAGAAACGTATTGGAAAGAGCTGGCGCAAACGGCCGACACGCTGGTCTTCTATATGTCTTCCGATCCACTCGATATCCTCGTAGGTCACCTCGTGAAGCATGGCATCGCCGAAGACCGCTGGGTAGCCGTGGTCGAGCAGGCGACGACACCTTTCCAACGCGTCACCGCTTATCCGGTACGCGATTATCTCGCGGCTGCCGCCGGTGCGCAGTATGCCTCGCCGACCCTCATCATCATCGGCAAGGTGGCGGCCCTGCATGCCGATTTCCAATGGCTGCCGGATAGCGCCGGCGATGCCGCGTATTTTCCATCACTACTCAAATCTACCGTCATATGCTGACTACGCCGAAAATGACCCTGATGCAGGAACTGATTGCCGGATCTTCACGCGAAGAGCTGATCTGGCTGAGCGGATACCTCGCCGGTGTCGTAGCCCAGGGCGCCCCCTCAGCTGTGCATGCTGCCCCGGCTTACGCAAACCCTGCCCCGGCCGCACAGACCGCTCCGGCTACACCCGACGCGACAGCCGCGCCTGTTAAAATCACCATCGCCTATGGAACGGAGACGGGCAACGCCAAGAAACTGGCTACCGATTTTGCCGCCCGCGCCAAGAAAAAAGGCATCCAGGCGAAACTCGTGGGGCTCGAACAATACCGGCTTAACGATCTCGCGAAAGAAGAATACTTCCTCACCGTGATCAGCACCCAGGGCGATGGCGAACCACCGGCCGCTGCGAAGAAATTCTATGACCATATCCATGGCGCGGAAGTCAAATTGGAAAAATTGAAATTCGGTGTCCTAGCCCTGGGCGATACCGCCTACCCGCTCTTCTGCAAGGCCGGCGAAGACGTCGACCAGCAGCTGCACAAGATCGGCGGCCACCGCCTGCTCGAGCTGCAGAAATGCGATACCGACTATGAGACCGAAGCAGGACATTGGTTCGACCGTGTGTTGCAACAAGTACATAGCCCCGCCCGCGAGACCGCAGCCCAAAGCGTGACGACTGCTGCACAACCACCTGTCACCGGCCGCCCCAGCGGTAAAAAGATCTATACCGGCACCATCCTGACCAACGTCAATCTCAACGACCGCGGCTCGGGCAAACAAACGCATCACCTGGAGATCGCGGCGGAAGGCGTCGAATACGCCCCGGGCGACAGCATCGGCATCGTCCCCGAGAACTCCCCCGTCGTCGTGGAAGCCATTCTCGCGCTCACCGGCGCCGACGCGAACCGGCCCTTCCCGCACAGGCAGGAAGAATGGCCCCTGGCAAAACTGCTCGCCAAAAGACTGAATATCGTCTACCTGCCCGAACGCGTGGTAAAAAAATATGCGGCCGTCGTCAAACAGGATATCCCCGAAACGAAGATCGGCCTGCTCGACCTGCTCAAGATCTATCCCGTAAAGGATGTCGCGCAGTTCCATGCCGTCGTGGCCATCCTGGAGCCCATCGCCCCACGGCTGTATTCCATCTCCTCGTCCCCCGAAGCCCATCCCGGTGAGATCCATCTCACGGTGGCCAGGGATACCTTCCATATCAACGAAGAGATCAAATACGGTCTGTGCTCGGACGGCCTCTCGCTGCTGAAAGAAGGACAAACCATCGAGTTCTATGTACACCACAACTCGCAATTCAGGCTTCCTGCACCGGATGCGGACATCATCATGATCGGCCCCGGCACAGGTATTGCCCCCTTTCGTTCCTTCCTCGCCCAGCGCGATGCGCAAGGAGCCGCGGGCAGGAACTGGCTGTTCTTCGGCGACCGCCATTTCACCACCGATTTCCTTTATCAAACGGAGATCCAGGACTGGGTTAGGACCGGCGTTCTCACGCGCATCAACACCGCCTTTTCCCGCGACCAGGCCCGCAAGGTCTATGTCCAGCATAAAATGGAAAATCAATCCGCCGATCTGTTCAGCTGGCTCGAGTCCGGCGCGCATGTCTATGTCTGCGGCGCGAAAGAACCCATGAGCGTGGATGTAGAACAAACCCTGCTGGGCATCATCCGCAAAGAAGGCAACAAGACCGCCACACAGGCCGAACACTATCTCGAAGAGCTCCGTGAAACGGGCCGTTATACCAAAGATGTTTACTGATATGAGTGAAACAACCAAAATATCGCCGAATTTATCTTCTACCGAGCGCATAAAACAAAAAAGCGATGGCCTTCGCGGCACCCTCGCCGAAGGACTGCTCGACGAACTCACCGGCGCCATCAGCGATGACGACCAGGCCCTGGTGAAATTCCACGGCATGTACCTGCAGGATGATCGCGACCGCCGCGAAGAACGCGCCGAAAAAAAGCTGGAACGGCTCTTTGCCTTCATGATCCGGCTGCGCATCCCCGGCGGCTTCCTGTCACCCGAACAATACATCGCGCTACACCATGTCGCCGGCGAACATTCTACCGGCACCATCAAGATCACCACGCGGCAGACCATCCAGCTGCATGGCATCCTGAAAAGCCATGCCAAGCCCACCATCAAGGCCTTCAGCGCGGCAAAGCTCGATTCCATCTCCGCCTGCGGCGACGTCAACCGCAATGTCACCTGTGCCGCCCATCCGGCGCAAAGCCCCATCCACGCCCAGGTGCATGCCTATGCCGCCCGCATCAGCGAAATGCTGCTGCCCAAGACAAAGGCCTACTACGAGATCTGGCTCGACCAGGAAAAGCTCACCGATAAAAGCGAGGAAGAAGATGCGCTCTACCAGGACCGTTATCTGCCGCGGAAATTCAAGATCGGCATCGCCATCCCACCAAACAACGAGGTCGACGTCCTGACGAATGATCTCGGGCTCATCGCCATCATCGAGAACGACGTCCTTTTGGGCTTCAACGTCGCCATCGGCGGCGGACTGGGCGCCACACATGGCAACGCCGAGACCTATCCCCGCCTGGCCAGCGTCATCGGCTATGTGCCCGCAAACGACCGGCTCTTCAAAGCCATCTACACCATCGTCACCATCCAGCGCGATTATGGCAACCGCAGCGACCGAAAGCTGGCGCGCCTGAAATATACACTCGATAAATACGGCGCCGATTTCTTTCGTGAAGAAATAGCAAAACGCGCAGGCTTTGCACTCGAACCCGCCCGGCCCTACGCCTTCAACGAACGCGTAGACTATTTCGGCTGGCAGCAGAACCACCAGGGTCTGTGGTACTATACCCTTTTCATCGAAAGCGGCCGCGTCTACGACAGCGAAACGCTGGCGCTCAAAACGGCCCTCCTCGAGATCGCCGGGACCGGCAAAGCCAATTTCCGGTTTACCACCAACCAGGGACTCATCCTCGCGGATATAAAGAAAAAGGACAAGGCCCTGATCAACGGCATCCTGGAAAAATACCAGCTGCTCGGGCACACGGAGAATGCCTCCGCCATCCGCAAGAACTCCATCGCCTGCGTGGCCCTGCCGACCTGCGGACTGGCACTGGCCGAATCCCAACGATACCTGCCCACCCTGCTCACGCATATCGAGAAACTGCTCACCGCACACGAACTCGACAAGGAAGCCATCATCGTGCGGATGACGGGCTGCCCCAATGGCTGCGGCCGCCCCTACGCGGCGGAGATCGGTTTCGTCGGCACCGGACCCGGCAAATACAACCTGCACCTCTGCGGCGATCACGAAGGCACAAGGCTCAACCGCATCTACAAAGAAAATCTCGACGAAGCCACGATCCTCAAAGAGCTCGACGTGCTGTTCTGGCTGTTTAAAAAAGAACGCATCACAGGCGAAAGCTTCGGCGACTTCGCGCTGCGCCAAAAATGGTATAAAGCATAGAAAAAAATAAATAGGCCGTTACTCTTGTTAGTACCGGCCTTTTCTTTATATCTTTACTCGACTAAATTAGTAGACTAATGAGAATTACCACCGTCTCGTTGCTGCTTGGAGCTTTATTACTAACGATAACCATTAGAGCCCAAACGACCGACGACATTTTGAAGATCATGATTAGAAAAGGAACCATCACACAGCAGGAAGCAGATTCGCTGCGCAAGGAATACAACACCAGGGAACGGCGCGAGCAGGCGACCGCCGATTCTTTCCCGCTTCGCCTGGGACGAAGCCTGGACCTCAGCGGATACACCGATGTCTCCTATGCGAACTATGAGCATCCCAGCCCGGGCAAATATTACGACGGCTTCGCCATCAAACGGGCCCGCCTCGATTTTCAGGGACATTTCTCCTCCAAATTCGACTACCGCCTGCTGTTCGATTTTGTGGGGCAGAGCGGCGCTAACGGAACAGCGCCTACCGGCGGCGCGCAGATCTCGCCTTTTCTCGTGGATGCCTGGATAACCTACAAGCCCTTTACCTGGCTGCAGGTCAAGGCCGGCCAGATGTACATGGCCTTCTCGCAGGAGAACACGACCCAGGACCGTAACCTGGATATGATCGAACGCACCCAGGTCGTGGGCGCGCTGGTCGCGCGGAAAGGCGATGCCGCGAATGGCCTCGTCGATTCCCTCGGCAACCAGAACGGCCGCGACATCGGCGTCCAGCTTTTCGGGAACATCGGTAAGCTCAAAGACCACTATCTTCTCGATTATTACTTCCAGGTCCTCAACGGCGCGGGGATCAACACCCTCGATAATAACCAGAGCAAGGACATCGACGCCCGGCTGGTGGTTCATCCGCTCAAGTGGATCAACATCGGCGGATCGTATTACGACGGATACGACCGGTTCACGTCCAACCTCAACAAAGATCAGCTGCGTACCCGATGGGGCACCGAAGTTGCGTTGGTGCAGGACCGCTGGTCGGTGAAGGGAGAATACATCCGGGGACAGGAAGGCGCGCACCATCCCACGAAGCATGAGGGCTGGTACGGCCAGGCGGCTTATTTCTTCCTGCCGAAACAACTGGAAGGGATCGTTCGATACGACTGGTACGATCCCAATACGGCAAAAACCGATGTAAAAAGCACGTATTACGATCTCGGCTTGACGTATTATTTTAATGTCTGGACCAAGATCCAGGTCTATTATTCGGTGCGGAACCAGCAAGGTCCGACGATCAATAACAATCTGTTCGAGACACAGTTCCAATTGGCATTTTAGTCGACTATTTCTGTAGGTTATCAAGCGTAAAATCGCTACTTTTATGGTTATGAATCATCTTTTCCCGGTCTTCGTCAAGTTGGAAAGACTGCGGTTGCTCATCGTAGGCGGCGGCAACGTCGGGCTGGAGAAACTGCAGGCCGTCCTGCAGAATTCGCCCGCGACTTCGGTGACCCTGGTTGCGCCCGAGATCTCGGCGCCCGTACGCGAACTGGCGAACGGCCACACCAATGTCCGGTTGCTGGCAAGGCCGTATCATTCTACCGATCTGGAATACGCCGATCTCGTGATCGTCGCCGTCAATGATCGGAGCGTGAGCGAGACCATCGCCCGTGAAACCCGGGAAAAGGGCTTGCTGGTGAATGTCGCCGATACGCCCGATCTCTGCGATTTCTATCTGAGCTCGGTGGTCCGCAAAGGCAATCTCAAGATCGCCATCTCCACCAACGGCAAATCACCCACCATCGCGAAACGACTCAAGGAAGAGATCGGCTCGATGATCCCCGAAGAAATGGAGACGGTTCTCGATAACATGGAGACCATCCGGCAGCGGATGAACGGTGATTTCTCCGAAAAGGTCCGGCGGCTGAACCATCTCACGGAAGTGCTGGTCGCCAAACAGGGCATCCCCGACGAGCCGGCCACGACTGCGAAAACGCCGATCCTCACACCGCATACCAAACCCGCCAAATGGCAACAGATCGTCAAATGGTGTCTGTTCGCCTTTTGTTTCATGATCCTCGGGCATGCCCTGCTCTCGCTGGTCCCCGTGCGCGGGATCGTCGGCTTTTTCCGCGGGCTGCCGTTGGAGTTCGATGTAAAGACCTTTCTCATCATGACCCTCGCCGGTTTCCTCGCCCAAATGGTGGATGGATCACTGGGGCTTGGTTATGGTACGATCTCGACGACCTTCCTCCTGGCCTACGGCGTCAGTCCGGCGATCGTGAGCAGCCGGGTGCATTCGGCCCGGGTATTCTCCAGCGGCGTCTCGGGTTACAGCCATCATCGTTTCGGCAATATCAACAAGAAGCTGTTCCGGACCATCGTCTTCCCCGGCATCATCGGCGCGGTGCTCGGCGCGACGCTGGCGTATTTCGGTAAGGAGTATTCGAAATGGGTGCGTATCCCGCTTTCTATGTATACCGTCTATCTCGGGTATTATATCCTGCGCAAGGCCTTCGTCAAACGCAACCCCAGGGACAAGGTGCGGCGGGCAGGCTGGCTGGCTTCCGCGGGCGGGTTCATGGACGCCTTCGCCGGCGGCGGCTGGGGCACCCTCGTAACGAGCACGCTGATCGCCAAAAGGCGTAATCCGCGGTATGTCATCGGTTCCGTATGTCTGGCGGAGTTCTTTGTCGTTCTGTCCAGCGCCATCACCTTCTTCATCCTCTTAAAAAGCATTCCCCTGCTGGATATCGCCGGCATGATCATCGGCGGCATCGTCGCCGCGCCGCTGGCGGCGAGGCTGGTGGGGAAACTTCCCGTTAAAACGATGTTCATCGCCGTGGGACTGTTGGTGATGATCACCAGCAGCTCGACACTCTGGAAATCGTTGATGTCCGTGTTGCATCATTAGGATGAGCCGCCTACCGGCGGCTCGGCCACCAGCAGACTGCATCCCCGCATATCGCTGTTGTCTACGCGCCCCGAGACCTCGAAACGGCCGTCGGGATAGACCCTGCCCACATCCTCGGTAGCCAAAAAACCACAGGACCAGCGGTTGGCCAGGTCGATGATATTCAGGATGCCCTCCCCCTGGTCGCGCACCTCCAGCGGATCGTCCTCCATCCGCACCAGCACCCGCATCCAGGGCGGACAGGTGAAGAGACCATTACCGAATGAGTAGGCCTGCGACAACAGCTCCGTCATCCCATATTCCGCATGGACAGTGTCCACCCCCAGACGCGCACACAAAAAGGCATGCAATTCCGGCCGGGTCAGCTCCCGCCGGCGCCCCTTCATCCCCCCGGTCTCCATCACCACCGTATGTCGCAGCGAAAGCGAATATTGCTCGGCAAAATCCAGCAGGGCAAAGGTCACCCCGATGAGCAGGGTCCGCTGTCCCTGCGCCTCCAAACGCTGTAAGACGGCATACAAGGTCGCATGATCGTACAAATAGAAACCGCTGTCCGGATGACCGCTCTCCCGGATCAGGTCGTCGACCATGACGACGAGCGAAGAATTTGACCGCTCCAGGTACGAAGGGAGCAACCCTATGACGCACCAATCCGTAATATTCCCATAGAAGCGCCGGAACCCGGCCCGGAAATCGGCCCGGTACAGCGCCAGGTCTTTGATCTCGTGCCGGCTGGTGACCATCCCGGTGGTCCCGCTGCTAGCAAATACGGCTTCCGGGACATAGTCGGTGGTCTTTACCGCCTGCGTCTTGAAAAAGCTGATCGGCAAAAAAGGGATACCGGCGATACCGGTTAACCGGCCCGGATCGACCCCGAGCGCATCGGCATACTGGCGATACAAGGGATTATGCGCATATTGAAAGGCACACAATTCCAGGGCCCGGGGGAGCAATTCCCGCCGGTCCGCATTAAAAAGAGCATCCGTCACTGCTATGTCCGTGTAATTGGTCAACAATTTGCAAAAGTAGGCAGTAAAATGCTTGTTTTAGTTAAAATTAGGTAGGTTTGCTACCATCAAATCTTCAACATGAAGCTTGGTTATCTCTTGCTATTTGCCTTTTTTGCCGTACTCGGGATCTATGCTTGTGTCAAAGGCAACACAGCCAAAAAAGCCCAGCTTTCGCTGGAATCCATTACCAAGGTGGTCAATGGCAACGATACCACGGGCCAGGCCCTCGATTCGATGACCGCCCTATTCAAATTTACTAACGCCGGCGGGACCCTGGGCAATGGAACCTTTGTCTCCATCCGCTCCCGTATCAATCAGCTGACCTTACCGCAAGGGGACACCGTGGGCGCCGATACGCTTTACTCCACCATCCCCGACTTTGGCGGCGTTTCCAAAGGTGAGTTCAAATATGTGCTCGATGCACAGGGCTATCTAAGCCAGAACAGCACCGCCAACGATACCTTTGTCTTCAAATTCTATGCATTAACGCCGGATAGCGTCGCCAGCGACACCGTTACTTCCCCTCCCGTTGTTATTACAAAATCTTAACTTCGGCCCGGACCTGGCAGGTCCTTTCAATCAATGGGAAGAAGCTTGTTTAGAAAAATAGTCGATTACTTTGTTTTTAGCAGCCTTTATCTCGCCATCTGTGCCGTAGTGATGATCTGGCAGACATTTCGGCTGCTCCTGGGGACTACCCCGCCGGGCCGGCTCCTGGGATTCGTATTCTTTGCCACGATCTGCAGCTATAATTTTCACTGGTACCTCACTCCCCGCTCCGCAGAACCTTCCTATCGCGTGGTGTGGACGCATCACCACAAGACCCTGCATTTTGTCCTCTACCTCACGGGACTCGTAGGCGCCGGCGTGTATTTTCTCTATCTGCTGCCCTGGTTCTTTGCGCTCTGTTTTGCGGGATTCCTTACCTTTCTCTATTCGGCGCCAAAATTGCCCTGGCCCATCTTTCGGCGGCTGCAACACATCGCGATAGGCAAAACCATCTTTCTCGCCTTCGTCTGGGTCTATGTGACCACGGTATTGCCACTGATCATCGAGGGCGCACAATGGCATCCCAGCTATGTCCTCTTCACCGCCAGCCGCTTGTTTTTTATCTATGCGCTTTGTATCATCTTCGATTACCGGGACCGGGAGGACGACCGCACCCAGGGCATCAAAAGCATCATCACGATCCTCGACGACAAAGGCATCGACCGCGTCTTCTGGGCCTCGCTCATCCTCTTCTTTCTGACCAGCTTCGCCCTGTCCATCTATCACTTCCCCGCCTTCTATATCTTTTTGCTCATCATCCCCGGGTTTATCCTCGGCGGTCTCTACCGGGAGAGCAAACGCAGCACCTCGGATTATTTGTACTATATCCTGCTGGACGGGCTGGTGATGTTTTCCGGGCTACTGATGCTGATCTTCAGAATTTAAGTACCTTTGCCGCATGGCAAAAACTGTGAAAAGCTCATCGGCTCCGGCCTCCATCCTTACCAACAAATCCTGGGATTTCCTCAAACGATACATCGACAATCCTTCCCCCGTAGGTTTTGAAAGCAGCGGCCAAAGACTCTGGCTCGAATACCTAAAACCATATGTGGACACCTGGTTCACCGACCCTTATGGCACGGCCGTAGGCGTCGTCAACCCTGAAGCGCCTTTCAAGGTCGTCATCGAAGCGCATGCCGACGAGATCAGCTGGTTCGTCAACTATATGACGCCCGAAGGCCTGCTCTATCTCAAACGCAATGGCGGCGTCGATCACCAGATCGCCCCGGGACAACGCGTCTTCATCCATGGCAAAAAAGGGCCCGTCCCGGCCGTCTTCGGCTGGCCCGCGATCCATACCCGCCTGGGAGCCGATGCCAAGGAATCTCATCCCAAGGTCGACAACCTCTTCCTCGATACCGGCGCGCGTTCCAAAAAGGAGCTGGAAGATCTCGGCGTCCATATCGGCTCCGTCGTCACCTACCAGGACGGCTATGCGGAGCTGGCCTATGACTATCTCATCGGCCGTGCCTTCGACAACCGCATCGGCGGTTTCATGATCGCCGAGGTTGCGCGGTTGCTGAAAGAGAACAAAAAGAAATTACCCTTCGGCCTTTACGTGGTCAATGCCGTACAGGAAGAAGTGGGGCTGCGCGGCGCCGAGATGATCGCCCGCCGGCTCAAACCCAATATTGCCATCATCACGGACGTGACACACGATACGACCACCCCGATGATCAACAAGATGATCGAAGGCGATGTCGCCTGTGGCAAAGGACCGTCCCTGGCCTTCGGCCCTGCGGTACACAACAAGCTGCTGGCCATCGTACAGGAGACGGCGGAAAAGCATGCGTTACCTGTCCAGATGCGCGCCGTATCGCGCAGCACCGGCACCGATACCGATTCGTTCGCCTATGCCAACGACGGCTGCCCCTCCGTGCTGATCTCCATCCCGCTCCGTTATATGCATACGACGGTCGAAATGTTGCACAGAAGGGATGTCCACCAGACGATCCGGCTGATGTATGAAACTTTGCTTACCTTGACGCCCAAAACCAACCTCAGTTATCTATAATGAACCTCGTCCTTGGCTACATAGACCCGGGAAATGGCAGTTATCTGGTTCAGATGATCATCGCCGGTGTGTTAGGGGCATTGTTTTATTTTAAGAACCTTTGGTTCAGGATCAGGTCGTTCTTCTCAAAAAATAAAAACAAGCCTGATCCCAGGAATGACAGCGAAGACAAAGATAGCTGAGTATTCTACTCACCCCGCCAGTTTCCGGGACCCCTCCGGTTTTGTCTTCCAGACACAAGGCTGTTGGTACCGGCAGGTCAATGTCTCCTATCAGGAACAGTATCGTTTGCTCATGGATTCGGGGCTATATACGAAGCTCAGGGAAAAAGAGCTGTTGATCGCCCATGAAGAGCTACAGCAAAACCTCACCGGTGAACCGCACTGGTTTCTGACGCTGAAACCCGAACAGCTATCCTTTATCGCTTACCCCGAAGAATGGAGCCCCGCGCAGCTGAGAGATGCAGCGCTATGCACGCTCACGATCCTGCAATCCGCCATCGGACATGCCATGATCCTGAAAGATGCCACCCCCCGGAATATCCAATTCCTTCGTGGCAAACCCCTTCTTATCGACACCCTTTCCTTCGAAAGATACGACCCCACGCAACCCTGGATTGCCTACCGGCAATTCTGCGAATGCTTTCTCTACCCCCTGCTCCTGCATCATTACCGGGCCCGTGGGACCCACAAGACACTGATCGCCTGGCCGGAAGGCATCCCCGCACAGCTGGTCACCGACAGCCTGCCCCGTCGCAGCCGGTTACGGATGAGCACCTGGCTTCACGTGCTGCTGCCCGCCCGCATGGCCCGGACCCGCGCAAAACCGGCCGAACACGGGCCCGAAAGACCGGCCCCTGCCTTCAGCCAGGAAAAGCTCCTGCGACTGATCGATCACCTTAACACGGTGATCCATACCCTCGATCTCCGGACGGCCGCGGCGGAAGGCTGGAGTAACTATTACGAACAAACGATCCTCAGCGCCGCCTATCTGCACGAAAAGGAAAGGCTCTTCCGGGATTACATCGAGCCCCTCTCCTTCCATTCGGTGCTGGATCTGGGAGCCAACAACGGGCATTTCAGCAGGATCATGGCGGAAAAGACGCAGCGGGTCATCGCCGTCGATGCGGACTGGGCGTGCATCCAGCAGCTGTATGTCTTCGCCCGCGAACACAGCATCACCAGCATCTATCCCCTTTGCGTAGACCTCGCCAACCCGACCCCCGCCTCCGGTTTCCATCACCGGGAAAAGACCAGCTTTACGGAGAGGGCGGCGAGCGATCTGGTCGTAGCGCTGGCGCTGGTGCACCACCTCGTGCTGACGCAGAACATCCCCTTGCCGCTCATCGCCGGTTGGCTGGCTGCCCTTACCCAACGCTGGCTGCTCATCGAATTCGTTCCCGCGGGCGACCCAAAAGCCCGGGAACTGCTGTCGGGTAAAAAGACCTACCCGGGTCCTTACGACCGTTCCGCCTTCGAAGCGTCCTTGCTTCCCTGGTTCCGGCAGGAACGCCAAACGGTGATCCCGGGTACGGAAAGGATACTCTACCTTCTCCAAAAAAAGCCGCAGCCATGAATCGATTCAATCGACTCACCCACGTGCCGCTGTTCCTCGGACTGCTCCCCGTGTTCTTTGTCTTCCATGGTTTCGTCGAGAATCTCGGCTTCATCACCGTCGGCGATTGTCTTCCGCTCCTGGGTATCTATCTGCTTTCGGCGGGTATCCTTTTTCTGGTCTTTTTCCTTCTCCTCCGGGATGCCAACAAAGCCGCGCTGATCAGCTTCTATCTGCTTTGCTTCTATTTCTTTTTCGGCGTCCTCCACGATTTTTTGAAGGCATATGCCCATATGCTGTCCAAATACAGTGTCCTGCTTCCAATCTTTGCCGCGGGTGCATTGGCCTTGTTCCTGTATCTACGTAAGGCAACTGTTCCCGGCCCGCTGGTCGTTTTTCTCAACTGTCTTTTTCTCATCTATCTTCTTGTAGACATCGGAACCTGGATAACGAAGACCGGCCGCCGGCCTGTTGCACAAAGCGCCCCCTCATCACTGCTGTCGCCCTATTACAAGGACAGCGGCAACAGCCCGAAGCCCGATATCTATCTGCTGATCTTCGATGAATACAGCGCTAACCGGACACTTCAAAGCGTCTATCACTACGACAACAGTGCGCTGGACAGTTTTTTCAAAAAAGAGGACTTTTACCGGCCCGGGCAAAGCCGTTCCAACTATTTCTTTACGACCTACTCGATGGCCTCTTTGCTGAACCTGGACTACCTGCACGAATTTGACGATAACCATCTACTGACGCCCGACGACAACGCCATCCCCCTCGAAAGACTCCGGACAAACGAAGTGGTGAACTTTCTGATGGCCCGGGGCTATTCGATCGTCAACAACTCCCCTTGGGACATTCCCGGGCATCCCGGCCGGCTGGAACAGCCCTTTATCCCCCTCAAAGGCAGCCTGATCACCCGCCGGACCCTGCTAAATTATATCTCCCGGGACATCGGTATGTATCTGGAGAGCAAAATTAAGGACTCGGGCACGCTGATCGATGACAACATCAGCACCATCGACCGGATGAATACCGACTTCCTGGACAGCACCCTGCGGGAATCCGCCAAACGATCCCCGACGCCGCGCTTCGTCTATATGCATGTGCTCATGCCCCATTTTTACTTTATCTTCGATAGCCTGCAGCATCGGCGGACCCTATCCGATATCCGGAGCCGGCCGTCTCTGCAATGGGATCCCGAGCGGTATCTCGAATACCTGCCCTATGTCAATGCCCGGATCCGGGAGGTCGTCACATCGATCAAGGAACACTCGCAGGGGAAAGCGGTGATCCTCTTCCTGAGCGATCATGGATACCGGTATTACCCTACGGACGCCGTTCAACCCTATTTTTTCAATAACCAGAATGCCGTGTATCTTCCCCACAGGGATTATTCGGGATTTTACGACAGTATCACGAATGTCAACGAGTTTCGGGTGGTGTTTGATAAATTGTTCCACCTAAATCTGCCTTTGTTAAAGGACTCTGTTATATTTTTGCGGACTACCGGCGTCGCGAATGACGCAAATTGACAACCTTATAAAAACATAAGCTATGCTTAAAAATAATTGGACAATTGAAGAGATCCGGGCCATTTACGACACCCCCCTTCTCGACCTGATCTATCGCGCAGGCACCCTCCATCGCCAGTACAATGCCATCGGTGAAGTACAGGTCTGTACGCTGCTTTCGATCAAAACCGGCGGCTGCTCCGAAGACTGTGCCTATTGTCCCCAGGCGGCGCGCTACAATACCGGCGTGGGCGTACAGGCGCTGATGAAAAAAGAAGAAGTGCTGGAATATGCCGCCAAGGCGAAGGCGGCCGGTTCGACCCGTTTCTGCATGGGCGCGGCCTGGCGCGAGGTCCGCGACAACAAGGATTTCGACCGCGTGCTGGACATGGTGAAAGGCGTCAATGAAATGGGCATGGAAGTCTGCTGTACCCTCGGCATGCTCAACGAAGACCAGGCGAAACGTCTCTCCGACGCCGGTCTTTATGCCTACAATCACAACCTCGATACTTCCTCGGAATACTATAGCGAGATCATCTCGACCCGGACCTATGACGACAGGCTGAAGACCCTCGACAACGTACGGCGGGCCGGCGTCACCGTTTGCTGCGGCGGCATCATCGGCCTCGGCGAGACACACGAAGACCGGATCAAGATGCTCCATACGCTTTCCACGCTTCCGCAACACCCCGAGAGCGTACCCATCAATGCCCTGGTCCGCGTCAAAGGCACACCGCTGGAGAACAATCCAAAAGTCGACGTATGGGACATGATCCGGATGATCGCCACGGCCCGTATCCTGATGCCCGCCACCATGGTGCGGCTCAGCGCAGGACGCGCCGATTTCAGCCAGGCCGAACAGGCCTTATGCTTTATGGCTGGCGCCAATTCGATCTTTACGGGGGAAAAATTGCTCACCACACCCAATCCTTCGTTCGAAGAGGACAATCTGATGTTCGAGCTGCTGGGACTGAAACCCAGGGTGGCGTTCAAAGATGAATCAACATCGGCGTTCAAAGATGAATTGACGCCGGAGCTGCACTAACTCGCCGTAAACATCGGGCGGAGATGCCCCACTTCCTCGCAGAGATAGGTCTTGCCCGCCAGGACCTCGTCTATGGCTGTCACCATCTCGGTACTGGGGGAATTCTTCGTCACATAGCCGTTGGCCCCGTTGCGCAACATCTCGTTGACATAGGACCGCTCTGCCTGCACAGATACGCCGATGATCTTGATGCCCGGCGCAAAGCCGCGGATGGCGCGGGTGGCTTCGATGCCATTCACGGGGTTCATGTGGATATCCATCAGCATCACGTCCGGCTGCAGTTGTCTTGCCGCTTCGATGGCCTCCTGGCCGTTGGCGCATTGCGCTATGACATTGAGTCCTGGCACCTGATTGAGCACCCAGCTCCAGGCTTCCCGGACATGAAAATGATCGTCTACGATAATAAGCTTGATCATGGAAGGTTTTTTCTACCCTTCCAAAATTAATGTTTCAATAATAATAAAAAAGTAATTCGATCAAATCCATAACCGATTACCCAGTTTCCCTGAGACGATGGCTAGGACTCCTTAGTGTTAAATAGACAGTTTCCCTTACAAAATGCAGCCATGCGAAACGAAGCCGGCCCAAACACAAAAGGGCCTTGCAGCTTGCCGCAAGGCCCCAACCCTTAAAACAACCAACATGAAAATCTGTTATTCCAACAGTTTCCACGAAGGGTTTGTTCATACTATTTTCTTAAATCGCGTGCGGTAGTCAGCTGCCTAAACCAGGCTCAGCTCGATCACCTGCTGCATCGTCTTGACATAATTGAATTTAAGCCCCTTGATGAACGAGGAATCGATCTCCAGCACATCCTTTTCGTTCTGCCAGCAAAGCACGATCTCCTTCAGGCCCGCACGCCGCGCCGCCAGGATCTTCTCCTTGATACCGCCCACCGGCAATACCTGCCCGCGCAGCGTGATCTCCCCCGTCATGGCCACATAGGGTTTGACGCGCTTACCCGTGAACGCCGAAGCGATAGAGGTCATCATCGTGACACCCGCGCTGGGCCCATCTTTGGGAACGGCGCCTTCCGGCACATGCACATGAATGGTCTTTTTGCCAAAGGTCTCCGGATCGATATCATATTTCCGGGCATTGGATTGAAGATAGGTGAGCGCCGTAGCCGCGCTTTCCTTCATCACATTCCCAAGATTACCCGTGAGCTTGAGATCGCCTTTTCCATCGCTCAGGGATGTCTCGACGAATAAGATATCGCCGCCGACATAGGTCCAGGCCAGCCCCACGGCGACGCCCGGCATATTGGCCACTTTATACAGATCATTGCTGTAACGCGATTTGCCCAGCACCTTTTCGATATCGGTGGCAGTCAGCTGCGTCTTCAGTTTGCCCTTCATGGCATATTCCTTCGCCTGATACCGCATGATCCGGGCCAGCTGTCTGTCCAGCTCGCGGACCCCGCTTTCGCGTGTATAGTCCTGGATGATCTTTTCCAGCACCTTGTCCGCTATCTTAAAATTCATCGGCTTCAACCCATGGAGCTCTTTTTGTTTCGGCACCAGGTGACGTCTCGCGATCTCGACCTTTTCTTCCACCGCATATCCACTCAGATCGATGATCTCCAACCGGTCCCGAAGGGCCGGTTGAATGGCATTGATGTCGTTGGCCGTGGCTACGAACAACACCTTGCTGAGATCGTATTCGAGCTCGAGATAGTTATCGTAAAAAGTGTGGTTTTGTTCCGGATCCAGCACCTCCAACAAAGCGCTGCTGGGATCGCCCCTGAAATCGCTTCCCGTCTTGTCGATCTCATCGAGGATCATCACCGGGTTTGAGGATTTGATCTTGCGCAGCGATTGCAGAATTCGACCAGGCATCGCCCCGATATACGTCTTGCGATGGCCCCGGATCTCGCTCTCGTCATGCAGTCCACCCAGTGAGATACGGACGTATTTACGCCCGATCGCACCGGCGATGCTGCGTCCAAGCGAGGTCTTGCCGATACCCGGAGGGCCCACGAAGCAGAGGATCGGGCTCTTCATATCACCTTTGAGCTTGAGGACGGCAAGATATTCCAGGATGCGTTCCTTGACCTTATCCATCCCATAATGATCATGATCGAGGATCTTTTTGGCACGCTTGAGATCATAAGAATCTTCAGTGTGATCATCCCAGGGAAGCTCCAGCATCAGATCGAGATGGTTGTAGACAACGGAATAATCGGGCGTGCTGGGGTGCATCCGCTCGAGCCGCTCGACGCCTTTGCGGAACAGATCCCGCGCCGCCACCGGCCATTTCTTGGTCTCGGCCTTTTTCTGCATCTCTTTCACCTCGCGTTCGTTGCTGTCTCCACCCAGCTCATCCTTGATGCTCTTGAGCTGTTGCTGCAGAAAATATTCCCGCTGTTGTTTGTCGAGCTCCGTCTTGGTCTTGTTGGTAAGCTTGTTCTTGAGCTCCGCGAACTGCAGCTCTCGCTGGAGCAGCTGCATCAGCAGGTCGGCGCGCGACTTGATATGATGGATTTCCAGCAACTGCTGTTTCTCGTGCAGCTCCGTATTGAGATTGCTCGAAATAAAATGGATGAGGAAGCTGGGATTCTCGATGTTCTTGAGAATGATGGAAGCCTCGGAAGGAATGTTGGGTGAGAGCTGGATGATCTGCGCCGCGAGATCTTTAATATTGGAGACATAGGCCTCGAAATCCTGTTCCTTGGGCGCCTCCTCCTCCTGCAGCAAGACCACCTGCGCCTTGAAATAAGGGTCCTCGGCCGTAACCGCGCCGACCTTGAATCGTCGCTTGCCCTGCAGGATCACCGTCGTTCCGCCATCGGGCATCTTGATCAGCTTGATGATCCGCGCCACCGTACCCACATCTTCCAGATCGGTCACCGTAGGGTCCTCGATGGAGCTGTCCTTCTGCGCCAACACCCCGATGAGCCTATCCGCTTTATACGCATCGTTCACCGCTTTGATGCTTTTGTCGCGACCCACTGTGATCGGCAACACTACTCCCGGAAAAAGCACCGTGTTGCGAAGCGGCAGCACCGGCAGCTCTTTGGGGATCTCGATATCGTTCAAACCTTCATTATCGGTCTCGTTCAAGGGTATGATGGGCATGAAGTCCAGATCATCTTCCGCACGTGTAAATAAAGTATCTTTCATATCTATGACAAAATAGCACCTGTAATGGAAAAATCCTACTCTTTTATTGATGAAATCTATAAGGCCAAA
>Ga0134128_10000970_pt1 | contig 38846 bp, 38 predicted proteins | sample KB31754_FD_96462 | JGI IMG/M metagenome (GOLD analysis project Ga0134128, IMG submission 96462) | Terrestrial soil microbial communities with excess Nitrogen fertilizer from Kellogg Biological Station, Michigan, USA - KB3-175-4 | ecosystem: Environmental > Terrestrial > Soil > Unclassified ...
CGGAAACGCCCATCGCCGTCAAGGCCTTTTCGCTGACGATCCTGGGCGATCTGGCAGCCCGCTATCCGGATATCCGCAGCGAGTTGAAGCTGATCATCGAAGAACAATGGGAACACGCCACGCCAGCCTTTCGCAGCCGGGCCCGAAAGGTGCTGAAGGCCCTTTAGTCTTTAGCGAGCGGCTTCATCGATGTATGGGCGCCATCAAAGTCGCTTTTTCTTATAGACTTCTATTGCCGAGCCCTCAGCCAGAAAGGCACTCTGAGGTCTTCGCTCTCCGAGATTGGCGAAAGCAGGACCATACAGCCGGCCGAAATCACATTCTACGATGCATTCGCTCACCGGATAGATCTCCCATCTGGGATGGGCTACCCGGTATTCGTTCGTTTGACCTCCCCGGGCCTTGGCATAACCCCAAAAATGTTCGGTGATGAATTCTTCCTGGCTGCCTTCCTGCAGGGCAACAGGCCTGCCGGCAGCTTTCAGCGAGATGGTGTTCCAGCGGTTCTTGTACCACCAGTGATAGGCCGTGCGAAGCGCGGTGGCGTCGCCGGCTTCCACATAGCGCATGGGCAGCGAAATATAGCGTTCCCCGAAAAGCGTATTGGCCACCCACGCGACCGCCCGAAGCGGCACGATCTCCCGGATGAACACGACGCCTCTTTTCCATTCGGCGCCATCTTTATAACGGACATAAAAACGCAGATTGACCTCGGGAAAATGCGTATGATACGGGATGCGTCGTCCCCTGACCCTTACCTCTCTGAACTGGAACCCTACCAGGCTTATATAAGGATCGCCGGCCCAGGTATCCAATTCAGTCTTCGCCGGCAGAAAAGGAAGCAAAGCCTCCCGCTCCACCGGATAATTCGCCATGGCCAGTTTCCTCCATTCCGCCGTGAGAAAGATCGGGGCCATGCTGGGAAGATTTTAGTACAACAAACGGGTTTTGATGGTTTGACGCACTTCCTTCAGCAGCTGCAGGGCCTGGTTGGACAGTCGTTTGTCGATGTCCAGCACCACATAGCCGATCTCATCGTTGGTCTTAAGATATTGACCAAGGATGTTGATATTGTGATTGGAAAGCGTGCTATTGATTTCGGAAAGCACACCCGGAACATTCTTGTGAATATGCAGGATGCGGTGCGTCCCTTCCTGGTGCGGCAACGTAAGCGGCGGGACCGTATGGCTGCCGATGGTCATGCCCGTCTCCAGGTACTGAAAGAGCTTGTTGCTGACGTCTTCGCCGATATTCTCCTGTGCCTCCTCTGTGGACCCGCCGATATGCGGCGTGAGAATCACATTGGGCAGGCCCTGCAGCGGCGTGGTAAACTTGTCGCCGTTTTTCTCTGGCTCCCAAGGATATACGTCCACGGCCGCGCCGGAGAATTGACCTTCCTGTAACCCTTTCGCCAGGGCTTCGAGATCGACCACCTCGCCCCGGGCATAGTTCAGGAGGATCGAGCCCTTCTTGAACTGCTTGAGAACGTTCTTGTTAATTAAATTTTTTGTCTGTGCAGTGTCGGGAACGTGGAGGGTTACGATGTCCGCCAGGCCTACTACCTCTTTCAGCGTCTTTTTCTGTGCGGCATTGCCGAGCGGCAATTTGGTCACCGTGTCGTAGTAAATGACCTTCATGCCCATGGCTTCCGCCAGGACGCTTACCTGCGAACCGATATTTCCGTATCCTATGATACCCAGTGTTTTACCTCTCAATTCATAGCTGCCTTTGGATTCTTTGAGCCAGATGCCTTCATGGGCGGCTTTGCTTTTGTCGGGGATGCGGCGGATCAGCATGACGGACAGGCCGATGATCAGCTCCGCAACGCTGCGCGTATTCGAATAGGGCGCGTTGAAGACAACGACCCCTGCCCCTTTGGCTGCTTTGAGGTCTACCTGATTGACACCGATACAAAAACAGCCGATAGCCTGTAGCTTTTTTGCGGCTGCCAGTACCTTGGGCGTGATCTGCGTCTTGGACCGGATGCCCAGCAGATGGACATCCTTGATCTCTTTGATCAGCTGTTCTTCAGAAAGCGCACCGCCCAACTTGCGTACGGAGGCGTAGCCGGACTCCTTGAAATGTTTTACGGCAGCATCACTGATGTTTTCTAAGAAGAGAATATTAATCTTTTCTTTTGGATAGCTTGTAGTTTCTTTTTCCGCCATAATTTTACCGTGCTTTTTGCGTTACTTTTCCGAATTGGAATGCAAATTAACATCGGAATATTTTAATTTTGCCGTTTTCTAACCCAAAAAAATTATAGTTGTTGACTCGTATGGGATATTTAGTGCTATCCGTAGCCTTGGCGGTTGTATCGTGTGGTCATGCTCAGACGGCAAAAGCGGTGATACACACGGATACCGTACAGCCCGCTCCTGTCGCCGCTCCCAAGCTTACCGGACCTGAGATCGAACGCTATTCTTCGCTTACCGCGCATTTCTTTGAGCCGATGCTCGCTGGTCGATTCAACGGCAGTATACTGGTCGCCAAAAACGGCGTCATCCTCTACGAGAAATACAAAGGTTTTTCCGATCCGCTGCATCATCGGGACTCCATCACTGCGCATACGGCTTTTCATCTGGCTTCGGTCTCCAAGACCTTCACCGCCATGGGCACGCTCAAGCTCTGGCAGGATGGAAAACTCGACATCCATGACCCCGTAGCCAAATACCTCACCGGCTTCCCCTACCCCGCTGTTACCATCGAAACGCTGCTGAATCACCGGAGCGGCCTGCACAACTATGTTCATTTCATGGTCAAGCCATTTGTCAACAAACATAAATTCCTCAGCAACGGCGATGTGCTGCAATACATCATCGACCATTCGGGCGATTGCGACGTATTTACCGGCCAGGCCAACCGGCATTTTGAATATTCCAATACCAATTTCGCGCTCCTGGCGCTGATCATCGAAAAGGTTTCGGGTCTACCTTATCCCGAATTTATCAGTAGGACCTTCTTTCAGCCGCTGGGGATGACGGACTCCTACGTCTACACGCTCGCCGATTCGGCCAAGGCAACGGGTTCGTATTCCATATACGGCAGGCCCTTCCGCATGGAGTTCCTCGATCTGGTCTATGGCGACAAGAATGTATACAGTACCGTCCGCGACATGTACAAATGGGACCAGGCCCTGCGCTCGGGCAGCTTATTTACCAAGGGCGTGCTGGACAGCGCCTATGCCGGCTACAGCTTTGAAAAGCCCGGTCAGCGTAATTATGGCCTGGGCTGGCGGATGCTGTTGATCCCTAACGGCAAGAAACTCATCTATCACAATGGCTGGTGGCACGGCAACCGCACGGTGTTTGTCCGGTGTTTGGATGAGGATGCCACCATCATTGCTCTCTGTAATGACGATTATACGCCCGTCTATACGGCCAAACGGCTGGCCGATCTCTTCGGCGACTATCATCAGCTGCAGAGCCGCGAAAGCTTCGACGAAGAACCGGACCCGGCCGACAGCACCGGCGGCAATGCCATAACTTTCAGCCCCGATACGGTCGCTCCGGCGAAAAGGGGTCCCGTAGCCTTTTCCGTCGCGCCCGAGCCGGCCGGCCATCGCCATACCATTCACCACTCCGCCCACCGAAAGGTAGCGCATTACGTCAAGCACAAGCCAGTCCGCAAAAAGAGCGGTCAGACGCAGCAGTCGGCGTAACGGCTAGCGGATCGCGCTTCGTCCGCTGATTGCCGAATCGCGCCCCGCCCGATTGCCGGCTCGCTGAATTTCGCTAAATTTCCGCATGGAAATCTTATCTGCCGAACAGATCCGCGCATGGGATGCCTATACCATGCAACACGAACCCATCGCCTCCCTCGACCTGATGGAGCGGGCCGCGGGCTGTTGTTTGTCCTGGCTCGAAAAGGCGTGTTATCTGGGACGATCTTTTTCCATCTATTGCGGTAAGGGAAATAACGGCGGGGACGGCCTGGCGCTCGCACGTATGTTGTCCTCGCTGGATTGTGCCGTCTCGGTGCATATTTTGGAGTTCGGGCATATCGGTACGGAGGATTTCCAGGCCAACCTGGCCTTGCTCCACGAAACGCCGGTCGAAGTCCGGTTTGTCCAGACCGAAGAACATTTTCATCCCATACCCCCCGGCGACATCCTCATCGACGCGCTATTCGGTTCGGGGCTCAACCGAAAGCTGGAGGGCGTCACCGCCGCGCTGGTAGACCATCTCAACCGGAGCGGCAACCTGATCATCGCCATCGATATCCCCAGCGGCTTGTTCGTCAGCAAGAGCTCGAAAGGCAACAGCATTGTCCGGGCTACGCATACCCTCGCTTTCCAGGTCTATAAGCCGGCCTTTCTGATGCCCGAGAACGAAGCCTGGGTGGGTGAAGTGCATATCCTGGATATCGGGTTACTTCCCGGTTTTCTTCAAAGAACGAATAGCGACGCGGAACTGCTGGACACCGGGATCATCCGCGCGATCTACAAGCCGCGGAACAGCTTTGCACATAAAGGCAATTTCGGTCATGCCCTGCTGGTCACGGGCGCCTATGGCAAGATCGGCGCCGCCGTGCTTTCCGGTCGTTCCTGTCTCAGGACCGGCGCCGGCCTCGTGACTATCCTGGTGCCGCGCTGTGGGTACGCGATCATCCAGACGACGCTGCCCGAAGCCATGGTCCTCACGGACGAGGATGAGAAGATCCATACGGTGCTGCCGCCCGCCGAACCCGGCGGCGATCGCGGCATTCCGGGCGGCAGCGATAAAGGCGACTCCCGCACCGCATCCGGTGGCCACACAGACGCGGTGCTCGACAAATATTCCGTTGTCGGCGTAGGGCCGGGGCTCGGTCAGGACCCGCGAACCGTCGCTTTTTTATGGGAGCTCCTGCGGCGCTACCGCAAGCCGATGGTCGTCGACGCCGATGCCCTAAACATCCTGGGCGCGAATCCCGACATGATGGGCCTCCTTCCCCCCTACTCCATCCTTACTCCCCACCCCAAGGAGTTCGAACGGCTTTTTGGCCCGTCGGCCGACGATTACTCCAGGCTCGACAAAGCCCGCGAGATGGCGCGCCGGCATCAATGCATTATCGTGCTCAAAGGGCACTATACATTTATCGCCATGCCGGGCGGGAAGAGCTATTTCAACTCCACCGGCAATGCGGGGATGGCCAAGGGCGGCAGTGGCGATGTGCTCACGGGGATTCTGACGGCCCTGCTCGGGCAGAGCTACTCCCCCGGTGAAGCGGCGCTGCTAGGCGTCTATCTGCACGGGCTGGCCGGCGATCTCGCCGCCGCCGCCGATTCCCAGGAAAGCATGCTGCCCACCGATCTCATCGAACAGCTGGGTAATGCCTTCCAGCTCATTCAGAAAAGCCAATAATCATTTTGCCAGGTTGCCGAAGCACCGTATTTTTGCGTCCCGTTTGACCGGCTTCGCTGGTCAAGCTCGGGAAGTAGCGCAGCCCGGTAGCGCACTACGTTCGGGACGTAGGGGTCGCAGGTTCGAATCCTGTCTTCCCGACAATGGTCTAAAGCTATCAGAAGTCAGAAGCCCGTAACACTTGGTGTTGCGGGTTTTTTCTTTTTTCAAAATCATTTTGCGCCAATGTATTTCAATCACGGGGTGACCTGAGCGGTGACCTCATCCGAAGCCACTTTTTCGCTACCCTGCAAAATACTTTCCTAAGTTATAGACCCGGAGCCAAGAAATAATTTGTCGAACAGGTTCAAAAATAGATAGAAAAAGAAGCAAGCGATTATTAATGACAGAACTAATTCAAATAGTTATAATCCGGGCTGTTTTGCACTCCCAATTAAATTAACGTCAATGAGTTCAAGTTTCTTCACCATGCTGGCAACAGTACTCTTATATTTTTTGAAATGATCCGTACTAATATGCTTCAGGTAGGCCGAACTGTCTGCGTAAATCTCCAGTATTGTTATTAGGTTAGGATTCTTTTTATCCGCCACTGCGTAATAAGTCAATACACCCGGTTCCAGCCGGACAGCGGTTTGCATCTGCTCAAGTAATGCTGCGTTATAAGCCTCGAGTTGTGCAGGATCAACCTCGATTTTCGCTAATCGGATCATGCGGTTATCCATTTGGGCGTGTGCGCCGTATGCGGAAAAGATCGAGATACAAAAATAGACTAGTAACTGCAAAAAACGGCCTGTTTTCATTTTTTAGAATTTTTGCTAGTATTCGTATAAATTATCTAAACTAAGGCATCGGGCAGCCCGACGGTTACAACAGCGCTGTCAAGGTTGGCAGCGAATTTCATTGATCCTCGGGTTTTGCGAAAGTAAAAAGATACTAACAAAAGCTTATTTTTAAGCCGAACAACTTCGATCTAACACCGCGGAATATGAGAAAACTGCTCCCAATTTTCTTTTTTATCACCACGGCCATGGCCGCCGCCGGCCAAAAACCGCTGCAGCCCATCCATTTCACCGTCTCCATGGCGCAGCCGGAAAAGCATTGCTTCCAGGTCACGATGCATCTGCCAGCCATGCCGTCGGATTCTCTCGACCTCTTTTTACCCTGCTGGACACCCGGTTATTATCAGCTGCTGGATTTTGCGCGGCAGCTATCCGGTTTCAAGACCAGCGCCGGTGGGTGGACCCAGCCCGATTCCAGCAGATGGCGGATTTATGCCCGCAAAGGCACGCCAATCACGGTAACCTACACGATCAAAGCCTACAACCATTTCGTGGCCAACCCCTATCTGGGACCGGATCACGCCTATATCCTCCCCGGTGGCGTATTTCTCTATCCCGGCGGAATGATCAATTCTCCCGCTGTGATCCACCTGCATTCCAACCCCGGCTGGACTTCCGCCACAGGGCTCACCAAAGACGGTAGTGACTATTATGCCCACGATTTTGACGAGTTATACGATGAACCCATCCTCGCGGGCCCACTGGAAACCTTGCCGACGTTCACCGTCAGGGGTGTCCCGCATACTTTCACGGGGATCGACCTCGGAGATTTTGATAAGACCGGTTTCAATAGAGATCTTCAAAAAATAGTGGAGGCCGGATCGACCCTCATCGGCGATATCCCCTACGATCATTATGTCTTTCTCGCCATCGGCGACGGCCGTGGCGGTATCGAACACGCCAACTCCTGCTCCCTGAGCTTCAACGGGAAAGATCTCCAAACGGAAAAGGACCGGCAACGAATGCTGAGCTTTATTGCGCATGAATATTTTCACGGCTACAATGTAAAACGCATCCGGCCGGTTGAGCTAGGGCCCTTTGATTATCAGCGGGCAGATCGCACGAACCTCCTTTGGGTGTCGGAAGGATTTACGGTCTATTACGAATATATCCTGTTGAATCGTGCGGGTATAACCAATGCAGACGATTTTTTTCATGCATTGGAGAATAACATTGCCGCTTATGAGAATACCACCGGGCATCTTTACCAGAGCCTTACGGAGGCCAGCTATGACACCTGGTCCGACGGGCCCTTTGGCGGCTCGTTGGAAAAGACCATCTCGTATTACGATAAAGGACCCGTCGTCGCCGCGCTCCTCGATCTGGCCATTCGCCACCAGACCCATAACGCCTCATCGCTTGACGACGTCATGGTGCGGCTCTACCGCGAATACTATCAACAAAAAAAGCGCGGCTTTTCGGATGCGGAATTCCGTCAGACCTGCGAAACGATCGCGGGAACATCTTTAGATGAATTGTTCAGCTACGCCACCACCACCAAAGATCTGGATTATGACAAATATCTCGGCTATGCGGGGCTGCGTCTCGAGCGTGACGGCAAGACCTTTCACATCCGCCCGGTGGCTCAGCCGGATGTGCTTCAGGCAGTCATTCGGAATGCATGGCTGCATTAGCGGTCAATTCCAGACCCCATTCCTTTCCGTCAATATGATCGGCTCCCCGTCCGTTACGACGATCGTATGTTCGTGCTGCGCCATAAAGCCACCTTTATTTCCAACCATTGTCCAGCCGTCCTTCAAGGTCTCGGCATATGTCGACGTCGTAGAGATAAAGGTTTCGATCGCCACGACCGAATTCTTTCTGAATCTCGTCAGGTTATACCGGTCTTTGTAATTGGCGATCTCGTGTGGTTCTTCGTGAAGCCCCCTGCCTATTCCATGCCCGGTTAAGTTCTTGATCACTTTGTAACCCCGTTTCTTGGCCTCGGTCTCCATCAGTTGTCCGATGTCCGAAAGGCGAACGCCCCCCTTTATGCTGTAGATCGCTTTGTGCAGGATCTGTTTTGAAGCGGCTACCAGTTGTTGATGTTGGTGAATGTCTTCTCCAAGTACAAACGAACTGCCATTGTCCGACCAGAAACCATCGAGCTCGGCCGAAACGTCTATATTAACCAGATCGCTTTCTTGTAGTATGCGGCTATCGGATGGAATCCCATGACAAAATTCATTGTTCACGCTGATACAGGTCCAGCCCGGAAAACCATAGGTCAGATAAGGCGCCGATCTTGCCCCGAGATCCGCGAGGATCTGTGCTCCATAGTCGTCTAATTGCTTTGTCGTCATACCGGGTCGGGCATGGTCGCTCATTTCTTTCAGGGTGTATGCCACGGCCTCACTCGCCGTTTGCATCCCGATAAGTTCGCTTTCTTTTGTTATGGACATGGCACAAAGGTACAGACCTTCCCGGGACCTGCCTATTATCCCATCCCCAGCTTCGGCCTCACCCACGCAACATAGCGCGCCAGCGCCTCGTCTGATTCCGGTGCCCGGCCGGCCGCCATCTGAAAGGTATGTTGCATACCGGTGAAGATATCGATCCGTACGTCGACACCGGCTTGCGAGGCTCGCTCCGCCAGGACCCGGCTGTCGTCCAGAAGAAGTTCCTCGCTACCCACCTGGATATAGATGGGCGGAAGTCCTTGCAGGTCGGCATACAGGGGATTGGCATACGGATCCCGGGGATCACCCTTTTCTCCAAGATACATCGCCGCGATCGCGGAGACCCACTCCCTGGTGAATAGGAGATCCTTCCCGGCGTTGGCACCCAGGGAATCCATGATCCCTTCCATGTCATACCACGGAGAGATGGGCATTACCGCCGCCGGCAAGGGAAGCCCCTGAGCTCGCGCTAGCAGAAGAGTGGTGATACAAAGATTGCCTCCGGCGGAATCGCCCATAAATGCAATATGATCCGCCAGAATATCCTGGGCAAGAAGCCAGCGGTACGCGCCCAGTGCATCGTGGAGCTGCGCAGGATAGGGATGTTCCGGCGCATAGCGATAGTCCAGGATCAGGGCCCGGCACCCCACGGCCTTGGCCACATGGGCAAAGAGCTTCCGATGGGTGTACATGGAACCGGAGAAAAAGCCTCCTCCGTGGAAGCAAAGGAGAACCCGATCCGTAACGCCGCTTTTGGGGATGGCCCACATTGCCGGCACCCCACCCGCATCTATCTCGATATAATCTACACCGCGTGGTTCGGCGGTGAGGCCGCTCCATCCTTCCCCGAAGTCCCGGGCGGCGGCTAAGGATTCATGTTTATCTGCGGCGGCGGCGATTGTACGCCACCACTGGCTTACTGTTTCTATTTGTTTGCTCATACCGCAAAATTGAGGCATCGGACGTCCCGATACAACAAGCACTTCTGACTTCCTTAGGGGGATATTGTGACATCAAATAGCAGTAAATTCGTATCATGAAGACCATATCGATGTTTATTCATGAAGACGTATATACTTCCTCTATAGGCGGAGTGATAGACCTGCTCACAGGCGCTAACTTGTACATGACGGAACGGGGCCGCCCGCCTGCCTTCCGATTGGAACTGGTCGCAGAGAGAACGAAGAACATACAACTCGACGAACCCGCCCAATTTCTCTGTTATACGACGATGGATAAGGTCAAAGACCCCGATCTTGTCCTCATCCCCGGATTCAAGGGAGATCCTCAGGCCATTCTTTGCAAGTACGCTGCCGTCGTCGATTGGCTTTGCGAAATGTATCGCTGTGGTGCGGAAGTCGCCAGCCTATGCGTGGGCAGTTTCTTCCTGGCCGAGGCAGGCTTGCTGAATGGCAAGACGGCTACCTCGCATTGGGCGGCTGCCGAAGCCATGCAGTCGCATTATCCGCAGATCATCGTACAGTCGGACCGGCTTATAACCGATCAGGAAGGCGTATATACCAGCGGAGGTGGATTTTCGGCCCTGAAGCTGATCCTCTACCTGATCGAGAAGTTCTGTGGACGGGAGGTGGCGCTGGAGGTAAGCAAACGGTATTCCATCGAGATCGACTATAGCAGTCAGGCGCACTTTGCGGTATTTGCAGGGCAGCGCCGGCACCATGATGAGGAGATCCTGAAGTCCCAGGCCTATATCGAACGGCACTATGCCACGCTCCTATCCATCGAGGAGGTATCGGCTCAGTGCAGTACCGGGAAGCGCAATTTCATCCGCCGTTTCAAGGCGGCTACCCATAATACCCCCATGGAATACCTTCAACGGGTTCGGGTGGAAGCTGCAAAGAAGGCATTGGAGAACGAGAACTGGCCTTTGGATCAAGTCATGGACCGTACGGGCTATGAGGACATCAAGACCTTCCGTATGATCTTCAAACGTCTCACAGGTCTCACGCCCCGCGAGTACCGGAAGAAGTATTCGAGATTGTCTTAGTACATCTTCTGCAATTTCAATCAGGCGTTCGCCCATTGTTGCACTCTTATCCCGATCTGCCCATCCAGCATCGCAAATTCCTTGGCGCCCCAGGGCCGCAGCGTAACTTCCTTAAGATTCGGGTGCAACAGCTCCGGGTATTTGGCGGCAACGCTGGCGAAGACCTCGTCGATATTGTCCGTCACGAGACGGATCTCGGGATGTTCTTTTTCCGCATACTCCGCATGCTGGAAAAGCATGATGCTCAGGCCGTCCTTGTTAACCACACAAAAAGGATTGTCGGTATGCAGCTCGTCATGCCCCATGGTGAATTCAAGACAATCGATAAAAGTCCGGAGCCCTATCCGGATGTCTGCGTAGAAGATGCTGGGAATAGACCAACGCTCTTTATTTTATTTATAGGCTTCTCCAAATATTCCTATGCCCGGAAAATGAACTTCATGGTACTTTAACACTCGACTATCAAGACCCATACCCTCAATGTCCCTATCGTATGAAAACGTATATCCTTTCCTGCCTGGTTGCAATGCTCGCCGCTCTTGGCAATTTGTCGGCGCAGTATACCCCAACGCTCGAATTCGCGTCCGTTGGAGGACCGTCCGGTTCAGGACCATCGATCGCGGCTAAGTCGGTTACCTTCGAGAACAATACCAACAACCCTTCGGGTAATGCCTTCGTCGCCTTTACGGCGCCCACGACAACCGTCACCTTTAGCCTGAGCAACCAGCAATATCCCCTTTCGGCCACCTATAGCAGCACAGGCGCTTCCGTAGTGTTCGGCGGCGGTAATAACCTCGGCCAGAAAGCGATCAACGGACTCAACTACTATTATACAATGGGGAATTATTCGGCGCCCGTGAATGGAGATTTCACTTCCGCCGGTACGATCACCGCCGGCACCGGTATAGATATTACCGCGAACTATAGCCTCCAGATATTCACTTCCGTAATGGGATTATACTCCGCAGGTGCTTCTTCCTCCGGCACTTATTATATGGCTGATCTCACCATCACTTTTAATACGTTGGTCACCAATCCGGTGATCCATTTTATCGGACTTGGAGGCGTGGGCGGCGGATTAGGATTTTCAAATGAATTTACACTGGTCACACCATCACTGACCTTAACGCGTCTTTCGGGGTCAACGGAATTCGCCGTCTCCGGCACCCAGATCTTAAACACGGCCGCCACCATCGGCGGTACCACCGGATCGGGGGGCGCCAGCGGATCGGTCCTCGTCAACGGCACAAATATTTCGAGCCTGACCTTCCATGTGAATATGCGGGGAGACGGTAGCGCAAGCACCTGGCCAAATCCATCCGGAAATACTTCGGGAGACGGCTTTATGATCGGGGTTTCCTTGCTTACCGTTAATTCGATACTTCCCTTATCGATAACCGACTTCACCGCAACATCCGCGAGTACCGGCGCCCAATTGCAATGGAATGCGGCGGCTGGTGCAAACTCCAGCATTTTTGACGTAGAATCCAGCAGGGATGGTACCACGTGGCAGGATATCGGAATGGTCATGGCGACGGGCGATGACCATTCCACGTATGCTTACACCGATCCCAGTGCAGCGGCGGGAAATAATTTTTACCGGATCAAGGAGGTCAATGCGGCGGGGAACGCCGTCTATTCACCGGTAAAGACAGTATACATCGACGTCCCGTCGACGACAAAGCTTTTTCCGAATCCGGTGAGGAACAGGTTATTCATCACCGGCAATGGCAGCGCCGTACAATCGGTGATCGTTACCGCTGCCGACGGCAGGGAAATGAGCCGATACACCGGCCTTGTTGCAGGAAAGAGCATCGACATGAGCTCCCTGCCCGCGGGTATGTATTTCGTCACGATCGGCTATGTATCGGGCTCGAAGCAAACGACGTCGATCGTTAAGTATTGATCAAAGGGTAGAGTTTTTTACCCAGTCCGCCGCAGGCCTGGTTATTGCCCCGGTTGGCCGGATTGCCCCGATTGCGATAAGTTTTTATTGTTGAAAAATGCCCAGAACAGATCCAGCATAAACCCGCTGTTGCGGAGACTCACATCGTTCCAGCCTGCCTGGCTGGTGTTGTCGACCTTGCTGATCCCCAGATTGTACCGCAAACCGATGCCAAGGCCTATCGGGCTTTGATAACCTACACCGGCGCCCCATCCAAACTCTGCGTTGTTGGTGAGATCCCGGACACTTTGATCTTGCCAGTGCGAGTTGCTGATGTTGATGCTGAATTCGGGACCGGTTTCAATAAAAAACCCGCCGTCGAACCTGAATTTGGCCATCACGGGCAGGCTGAGGTAATCCACCCTGAAGTGGCTGCTGTTGGTGCCCACGCTGACCGTATTTTGGGACGAGGTGGTATTTATTTTGGCGCCTTCCCTTGTGAACAATAGCTCAGGCGCTATCGCAAAGTGACTGCCCAAAAAGAAATTCGTGAATATACCCGCGTTCCAGCCGGCTTGCATAGAAAAGGAGCTATAATATTGGTTGCCGCTCCCCATGAATGTACTTAGATTACCGCCTCCTTTGATGCCCCATTGAAAGTTTTGTCCATAAACTTGTCCTCCGGCCATGAGAAGGCCCATTATCACAATCGCCAATGTCTTTTTCATAAAGTTATTTCTAAAAACTGCCCTCAAATCCTGTGCCTCGTGCGTGTGCCTTGTCGACGCCCGCGCCTCATTCACTCCGCAGCGCCTTTATCGGATTCGCGAGGGCTGCGCGCACCGCCTGGAAACTCACGGTGAGGATGGCGATAGCCAGCGCCAGTGCGCCGGCGAGGCCAAAGACCCACCAGTGGACCCGTGTCCGGTACTGATAATTCTCGAGCCAGCCATGGAGTACCCAAAACGCCAGTGGAAATGCGATGACACAGGAGATGGTTACCAGCTGAACGAATTCTTTTAGCAAAAGGCCCATGAGACCCTGCACGGAGGCGCCGAGCACCTTGCGGATGCCGATCTCTTTTACCCGGCGCTCCGCCGTATAGGCAGCAAGGCCGAACAGACCGAGACAGGAGATGAGAACAGCCAGGACTGCGAAGATGCCGGCCAGCTTACCGATGAGCGTTTCGTTGACGAACAGCCAGTTGAATTCTTCGTCGGCAAATCTGTAGGTAAAGGGCTGGTCGGGACTGGCAGCGGTGACTACCGCGGCTGCTTTAGCGAGCGCCTGCGACAGATCGACATTCGGCTTGAACCGAAGGGCCATCACGGTGGCATTCTTTGGGGAGCAGGAAAGAACCAGCGGGGCGCTTGCGCCATAGACATCATTGAATACTACATCGTGCATGATGCCCACTATATGGTTATCCGCGGTGCCCTGCGTAAAAATGCCGCCTACCCTTCCTTCCTTGCCCATGAGTTTGGCCAGGCTTTCGTTGATGATCACACTGACGCTGTCCATCCCCGGTGTGGAATAGAAGTCCCTGCCGCTGATGAGTTTCATGTGCATGGTGGAAAGATATTCGGGGCTTACACTATTGTAATGAATGGAGATGACGCTGTTGGGGTCTTTCCCCTGCCAGGCCGCCCCGGTACCCGAGCTGTATACATGCAGGGCATCGTGCAGACTTACCGCCGCATTTTCAACATAGCCGGTGGCGAGGAGCTTGTCTTTGAGCGCTTCGAAGTGCTCCTTCATATTCCCATGTATGTCTATATACACAAGATTGTTACGGCTATAGCCCAGATCGCGGTCTTTGATATGCTGCACCTGCTGATAGATGATCACGGTGCCGATGATCAGGGCGACGGAAGCGGTGAATTGGGTAATGACGAGTCCTTTCCGGATAGCGGCTGCGCCGCCACTGGTCTTTATGCGCAATCCCTTTAGTACATGCACCGGATTGAAGGACGAAAGATAGAAGGCCGGATAGCTACCTGCCGCGAGACCGGTGACGAGGGTAATAGCCAGCAAGCTCAACAGATGGCCGGGCTGTAAAAGGTGGATGTGAAGCTGTTTGTTCACCAGGCTGTTGTAGGCCGGGAGAAAGATATACAGAAGGGCTATCGCGAGCCCAACGGACAGCAGGGAAAGGAGCAAAGCCTCGCTCATGAATTTGCCAATAAGGTTGTTCCGGCCGGCGCCCACTACTTTGAGTACGCCCACTTCCCTGGCCCGTTTTTCAGAGCGGGCGGTAGAGAGGTTCATAAAGTTGATACAGGCGATAAGCAGGATGGCGGCGGCGATCAGCGAGAACAAACGCACATAACGGATAGCACTATCCGTCGGCACGCCGTTCTCGAATTTGTCGCGAAGATGCCAGTCGTTCATGCTCCACATCGCAAGCGTATTCTTTTGGCCGCTCACCTTTTGGGCGAGGTAATGGGTCAGCTGTTTGTCGATGGCGGCCGGTGAGGCGGACGGGTCGAGCTGCACATAGGTCTCGGCCATTGGATTCGTCCAGCCTTTTAACCAGGTATTGGCATCCTCCCATGTGGTATAGGGGGATATCCATTGGCAATGGAAGCTGCAGTTGTCAGGCAGGTCGGCGTAGACGCCCGTGACTTTGTAGAGGCCATCGACGGAATAGGCCTCACCCGCGTCCATGTTGATCGCCCTCCCCATAGGGTCCTGGTCGCCGAAACAGGAGCGGGCCAGGGACTGGCTGATGACCACCGCATGTGGTTGGTTGAGGGCTGTGGCGGCATTGCCCTGAAGGAAGTTCAGCGTGAACATCGATATCCAGGAGGGATCTGCATAGAGGCCGTTTGTTTTTATCCTTTTGTCACCGATAACCGCCAGTTCGTCCATGCGCCAGCTGATCCGGCCGCTGTTCTTTATGCCCGGTATCTCGGCTCTGACCGCACCGGCCACTTCTCCGGGGATATCCATTGACGTGCTGATGCCCTGGTCCGATCTTTCGTTCTCTACGATCCGGTAGATGTAGTCGTGTTGGGCAAAATTGTGATCGAAAGTGAGCTCATCCTCCAGCCAGAGCAGGATGAAGGCGGCGCAGGTGATGCCGATGGAGAGTCCGGCGATGTTGAGGAAACCGAATGCACGGTGTTTCCAGAGACTGCGGAAAGCTGTTCTGATTGAGTTGCGGAGCATATGGCGAGGATTTGGTTTGTACCTACCTGATAATACTGTCAAAATCGCCAATGGTTACAAGGCCGCGGAAAGTTTTTTTCTACCCCGGCCAGCCACCAGCCTGGACTGCTTCTTCGTCCGATACCGCCGGCTATCCGCCGGTGTGGCCAGATCGATCGTCAGCGAGATCGCATGCATTCCCTCCTCCTGCTTGCGGATGAGCTGATGCCGGTCGGGATAGATCAGCTGAAGCCGCCGTTCGATATTGGTCACGCCGATACCGCCTGAGCAGTGCGACTGCACTTGAAGGTCGGCGCTATTGACCACCCGGAACAGCAGCCGGCGATCATCGACGGTCAACTGAATGTTGATCCATACCTTTCCCAGCTGCTGCGCGGCGCCATGTTTGAAGGCATTCTCGATAAAGGGCTGGAACAGCATGGGCGTGATCAGTTTGTCCCCGATGTCACCGGAGAATTCGGTCGCGATATCCAGCCGGTCGCCATACCGTTCTTTTTCCAGATCGATATAATCCTGGCAGAAGGCGATCTCCTTCTTCAAGAGCACCTGGGAGTCCTGGCATTCGTTGAGGACATGGCTTAGTATGGCGGACAGCCGCAGCAGCATCCCCGGCGCCCGCGGCGATCTTTCCAAAATAAGCGTATAGAGATTGTTCAGCGTGTTGAATAAAAAATGTGGATGCAGCTGCGCTTTGAGCAGTTCAAGCTCCGCATCGGTCTTTTCCTGTTTCAGCTGCAGCTTTTGCAGCAGCTCCACCCGCCAGTATCTATAGAGGTGGAGAAAAACCGCAAAACCCGCAAGTACCTCGTTGACGAAGATGGGATAGATGTCGAAGAACTCGGGTAAGGCCTGCCGGACGCTCGGTCGCGGCCCTTCGGGCCAACAATAGGGATACGCCAGGTAAAGATGCGTCAGGAAAGCCAGGATGATCAGCACAGCGAACCAAACGCACGACATCAGCAGAAAGCTGCGGTATTTTGATCGCAGCAAGTATCGGTCCGCCAGCCAATAAACCGTCACATAGGCATTCACCATACAGAAGGGCATCCAGCGGACTGCCAGCTGCAGTCCATCGAAGGGGCCCATATACTCATCGACAGCGAGAAAAGAATAACTCACCAGGAACGCCAGCCAGAACAGGCCGTGCCGGTAGAGGCGATAACGCCATTGGTTACTATGAATGATCTTGTTCATGTTAATCGATCGTCAGCGAAACGATGGTGACACCCTCCGCTGTTTCCCGGCTGAGCTTGTACCGGTCGGGATACAACAGATCCAGCCGGCGGATGGCATTTTCGACACCGGCGTCGACAGGTCTCACCCGTACGATGTCCTCATCCGCTTCCGCGCTGTTGATCACTCTAAAAAAAAGCTGGTCGTGCAGCACGGACATCTCGACGCTCATCCACACCTTGTCTTCCTGATCGGCCACCCCATGCAGAAAAGCACTTTCGATAAAGGGCTGAAACAGCATCGGTGCGATCATCTTACCGGCGACGGGTCCGGAAAAGTCCAAAGAGACGTCGAGCCGCTCGCCATATCGTTCCCGCTCCAGCTCGATGTAATCTTTGCAGATGCTGATCTCGCGCTCGAGCGGGACCTCGGCGCTGTGGCATTCGTACAATACATAGCTCAGGATGGCACTAAGCCGCATCAGCATCTGTGGCGCCTTATCGGATCGTGCGATCACCAACGCGTAGAGATTGTTGAGGGTATTGAACAGGAAATGCGGATGCAGTTTTGCCCGGAGCAACTCCAGCTCGGCCTTTGTTTTTTCCTGGCGCACCTGCAATTTCTGCCAGACCTCGCGGCGCCAGAATTTAAATAGCGTGATGCCTATGCCTAGCGCCGCTATGACATTCACGATGGTGAAAACCGAGACATCGAGAATGCCGGTGATGGTATGCAGCACATCGGTAGTGGGTAAACCACCGGCAACCAGCCTGTCGCGATGCACAACAAAGTAGCTCCAGAAATAATTTATGGTTAGACATACAAGCCCCCAGGTGCAATACCAAAAGAAAAAGGCCCAATAGGCGGACTTCATCAGCAACCGCGGCACCAGCCGGTAAAGCACGAAGTAGACGAAGAGTAGGTTAAACGGTAGATAGCACAGCGCCATCTCGATCGCCCTGAATCCATGATCCGCCAGGTCCATCACCTGGAACACCACGAGATAAGCCAGCCAAAAAAAGGCATGTCTCGCCAGCCGGTATTCCCAGGCATTGTTGAACACGAAATGATTGACGAACGCCCGCATATACTAATTTACCCAATTCCGCCTGTTTTTGGAAGCAGCACGCGGGTTTTCAACAGACAACCGGATTCGCCGCCGAACGACACGCCGAACGACCATGTCCCGGCAATCGCCAGCGAACGACCATGTCCCGGCCAGCACCGCCGGAAATTCGCGGGAATGTTATATGTTTGACGGATGAATCAGGCACAACGAACCGGCAACCCTACCTCCCGCATACTTTTAGCTAGTCTGGCAGGCACTACGATAGAATTCTTTGACTTTTATATCTACGCCAACGCGGCAGTATTGGTCTTCCCCAAATTGTTCTTCCCGGCAAGCGACCCGACTTCCTCCACCTTGAATTCCCTCGCCACCTTTGCCCTGGCTTTTTTCGCCCGGCCGCTGGGCGCCGCGATATTCGGCCATTTTGGCGACCGAAAGGGTCGGAAAGCCACCCTCGTAGCAGCCTTGATGACCATGGGCCCTTCTACCGTGGCGATAGGGCTGCTACCTACCTATCATCAGATCGGCATTCTCGCCCCTGCCCTGCTGGCCTTGTTCCGGTTTGGCCAGGGACTGGGTCTTGGCGGCGAATGGGGCGGCGCCGTCCTGCTGGCGATGGAGAATGCGCCGGAAGGCAAAAAGGCCTGGTATGGCATGTTCCCGCAACTGGGAGCACCACTCGGCTTCGTTCTCTCCCTCGGCACTTTTCTTATCCTCGGCAATGTCCTCACCGATAAACAATTCTTTGACTTTGGCTGGCGTATTCCTTTTATCGCCAGCGCCATTCTCGTGTTTGTCGGACTCTATGTCCGGCTGAAGATCACGGAGACGCCCGACTTCCTGAAGGTGATGGAGCAGGATCAACGGGTTAAGGTCCCCGTGGCCGATGTATTCGTCAAACACACCCGGGCAATCGTTTTGGGGACGGCGGCTGCCATTACCACCTTTCTGCTGTTCTATCTGATGACGGTCTTTGCCCTGAGCTGGGGTACCTCGGTACTGCATTATTCCAAACCCACCTTTGAGATCCTGCTCATGATCTCGATGTTGTTCTTCGCCCTTGGTATCTTGCTTTCTGCCGGGCTGGCCGATAAATACGGCCGCCTGAATATCCTGATGCTGGCAACGGCGTTGATCCTCGTGTTCGGACTGGTCTTTGCTCCCTTGTTCGTCAGCGACAATCTCGTGTTGACCGGTGTCTTCCTGGGAGTGGGGATGTTCCTGATGGGTCTCACCTATGGTCCGCTGGGCACGGCGCTTTCCGAGATATTCCCTGCCGCGGTGCGCTACACCGGCTCCTCGATGGCCTTTAACCTGGCGGGCATCATCGGCGCGTCGCTGACGCCCTATCTGGCTATCACCCTGGCCAAGAGCTATGGTCTTTCGGCCGTAGGCTATTATCTCATTATCGCCTCAGCGGTCACCTTTGTGGCCCTGCTGCTGGCGGCGCGCTCTTCACTAACAGCGCCTGAAGAGAAGCTTTCCCGAGCGAACCCGTGAGCTGCCAGGCGCCGGGATGATCAGGTTCGAGCCTTGCGACCAGCGTATCCCGAGCCGCAGCCGGAAAGCGCCAGAACGCCACCAGGGCCCCGGTAGCCCGGTCAAACCGGTAGCTGCCGATCCATCGCCGCTGCAGGCCGTTGAATTCAAGGACCATGTCGTTGTTCAGATCAAAGATCACGGTCGTCAGCACGCTGTCCTGGCAGGAACCCGCCATGACGGCGACACCATTGACACGAAGCCCCTGTACATTATACTTACCCGTTAGCCGCGGATTGTGATCGGGTGAACCGAACGATACCATCAGCAGCATCGGCGCTACGACCACCAGCGCTATGGGTTGTGCAAGGCCGCCACGCATACGACGCCCTGTCGCCCCATCGCGCGGGAAAAAGAACTTGGCGAGCCGCCGGTAATGCACCAGGATAAGATACACGATCCCTATGAGCAGGATGACCGCATGCACCGTAACGCCCGCTTCAAAACCATAAAAGACGTCGATCAGCGTGATATTGATCATCACCGGCAATAAAAAGATGGCGCCAAAAAGCCTGGTCCGCCGGAAGAACAGCAAGAACGAACCCGCGATCTGGCACACACCGATCACACACGTGAACGCATAAGAAGCATGGAAATAGGCCCAGGTGAGATCCTCAGGCGAGAAGCTGCTGAAGGGTTCATCCAGCCCCCCGATGGGTACCACGAATTGTTGCTGGAACAATTTCTGCCAGCCGAACGTCGCCAGGTCCAGGCCGATAAAACCCGCTAAGATGCCCTGCCATACTGCCGACGTGGCAAGAAAACCCGCACCGCCTTTCCGCTCCCGGCCCGCCCCCCCTTTTCGCTGCCAGACCGCACTGGCCACGATCGCGGCCAGCAGGAACAGCAGACCCCCGGCGATCGTGAACACCGGCGGCGGATAACGATGGCCTGCCCATTCCCAGCTTAGCCGATAACCGATCCGTTGCAATACAATGACGGCAGTCACGCCCGTGAGCAGACAAATACCCAGCTTTTTGAGATAGCCCATGAGTTTTTGACCCTACAGATGCGGGAGCTCACGATTTCCATATTTGCGAAAGAAGCGAACCCAATGGTCGTCAGGTCTACAATGTCAGCAATGTCGCGACCGCCGGCGGCACGACCACCGGCATCATCAACGGCCAGCAGCACCGCCATCACCTCGATCAAATAAAATACCATTAACAGGCCATACCCCGGTTCCGCCCGCTGAATATGACGCACTGATCAATGAAGGAGGCTCGTATCGAACCCTTCCATATAAGCCACTTTCCAGTGACCGGCGGGTTTGGAGAAGCGCACTGTATAAGGGTCGGACGACCAACCAGTGCCCTGGACCTTCCATTTTAACGACGCGGAGTCGGCCGTCGCCTTATAGTCGCTGATGATCAGGCTATCCCAAAACGACGGCGCATCGTCCTGGAAACGGGTCCATGGGTCCCCATCCTGAAAAGAAAAATTGATCTCGTTGAGTTTTTTGGGTTGGGCCGTTACCAATAGGTGGTCCACTGCATCGGCGATCTTCTTGTAATTATCGATAAAGGAAGGAGAGAAGTAATTTGTTTGCTTAAGGGCAGTATACGACTTGTTGAAGGAATCATAGTTCAACCCGGTTTGAAAGGAGTCTTGTACGATGACCTCAAAATCCGCCGGCTGCTGATGCTTGTCGTGCCAACGATAAACATTCTTCAAAAGCGTTAGTTGCTCGGTGCTGTCGCCTGCCGCTGTCCTGGCGGCTGCCGGATCAGAAAATGGCTCATGAGCCGGTGAGGATTGACCGCAGCCGGCAAATAAGTAGGCGATCAGACAAAATAATAACGGACGGGTTAGCTTTATCATAACAGAATACTCAAACGAGATGAAGTTCCGCCTTCAGGATCTCATCGATCTGCCGGACATTGGTCTCCAGCTCGAAGATGCCTTCGGGGGTCTTGTAGAAATGTTTTACACCGAGGATCCTGCACTCTTCCATCTCCTTGATGGAGCCGGTGCTGCTCCAGATGAGCTTGGGGATCTTCATGTACCGGGTGTCCAGCAAAAGTTCACGGAGCAAGTCGGGTGCCGTAGTATCGCGCAGCCGATAAGGAAGGATGATCAGCGAGGGCAGGTCACGCCAGCCACAATGGGCAAGAAAGGACAGCACCGACTGCCCATCTTCCACCGCCGAAACGGTGGCATAGGCTATCTGTTTATCAAAAACCGTAGTGAACGAGTTCCGGTGCTCTACGTTGTTATCTGCTAATAGTATATAGGGGAGCTTCACGTTTTTAAGGTACGATTTTTTAAGGATTCTCTACAATGAATAAATATCGCACCCGCGTTTACTACATTTAGGCATACATAGTTCTTACTAGGAGGCCAATGCGGAGGAACTGTCGGTCGCTTATTCGATCCATCGCTAAGAGAACGGATCGCCGTCAAGTCCCGATGCGGGATTTTTTCGGTACCTTGAACAATGATCCTCCAACGAATGCCGGAGACGTTCAATTTTCCGGGTGGGATCACTCCGCCCGTGTACAACGATCATTTCCTGTTTGCCGAACACTTGCAACGGCCCTACGAATGCCCCGAATGTCCCTCTAACATCGGATTGCTGACCGCGGCGGGCGGCAGTTGCGATTATTTTGTCAATGGCGCCAAACATCGGCTCGACCGGGACCAGGTGTTTTTTATCAGCCGCGGGAGCACGCTGGCCGTCAGGAGCCGGACAAAAGACGTTTACCCTGCCCTGCTGTTCTTTCATTCGCGCTTACCCGATCTCGTGATGTTCAGCCTCCAGTACGGCGGCGAGGTCCTGCTCGAAAAACCCTTCGATACCCTCCCCTACGATTTCTCCTATCTTGAAAGGCCCCATGCCGATGCCGGTACCTTTACGACGATCTTACAGCTCATCGATCTGGGCGCCGGTTCCGGCTCCTTCGCCGCACTACAGGCCGACATGGCCATCCGCCGCCTGTTCGAGGACCTCGTACAAAAGAACCAGGAGGCCTATAAACATTCGCAAAACATCCAGGCCCTGAAAGCCTCCACCCGGCTGGAGATCTTCAAACGCATCTCGACGGCCAAAGACTGGATGGAGGCCCACTACCAGGACGGCCTCACCCTCGAGTCTATCGCCGCCATCGCATCCATGAACAGCCAGCATTTTCTCCGGATGTTCAAACAGGTCTATTCCATCACTCCCCATCAATACCTCATCGATTGCAAGTTGAAAAAGGCCAGACAATTGATTGAAAACAATGACTTGACCATCAACGATATATGCCAGGCCATTGGTTTCGAGAGCGCCTTTTCGTTCAGCGTGCTTTTTAAAAAGCGTTTCGGCATGCCCCCTTCCCATTTCCGCAAGACCTGAAAATTCTCCATTTTGAATATGCCCCCGGCGAGAGCGGTGCCTTAGCTTTGTTTCAAACAAACACAACATTTTTATGGCACAGGAATTCGATCTCGCCAAATTCTCTGAATTCAAACTACGGGTAAACGTCAACACCAGCATCGAGAACACCTACAGAGCCTGGGCCTCTTCTTCGGGGGTTACTTCCTGGTTCCTGCGGGCGACCTATAAAGATCAGCAGGGAAAGCTTCGCTCCGGCGATGAACTCGCCCAGGAAGGAGATGAATATGCGCTAGCCTTCACTACCAACCCGGAGATGATCATCTGCTCGGGAAAGGTCTTAAAGGCCAATGGCAGGGACCTGTTCAGCTTTTCCTTCTCCAAAGGCTGCCCGGTAACGATCTCCATCTACCAGGAGCAGGACGAAACGATCATCCAATTGATCGAAAGTCATTTACCCACCGACGAAGAGACCATCCGGAAGCATTTTATCGGCGATACAAAGGGCTGGATCTTTTATCTCACCAACCTCAAATCGGTGCTCGAGGGTGGATTGGATCTGCGGAACAAGAACGCTGCGCTTAAGAGTGTTATCACACAATAAAAACAACGATCATGAACAATCAGGATTATCAATGCCACATTACAACCCCGGCGAGCGCGGAAGCCGCGTTCGATGCCATCGGCCAGGTCTCGGGCTGGTGGGCCAAACATGTCGAGGGCTATTCCGAAAGCCTTCACGACGTCTTCACCGTGCGTTTCGGTAAGGACAAGACCTATGTCACGTTCGAGATCACCGAACTCATCCCGAACCAGCGGGTCGTTTGGCTCGTCACCGATTGCAACCTTCATTGGATCGACAATAAAACGGAATGGACCGGCACCAGCGTCGTGTGGGAGATCACGTCCGCCGGTGATGGCGTCCGGATCGATATGACCCACCACGGACTGGTGCCACAGGTTGAATGTTTCGAGGATTGCCAGGCCGGCTGGAACGATCACATAGGGAACAGCCTGAAGAGCTATCTCACCGAGCATGTCGGGATGCCGGTATAGCCGGCGGGGAGCAGGGCGACGGCCGGCTCGAAACGCCGTTTCTATTGTGCAATGAGCTGCCGGATCTTGTTGTTCCAGGAGTCTGCGACAAAGAGCACCCCCTGCGAATTGATGCAAATACCAAAGGGTTGGTTGAAACTGGCGGCCGTGCCGATCCCATCCGAATCACCGGGGTTACCCGTGCCTGCGATCGTGCTCACGGTTCCATCAGGCGTGATCATCCGGATCAGGTGATTTTGTGTATCGGCGACATACAGGTTGCCATTGACGTCTACACAAACAGCGCCGGGCTGAAAAAAGCTGGCGACAGTTCCCGCTCCGTCCTTCGTGCCCTCGCGCAAATGACTTCCCGCGATCGTCGTGGAGAAACCCGTGCCATAAATGGTGATGTTCGAACCGCCTGCGCCGGTGGTCGCACTCAGACCGGTGATGCTCAATGCACTATCGGGAGTTGTGGTGCCCGTGTGGGGCGGCGGTGGTATGGGAATATAGGTTCGGATACAGGAGGATACAAAGAGGGCCAGAACGGCGACAGCGCTGAGGGCCTTTTTCATGGGGTGGGGATTTGAGAAATAACGTCTAAACGCCTCCGAAATTGCCTCCTGCACGCGTCACTTCCCTTGCGGAAACCGGTCGCCGACGAGGTTCAGCCGGACGTTGAATTCAAGCAACGCCTTGAGGCCCGCCAGCACCCAGCAGAACCCGCTTGCCGATCCGCTGACCTTTTCCAGGATATCCTGCTGATCGCCGTGAAAACCATCCATCACGATGTCCACAAAGGTCATCCCCTCCCCCATGGACTTGAAGGTCCATTCCACCCGGTTCCTTTCCTTCTCAGCGGCCCCCCACTCGATCTCGATGGTTTTATTGCGGACGATGTCCAGCACCTGCACGATGGATATATGGTTATACATCTCCCAGGTCCATTCGACGGTGTTGCCTTTCTCCAGCCTGCCCGTGCTTTTCGTGAACCAGAATTTCGTGGTGATCGCTGGGTCTATAAAGGCTTCGAATACCTCGGCCACCGGCCTGCGTATAAGCATCCCTGTTTCTGCCGCCGGCACCAGCCGTTTTTGATAGGCCGCTTCCAATTGCAAAAAAAGGTTCCAGAAGTTATCCGCCGTCTTGCCCTGCAGCCGTGTATCGAGGATATCCAGGTGCGTATGCCATCCCGGCGCCGTGCTGTACTGCTCCGGCGTCAATTTCCGGTGCGTGACCGTGAGCCGCACGGTACCTGCCTGTTCCGGCTCCAGCTCGAAGGTGACCTCCGATCCGCCTTCCCAGGTAAAGGCCAGCAGATACGGGGCATTGATCCGCAGGACCTTCCCTGTGAACGAATGTCCCTGATCCATGTCCTTGAATTTCTCCGGGACCGGACCCTGCACCGGACTAAGCTCCTGGTGAAAGAATTGCAGCGTCACCCTGCCGCCCTCGACCAGCTCCATGTCCCCCCGGGCCAGCCAGAGGCCGCGTTTGTCCGATTCCGTTAGATAGGCCCAGACCTTTTCGATGGGACCCGGCAGGGTCCTTTCAAACCGGAGCGTGTCCGGCGCTGTTAAGATTCCGTATTGTTCCATAATAGATCCTCCAGTTTATCCAACTTGTGGTTCCAGAAAAGACGGTATTGCTCCGCCCATTGCGCAACTTCCTGCAAGGCCTGTAGCCGCGCCGAGCAATGCCGCTCACGGCCTTGTTTGACGATCATGACCAACCCGCATTCCGTGAGGATGCGCATATGCTTGGAGACGGCGGGCTGGCTGATCTTGAAGTTCTCCGCTACGGCATTCAGCGTGAGCGTCTGCCCCGCCAGCAACCCGATGATCGCCCGCCGCGTAGGGTCGGCGATCGCCTGAAATACGTCTCTGCGTGCTTGCATAAAATAAATAACCGAATGGTTAAGTAAAACTATACTAAACCATTCGGTTTACCAAATTTTGTTTCTCTTCGTTGCGCTCGCACGTCGCGGGCCTACCCACTGCGATCATCAACGGCCTCGATACCGTCCGGTTAACCTATAAACAATACTAGTCCCTACCCTATTCCGGAGCCGCGGCTACGATAACGCCATCCCGCCGCTGCGTTTGCCCTCCGTGCGGAACGCCAGTCCCAGCATCGTCAGGGTCACCAGGATCAGCAGCACATAGCTATACGCGAGATGACCCGCATCCCTGGCCGGAAGAAGGGTCACGATACCCGAGCTCGCAGCGGAGACGATGATATAGGTGAAACCGCCCGTGAGACCGCTGGCGATGCCCGCATTTTTTGGAAACCGCGTCATAGACACCGTCATATAGTTGTTGAACGTATACCCCGCGCCCACGTGGATCAAAAAGGCAAAAAAGACCAGCGTGTAAATGTTGTCCACCAGCCGGCAGACCAGCAGCATCGAAACCGCGATCAGCAGCTGCAGGCTCTTATTGACCGCCAGCTTCCGAAAGAACGGCCGGTCGAGCGTCGCCTTGCTGATGAATCCGCCCGTCATCCACGCGAAACCCTGGATCAGCGAACAATACCCGGCCGTGACCGGGCTGAAATTCAGGTGATGCTCGATAATAAAGGGGCCCGTCATATTGTACACCATCACCATCGCATAGGCGAGACCCATCATGATGATGCCGAGGACGAACGGGCCCGTCCGCAGCATTTCGGCATAGACGTTCACGACGCGTTTTAGCTGGAACGGCATGGGAGTGACCAGCGTCTCACCGCTGAAGATGAACTCCAGCACGGCAAAACCGAGCGCCACACCGCCCAACGCATAGAAGTTCGATTGCCAGCCAAAATTGGCCTGCAGATAGCCGCCGACAAAAGGCGCCACGATGGGACCCGCGGACCAGATGATGCTGAACAGGGTGAGATAGTTCTTCAGCTTTTCGCCGGTGAACACATCCACGAAATAGGCCCGTTTGCCTGCGATCACGAAACCCACGGTAATCCCATGCACGACCCGCATCGCATAGATCACATAGATATTGTGCGTGGAGGCGATCACCCAGCTTGCCGCGGCAAAGACCACCAGCGAGATGAGACTAAAGCGAAAACGGCCATAGCTATCGAGGATACTGCCGATAAAGAGCTGACTTATCCCATAGGAGATCAAAAAAACGGTGATGGTGAGTTGGATCTGCAGGCTGCCGACGTGCATGGCGGCCGTCATCCCGGGTAGCGACGGGAGATAAATATCGGCTGCGAAACCCGACAGCGGAAGTATTGCGAGCGCCAGCAAGGTGGCGATGGGTTGATTGCGTTGCTTGATCATGATGCAAAGCTACCGCCGGGTCCCGGCAGAAGCCTTAAAGTATCCAAACCAATCCTTATAAAATTCAAACAGTGGGGCCTGCTGTCTGTCCAGCGGATTCGGCCGGCTGCCCGGCGGCCCCCGCCACCTGCCCCCGGGCCTCGAGCGGCGTCAGTCCCGTGTGCTTCTTGAAGAAGATATTGAAATAGGCGGGGTATTCGAAACCCAGCCCATAGGCGATCTGCGAGATGTTCCAGTCGGAATGCCGCAACAGCGCCATCGCCTCCTGGACGATGCGCGCCGCAATGTGCTCGGTCGTGGTCTTGCCGGTGACCTCTTTGAGGGCCCTATTGAGATGATTGACATGCACATTGAGCCTTTCGGCAAAATCGTTGGCCGTCTTCAGCTGCAGCTCCGTTTCCGTGGTGTCGATGGGGAACTGCTGTTCCAGCAGATCAAAAAAGCCATTCGTGATCCTCGCCGCCGCGCTTACAGGCTGTTCGAATCGCTGGGCAGGTTGCATCTTCATGGCATAATGCAGCAGCACATGGAGATAATGTCTCAGCAGGTCGAATTTGCGGGGATAATCGCTGATCATCTCTCTTTTCATCCGGGCAAAAATATCCGCGAGCTCCGCTTCTTCCTCCTTGTTGACGAAGAACACCGGGATCTCCGCCGCAGGGAACAACGGGGAATCCAACAGCTCTTTTTGCTCTCCCGGGTACAAAAAGGCTTCGGTGAAAAGGCAATACCACCCTTTTTGCTCACCCATGGGCTCCCAGGAATAAGGGACCCGCGGATTAGAGATCAGCAGGGCCGGCGCATCCATGTCCAACCACCGGTCCGCATATTGCAACCTGCCCTTCCCGATCACCAGCGAGATCTTGTAGAAATCCCGGCGGCCATAGGGCGTGCCTTTGCAGCTCTCGCGCGTAAAGACGTTGAAATGACCCGAACCCGCGTTGTTCAGCGGCGTGTTCACCGCTTCGGCCTGCGTCCGGGCATAGAATTGATGGATGGTTTCCGCGGCTTTCATCCCGCTAAGTTATAAAATTCAAACGAGACCCCGCGGCCCGCCCCCGCGAGCCCTGCCTAATTGAACGTAAACCCGATCTGCAGATTGGCGCCGATCGACGCCGGCAGGTTATTCCCAAAACGCACCGGCAAAGACACCGAGAACCAATAGTCGGCATCCTGGGTCCGGAGATAGACCTTGTTGAACACCGGGGTAAAGCCATATCGCCCCTGGGTTTCGAAGGCAAGCCGGGGGATAAAGTTGAAACCGTGATCAAACCGAAAGATCGGACCGGGGTCGAACAGCAGATTGCTGGTCTTACTGGTCCCCGTTTTGCCCGCAGGCTGTGACCAGGCCACGGAGGGCGTGATCTCATAGCTGAACCCAAAGCTTTTCCGGTAATACACATTCACCCCCACCGGGAACCCGATGGTCGTGGCGCTTTGAAATTCATAGGTCGTCGTGTTCTTGTTGATCGTCACCCAGGGGATGATGAAGCTGAGATAGGTCTTGACCTTTGGATAGGTCTCTTTGATAGGCGTGGAATCGGCGGTTTGTGCAAATAACGATACGGAAAAACACAGGAATAGGGCAAAAAGAACGAAAATTCTGCTCATAAACGGCGTTATATTTTTGGAAAAATAACGTAAAAAACTTACAGGGGCAAAAAGCGAACAACTATACTTTACGATAGGGGTAAATCGTTATAAATTTGCGACATTCTAAGCCTATGACACCTAAAACGCGCAAAAGATTACTCCGGCTGATCCTCATTCCTGTGTTCGTACTCGTCCTATTGGTAGGTGTGGCGCTCGCCCTCCTGTATTCCCAGCAGCAACGTCTCGTGGGACTGGCCGTTAAAGAGCTCAATAAGAAATTCCCCGGCGAATTGTCCATCGGCGGCAGCGAGATCTCGCTTTTTCAGAATCTTCCTTATATCTCCATTGCGCTGAACAAAGTACAATTCTATCCGAATAAATTGCCCGGCACCGCGCCCATTTACGAGGCGGAACGGCTGTATATCGGTTTCAGCCTGCCCGATATCCTCAAACAACGCTATCGGGTCAAGGCCATCGCCATCAAGAACGGGCACCTGGACCTCATCGAAGAGAACAACGGCGAGCTGAATATCGTGGCAGCGAGCCAGATGGCGCCCGACACAACGACCAGCACGACGCAGACCTCGACGGCGCTCGACCTCGATATCCGGAAGTTCGTGCTGAAGAACATGACGATCAACTACAGGAACCCAAAGGCTGGCCAAAAGCTCTCCACCCATATCGACCGCATCCAGAGTTCCTTTGCGGACAACGACCAGCAGATGAACGGCACCCTCGGCGGTAACTTTATAGTCGATTTCACCCGTCCGGGGGATACGGTGCTCCTGCGGCACAAACACGTGCAGACCGACATCAGCTTCTCTTACGTCAAGGCTTCGAAGCTGCTCACCCTTTCCCAGGTGCGGCTGCAGCTGGAACAAGCGGTCTTCAAGCTCAGCGGTACCGTCGATCTTGCCCACGACAATACGGTCAATCTGCAATTTGCGGGCGACCGGCCGGACTTTAAACAGCTTTTTGCCTTCGCGCCCGAAGACATCGCTAAAGAGCTGGAGCATTTTCACTACGATGGCGTGCTCACATTTGCAGGAACGGTGAAGGGACCGATAAAAAAAGGCGTTCAGCCGCATATCGAGGTAAATTTCTCTTGCGCGAACGGCTGGCTGCACAACACCAGGACCAATAAAAAACTCGATTCGCTTGCCTTCACAGGCTTCTACACCAATGGCGACAGCAACTCGATCCGAACCTCCATCCTCCGGATGAAGGACATGTACGCGCGTCCCGGCGCAGGCCGTTTCAAAGGCAGTTTCTCGGTCCTCAATTTCGAGGACCCCAAGATCCGCATGCAGGTGAGCTCGGACCTCGAGCTGGGCTTCTTCGGCTCTTTCCTGGGCATCAAAGACCTCGAACGCATCACAGGCCGCATCAACCTCAAGATGAACATCGACGAGCTGGTGGATCTCAGCGAGCCCGAAACGGAAATGAGCGAGCTCAGCAAGGGTGTGCAGAGCGAATTGACGGTCCGCAACCTCACCTTTCGTATCCCGGGCTATCGCTATACCGTCGATCATCTCAATTGCCATGCGAGCATGAAGCAGGGATTCGTAAAGCTCGACTCGCTGGTGTGCAATGTCGGCCACTCCGATCTCCGGCTCGACGGCTCGCTGGAAGACCTGCCCGCGCTGTTTCATAACCAGGAGAAACCCGTTTCACTGGTCCTCAACCTCCATAGCCGGGAGACGGTGCTGCACGAGCTCTTTGCCAAAGACTCCGCGGGAGATGAAAGCCACGAAGAGCTCCGCGATTTCAATCTCGGGTTGTCATTACAGACTTCGGTGAGCGAGCTGCGGCATCCCAACCCACTGCCCCGGGGGAAGCTTAGCATACACGATCTTTCCGTCTCGTTCAAAAAATATCCGCACGATTTCCACGATTTCGGCGGCGACCTCACGATCAACGACACGGCGATCCTGCTCCGTAACCTCACCGGGCAGATCGATAGCAGCGATATCCGTTTTGGCGGCAAGGTAGCGAACTATGCCCTTTGGTTCGAGAAGGTGAAAAGGGGTAAGACGACAGTCGCATTCGATTTCAAATCGCATCACCTGAGTATCGCGGACGTTGTAGGCCCTAACGGCGAGAAATACCTGCCCAAGGACATCTACAACGAGGTGGGATCGAATCTTTGGCTTCGTTCGAAATGGGAGCTGCGGTACGACTCCGTCTTCCGGTTCGCCAATGTGAAGATCGCGAACATCTCGGCAGCCTTTCAGTTACACCCCTACCGGCTGGACAGCATCAGCGGAAATATCAAGCTCGGGACCGACAATTTCGTCAAGATCGATACGCTCAGGGGAAGGATCGGCAACAGCGACTTCAATCTCAGCATGCGTCTCTATACGGGCAAGGATACGGCACGCCGCAAAAAGGAGAACTATCTTCATTTTGCCTCCAACCTGCTCGATGTCGATCAGCTTTCGAACTTTGCGCAATCGATGCAACAGGAGGCCCAGACCATTGCCGCCATGAATGCTCCGCCCCCCGCGCCCGATTCGACCCGTGTGATCCTGACGTCCTCCCCTGGCAATCCTTCCACGCAAGCCCAGGGCTTTAATATCTTCCAGGTCCCCTTCATCGATTTCAATGCATCGGTGAACATCGGCCATTTGCGCTATCACAAGCTGGGCATCAGGAATCTGAATACCGCCGTCAGGATGCAGTCGAATCAACAGCTCTATCTCGATACGCTGAGCATGCAAATGGCCGGCGGGTTTATCGGCGCTCGTGCGCATTTCAACGGCGCTAATCCGCAAAAGATCTATCTCCGGAGCCGTCTCTGGATACAGAATGTCGATCTGCAAAAGCTCATGCTAAAGGCGGACCATTTCGGCCAGGACTATGTGATCAACAAGAATATTCAGGGAACCCTCAGCGGTGTGATCCGCTCCTATGTCCAGGTGCAGCCCGATCTCACGCCCATGATGGACCAATGCGAGGCCCAGATGCAGGTCGAGATCCTCAATGGTACGCTCGTCAATTTCGCGCCGATGCAGGCGATGTCGACCTATTTCAGCGACAAGAACCTGATGAAGATCCGCTTCGACACGCTGAGGAACGTCCTGTCCTTCAAAAACGGCGCGCTCACGATCCCGGATATGAACATCAACTCCTCCATCGGCTTCCTGGAGATCTCGGGCACCCAGGCCATGGACATGCATATGGAATATTACATCCGTATCCCGCTCAAACTGGTGACCTCGGCCGGATTCCATAAGCTCTTCGGGAAGAAACAGGAAGAAGTGGACCCCAGCCAGGTCGACGCCATCGAATACCGGAATATGGACAAACGCGTGCGTTTCATCAATCTCCATATCAGCGGTCTGCCGGACAACTACAAGATCGCCCTCGGTAAGGCCAAAGGACAGGTGGCTCCCGTTCCGCCGCCCGCGCCCGGTGCGCTTTCTATGGGAAAATAGGCTGCCGGCGGCTCGCTTGGTTTAGGCGGCTCACTCGGTTCAGCCGGCTCACGCGACTCACGCGGCCGCCATCGGCAACACCCGGATCAGCGGCTTGAGACCCAGCAGGATCTTCGATCCCCAGGGGATCAGTGGGTCGAACCGATTGGGCGTAAAGAACAGGACACATACGATGAGCAGCGGAAAGACATCGAAGACACCTGCACCGCCGATCACTTCGAAGGAGGAGCGGATATCGCCCATAGGACGCTGAAAGAACCACCATTGCCCGACATAGGTCAGCCAGGGACCAAGCACCAGCGCGAAAGCCAGGACAAAGAACCAGCCCCTGCTCAGCACCACGTGCGGGCCACGCAGCGATTCCAGGAATAAGGCTTCTTCCTCGAGTTCGTATAGCTCCCGCCGATAGAAGGTTGGAATAACGGTCGCATACGACCCCTCAAAATCCCCGCCCGCCGCCAGCTTTTCCTCCACCAGGATACAGATATGATCCATCAGGTTGTCCCGCAACCCCTCCAGCCGGATTCCATGGGCATACAGGTCGGCGACAATATGATCGATCTGTTCGTCGGTGAGGGGTGTCATATCAGATCGCTTTTGGTTTTAGATCCAGCAGCAGGGTCATCGTTTGTACAAAGGACGCAAGCTCGCTGACCTTTTCCTTTGCGCGGGTCTTGCCGGCTACGCTGAGACTATAGTATTTGCGCACCCGCTTCCCGATATACTCGGTCTCCGTGGTCACCAATCCATCCGCTTCCAGGCTATGCAATGTCGGGTACAATGCCCCTTCCGTGATCTGGATCTTGTCCTGCGTGAGCTCCTTGACCCGCTGGGTGATCTCGTATCCGTACATCTTTTTGTTGTCGGCCAGCAGCTTCAACACAATGGTCTTGAGCGTACCTTTGAGCAGTTCTGTCGAGTATACCATATCCAAATATACATAAACTTCCGATGTATTATGCTTTTTCGTTTCCCACCCATTCCCGCCGATGCCGATGATCCCAGCTTCCTGGCGCTCGACACGGCGACCTATGCGAAATACAAACGGGTCAACCGAAGCGGGACCCGCAACATCTTCCTCACCGAACACACGCTGGTCTTCACTATCAGTGGCACCAAGCTGCTGCATTTGCCGGGGCAGGTGCTCAATGTCGGCCCCGGCAGTGTCGTCCTGCTCAAACGCGGCATCTATGTGATGGCCGAATACCTCGAGCGATCAAAGGACTTTGAAGCGCTGATGCTGTTCCTGCCCGTGCAGACGGTGCGGGATTTCGCGCTGCGGCAAAAGCTGCAGCTGCCAAAAGGGCGGCAGGAACTTTTTTATGTGGTCGCAAGGGCAAATGAATTACTTACGGGTTTTCGCGATCAATACCGCGTGTATTTTGGGAAACAACTCCGCGAAATGGAGCAGTTGCTGTACGTGAAGATCCACGAAGTGCTGCTGCTCCTGCTGGCTACGGAACAGCGGGGATCGGTGCTGGCCTTTTTAAGCGCGCTTTTGCAGGACGAGCCGGAAGACCTTGCCTTCACGGTGCAGCGCTATTTGTTCCAGCCGCTCACGCTTGAAGAACTCGCCGGCTTGTCCAATCGCAGTCTGGCGACCTTCAAACGGGATTTTCAACGGCATTATCACACTTCTCCCCGGCAATGGATCAACGGCGAACGGCTCGAACATGCCCGCATGCTGCTGCAGACGACCGATCAATCCGTGGGGGATATCGCGCTGGCCTGTGGTTTTGAAAGCGCCTCGCATTTTATCCGCCTCTTTCGCCGCGCGTTTGGCGCCACGCCGCAGACGATACGAGCCAAACGGACGATTTCCTGAGCGTTTTGCGTTATCCGTACCGCTCGCCGCCGGCCTATCTTTGCCATATGAAAATACTATTGATCGGTGGACGCGGCACCATCGGAAAGAAATTGGCCGCCGCACTCGGAAAGCTCGAGAAAACCGACCTCATTATCGCCGGCCGCACCAGCGGCGATCAGCAGGTCGATATCACCTCTTCGGCTTCCATCCGCGATCTCTTCGGGCGGCTGCCACCCCTCGATGCCGTTGTGTGTACGGCCGGTACCGGCTATTATGGCGATTTCCAAACGATGACGGAGGAACAGATGCTGCCGGGTATCAAGGGAAAATTGCTGGGACAGATCAACGTGGTGCTCATCGGAAAAGACTATCTCCGGGAAGGCGGCTCCTTTACGCTGACCTCCGGCGTCGCGGCAGAACAGCCGGCGTATAACGGCACCACCGTAGCCATGATCAATGGCGCCATCAACAGCTTTGTATTGGGCGCTGCGCAGGAGCTGAAACAAGACAAACGCATCAACGCCGTAAGCCCCGGTCTCGTCGAAGATTCGCTGGAACGCTATGGCGCCCTGTTCCCGGGTTCTGATGCCGTACCCATGACCCGCGTGGTGAATGCCTATCTGCGCAGCATTTTTGGTGCGTTGAACGGCGAAATTATCAAGGTGTACCAATAATTCCCCTGGCATCGTGTTTGCTTTACCATGAGTATTGTTGAATTTAAAAGCATGATTAATGTCAAACACAACGACTTATAGATTGATCCGGGCAGGGGTAATGATCGCAATTATCGCCGGCAGCGCGGCGGCTTGCCATTATAAGGCAGGCGAGCAGTATATAAACAACGACGATGTACCGGGAGCCGATAGTGGTACCCGGCGTGTCAGCACAACGACGATGCGTAGCGATTCAACGAATATGCCAACGGACTCCACTGCGACGAAACCTGCGGATACGACTGCTGCGAAACCCGGCAGCGCTTCGAAGACCCATCCAACGTCAATGGCTATGCCTTCCAAATTCACCCACGGGCACGCTTCCGTGACGGCGCCTAAGATCTATACGACTGCGGAGGTCGCCCCGGTGTTTCCCGGTGGACAGAACGCGCTCGATAGCTATATCAACCGAGCTGATCGGGTCTAACGTTAACGATCCGGCCGAAGATCAATTTTGCGCCACCGGCACTTCCAGATCGATGGTAACCTCCTCGCCTATCGATCCACCTGGTTTGCCAATATGGAAATCCTCGCGTTTGATGACGAATTGTCCTTTGAATACCCCGCTGTTGCCATTCGGCGCAAAGGTAAAAGGGATCTGTATCTGCCTGGTTACATCTTTTATGGTCAGCTCGCCGCTGGCCCTATACCCGCTGCCGGTCTTTTCTATCGTCCTGGAATGAAAACTGATCGTCGGATATCTATCCGTATTCAGAAATTGCTCTTCGGTGCGAAGATGATGATTGCGGAGGCCGATGCCCGTACTCACCGTTTTTGCATCGATGCTCGCCGAGATCGAACCCGCCTTCGGATTCCTGACGTCGAATTGGATCGTCGCCTTTAATCCCGTAAAATTTCCATGCACGGTGCCAAACACTCCTTTGACGCTGAATTCGACCTTGGCCTTCGAGGCATCAACGGTCCAGTTACCCAATTCCGGTGCTATCAGCAATGCCAGCGAAACAAGGGTCATTTTTATGTGCATAAATCAATCTATTTTTTTAAGACAAAGAAACGGACGCCCGCATAGAAATCGACGCCCTGCATATTACCGAGCGCCAGCAAACCCACCGGGGCGTCGCCGCCAAAGAAGACATACCCGGCCCGCACCGCGAGCCCCACGCGCGCCCGCCATTGCCCATAATACAACAACGACAACGGAACGCTCACGTCCCACCACCGGTTCTCATACCGCGGCGTGACGGAATAGACATCGGGTTGGACAACACCCGGGCGATTCCCATGTCCTAAACCCTTGACGATCGTGGCGTTGACATAATAATGAGCTGTCACCCGGTAATCAGCCTGGACGCTGATGGTCGTAGGCAAGGCCATCGTGAAATGTCCGGCGGTCCGCGAGGCGCTGGAATCGCCCTGGTAAAAAACGGCGCTGAGGGTCTTATCGATTCCGGCATTGCTCATCAGGGCCTGCTGGTTCCAGTTATCGAAGACACCACCCGCCGTCTGCAGATGAAAGGCCGCCGCATTCCGGTTGAAATCGATGGCCCCGATGTCCATCACCGAAAGCCCCAGCCGGTAGTCATAGTCCTCCGGTTCGCGCGTATTCGCGGCATGCACATAGACGACACCCAGATCGACACCGAAACCATGTCCGTGGTTCAGCCCGTGATAACCGCCGATGTTCCGGTAGGAATCATAATCCGTACGGCCATAGTCGACGCTGGAGTTTGCAAAGGCGATCTGAGTCGAATCCAGTGTGTAATTTAAATGTGTATTCCGCACATACGCCGCGACCAGGCCTTGCAGATAGTTCAAACCGATGCCCGCCTTCCATTGGTTGCTGCCATCGTCGAAAAGGATCACGGAATAGTTGAGCCCATATTGCAGCCAGCCCATCATATCGAGCCGCGAGCTGTTGTCGCTGAGGGACCTGTTCCACAAATCGTTTTCCTTCAGATAGGCCCAGGCATTCTCTGCCATTGTCCCGGGGATATTGCGGATATTCCCGTAACCCCGTGCGGCAATGGTGAGACCTATGGATTGCTGCGCGCCCAGCGAAAGCCGGAACGAAGGGCCCAATAGCTCCGTGCTCAGCGTGAATTGATAGCGTTTGTCCGGATCGCCGGGGAGATAATGGGTGGCATAATGTTGATTATCGACGATCCCTTTGAGCAGGCTCTTGAAACCAAAAGCGGGTACCGCTCCTTTGGGCGTGTAGACAAAGGTATTGTCATACAGCACGTCCACCGAAAGGCCATTGACCTCCCATTTCAACGGGCTTCCTGCCGTGACACCCGGGTTGATCCGGGCGCCCGGGATACCGGAATAATTGCTGTTACCGATGCCCAGATTGTATTGCGCGTGCCCGGTGAGGCATAGACAAAGGCCTGCCCATACGGCTAGCATCTTTTGCATACGTAAGAGATTGTACTATTAGGCGCGATGAGGTTGTTGGCTGTAGAATAACCAACGCGTCAAAAAAAGCAAAGGTTGCTTACAGGCTGAGCGCGATCTTCTGACCCGTTCGGGCACTTTGATAGATCGCATCGATGATCTTAAGATCTTTTACGGCTTCTTCGCCGTCGCAGGGGATAGGCGGCTGCTCGCCTTGCAAGAGGATACCCGCAAAGGCATCCATCTGCACCGCCTGATGAATGGTGGTGGGCTGATCGAGCTTGCCTTTATTGGTATGCCCCTCGATGGGGCCATAGCCTGTCGCGGGCAACAGTTCGGCGAATCCGCCGGTTCCGTTGAGAAAAAAGCGATCCAGGTTGTTGAGGCTATAGGTTGACAAGCAGGAGGCTACGGCGCCGCCCGGGAAACCCAGCTGGAACTGAATGGTCTCGTCGATGCCCGGCTTGAATTTTACCGGATCGTTCTTCGTTTCCTCCGCCGTCACCTCAATGGGGTCCTCGCCGATCATATACCGCGCCCCGTTGACAGAATAAATGCCGATGTCCATCATCGATCCGCCTCCCGACAACACCGGGTTGAGCCGCCATTGCGTCGGATCGCCGATGATAAAACCCGAGAGTCCCTGGAAGAACAACACCTTCCCAAATTCCCCTGCATTGCGCATGCGGATGATCTCCAGTGTGTGCGGTTCGAAATGCATGCGATACCCTACCAGCAGCTTGACGCCGGCCTTTTTACACGCATCGACCATCTCCTGTCCCTGTGCGGCGTCGACGGTCATGGGCTTTTCACAGATGCAATGTTTGCCTGCCTTCGCCACCCGGATCACCGCGTCGTGATGCAGCGCGTTTGGCGTGATGACATACACGGCATCGATATCGGGATTGTTCCTGATCTCATCGTAATTCTCGTAGTTGTAGCAATTCTTTGCCGGGATATTGTACTTGCTTTGCCAGGCCGTGATCTTGGCCGGGGTGCCGCTGATGACACCCACCAGCTTTGCCCGCGTACAATGCTGCATGGCTTCGGCCACGCGTGTTCCATAGCTGCCCAATCCCATGATGGCGACGCGCAGCACCGGCCCATCATACCGTTTTGCCGGCAGGACGCAGGCCTGGGCCCAATGAGGTAACAACGAAACGGCGATCGCGGAGCTGGTTAGTTTTTGGAGGAAATCACGGCGTGTTTGCATAGCCCTAAGATACAACATCCAGTCCGAATACCTGTGCGCGGTATTCAGCAGGCAACAAAACCAACTTGATACCTTTGTCGAGATGCAGAAAAGCGCAAAACCGGTAGACCTGCAACGCCGGCCATAGCCAGGGAAAGGCACCCAGCCTGAGCAGCCGGCGCACCCGTTCCGGCACCAGCAGGAGCTGCGCCTGCAGCAACAGTCGATGCCGGAACCAACCCAGACTTTTCCGGTAACGTTTGTAGAGGTCCTTCGAGTAATGGCTGTATTCCAGATCCTCCCGCAGATATTGCGCACGGAGCGTTTCCCAGTCTACATAATTCGTCGGCAAGCCTTCGAGTCCCATCCGCTCCCCTACCCTGTAAAAGACGGCAAACACCTCCTGTTTTTCCTCCGGTGTCAACCGGCGTTCGAGCAGCTCATAGGCGCTTATCGAATACCCGATGAGCATGAACAGGACATCGAGGTAGGCGGTGGCCGGGATCACGGCGCCGCGGCTTTTTTCCACGGATTTATGAATGGACGTAATGCTGTCGATGGCCTTCATCGCCTGCGCCTCCTGCGCAAATACGATCCGCCGCGCATAGGCTACCGTCGAGAACAACCGGCCCAACGGATCGGCGGGCAGCTTGCCCGTGAAATACAGCCAGTCCACGGACTTGTTCAGCGCGA
>Ga0134128_10000971_pt1 | contig 38837 bp, 30 predicted proteins | sample KB31754_FD_96462 | JGI IMG/M metagenome (GOLD analysis project Ga0134128, IMG submission 96462) | Terrestrial soil microbial communities with excess Nitrogen fertilizer from Kellogg Biological Station, Michigan, USA - KB3-175-4 | ecosystem: Environmental > Terrestrial > Soil > Unclassified ...
GGTGCGTGGGGCACGAAAGTCTCCTTCAAAGTCGCAGAGGTTCAGCAGAACGAACCTATTGAGGACGAGAAATTCGAAGGCCCGCCGCCGAAATCGCCCTAGAAACTACGTAACAGACAGTCCTTGGCGGGTGTGATGTGCGATGCCGGAATCGGACAAAAAATTTCAATCAGACGGCGGTGGTTGTGGCGGCGCGCGGAGTGAGCTCTTCTTCCTTTTGGCGGAAGTAGGCGGTTACGCGGTCGATGATTTCGTTGAGCGAGGTTTGCGGGCGGAAGCCGGTGAGGGCTTGGAGCTTATCGACGCAGGGGACGCGCCGCATCATATCCTCGAAACCTGGCTCGTAGGCCTGATCATAGGGGACAAATTCGATGGGAGAAGTACTGCTCGTGCGCTCTTTGACCAGTTTGGCGAGGCCTTCGATACTGATCTCTTCGATGTTGCCAACGTTAACGACCTCGCCGATGGAGCGATCAGTGTCCATCAGTCGGATGAGGCCTTCGACGGTGTCGCGGACGTCGCAGAAGCAGCGCGACTGTTTCCCGTTACCGAAGACGCGGATAGGCTCGTTGTCCAGAGCCTGCTTGACGAAATTCGGCAGCACCATGCCGTAACGCCCAGTCTGACGCGGTCCCACGGTGTTAAACAAGCGCACCACAATGACGGGAAGCTTTTTCTCTTTCCAGTAGGAGAGAGCTAGAAATTCATCGAGAGCCTTGGAGGCTGCGTAGCTCCAACGGCCTTTGGTAGTGGGTCCGAGGACGAGGTCGGCATCCTCGTGGAAAGGTACGTTGGTGTTCTTTCCATAGACCTCGGAGGTGGAGGCCGTGAGCACCAGCTTGCGTTTTTTGCAGGCGGCTTCGAGAATTCGCTGAGTTCCGTTGACATTCGTTTCGATGGTGCGCACGGGGCTTTCCACGATGAGTTTGACGCCGACGGCGGCGGCAAGATGGACGATGATATCGGCATCGTCGACGAGCTCCGCGAGCAACTGGAGGTTTTCAATGGTGTCCAGGTGATACTCCATCTGGCTGGAAGACTTGAGATGGCGGATGTTGTCCATGCTTCCGGTGGAGAGATTGTCCAGCAAGACGACGCGATCGCCGCGAGCGAGAAGCCTCTCAGTGAGGTGCGAGCCAATGAAACCGGCGCCGCCGGTGATCAAATAACGCAAAGTGCCTCCTTACAATGCCTGATTGTCGTCGCGATCGCGAAGGGAGCTTTCGGAGACAGTTTCCGGATGATCATCCGGGTCATGCGGAATATCCCCGGTCTCTTGAGGCCCATAGCCATAAGAGTAGGGATAGTACCGGTAAGAATAATAGTAGTCTGGCGTGCTAGAATCCACTGCATTCAGCACGACTCCGAGAATGTGACACTTCACGCTCGTAAGCAAATCGCGCGTGCGGCTGAAGGCCTCTTTCGGGGTTTCGCCGCTGCGCACAACAAGTAAAACGCCATCAGTTTGCACGGAGAGGATGACGGCGTCGGTAGCAGCCATGACGGGAGGCGAGTCGATTACCACGAACTTGAACTTGGAGCGCAGTTCGGCGATGGCTTCCGCCAATTTGTTGGAAGACAATAAGTCCGCAGGATTGGGAGGAAGCGGGCCGGTCGGAATCGCGGCAAGATTGGGAATGGCGGCGTGCGGTACGATGACAAGATCAAGTGTCGAAACACCGGCAAGATAAGAACTGAGGCCGGCGTATTTGCCATTTCCCATGTTGAGCAAGCGGCCGACGCCAGGCTTGCGCAAGTCGGCATCGACAAGCACGGTACGGTCCCCAAGCTGCGCTAGTGTGACGGCCAAATTAGCCGCGGCGGTGGTCTTGCCTTCGCGGGGGAGCGCGCTGGTTACAAGGATGACTTGCGGTGGCCGGCCTGGCTGGGAAAGCAAAAGCGAAGTGCGCAGCGCACGGAACGCTTCGGACATTTGGGAGTTCGGAAGGTGCTGGGCCACAAGCTCAATCCGTTTCTCATGACCATTGGTGGCGATGCCTGACAACAGTCGCTTTCGAGTGCCATTGCCGTTGGCGGTGGCAAACTGCGGTACAACAGCCAAGGAAGGCAACCGCGCCAGAGACTCGATGTCGTCTGGCGTTTTAACGGTGTTATCAAGGTACTCCCGCATAAGGGCAAGACCGATGCCTCCTACAAGCCCGACCAGGAAAGCCAAAACGATGTTTCTGGTTTTGGCCGGACGCGCAGGATAGGCGGGGATCATGGCCGGATCGACAACGCGGATATTAGAGGACTGCAAAGCGGCGGAAATCCCTACTTCCTTGAGCTTGGTGGTCAGACCGTCGTAGAGTGCCTTGTTGGTTTCCGCCTCGCGCTTGATGATGTTGTATTCGACGAGCCGCTCGGCCATCTCGTTGGTCTGTCCCTTTTGCTGATCGAGGGCTTGAGAAAGCAAAAGTTCGCGCTGCCTGGCTTCGCGGTATTCGGTTTCTATGCGGTTAAGGGTGTTGACATTTTCCTTCTGGATGAGCTGGTCCAGATCTTTCAATTGCGCCTGAAGGCGCTGCACCTTGGGAAAATTCGGGCCGTACTGGCTAAGAGCTTCGTTATAGTCCTGCGCGGTAGCCTGCCGCTTCTGGGTGAGGCCCTGGAAGCTAGGGCTGTCGCGAAGCTGGGGCACGTCGGAGACGTCGCCGGCCTTGGCAAACTGGTAGAGCGCTTCCTTGCGCATGCGCTCAGATTGAGCATCTGTAAATTCCTTATTGAGATCGCCAAGGCGTTGGGTGGTGATATTTTGTTTGTCGTCGAGGGTCCAGATCTGGTTTTTTCTTTCGTAAGAGATGCGCTTGTCTTCCGATTCCTGAACCCTGATTTTGAGCTCGTTGAGTTCGTCGCGAAGCCAGGTGGTGGCGCGTGTCGTTTCATCATAGCGGCTGCGAATGTTTTGCTCTTGGAAATTCCTGATGTGTTCATTGACGACGCGGGCGGCGAACTGCGGATCGGTGGACTCAAAGCTGACATCCATGAGCTGGCTATTGGGTACGCGCTTCACGCCGAGGCTGCCGAGAAAGGCTCCTAGTTCGGGGGGGCGCTTCTGATTTTCCAGGCTGCCGGTGGCCAGAGCCTCCGAAGGACCCGAGGGAGAGGAAAACTCCGGCCGGGCACCAAGGCCGCTGCTGCGGATGGTTTGCAGGGCCAGAGTTTCACTCGTCAGGATTTTCGACTGCGTCTCGATATAGTTATCGAGATCCATCATGTAGCCGTAAGGATCCAGGCCCTGAAAAGGAAGAAAGCTGGCATTTTCGCGGTCGATTTCGATGCGGGCTGTGGCCACATAGACGGATTGCATGCGGAAAGTAGCGATGGTGACGATGGTAACGACGGCAAGCAAGAATGACAGAATGAGCCACTGGTGCTTGCGGAGGATCAGCAGGTAATCGTATAGATGCGGCTCACGCGGCGAGAGATCCCAGGCCGGAAGACGGGAGGAAGGTGGAATCAGCTCAACGGCGCCGTTCGCGCCGTTTTCCCGTGGAACGAGTTTGTTTTCTTCAGCCATGTCTCAGCGATACGCAAGCCGGTAAAGGGCGACGCCTGAACCAAGGGCGATGCCAAACTCGAGGGACCGTAGAATGGCTCGTTTGGCTCCACTCTCGGGTATATAAAGGATGTCGCTGGGCTGGAGCTGCACATCTTCGGCTTTGCGATTCAGAATTTTCTTTAGATCGAGTTGCATTTCGTGTTGCTTTCCCTGGGCATCCTTACGAAGGACGACGGCCTGGTCCGTCTTCGCGGTGCGGGTAAACCCGCCGGCCAGTGCGAGAATCTTCAGAGTGTTCATTTGTTCGCGGTCATTGGTGAGCACAAAACCGCCGGGTCTTCCGACCGCGCCCAAAACGTACACGATGCCGGCGTGTGGGACGGTCACGACATCGCCTGCCTGCAGGAGAACATTGTTCTTGATATTGCCTGCCTCCATCAGCTGATACAAATTAACGGTGATCGTATCCACAGCGGGAGAAGCCGATGGAACACCAGCGGCGTCAATGGATTTCTCCGACGAATGGTTCTGGTCCGGCAGTTCGGGAGGCTCCGCCGTCGCACCGTTGGATGACGCAGAAGGGGAAGGAGCGGCGGTGGCTGGGGGCGCTGAGACTGGCTTGTTGGATTGAGACTTCGCAGGAGCGGCATCCGCAGGGCTGATAGCGGAAGGCTCCGAATCCTCGAAAGACATCTGTGGAACGGGCCGCGTGATAATGACTTGGTCGCCGGCATCATTGGAGAGGCCGCCAGCTTCTGCAAGAACTTCGAGAAGCGTGACCTGGCGGTCAGCCTGGTAGACCAACGGATGAGCGACAGCCCCAACAACCGTAATGGGCTTGCTCTTTCTTTCCCTGACGGTAATGCTTACCTCGGGATGGGAAACTAAGCCGTTCGCCTCCAAAACCTCGGCAATCTTCTGTTGCGCCTGGATTTCGGTGAGCCCGGAGACACGCAAGCGCACGGGCACGAGGGGGATTCCGACGGTACCGGTTTGGCTCACTCGCACATCGCGACTCAGTTCCTTCACGTCGAATACTTCGATCGAGAGCAAGTCGCCGTTTCCAATTATGTAATCGTGCGGCGCCCTGCGCGCAGCGGCAGAGAGCTCGCGAATGCGATCGTTTGTTTGTTGTGGTGTCTCGAGAACGTCCTGCGCGCGGCTGGGCGGCGCCAGAATGACTAACCCGAGCAGGGTGATGGAGAGACAAAACGACGTCCCCGCACCCAGTCTCGCTGGCTGCATACGAATAGATGACCCCCCAGGATTGATTATACAGACAGAAGGACGAAGTCCGTCAGGGTTTTCCTGACCCCCGGCGGGTGCGTTCCGAGTCGGGGATTCCGGGCGTTGGCTGGTGAATCTCGCTTGTCGCCAGGTTCGCCATCAGGAAAAAAAGGAGAGCGTTTGAGGGAATATGCAGATTGAAATCGACAAGGCTGTGAATAAGAAACCCGAGACAGGCCACGAGGCCCGAGAGTTGGAGGGCTGAAGAAAAGGCCCCACTGAGCCGAGACAGGTGGCGCAGAGAACCAAAGAGCAAGACACCCAGAAACCAGGCGCAGCACAAACCCCCTGCAATGCCTGTCTCCGCAAGACCTTCCAGGTAGTCATTGTGGGTGTGATTGACGATTTTTCCATCATAATGCGTTTCATAGGCTGGAAAAACAAGCTGGAGGGTGCCAAGACCCGTGCCCTTCCAAGGATGGTCCAGGAATATCCGCCAAGTGTCAGCTCTCATGGAGGCGCGCTTCCCGGCGGTTACCTCAAGAGATTGAAGGGTAGAAAACCGCTCGACGAGCTGCTGAACACCCAGCCAGGAGACCATGAGAAATGCCAGCAGGAGAACCGCGCCTCCGGAGAGCAGGTGTTTTCCGGCAGTGCGGCGAAGAACCAGCCAGAGGACCACGACGCCGACTTCCACAGCGAAACTGACGATCCCCCCGCGAGACGCCGAGAGAAACAGAGCCCCGATGGGTACCACCGCAAACAGACTGACCAGAAACCAGCGTTCGCGGCGGACTTTGCCGAGGACCAGGGGCACTAGAGAGAGAGGAATGACGAGCTCCGCGAATCCAGCGAAATGATTGCGATTGACGTAGGGGCCAAAGGGGATGCCGCCATAATGCATTTCGCGAAACCAGTAAAGCCTTCCGTTGAACGTGAGATGCTGCAAGATGCCGAAGAGGGACACAAGGAATCCGAAACTCATCCCAAACCAAATGAAGCCCCGCCAGTCCTCGAGCGTTCGGAATGCCTGCGTGGCTAAAAAGAGAATGAGGATATCGGCGAGAAGAAGCTGTAGCTCCACGCGCGTACTGTAGGACGAAGCCGTGCCATGAAAGACCAATTGGCCGGCACCGATCAGAAAAAGAAAGACAAGCGGCAATAACAAAGGCGAAACGATGAGCTGTTGTTCTCGCGCGAGAAAGGCGCGCACGGCCCAAGCGAGAAATAGCGATGCCGCTCCAATTTCAAGGACAGCGCGAGCCCAGTCCTCGACGGCGCCATGCGAGGCAACGCCAAAGACCACGAGCGCGCAAATGCCGATGCGGAAGGGCTTCATTGCTTCGAGCTCTCCGCGGGTTCCGGCACCAAGTCAACGTCATCGACCCAGGCGAAGCCGAAAATCTTGCTGTCAAACTTCTCGCTCGGAAGCCGAGTCACGCAAAGCTGAAGCTCACTGACGTCCTTTCCCGCGTTCCAATGCATGCTGATTTTTGTCCACGGCTGGGTGCCGCGAACATCATCCGTCCGGGAAATGGAATTGACCGAATTACTGAAGGAGTGAAGAGCAAATCGGACGCCTTGATCGGTGGATAGAGCGTGCGTTCGAACCCACGCGGAAAATCTGTACGTGGTGGAAGGCTGAACCGCGACATACTGACAGACATCGCTGAAATTTACGTTGCTCAAGCCATTAAACGTCAGCTGCAGGGAATTACTTCCGGAGTGTTTCTCTTTCGAATCGAGAGTCACTTGCACACCACCGACGAAAACAGGGTAGCGCCAAGTGAATCCTCCGCCGGTAATGTTTGATTCGAATCCGCCGTCCCAAACGAGGGAATTGGGAGGATCCGAAGGCCGTGATACGCCGGCGATGGCCAGAGCCTGATCCCATACTTGCCGGGCCTGCGTCATCTGCAGCTTGTGGAAGAGCACTTCGAGGAGAGGAAACGACTCGCGCAGGAGGAAGTGCGGATGGAGAGCAGCGAGCCGAGACCACACGACGAGAGCCTGGTCCGCCTGTTGCTGCTCTGTCAGCGCGGAAATCACGCTCAAATAAGCATCCTGAGAGTTTGGCAACACGCGGTCCAAGGCAGCGTTAACGTCCGGCACGAAGCGCTTGCAGAGAAGAAATGCCGCCGCTCCGCGTTTCGGGTCGGCTTCTACAGCCCGTTTGACCTCTGCGAATGCGGCATCGATTTCGCCCTTTCGAAGCAAAAAATTTCCATACCGCCAGGAAACTTCAGGGGAAAGCGGGTACACGCGCTTGGCTTGAAGTAATGCATTTTGAGCGCCCGCGAGGTCGCCTTCTGATTCGTATTCCGCACCCAGATCGAGCCACGCGTCGGCTGATTGGGGATTAAGCGTCAAAGCTGTTTGGTAGGCGCGAATGGCGCGGCGGGCATCCGGTGCTTCCAGGTTGTATTGCCAATAGCGGCCGAGGAGATACCAGTTGCGCGCGTCATCCGGCTCGAGTTGCGTGGCGCGCTCGTACCCTTGCTGCGTATTCAGCCCTGCATCGTTCACTGCAATGGCATTGCGGATGCCGGAGTAAGAGAGAGTGGCGGCGAGCACGAATGCAAGAAGGACAAGAAGCCCGGGCCCGGCAGGACTGGAGAGACGAAGTATCATCCCGCGATACTGTGCACAGACAAACTCTCAGATGCAAGGCGAAAGTCTGGAAAAGCTGGGCGGGCACAAGGCCTGTTTCTGCTGAAAGAGAGCTACTTGCCCATGGACGCAGAGAGCGTTTCGTCGGCGCGTCCGCGGCGGCGGACGTCGATCCCCAAGCGCTTGATCTTTTGGTTCAGCGTCGAAAGGGGAATCATAAAACGCTCGGCCGCTTCGGTCTGATTCCAGCCGGTGCGTTCGAGCATGTCTATGATGATGCGGCGCTCGATCTCGTCCATGATTTGGAAGAGAGAAGGCTGCGGGTGATCGGCGGCGGAACGGGAACCAGGTTCTCCAGGCAAAGGCGGTAGAAATTCCGAGAGCTGCAGCCGGACTCCGCGGACGATTTCCTTGCTGCGAATGCTTTCAGGAAGCAGATCGACGTCGACGCGTTCCTGCGTGGAGAGCACCACGGCGCGTTCGACGACATTTTCCAGTTCACGAACATTGCCCGGCCAGTCGTAATCCATGAGCAGCTTCATGGCGCCGGCCGTAAACAGGCGCATGGGCTTGGTGTTCTCGAGGCAGTAGCGCTCAAGGAAATGGGCGAGCAGGGCGGGCACATCCTCGCGGCGATCGCGCAGAGGCGGTAGCTGGAGGTGGATTACGTTCAAACGGTGGTAAAGGTCCTCACGAAAACGGCCTTCGCGCACAAGCGTGAGGAGATCGACGTTGGAGGCGGCGACGATGCGCACGTCCACCTTGATTTGTTCCGTGCCGCCGAGGCGCATGAACTCGCGCTCCTGAATGACGCGGAGCAGTTTCGCTTGAGTTTCGGGACTGATGGTTGCAATCTCGTCAAAAAAAATGGTGCCTTGATCGGCGACCTCGAAGAGGCCTTTCTTGGAAGCGATAGCGCTGGTAAAAGCGCCCTTTACGTGGCCGAAAAGCTGCGATTCGAGCAAATCTACGGGAATCGAACCGGTATTGACTGGCACGAAGGCCTTGTCCGCGCGCGGGGAAGCCGAGTGTATGGCTTTGGCGATGAGCTCTTTGCCGGTGCCGCTCTCCCCGCTGATCAGTACGGTGGAACGCGAGGGAGCCACCTGAGTGACCAGATCGAAGAGCGTCAGCATCTTTTCGCTCTTACCGATGATGTTGGGAAAATTGAAACGCTGTTTGAGCGCGCGCTTGAGCTGGACGTTTTCTTCACGCAGGCGGCGTGACTCGACGGCTTGCGCCACCTGAGCCAGAAGTTCGTCATTGGACCAAGGTTTGGTGATGTAGTCGAGCGCACCGCCCTTGAAGGCGGCGCGCGCCATCTCAATCGAGCCGTAGGCGGTGATTAGAACGACGGAAAGCTGCGGATCGCGCCGGTGAATTTCCCTCAGCAGCTCAATGCCATTGCGGTCGGGCAGACTGACATCTAGCAGCAGCAAATCGTACGGGTGCTCTTCCAGCTTGGCGAGGCCGGATTCGCCGGTATCCGCGCTAGAGACGCCGTAACCTTCACTGGTTAGGAGAAGTTCGAGGCCTTCGCGAATTTCCGATTCGTCATCGACTACCAGTATCGAACCCTTAGACATGAACCGACTTCCTGACCGCGGGGAATTCCACGTGGAATGACGTGCCTTTGCCGGGAGTCGAGCGGACATCGATTTTTCCGGAGTGTTCCTTAATGATGCCGTAACTGACAGACAAACCCAGGCCGGTCCCGCGGCCATTGGGTTTGGTGGTGAAGAATGGATCGAAGATGCGGTGAATATGTTCGCGAGGGATGCCCGCACCGGTATCGACAACTTCGATCTCGACGCTGCCGTTGTGCGTTCCCGTACGCACTTCCAACAGGCCGCCGCCAGGCATGGCGTCTCGCGCGTTCAGAAAAAGATTTAGAAAGACCTGTTGAAGTTTGTTGGCGGAACCACGAACCGCCGGCAGAGTGTTGCCCAGGTTCTTCACGACTTGAATCTGCGAAGTCTTCAAAGGGTGAGAGACGAGTGAAAGGGTTTCCTCCACCACGCGGTTCACGTCGATGTCCGCGGCTTCGGCGGCTCCCGTGCGAGAAAAATTCAGAAGATTGTTGACGATTTCGCTGGCACGAAATGTCTGCTTGACGATCTTCTCGATGATCGATTGCCGCGGATCGCCGTCAGGCATCTGCTTTGCCAGCATCTGGATGTAATTAGAAATCACAGCCAGGGGCGTATTTACTTCGTGAGCGACGCCCGCGGCGAGCAGACCAAGAGACGTCAGCTTCTCGGTTTGCGACATCTGTTCTGCCATGCGCTCGCGCTGCGTGACATCGTCGAAGAGCAAGAGACGCCCGATACGCTCGGCGGACTTGCTGACGAGCGGAGTGATGGAAACGTTCAAGGTGAGCGCTTTGCCCTGATGGTGCAGGCGCTGTTTGTAAATCCCGGTGATTTGCTCTTCGTCCCCGCGCGCCGCAATCTCCGTTGCAAGTTCTTCCGGGAGAAGGGAGCGGAGCTGCCTGCCAACGGCTTCATGCCGGGCCACGCCGAAAAGCTGCTCCATGCGCGTATTCCAGGATTCGACGATGCCTTCCAAATCGACGGCAAGAACGCCGACATTCAACGATTCCACGATGTTTTCGCTGAAGTCTTTAAGGCGCGCAATTTCGAGCGCCTTTTGCTCGAGCGAGGTATAAAGCTGTGCGTTATCGAGAGCCACGGCGACATAGCCGGCAATGGTTTCTACTAGCTCGACGTCATCGCTGGAAAGATAGTCGCCGTCGACGGTTTTCCCGAGCCCCAAAACGGCGACCGTGTGTTCGCGGATGCGGCAAGGAACATAGTAGTTGAGGTCGAGCTGTTCGAGAGTGCGGCGAACGGGTTCGCTGACCTCTCGAGCCGCGCGGGGCGACTCAAAAAACAGCGCTCCGCGCGCAAACTCGGGCCGGGCCGGTCCGAGGAAACTGAGATCGAGAGGCTCCGCAAGACGCACACCCATCGAGCGAGCCAGGCGGAGACTTCCCGGGCTCGAAACGTCCTCGACAAATATGGCGAGGCGGTCGACAAGGAGCGTTTGCGAAACGCGGTCCATCACCGAGCCAAGCATGGGCTCAAGCCGCACTTCGTTTGTGAGCGTGCGGCCGAACTCGATCAGGGTGCGGCGATAGTCCAGGCGGTCGCGGTAGAAGAAGCGGTCGAGACGCGCTTGAATCCATTCGCGGAAGGGTTGGAAAAGCAAAGCGGCGATAACGATGGCGATGATGCCGCCTACTGGGCCGTTGGCCTGTGCATGAAAGATCTGAGGGATCAACGCCACGAAAAAGAAGTAAATCGTGGCGATGGCAGCCGTTGCCGCGGTATATGCCAGGCCGCGCTTGAAGATAATGTCCACATCCATTAATCGGTAACGAATGATGGCGTAGCCGAAGCACAGTGGGATGAACACCAGGCTGACCGTCGAAAATTTCATCCAGGGCTTGGAAGCCGCATCGAAGGCATACGGCAGAATGTAGAGAACGGCGAAGGGAACAGTGCCGACAAACGTCCCGGCGGTCAGCCATTTCAATTGCTGCCGCAAGACCCCGGGGGCCGCCGCGCGATAATTACGGTAGAAAACAAGTCCGGCCACAATAAAACACGCGCCGAGATAGCTGTAAGCAATTTTATCGAGAAGAACGCGCGAACCGAGCCAAGGCACGAAACCGAGGGCTCCCAAGGCGGTGCTGACATGGACCAGAAGAATCGCGAGCGGCGGAAAATAGACGAAGCTGAGCTTGGAAAGCCACCGGCTGGCGCCCTCCGTGCGTTCCGGAAAAACTAGAGCGAAATGCAACAATAGAGCCGGCGTGAGCAGTTGCGCCAGAATTTTGACCCAATAGACCTCATAATCGAAGGTATCCAGCTTCCCGCTGTAATGGAACGAATAGAAAATGAAAGACACCAGGCAAAAAATGTAGAAGTGCACCGCGCGAGGCGCGTTCCAGCGGCGTGCAAAAATGAAAAGTCCGATAAAGAGATAAATCAGGCCGACACTGCGCTCATAATTTTCAATAGAAGTGGGCTTTTCGGCCGGGGCAGTTACCAGAGGAGTCTCAAACGTTTCGCCGTTTCGCAAGAGCCTGTAACGCACTTGAGTCCAAAGTCCTGCGCGCCACAAACGCTTGGTTACTTGCACCTGCCTGGTGACGGGAGTCCCGTTGATGGCCAAAAGGTGATCGCCATCACGGACCCCAGCGAGCGCGGCGGGCGAATTCGGCGCCACCTGTCGCGCCTGAACACCTTGAGGGGTATCCAGCCATACGACCCCATCGTCGGGAGACTCGAATTCCGTTCTCTGGACGAAGTTCAGCCAAGCAAAAATCATGGCTGCCAGCGTGGCAAGCGCTAGCACTACGGCCCCAAGGCTCACTTTCAGATTCTGCTTCATGGCTGGCCCAGGCAGGGCGACACCCCGCCAGTCACTCTCAAGTGCAAACGAATGTCCATTCTTTGGAAGAGCGCTCTGTCAAAAAGTCCACTATATTTCAATAACTTACAGAAACCTCGGGCTGAGGGAGCAAAGATAATCCACTTTCTGGAAGGACGCATACAGCTTTCTAAAGCCCAATTTGCGACTAAAATTGCAGGCTTAGACCACCTCGGAACGTGCGGAAAGCGGGCATCAGGGTCAGACGACCGTCCTGGGTGTTGAGGGTAACATAGCCTTGGGCGAAGAGGTTATCGCATTCAGCGTTGGCTTCCCATCGACCGGGACCAAACTTGGGCAGGCGCTGGTGGACACCGAGATGGAAGTAAGGCTCGATATCAAAAAGGGAATCGCCAAAACTGTCTACGCGAGTGAGCGTTGTGCCGCTAATCCACTGATAACCCACCGACACCCTCGTGCCAAAACGCGGCATCCTTTCGGAGATTTTAACTCCGGCGGACTGACGACCGGCGGTGCGGAACAACTCCCGGAGCGGACCGACCGCGGCGCTCGAAGGAGTAAGGGCACCAGCAAAGGCATAGAGCGCGGTTAGCTCTACATCGTCACCGATCTTCTCTTTGTACGCCGCACGCGTGCCCCAACTGCTTGAGGAGCCGCCGTCGTAGGAGAAGCCATTTGAAAATACATCTTGGAAGTAATCGGCAACGGGAAGATTGTTTCCTCGCCCAAAGACCGCGATATGACTATTGTCTTCGTGAAACACTGCAACCTGCAACTTGCCGCGCGCGCCCAGCTTTCGTTCCGCTGCAATCTCTTCGTGGAAACCGCTCTCCAGCACCGGACGTCCGCCCCGCCACATCAGGACGGGAAAGGCATCGAGTTCGCTCAATGCAGCCGCCAAAGTACTGCCAGTCTCGCCGTCCATTGTTTCAAGCGGTTCAGGACCAGTCGGCATGGATGCAAAAATAAGTGACGCTTGCCAATCGCTGGAAATGCGCGCATCAAGTTGCATGCGCGGACGCAGGGAAGAGGCTGGCCGTCCAAGACCGACCAAAACATACTCTCCGCCGTACTCAAGGACGGCGCGAGTTCCAAATACTATGGAGCCGCCTTGATCGATGCGGACGCCGCGGAATATCGGCCCCACATCTCCCAGCTTCGATTCGCGCAGAACCAGGGCGGTATGCGGGCCCGCGCCGAGCGAACCTGAGGGGAGCCAGACCGTTGCGATTCCACCGGCTGGGGAATTACCTTCATAGCTCATGAGACCGGCAAGGAGAAGCCGGCTCGTTTGTCCCAGCTGCTGATCGTAGGCGAACGCGGTAGCTGGGCTGGCGGGAAGATTCGAAACCGAACCAGGCCTGCGAGCGCCATCGGTAAATTCCAGGCGGCCGCGCGCCGGTTCCATAGGAACAGACTCCGAGTCCACATTGACTGCGCTTAGAGGATCCTCTTCAACCCACTGAAGCACCGGACGTACGGAACTCGCCGTGCGAAGCACCCACTTCCAATCGTCCGCTTCGGAGGCGGCAGCAGAAGGAGCGCGCCGCAACTGCTCAAGGGAAGAAATATGGATTCCATCTGGATGCGGACAAGAGTGGTGAGATTGGCGCTAACGCGGATGTGCTTTTCGAGAGTGGGGAGAAATCCTGCGAGCGTGACGCGCACGGTATAAAATCCGGGAGCGAGGCGCTCGCCCCGGAAGATTCCCTGCGTGTTGGTGAAAAAGCCGAGAGGCGCCGAGGCTGCAGCCAATTCCGGGATCACTTCCACACTGGCTCCCATTTGCGGTGTGCCAGCGGCGTCTCGAACCACGCCCGAGAGGATTCCCTGAACAGACTTCAACTGCGCCACAGCCGGAGACGCTCCCATAAGTGAGAACGCCGCGGCCAGGACGAGAGCCCCCGTGACTCGGACTTGTCCTTTAATCACTGCGAGCTACCTCCCCGGAACCGTGATGGCTGCCGCCTTGGTCGGTTCCTGTGACCCCCTGACGGTAAAATCAGCAGTCTTGGAAATCGACTGATTGGAAATGCCATCCTTGGCATCAATCTCAATGGTGTATTTGCCGGGCGTAAGCGAGGCAAGCGGGAGCCACCGTTCGATGGTGACTTGGTCCCCGGTCTGCTTCATCTCTGCGGACGTTTCCTTGAACTGCAGCACCTGCTGAGCACCCTTCTTCACGGTGTACTCGAAAGTGGCGTTGGACTTGTGCGTCGTCTCATCCGGCTTAAGGTTGTAAACCTGGAGATAGATTCCCAAACGATCGGCGGTCGTGAAGTCATTCTCCAGGCGCGGCCGCACTTTGGTTGACCCCAAAACGAATTGTCCGCTGCCAATCTGTTTGGCCGGAACATGCTCAAGCTGATCCGCGAGAATGAGCGTGCTGGCATCCAGCTTGTCGTCTGCGTAGCGCGGGACGGCGAGCCTGGTGTTCACTACGCCGACGTTTCCGCTCTGAACGTCCTTGATGACTAAGTCCAGCCGATACAACCCAGGGCGGAGTGGAATGGCTTTTTGATAGATCGACTGCAATTTAAGCGACTGCTGGAACAGGGAATCCGGGAAATCCTTTGCGACGGGATCTTCAAACGTCTGCACCACGCGGCCGGTCAAAGTGCTGACGCGGCCAAAAATGTTAAGGGTGGCCGAATGGATGCCCTCTTTCGACTGGAAAGAAAGCTGGCCGTTGGAAATTTGAATAGTTATGGGAACCAACACCGTGTCGTTGGTTACTTTCAGAAAATCCGTGCGCCAGTTGAATTTCAGCTGATCCCTAACGATTCGCGCGGTCACAATCGCTTCGAGATCCTTGAACTTGACCTCGGGAGGCTTCTGTATTTTGGCGTACAGTTCCAGGCGATTGAACTCATCCATGCTGGCTGGCGTTCCACCCAAGGCCGTCGGGAGATTGGTGCCGTCGGAGCGCGTGAAGCGGTCCGTCTTTGAGGCCATACCCATGGATTCCAGCAAGCTCAAGCCGGCGCCCGGCACGTGAAGCAATGCATCCTTCTCAGAGGGATCCATAGTGAGGTGGTATTCCCCGGAGCCGCTGGGATCAACGAACTCGAGTTCGACGTTTTCGCCGATGCCTTCCAGATAGCGATAGCGCCACTTTTCCCAGGCATAGGTGGTCGTTGACCCGCCGCCCTCTTCCATGGGTCGATCGTACGTTCCCCCGGTGGGATGGGAATCCACTTCGTCGGCGGGGCCCCACATGATGTAAGTCCGTCCGCGGTCAGTCTTCCATCCTGGAATGCCGGAGGCATAGTGCTCGTTGGTGTAAGCGATGCGACGATAGTGCTCCTCTTTAAAATCGTTTTCAGGGAGGTCGGGATTACTGCTGCGCCGCAGCCAAAACTGCTCGATAAACTGTTCGCGCTCTTCGTTGGTATCGAGCTGCAAAAAAGCATTCCTCTCTTCGGGAGAAATGATGTAGATGACATCCTCGTTAAGCCATTGCTTATACTGACTATCGAGTTCCTTGAGGGTCTTGCGCGCCTTTTGCTTCTGTTCTTTTCGCTGCTCTTTGGTGAGCGTCTGAGGAGGCAAAGGATTATTGGGATCCTGGGCCTCTTGCGCCGATATCGAAGGGATAATGATGGCAAATACGAATGCAGTAGCAATCAGGGTACGAACAACCCGTGGCATCAGCACACCTCTAATCCTAGGACGATTGGATTCTACGCCCTGACGAGCTGCCCGTCAATCGTGGAATCCCCTGCATTTTGAGAGACTTGTCCCCCGATTGCGGTTAGAACCGCAAAGGAAGCGAAGAGTTGCCTGACAATTTATGACCTGACCTAAGGGACGGGATTCGGGGGCAAACATCGGGGGCAAACATAGGGTACACAAGAAGTACGGCGAGAAAACCTCTCCAAATCCCGTCGCAGCGAAATTCTGGTGGGGGCACCTACTGTACGCGGTGGTTTTGAACGTCCGAGCCGACCAGAGTATCGAAGATTGCCAGGACGTGTCTGCGGTATTCCACCATACGCGTGAAGATATCGCGCAGTTCCGGCTCGCGTTCCGCCTCGCGGTGCCATTTGGCCAGAACCATCGCAGGCACTTCAATATCTCTACGGAGCTTTTCCGCGGAATGGCCGCGCAGGAACAGACCGTAGAAAAACGCCGCTTCTCGCTGCGGAAAGTCGAAGTCGTGCACGACTTCTGAAGGAACGATTTGTGGCAACGTGGCCATAGAGAAAAAGGCAGTTTACCGAAAAGATCTTCCGCGTCAAGTAGTACCCGCAGATTGCTGCCGCTACTTGTGTAACTCCCCATCCGATGTCGAAGCACCTTGGTACAACCTGGGGGTTGCCAGCGGATACTAACCGCCGTAGGATGCTTAGAGGCATGGCAGGGTTACACAACTCGGTCGCAGGACGAGCTTTCGGGCGGTTTGCCCGGTTCGGGCTCCTGACCGGACTCCGTTCGATCGAAATTAACCGCGAAGAGTTCCGGCGGCATCTCGAAAAGAAACATGGGCTTGTGGTGGCGGACTTCCGGCACATGCACCTGGTACCGCTGCCGCGCCTGGATGCCATTGCCAAGATTCTGATTCGGGACACGGGGCGATTGGCGCTCCTCGAAGGGGCCGGTTTTGGACTCGGCGGAATGATCACCATCATTCCAGATGCAGGGCTTCTCACCTTTCTGACGTTACGGCTAGTCCAGAGGCTTTGCCTTCTCTACGGGTTTGAGCATACCGGACAGAGCGAACGGTTGGAACTGTGGATGGCGGCCGCCGCGGCCATGGGCGTGGATTACGGCAAGGAGCTGGCGGAGAAACAAATCCTGGAAAAGCTTGCGCCGCGTATCGCCGAGCGGCTGGCCGTCAAGTTGGGACAGGAAACGGCTGAAAAATGGGTTGGGCGCATGATCCCGCTCGCCAGCTCGGCGATTGGCGGCGCACTGAACTTTACCTTTGTGCGCGCCTGGGGCGGCCGCGTGCAGCGCAACCTTCGCCTGCGGCATGTTGCTGGGCAGCCGTATGCCGCCGCACATCCTCCTTCCGCTCATATTCCCGCTCGAGCTGTTCTCGTCTAGACTTCGCGGCTGATTACGGTGGGCGGACTCAAATGGCAGGCGACACCGCTCCTGTGAATCTTCATTGCCAAGCGACGAGAGCTATTTTTACGACTCTGTGCGTTTTGGCACTCTTCTACACGCCGCCCCCTGCACGTGCTCAGGACCAGGAAGAAATTAAGGGCGCACCCGCTGAGCCCGCTGATGCCCAGGAAATCCGCAGCCAGATTGCGGCCGTGGAGAAACTGCAACACACCCTGCCAGACCGCGGCGCGGCCCTCTATTTCCTCGCTGCCGCAAGAGAACATCTACGAGAGACGCGCGAGGCGCTGACGCTCTTGAAAGAATGCCTCGCGTTGCAGGAAGGGTTCGATCCTTCAGGTGAGCCTGCTTTCCTTGAATTGAAGGATATGAAGGAATTCACCACACTGATCGAAAGTGTCCATCGTGATTTCCCGGCGACAATGCAAGCGCGCGAGGCGTTTCGAACAACAGAGAAAGACCTCGTCCCGGAAGGCCTGGCTTACGATGCGCAACGAAATGTCTTCTACCTGAGCAGCCTCAATCGACGAAAGATTGTCGAGATCGGCCGAGACGGCAACATTTCTGATTTCGTGCCGGAAGACCGTTTTGGTCTGTTGCCTGTGCTCGGAATTAAGCTGGATCCCAAGGACAATACCGTTTGGGCGGATTCTTTCGCGGACAGCGGGCAGACCGAGCTCTTGCACTTCGATGCGACGGGAAAACTGCTAGGACGCTTCAAACCAGACGGCGCGGGGAAGCATGGCTTCAACGATCTGGTCATTCGGAAAAACGGTGAAGTGATTACGACGGATAGCCTGGCGGGCGCGGTGTTTCGGTTCGACCCAGTGGCGCACCGGTTCAAGGCTCTGTCGCTTCATCGCCCGCTTTTTTATCCGAATGGGATTGCTCTTAGCACTGACGACCACACTTTGTACGTTGCGGATAGCTTGGGAGTATTGAACGTAGATCTCGCCAACGGCCAGAGCAAAGACGTTGATCCGGGACCGCGAAGCACCCTCGCAGGCACCGACGGTCTCTATTGGCACAACGGCAGCTTGATCGCCATTCAGAACGGCATCGGCTCGCCTCGCGTGGCGGCCTTTCACCTTTCGAAAGATGGCCTCCGCGTGACTCGCACGACCGTGCTCGAAAATCGCAGCAACTTTTGTGTCTTGCCGACAACGGGCGCCATTCATGAGTCCGACTTCTTTTTTATTGCAAACAGCCAGATCGATAACCTGAACAACGACAAAGTGATGGATGTGACGCGGCTGGAGGCAGTCCGCGTTGGTGTCCTGCGGCTGCCCTAATCCGCGATCGCGAAGGACTCGGCCATCAACAGGGAGTAGAATTTAGCAAGCTAGCGCCGTACAGTATTACTTGGTTTTCGCAGTTCACAACTCGGCCGTGATTTGCGCGCGAGGCTAAACAGGGGGCCTGCTATGAGCAGAACAAAAAGTCTTGTTGGCGGAGTCGTTCTCGCGACGGTCGCACTCGGAGTAGCTCTAATTCCGCAACAAGCCTCGTCACGGTCCGCAGTCAGTGTCCCGCAGGACGCGACTGCCGAACCTGTTCCCGCCTTTCACAGCTCCGTCCCGGCCGGGCAATTGCCGGCGACCATGGATCCCTCGCTCTTCACCGACCCGCTCGCGCAGAATGCTTACAGACTGGCGGCCCGCATCAAGAAAGTTCTTTATCAGCAGCCTTGTTATTGCCACTGCGATCGTAGCCAGGGCCATGGAAGCCTCCTAGATTGTTTTGTAAGCAAGCACGCCGCGGCCTGCGGAATTTGCGAGCGCGAAGATTTCTATGCCTACGAGCAAACCCACCAGGGTAAAACAGGCGCGCAGATTCGCGAAGGTATAGAGCGCGGCGACTGGCAGGGTGTCGATGTGAAGAAGTACGAATCCCCTTTGCCCGCACATGCGAAGTAACTTCTCCTTCCGGTGGTTATTTTGAGCTAAGACGAGTTTTTGAATCCGCCTTGCCACTTTGCCGGGTAGTTCGTAAACTGTAGCTACCCCGGCCAACTCAAAGGAGGCAGAATGCGAATTTGTGCGGCGTGGTGTTCGCGGGCTCTCGTGTTTGGCGCCCTACTATGTCTGGCAGGTATACCCTTGCGATCCCAGGGACAGGAAAAGCAGCACGTCGTGTCACTGAACGAGCTGAAGAAAGACGCAACTCGGCCAGCCGAGGCGCGGCAAGCAGATGAATCTGCCGTGCGACACCTTCTTTCCTCGGAAAGTGGCCAGAAAGCGCTGAAATCCGCCAACCTCGACTTACAAAAAGTCGACGGGGCCGTGAGTCAACTGGGCGATGAAGACCTCGCCAAACTGGCTGAGAGATCGCGCCAGGCACAAAAAGATTTTGCCGCCGGGAAGCTCTCCGACCGTGATCTGTTGTGGATTATTCTAATCATCGTCGCGGTTCTCATCGTTGCGCTCGCAGTTCGCTAATGCTTGCAAGAGGAGACCTCGCTTTACGCGCATCAGGCATCTCGCCTTCGGATCTTTAGTGATCCTTTTCCTGGCAAGCGCCATCCCGGCGGCGCCCCAGGAAAGCGCGGGCGTGTGGCTCGACGTGCCATTCGTAAGACAAGCGGAGGATGGCTGCGGCTCGGCGTCCCTCTCGATGCTCTTACAGTATTGGGGCGCACATGGCACAGCGGTCGGCGCCGGAACAGCCGACGCCAGTTCCATCCAACAAAAGCTTTTTTCACGCAAGGCCCGTGGAATCTTCGCATCCGACATGCAGCGTTACCTTCAGGACTCGGGGTTTCGGGTCTTCGCCGTTAGGGGTGATTGGAGCGATCTGCGCCGGCATTTATCGCAGGGACGGCCCCTGATCATAAGCTTGCAGCCGGGCAGCAAGAAATCGCCCTTCCATTACGTCGTTGTGACCGGGATCGATTGGGCACATGAAGCGATTTTCCTGAACGATCCTGCTCGCGGCAAACTCCTTCGCGTGGAACGCGGAGAATTCGAGAAAGAATGGCAGGCTGCACGCAACTGGATGTTGCTCGCCGTGCCCGAATCAAAAGGGTGATAGCGCGCCTCGCGTTATTTTTAAGCCTGCTATGGACGCTGAATCTTTCCCTCCTTGCGCAGGATTCCCTTCCTGACGCTGGCCGGCTTGCAGCTGCACGCGCCGCGTTTGACGCGAGCCGGTGGGAAGAAGCCGCCAAACTCGCCCAGGGTCCCTCCGAACAATCCCCAGATTTGGATTTCGTCGCCGGACTCGCCTTCGCCCGCCTCGAACGCTGGAACGACGCGAGAAATGCTCTCGAAACTGGTCATCGCAAATCTCCTAATGACCCGCGCTTTCTCGTCGAACTCGCGGGCGTTAGCTACAAGCAAAAGGAATTCGGGATCGCGAAGCGCGACCTACGGGCTGCCTTACCTCTAGATCCGCGCGACACTTACACTCAAGAGTTCCTCGGCACTCTCTACTTTCTCGAAGGCAATCTCGAAGCGGCCTTAAAGTATTGGAATCCGATGAACAAGCCGCGGCTGCGAGCCGTCGAGCTAGTCCCTTCGCCAAAAATACAGCGGGAACTCCTGGCGCATGCCGTCGCTTTCAGCGCCCCGCAGGTGCTCACCAACGATGCGCTCGCCGACACAAGAGCCAGGCTGGATAATCTCGGCATCTATCCGCGCCAGAGGCTCGAGCTTGCCCCCTCGAAATCTGGTGACTATGACGCGACTTTCCATTTGGAGGAGCGCAACGGCTGGGGCGACTCGAAAATCGAAGGAATCGTCTCGCTTCTGAGTGGACTACCCTATCAAACTGTTTATCCCGAGTCTTACAATCTGGGCCACCAGGCGATTAATTTTACGTCATTGGCGAGGTGGGATTCCCAGAAGCGCCGCTACTCCGGCGGCGTTTCTGCTCCGCTCTTTCACGACCCTGCCCTGCGCCTCACGACTTATTTCGATGCGCGCAATGAAAATTGGAATCTTTCGGAAACATTCTTCGCCGCCGGAGCACCTCTGACGGACTTGAACATGCGGCGCGTGGCTGGCGGTGTGGAACTGCGCACGATTGTGAATGGACGCTTGAGCTGGAACTCAGGAGTCGAGTTCGTCCATCGATCTTTTCGAAATCTCGCAGGCCATACCTCCGCTGCCGAGCAGCCGTTCTTCGCCGACAGCAACTCTTTCGCCTACTGGCTCGGCTTGGAGCGCTCGCTTTTGCGTGTTGCGGAGCACCGTTTCACGTTGGATTCCTCGGCGGAAGCGCGCGCCGGCCGCGGGTTTAATGCGTCGCTCGGGCCATTTGCGACGGCACGCGGGACCCTGCGCGCGCACTGGTTTCCTCGCGCCACAGGCGACGATTACGAGATGCAGGCCCGAGTCCGTGCCGGAGGCATCGCCGGAAAAGTGCCTCTCGACGAACTCTTTCAGCTTGGCCTGGAACGCGACAACGATCTCTGGCTTCGCGGCCAGCCGGGCACGATAAACGGCCGCAAGGGAGCTGCTCCCCTGGGACGCCGCTATTTTCTGGCAAATTGGGAAATGGACAAAAATATTTACCGGGGCGCCTTTTTCAGCGTAAAGCTAGGACCGTTTCTCGATAACGGTGCTGTCGCGGATTCTTCGGGTCTGTTCGGCTCGCAGCGCTGGCTTTGGGATGGGGGCGCACAGTGCAAGATTCGAATTCTGGGAAGCGTGACTGTCGTCCTATCTTACGGCCGGGATTTGCGTGGCGGGCGCAACGTGTTTTACGGAACCGTGCTTCGCTAGCATGGGAGGGATTTTGGACAATCATGAAACCACTACGCGTGGCATTTCGTCTGTCTGATAGGCGGAGTTCCCGCCAGGGTGGTGGCGGGACAGTACACGCTCCAAAGCGTGCGCAATTCGAATCATCAAGACGGGGGAAAAGATGCGGAGTAATAAATATCCGTTGGGAATTATCGTGACGCTACTGCTGGTTGTCGCGATCATGATGGCAAGCGCGGCAATGCACGCCTCGGCGAGACCTGCCGGCGACAGCAGTTACTGGGGATTCGACCCCGCGAACCTGGATAAAACATGCAAACCCTGCGATGACTTCTACCAGTTCGCCATGGGTGGATGGATGAAGGCCAATCCGATTCCACCGGCCTATTCCACCTGGGGCTCCTTCTCACAGCTCCTGGACAAGAATCAGCAAAACCTGCGGCAGATTCTAGAAGCCGCGGAGAAACAGCAAGCCGTCGCAGGCTCGAACGAGCAAAAAATCGGCGATTTTTATGCCAGTTGCATGGATACGGCAGCGATCGAGGCGGCCGGCACAAAACCGATCGACGCGGAACTCGCAACCATCGCGGCAATGAAGAATGCCGCCGACCTGCAAGCCGAGACCGCGCGTCTGCAAAAGGAAGGCGTGGGAGTGCTCTTCGGGTTTAGAGCGACTCAGGACGCGAAAGATAGCTCGCAAGTCGTCGGAGCGGCGTGGCAAGGAGGGCTAGGGCTGCCCGAACGCGAATATTATCTGAAGCAGGACGAAAAATCTCGGCAACTGCGCGACAACTACGTGAAGCATGTCGCCAGGATGTTTGAATTGCTGGGCGATTCTGCAGACACGGCCGCAACGGAAGCCAGCACGATTCTGACGATCGAAACCTCTCTCGCCAATGCTTCCATGAAAAACACGGACCTGCGCGATCCCGAGAAAACCTATCACAGGATGAAGCTGGCGGACGTGCAGGCCATGACCCCGGGTTTTAGTTGGCAGACCTACTTCAAATTGTTAGGCCATCCGGACTTGAAAGAAATAAATGTTGGCCAGCCGGACTTCTTCAAGGCTCTTGACTCGCAACTCACCGCCACACCGCTCGCGGATTGGAAGACATACTTTCGATGGCACCTCTTGAATTCCGCGGCGCCGGAACTTCCGGATAAATTTGTTGCTGAAGAATTTGAATTTCGGGGCAAGACCTTGACCGGCGCGAAGGAAATTCAGCCGCGCTGGAAGCGCTGCACCCAGGCGACCGACCGGGCGCTCGGCGAAGCACTCGGCCAGGTTTACGTGCAGAAGTATTTTCCGCCCGAAGCCAAGGCTCACGCGCTCGTGATGGTGCATAACCTCATCTCAGCCCTTCGTAACGATCTGCAGACCTTGCCCTGGATGAGCCCGGAAACACGCGCGCAAGCCACCGCCAAACTCGAAGCCTTTGCCGTCAAAATCGGTTACACCGACAAGTGGCGCGATTATTCCGCATTAAAGATAGACCGTGCTTCGTACCTCGCCAATCAAAGGCGCGCCGCGTCATTCGAATTTGAACGGCGGCTTGCGAAAATCGGCAAGCCCGTGGACCGCACAGAATGGGGGATGACGCCGCCTACGGTCAACGCCTACAACAATAGCAGCATGAACGAAATCGTCTTTCCCGCGGGCATCCTGCAGCCGCCGTTCTATGATCCCAAAGCCGATGATGCCGTGAACTATGGCGGTATGGGCGCGGTCATCGGCCATGAAATCACTCACGGCTTCGACGACCATGGAAGCCAATTTGACGGCCGCGGCGACTTGAAGAATTGGTGGACCGACGACGACCAGAAGAATTTCAAGGATCGAGCCGCGTGTGTCCAAACGCAGTTTGACAATTACGTCGTGGACGGCGATTTGCACGAGAATGGCAAGCTGGTGCTCGGCGAAAGCATCGCGGACCTCGGAGGTCTCGCGATCTCTTATGCGGCGTACGAGAAGTCCCTGGAAGGCAAGCCTCGTCCACCGGAAAAGGATGGTTTCACTTCCGAGCAACGCTTCTTTCTTGGCTGGGCGCAAGTTTGGGGCGCTAACGAGCGGCTGGAGTACGAGCGCCTGATGGCCAACACCAATCCACATCCGTTGCCGCGCTTCCGAGGAAACGGGCCGCTCTCAAACATGGCGGAGTTCGCCAAAGCCTTCGGCTGCAAAAAGGGCGACGCTATGGTTCGCGAGCAGGTCTGCAAAATCTGGTAAGCTCGCTGGCCTCAAGTGCCTTCAAAACGCATCGCAGCCTCTCTGCTCCTCGGCATCGCGCCTATCGCGCTCGCACTGTTCCTGCTTGCTCCCGGAGCCTCCGCGAAATGGAAATACTTTCGAGCGGGGAATGCCGCCGACAGCACGGCCACCCCGCACCCTGGATTCGCGCTCATGGGAGGCGGCGAACAAGACCCAGCCCTGAAGTTCTTATGTGAGCGTGCGAACGGCGGCGACTTCCTGATTCTTCGCGCCAACACCGAGGACGATTACGCGCAAAAAGTGGACGAAGAAATCCGCGCGCTCTGCCCGCTGAATTCCGCAGCAACCATAGTCTTCTCCGAGCGGGAAGATTCCGATGACCCCAAGCTCCTCGAACACATTAGCCAGGCGGAGGCCATCTTCATTGCCGGGGGCGACCAGTCGAATTACGTCCGATTTTGGCAGGACACTCCTGTCGAGAATGCCCTCAACAGGCACATCGCTGCAGGTAAACCAATCGGCGGCTCCAGTGCCGGGCTGGCGGTCCTCGGCGAATTCTCATTCTCTTCCATGATTGACACCATCCATTCGCCAGCTGCGCTTGCCGACCCTTACGGCAATAAGGTGACCCTCTCGCGCGATTTCCTGCGCATTCCCCTGCTCGCCGGCATCATCACGGACACGCACTTCGTAAAGCGCGACCGCATGGGCCGGCTCGTTGTGTTTCTAGCGCGCATTCTCCAGGACGGATGGGCCAGCCAGGTACGGGCGATTGCGGTCGAGGAAGGCGCCGCGGTTCTTCTCGAACCAGACGGCCATGCAAAAATAATCGGCTCCCGGCCCGCCTATTTTCTCGAAGCCAAGAATTCGCCCGAAGTCTGCCGGAGGAAAACTCCGCTTACTTTCAGCAGGATTGCAGTCCATCGCGTGCCGTCTGGCGGCCTATTCAACGTAAAGGACTGGAAAGGAATTGGTGGCGACGACTACCGGCTATCTGTTTTAAACGGCGAGTTAAAAGTGGCCGGTTCAAACCACGGAATGTATTAGGCGCGGCTGTGCGGTACGTCAGAAATGGAAAACGACCCCGGCCATCAGCTTAAAATTGTTTTGAGACTGGCCAAAAAAACCTGTGTGTACCCAATCCGCTCCCAGCCGTCCTGAAAAGCGCGGGTTGATCCGGTAGTCCGCGCCGCCTCCCAACTCGACCATGAAGGCGTTTCTGCTGTGGTCGGCAGTCTGCGGCTGTTCGTGTGCTCCGCCCACGATCGCGTGTAGCCACGGCTCCCACTTCTTCTGCCGCAAGGCGATCTTGGGTCCGCCGCCGTAGATGAGTACTTTCACGTGTTCGCGATCAAAGATTTCGGGCGCGAAACCCGTTGCTACATTTCCTTCGATCCCAAACCACTCATTCGTAAAGTAGGTTACCGAACTATCGACACCGACGGCGCTGGCATTGAAGATCGAAGATCGGAACCTCAGCCAATCAACGCCAATTCCCAACTGCCAGCGGAAGTCGTCCCGTCCTCCGTATACAAACTTCGGATCGGGCGCCGGAGCCGGGGTGGCATCATGCGCCGTGTTCCCGAGCGCAAAAGCGGAAGCCGGTGCCTCTCCGATGGGCGCCGCAGTAAAATTTGCCGCCACATTTCGGTCGGTACCCTTGGCGTCCGGGTCTGCTATCTGCGCGCGAGCTGCGCACGCCGTCCCAAGCATCAACAACGCAGCAACGAGTTGCTTTTTCATGATTTTCCCCTCAGAGGTTTGACCCCACGCCTGGAACCAGTCCCCTTTGCTACGGTAAACAACACTCCGTGCTTTGTCTACGTTCTTTCGCCGGGTTAATACAAAGAAAAACGGGGCAGGGAGGGTTGCCCACATGCCACAAGTGGTAAATCTCAACTGTATAACGTCCCCTTAGCGGCCGTGCCTCAGGTAATCGTCGGTTCTGTTTATCCAATCTTCCCGCGGGGGATTGAAGACGTCAAGATCAACCGTGTCCTCCACCGCCCAGGCTTCGTGGGGCATGTGCGGAGGAATGCACAGCACTTCACCCGCTCGCACCACGATCTCTTTGCCGTCAATGGCGAATTTCAATGCGCCTTCCAGAATGTAGGTGACCTGCTCGTTGTGATGATGATGCAGGGGCACGTGGGCGCCCTTCTTTAGGAGCACGCGCGCCAGCATGATCTTCTCGCCGACGACCATCTCTCTTTCAATCTGAGGATTGAGTTGTTCCCTCTCGACGTTCTTCCAGGAAATGTATTTCAGTTCCGAGGCCGCGCTCATCGTTTGTCTCCGTACAACTTTGCTGCGTTATCGTGCAGGTACATCCGCGCCAGTTCAAGTGCCTTTTCTTCGTTGAACGCGCCTTCTGAGACCAGTTCAGCAAGCGCCGCAGCTGTGGCTGTTCGCGCCGAGCGCGACGCCAGCCAGAAAGTCTCTTCCGCGCCCACCGCCTCGTTGAACGGAAATGCATCGGAGCCGAACATAATCTTCTCCGGAAATAACGAAATCCATTGTTTCAAAATGTTCTTCAGCTCCGAGGGATATACGTAGTACCCCATCAGTGACGAATCGGTGTAGACGTTCTTGGCTGCCGTCATCCAAATCATATCGAGCGTATAAGGATACCCGCCGTGGATCAGCACGAACTTCACCTTGCTGTACCGCGGGTCGCGAACCACGTTTTCGAGATTTAATGGATTGCCGTTGCGCAAGCTGAAGTAATCGCCGATCCCTACGGCGCTGTGAAAATGCATCGGCAGATTCAGTTTCCCCGCCTGATCGATCAGCACGCGAAAAACATAGTCCTGAAAAATTCGATAGTCTTCAGCGGAGGGAGCGCCACCCGCGTGGTATTTCGCGTAAATCGCTTCGGCTTCTTCTCGCGGAGGATCGCTGAAATAGAGCGAACGGAAGTAGGCGGCTTCAAACTTGACAGCCACGCCGCCCTTCTTCTGATTATCCGCCAGAGTTTGCCGCACAAATCTCTCGTAGCCGGCGAGATCGCCGGGCAGCGCGTCCACGTTCTCTTGTTTCATGTAACGGTGCAGGACCTTCTCCTGCAATGGAACGTACACAGCCATATCGCCGTTCTTTGCAATCTGATTGTGGTTGTCGAATGGAAACAAGAAGGAATCGACGAAGAAAACCCAATGAAAGCGCTTCGGATCGAGATAAGGCCCCAGCGCCACCCGATTGGCAAGGCAAGTTTCGATATTCAATTTATCCAGAATTCCGTCCCAATAAGCTGTCCCTCCCGCCGCCTCCGCCGTCTTTTTCTTGTCGATCAGCCACTTGGCATGTTCGGGTTTGAAATCATCGTATGGATAACCGAAGAGCGATTTGGCCGCGGCAACAAATTCAGGATTCGTATCGCTCAAGCGCAGGACGGTGCTCTCATCCGGTGGAGCGGCCATGGCGTCCATGTCGGAATCGTCAGGAAACGTGGCGTGCGAATGATTGTCGTAGATGGCGATCTGATCGATCTGCTTCAAAAGTCTTTCATAGATCTTTGGTACGCCGGCGCCCGCCAGCGGCTTCGCCTGCGCTGTCGCATTTGCCACGCATACCAATGGAGCCAAAACGCCAAGAATCAGCGCATTCGTCGAGCGTATCGAAAGTCTCCTCATCCCAAGCGCTCCCCAGTATTCCGGCTCTATCGCGCAACCGTCGCGCGCCAGCGCGAAGACACTCGCTGTATGCGCTCCAGTGCTTCCTCGAGCAGGTTGCGCGCGCTCACCAGGGAAAACCGCAAATACTTTTCCCCGCCCGCGCCAAACGCTGCTCCAGCGATTCCGGCCACGCCTGCCTCCTCGAGGAGCAACTTCGCCACCTCTTCCGCGGCCAAGCCCGTTTCTTCGATGTTCACCCACGCATAGAACGCACCGCCCGGCGGCTGGCACCGGAAGCCGGGAATGCCATTTAATCCAGCCACGAAGAGATCGCGGCGCTTGCGGTACTCCTCGACCATCGCATCAACGGCATGCGTTGAATCGAGCAGCGCCTCGATTGCCGCCACTTGCGTGAATTCCGCGGCGCACGTAAACGTATTCAGCACCAGCAAATCCATGGCGTCCACCACGTGCTTCGACGCCACCGCGTACCCCAGCCGCCAGCCCGTCATCGCAAAGCTTTTCGAAAACCCGTCGATGATGATTGTTCGCTCCGCCATCCCTGGCAACGACCAAATAGATTCGTATTCTCCACTGAACAAAATCCGTGCGTAGATTTCGTCGGAAAGAATCCACAGATCGTGCTTTTCGGCTAGCTCGGCGATTTTCCGAAGCGCCTTCGCGTTGAATACCGTCCCCGTGGGATTGTTGGGAGAGTTAAAAATCAGCGTTGTCGTTCGCGGCGTGATTTTCGCAGCTATTTCGTCGAGATCGGGTTGAAAGCTATTTTTTTCTTCCAGCCCGAACGCCACCGCTTTGGCGCCCAGCCCGCGCGTGAACGAGGGATAAATCGGAAAGCCAGGATCGGGATAGAGGACCTCGTCTCCCGGCTCGATCAACGCCATCATCGCCAGCGAGAGCGCCATCTTGCAGCCTGGCGCCACCAAGACCTGCTCGGCTCTCGCTTGCAAACGCCGAGTTCGATTTAGATACTCCGCAATCGCTTCGCGCAGCGCTGGAATGCCGCGAGTGGACACATAGCGATCCCTCCCCGCCGCAACAGCAGCCCGCACGGCATCCACCACCGGCGCCGCCGGATGGAAATCCGGTTCGCCAAGCTCCAGATGAATAATCGACCGGCCGGCGCGTTCGAGTTCTTTCGCTCGCGAATAGACGGCCAGCGCCCCTTCGCCGTTCAGTTGCGAAACGCGTGATGCTATTTGCGGCATGGAGTTCTGCAGAATCCTACCATTTTAACGCGCCAAGTGCGTCGCCCGGCTACGCGTACTAATTCGCGATGATGTTCCAGCTCAAAATGGGCGGGGGCGCGAGATTCCGCGCCCCTGCGATGATTTGTTCATGTTTCCAAAACTAGAAGGCGTACCGCAGCGAGAACTGGATCAACCGCGAAGTTCCCACGGTGCTGGTGATCTTGCCGAAGTTGCCCCCTTCCACGTCGGTGAAAGCTGGATTGAAGAAGTTGGCGTGATTCCAAATGTTAAAGAAATCGGTAGTGAACCGCAGCTCCTGCCGCTCGGTGAGCTTGAAGTTCTTGATTAACGAGAAGTCCCAGTTCTGCTGGCCCGGCCCACGGAAAGTGTTGCGCCCGAGGTTTCCGAAGTCTGTCGTGCAGAAGTTCGAGTTCGGAAATACCGCCGGATTAGGCTGATTCGGGTCGCACTGCGCCGGGTACAGAAGCAGCGCCGGTGTAAAAGCGCTGGGATTCAGGTAGCCATCGATTCGCGTTCCGATGCTTCCGCTGCTCAGCGCGCTGGAGAGCGTGGCCCCGGACGCCAGACTGCCCGTGAGCACGCCGGGAGCGGATCCCAACCCAAGAAAGGCACTGCCCGCGCCGGAATCAATCACCGAAAACGGCGAACCGGACTGGAAGATGGTGATGCCGCTGACGGCCCATCCCCCCAGCAGCTTGTGTGTCAATCCTTCCGCCGACTTGAAAAATGGCAAGTCGTAACGGTAACTCACGGCCAGCCGGTGCGTGCGGTCGAAATCGGAAAGCCCGCGCGAGGCATCCAAGGTAGATTCGTCGTTGAACGCGGTATTGAACGCGGTATTGCCTGTCGAAGTCGCGTCGGTCGACTTGGAGAACGTGTACGCCGCCTGAAAATACCCCGCTCCCCAACGCCGCGAGAGCGTGGTTTGCAAGGAATGGTAGTGCGAGTAAGCATCATTGGCGAATAACTGAAACCCGTTATAGCCGTTGATACCTTGAGCGCGCGAACGTGCCACGGCGTTCGCGAATGTGTTCGTCGTAATGACGCAAGGATTGGGGTTGCAAAACGGACTGCTGATGCTCACGGGATTTGCCGTCGTCGCGTCCTGTGATTGCAGAGCATCGCGCGTTTCACGCAGGTGAACGGAATGCGTGCCCACGTAACCGACCTCGAGCATCCACTGCCTCCCCAGGGAACGCTGCACAGTCAGGTTCCATTGTTGCGTACTGGGCACGACAAAGTGCCGCGGCACTGCCAAACCGAATATCCCCAGGGAATTGAGTGGTCCCGGGCAGCCGCTTCCGCTGGCCGTTCCGTAATTCGCAGCCAGTGTCGTGTTCCCTCCAGGAAAGCCCTGGAAAACGTTCAAGCACGGAACGAAATTCGGGTCCAGTGTGCCGGCTTGCGGCAACGCGTTCGGGTTGGGATTCGGGCAGCCTGCAAGCGGCGTTGCGGAGAAATAAGATCCCAGGCAGCCCGGCGCTCCTCCACCAAATGCCACTGGGAGAAATGGCGTCTCAAACGACAATTGGTCCGCGGTGCCAACGTCTTCGCGAACGTAGTAAATGCCGTACCCGGCGCGAATCGTCGTGTTGTGATGTCCGAAGAGATCGTAAGCAAGTCCGACGCGCGGTCCGATATTCGTCGCGTAGTTGTTGTTGAATGTCGTGCCATTCGCGCTGCCCGTCAATCCCGCCAGGTTTAGTTTGTTCACGCAGGACGGATAGATGAATGGGAACTTTCCTGCGTTCGCCAGCGCTGGATCGAGATTCCCAATATGGCAGAGATCGTCATGAAACGCCCCGAAAACTTCCGTCCGCAATCCCAGGTTCAGCGTCAGATTGGGCCGGATCTTCCAGTCATCTTGCGCAAATACCCCGTAGTTATTGGACCGGTATTCGTGATTGGAAAGGCCGCCGCCACCGAAGCTGAATTCGGGCGTGCCCAGAAGAAAATTCTGGAAGTCGGTATTGCCGTCGGGCGTGTTGGTGAAAAACAGTTCGCCGTTGAACACCTGCGGAAAGTCTTTGTTCAAATTCACGCGTGTAAACTCGCCTCCGAAGCGGAACACATGCTGGCCCTTTACCCAGCTCACCGTGTCCACGAAATTGAGGTTGTTCTGGTCCTGCGACTGGTTGCCGAAAGGCGCTGGCCCGATCTCAAATCCTGACGTGGCAAAAATAAACTTATAGATGGAGTCCGTGACGCTGTTCGTTGGCCGGTCGATTCCCAGGTCCGTCACGGTGACCGGCGGGATATTGCTCAGCACATCGTTGATGTGCACGAAGCCGAACCTGAATTCATTCACGAGTGTCGGCGAGAAGAGATGCGTTTCCGTAATATTCAAAAAACGGGCGCGCACCGGAGTATCGAACGGGAAGTTCAGGGACGAAGAGCTTACGCTGCTGGCCAGTGTGCTGCCCAGCGATTCCTGCAGATCGCCGCCGCCGAAGGGAAGAAAACTTTCCGAGTCAGAGAAGAAAAATCTCGCTGAAATCTTGTCTTGTCCGCTTCGAAATTCGCGGTCCCAGTTGGTCGTGAATTGGTCGTCCGTGTATTTCCCCGGACGGCTGATGGCGAACGCTCCCGTTGCAGGATCGCTGCTCGGAATCAGCAGTCCGTTGCTTGTCCCGCCGAACTGGTTGCTCTGAAAATTCAGCAATTTCAGCACCACGGGATCGATCGGCGTCGTTGCGTTCCCGAAGAATGCCTGGGATATCGATGCCTGCGTTCGGACCAACGGAAGCGACGGAATCGTCGTGCTTATAAACGTGCCCGGCGAATCGCCGCTGCGCTGCCGTGTGCCCTGGTAGTTCAAGAAAAAGTAGCCAAATTTTTCCTTCACCACCGGTCCGCCCAGGCTTCCGCCGAAAATATTCTGTTTGACGACGGGACGGGCCAGACCTTCGCGATTCAAAAAGAAATCGTTGGCGTTCAAAACATCGTTGCGGAAAAATTCGTAGGCGTCGCCGTGAAACTCTCTGGTGCCGGATTTTAGAATCGCATTGACGTTTCCGCCGCCGTTGCGCCCCTGGCTGGCGTCATACAGCGAAGTCTGGACTTTGAACTCCTGGATGACATCAGGATTAGGAAGCGGAACGTACGTCGCCTGCGCGACGTTGTAGTCCGTGGCGCTGATTCCTTCGATCAAAAAATTGTTGTTATCTTCGCGCTGGCCGTTCACGAAGAGTTTCACGCTGCCTCTGCCAAGCTGCGCCGCGGCGTTCAGTTCGCTCTGCGCGCCGCTCGAAAGCGTCAGAAGTTGCTGGTAATTCTGGGTTGCCAGCGGAAGCTCCCGGATTGTAGCCGTGCCTAGAGATTGCCCGGTGGTTGCGTTGCTGGTTTCTACGGTCGTCACCTGCGCTGAAATTTCCACCTTTTCCGAGACCGCGCCCGGCCTCAGTGTGATCGTTATGCGCGTCGTTTCCGTCACCCGCACTTCGATGTCCGTGGCTTTCGCTTCCCCAAAGCCGGATTTGTTCACCACGACGATGTAGTTCCCCGGCGGTAACAACGTTCCTACGAAAATCCCGTCGCTATTCGTGGCTACCTTGCGCACCATGGATTCCGTGCGCGAATTTATTATCTGTACGTCCGCGCCGGCGATGAAGCCGCCGCTCGTATCAATCACCACGCCGCTGATGGCGCCCGTCGCTCCGCCTTGTCCGTACGCGTTCTTGCCCGCCAGCATTCCTGCCAGCAACAACACCCCTGCAAATACTCTATGAATGGCCCGCATAATTACACCCCCAGGTGATCAGACTTCGGGACTGCGCAACCGTAAGCAGCTACGAACCGCGTGAGCAGTTCCTCGGATCGCCCCGCGTCCCCGAGGACACGACGCAAACTCCGGCCAATATTCTCTCACGTTCAAGTTAGAGATTCACATGCGGCGTATCAAGAAGCGATCGCGCAAACGTTCTTGACGGCTCAAATCGCGCCAGTTTCGCTTCCCCTGCATATCGACGCTGGGTTCGCATGCTAACCAATCTGCGCTTGACGCAGTCTTTGCCGGGCGAGACCATTGCTGCAGGGTTAGACAGACGCAACCTGTCTCGCCTTTCGTCCGTCTAATTGGTAGCAATTCAGCAGCGACCCCGATGGGGGGGTGACACATGACTTCCCGCAACGCACTTCGTTCTGTCTTTGCCTTCACTTTCGCCTTCGCTCTCTCGGCCGGCATCCAGCCGGCGGTCGCCGATTCTAGCCACGCCCGCGTCATTCGCCTGAGTGTTGTCCAGGGTGATGTGCGCTTTACGCGAGAAGCTCATGGAGACCCGCTCGCGGATCAAAAGGCGGTTTGGGAAACGGCGCAGGCGAATCTTCCCGTCCGCCAGGGCTACGTTCTTGCCACGGACAATGGCCGCGCCGAAGTCGAATTTGAGAATGGCGCCATGGCTTTCCTCAACGAGAACACCGTTGTTGAGTTTTTCGACCTTTCTCTCGACGATGGTGCGCGGACCACGCGCCTGGTTCTTCGCCAAGGCTCTGCTTCCTTCTACGTGAATCCCGCGAATGGCGATTACTTCAGCGTCACGGGGGGCGACTTCACGGTCGAAGCCAGCGGTAAAGGCTCCTTCCGCATCAACAATTTTGACGATGGCAGCAACGTGGAAGTGCTGACGGGTCACGCTTCCGTCCTGCACCAGAAAGAAACGACGCAACTCAGTAAGGGGATGTCGCTCTCCATGAAGGCGGGAGAAAATTCCGTGAGTCTCGGCCAGCTTTCCGCCAACGATGAGTTTGATCGCTGGGTCTCTGGCCGCATTGATACCGTTTCCACGGCAACGAACGCTTCGCTGCAGTATACGAACTCTCCCTACTATCTACCCGGCTACGCCGATCTCTACACTTATGGCTCCTGGTTTTCCTGCGGTGGGTCCGGATACGGCTGGCGGCCTTTCGGCGCTAGTCTCGGCTGGTCGCCATTCACCATGGGCCAATGGCTGTGGGATCCCGGTTTCGGCTGGACTTTTGCCAGCTACCAGCCTTGGGGTTGGGCGCCCTATCACTATGGCGGCTGGCTCTTTGATACTTCTTGCGGCGGCTGGTTTTATTCACCGCCCGCTTATTACGGATTCGGAGGTCACGGAGGCTATGGAGGCTATGGAGGTAACCCGAGAAAGCGGGTTCCACCTATAGTGCATCCGCCTCGGCCGGTTTATAGGGCCTCGACCGCTGTTTTCGTCCGCCAGAACGGCAAGTTAGGCATCGTGCCCATGAACCCGCTCGACAAACCGGGCAAGACCGCGCTCAACTTGGTACACGGTGTTTTTTCCGCCGAGCCAACTAGAAGCGCAGCGCTTCCAATTCTGTCCACCCCCGGCGGGCAAAAATGGGAAACCTTGAAATCGCCGCCGCGCGACGCGCTGAGCAGCAGTCTCGTGGCCACGACCCCGCCTGTGCGTACATCGCGCACGATTCTTGAAGGTAGCAGCGGAGCCCGTATTGATTCGCGCAGCGCCAACTCTTCCATCGTGTACGATCCGCACGAGCATCGCTTTGTGAACACAAATTCTGCGCCACCAACTGTCGGCGGCAGCATGGCAGTGCTCACGGAAAGAAATACGCCGGGTGCGGTGAAAAACGATCGAAATATAGAGGGTGGAAGAAATACGCCCCCACGCGGGACAAACATGCGCGTTCCCGTTGCGCCGTCCTCGGCACGCGCCTCAGCCCCTCCTCCGCGCTCTATCGCTCCGCCACCGGCGCCACGTTCCTCAAGCGGCGGTGGCAGCTATCGTGGCGGCGGCACGGTATCTACCGGTGGCGGTGGCTCCTCTCGTGGATCATCAGCCCCTGCCGCGTCCGCTCCGCATGTCTCGGCTCCTTCTGGTGGCGGCGGACGTCCGCACTGAAGCATCCTTCATTTCTAATGAGAAAAACGGCTCCGGGATTTGGGGCCGTTTTTCTTTTATACCAAGAGCACCTGGCAATCTCCTTTTTGGCCTGCTTAGTAAAAAAGCATTCCGGCGTATCCCACAACCGCGCTGCAATCTCCGGAAACATCTCCAGAAGTCGCATAGCGCACCAACTCAGGCTGCGTTGTTCCAAGTTCTCTTAATGCGGTCAGCATAGCTACGGTCGGCCCCAGGCCGCACATCGAAATCGACTCGTTCCGGCATGTGTCGTAAAGCCCACGCGCATCCAGCGCCAGGATCTTGTCGATCGCTTTGCCATCTTTCACACGCGTTGTGGCGTCATCTTCGTAATGATTCAAGTCTGAAGTGGTCAGCAGCAGAATCTCCTCTCTGGAATTCGCAAGCACGCGTCCAATCGCTTCGCCGATGGACACGAGGTCCTCGAACCGCACCGTTCCGAGGGCAAGGGGCACGAAACTGAAATCTGGCCGCAGCACCTGAAGGAATGGAATTTGCACTTCGAGTGAATGCTCCGCGCTGTGCGCCACACCGTCTTCGCGCAGCAACGGGCAAGCCGCACACAACGCATTCGCCAGCGGTTCATCGATCGGCACATCCCCGAGCGGCGTCCGCCACGACCCGTTCGAAAGAATCGCCGCCTTCTCCCCGTGCGGGTAATGGCGCACGCCTAGAATCACAATTTTCTTCGGTATCGCAATTCGCGTGAATACCGCTCCGGCCACGTGCCCCGAATAGACGTACCCCGCGTGGGGAACCAGGCACGCCTTTGCGCGCACAGGCACCGCGATGTTCGCAGGCATAGTGTATTGGCGGATAAGCGCGGTCAATTCTGTTGGATTGGAGGGATAAAAGCGGCCGGAAACGGCAGGCAGGCGTAACATCGAGCCACTACACAAATCAGCTGGGTTTCGAGGGCTTGCCTTTTATCTTTAGGGCTTTTTTCGTTGTCGGATCGTAATAAACCGTGACTTTATCGCCGTATTGGTACCCGCCCTTGTCGACGATCGTTTGCATTTTCCCCGCCAATTGTTCGGACAGGGTGAATGTCTCAAGCGACATGTCGTTCCCCTTCGCGCGGACCGTGATCTGCGCGATGTTGGCGTGCATCACAAAACCTTCAAACTTGCCAAGCCCCGCCGTCTTCGATTTTGGCTTGATCGCATTCACGATGATCGGCACCGCCGTATCCACAACGATCGGCGCGACTACCGTCGGTGACTGCGCGTGCGCAGGCGCGCTGCACAAGCCCGCCAGCACCAGTGCTGCAAGACCCAATCCCGCGATTTTTGCGAACGTCTTCATTCGATATCGTCCGTTGCAATCCGCAGCGACTTCAAAAACCGCACATCCTGCGGCGTCATCGTAAGCCGTGCCGCCGGCTTCTTGTCCGGAACCTGGTCAAACGATTCCTGATCAACCTGTATCCGCAGCGATTCCAGAAAGCGCCGGTCTTGCGTCGTGAGCTTCGCCGCTTCTGCCGCGGCGGCGTCACGCTTGGCCAACCCGATGGTCGCGTCCAGCTTCAGCACGATATCGTAACCGTGCGCGCGCACTCCGGCAATGGCGCCGGTAATTCGGTCGGAATCGGACACCGTGTCGTTGATCGCGTGTCCCAGTTCACGGAGCAAGTTTTTCAAGTGATCGTCGAGTTGCAAGGGCGGCTCCCCCTCACTTCAATGTCATTCTAGGCTTGCATTTCTTTGGATACAAGTCGCCTCCTTTGCGGTTGTCTCCAATAGGTTCACAGTCCATTGGTGCAGGTAAATCGGCCCTCTTTGCGTCCTTTGGGGCGTGCCGCGGGCGTGGTTTGCACGAGTCACCGGTCGCGAGTCGCACGTCACTCCATGCCTCACTCCCTTAACTTCGCAATTCACGCTAAGATGCACTCATGTCTTCGGCAGCCACTTCGCCCGCGGCGGCGCCACGCCAAGGCGGTTTCCAGCGCTTTTGGCGTACCTTGCGCCAGCTCTTCCTTGAAATGGCCGGCGCGTGCTTTGCCGTTCTCGCGCTAGCCTGGCTCAATCTTGCTCTGCGCTCCTGGACCCGCGATGTCGCCCGCTGGCTCATTGCCACGGCCGTCGCTTTCGCCTTTTTGTTCTTTTTTTTCGCGGTAACGTCATTTCTCCGCGCTCGCAAGTTGTAATCTATGCCCTGTAGGGGCACGGCATGCCGTGCCCGCTCCGGCTTTTGTCTGGTTCTTGGTTGGCTCCAAGTATTGACGCAAAAATGTCTGACACAAAAACCAAACCCTCCGCCGAACGCAAAGAGAACTTCACAACTCTTTCCGGTCTTCCCATCGACCGCCTCTACACACATGACGATCTTTCCGCCTCCGATCCCGAATCCTCCATCGGCTATCCCGGCGAATTCCCTTACACGCGCGGCATTTACCCCACCATGTACCGCGGCCGCCTCTGGACCATGCGCCAGTACGCCGGCTTCGGCAGCGCCGTCGAATCCAACCAGCGCTATCGCTATCTCCTCGGCAAAGGCCAGGCCGGCCTCTCGGTCGCCTTCGATCTTCCCACGCAAATCGGCATGGACTCCGACCACCCTCTCGCTCTCGGCGAAGTCGGCAAAGTCGGCGTAGCTATCGATTCTCTCGAAGACATGGAAACTCTTTTCGATGGCATTCCGCTCGAAAAAGTTTCCACTTCCATGACCATCAACTCCACCGCCGCAATCCTTCTCAGCCTCTACGTCGCCGTTGCCAAAAAACAAGGTGCCGACCTCGCCAAAATTTCCGGCACCGTACAAAACGACATCCTCAAGGAATACATCGCCCGCGGCACCTACATCTATCCCGTCCGCCCCGCTATGCGCATCGTCACCGACATCTTCGCCTGGTGCCGCGATAATCTGCCCAAGTGGAACACCATCTCCATCTCCGGCTACCACATCCGCGAAGCTGGTTCGACCGCCATCCAGGAAGTCGCCTTTACGCTCGCCGACGGCATCGCCTACGTTCAAGCCGCGCTAGACGCCGGCCTCGGCGTCGACGAATTCGCTCCCCAACTCTCCTTCTTCTTCAACGCCCACAGCGACCTCCTCGAAGAAATCGCCAAGTACCGCGCCGCCCGTCATCTGTGGGCCAAAATCATGCGCGACCGCTTTCATGCCCAGGACCCGCGCTCACTTCTCTTGCGCTTTCATGCGCAAACCGCCGGCTCTTCACTCACCGCACAGCAGCCCGAAAACAATATCGTCCGTGTCGCCATTCAAGCCCTCGCTGCTGTCCTCGGCGGCTGCCAGTCCCTCCACACCAATTCCCTCGACGAAGCCCTCGCTCTCCCCACCGAAGACGCCGCCCTCATCGCCCTCCGCACCCAGCAAATCCTCGCCCACGAAACCGGCGTCGCCAACACCATGGATCCTGTAGCCGGCTCCTACGCCATCGAGCACCTCACCAATGAAATAGAACAAGGCGCCGTTGATTACGTTTCCAGGATTGACGCCATGGGTGGAATGTTGCGCGCCATTGAAGCAGGCTTCGTCCAGGGCGAAATCCAAAAAGCCGCCTACGATTTTCAGCGCGCCGTTGAATCCAAAGAACAAATCATCGTCGGTGTAAATGACTTCGTTGCGGAAGAAAACCGCACCATCCCCACGCTGCGCATCGAACCCGAAATCGAGCGCTCCCAAATCGCCCGCCTCAACGCCCTCCGCGCCAAACGTGATTCCAGCCGCACCAAATCCGCCCTAGCCGAACTCCAACGCCGCGCCTCTACGACAGAAAATCTCCTCCCCGCCATCCTCACCGCCGTCGAAGCCTACGCCACCGTAGGCGAAATCTCCGACGCCCTCCGCCGCGTCTTCGGCGAATACCAGGAATCCGTCGTCATCTGACATGAAACTAATTCTCGCTTCCGCTTCTCCCCGCCGCGCCGAAATTCTCCACGACGCCGGCTTCTCCTTCATCGTGATGTCCTCCGCCGTCGACGAAACCCCCTTCCCAGAGGAATCCCCTGCCGATCACGTTCAGCGCCTAGCCGACGCCAAAGCCGAGCTCGTCGCCGCCCGCGCCGTAGGCCCCGCCATTGTCCTCGCCGCGGACACCGTCGTAACTCTCGAAGGCCGCATCTTCGGCAAACCCCGCTCCGCGGACGATGCCCGCCACATGCTCGAAAAACTTTCCGGCCGCACCCATGCGGTCCTCACCGGCGTCACCCTCGTCCGTCTCCCCGACGCCGAGCGTTGCAGCTTCGTCGAGTCCACGCTCGTCCATTTCACCCAGCTCTCCGCTGAAGAAATCACACGCTACCTCGAGACCGAAGAGCCCCACGACAAAGCCGGCGCTTACGCCATCCAGGGCCGCGCCGGCCGCTACATCCCCCGTATCGAAGGCGACTACTTCAACGTCGTCGGCCTTCCCCTCGCCCGCGTCACCCAA
>Ga0134128_10000972_pt1 | contig 38831 bp, 35 predicted proteins | sample KB31754_FD_96462 | JGI IMG/M metagenome (GOLD analysis project Ga0134128, IMG submission 96462) | Terrestrial soil microbial communities with excess Nitrogen fertilizer from Kellogg Biological Station, Michigan, USA - KB3-175-4 | ecosystem: Environmental > Terrestrial > Soil > Unclassified ...
ATCTCCAGAGCGGAATACCGACCTCAAACGCGCCGCTACCGATACCAGGATGCACTACGCCGACTTTCATTTCTATCGGCGGCCCACAGGGCCATGGTTACTCCCTTACGGTCACGGCTCCGTGTGTACTTGACTCCGCTAACGGAGCCGCGACCGTCAGGAAGCGGTAAAAGGTGCATCGAAAGGCGAATGGAGGGCGACGAGAACGGCAGCCGGATTCTTTCACGGAACGCTCGGACGACATCACGGTGCTAGGGGTCAAATGGACCCCTGGGGAGTAGGGGGGCGAACTCGAATTGCTTTTTGCCGCGTTCAAACACACTCGTGTCCCCGGCACCTTTTACCGCTCCCTCACGGTCACGGCTCCGTGTGTACTTGACTCCGCTAACGGAGCCGCGACCGTCAGGAAGCGGTAAAAGGTGCATCGAAAGGCGAATGGCGCGCGACGAGAACAACAGCCGGATTTTTTCACGGCCCCGTGGAAGCGGTAAACTGTGTGTCGAAAGGCGAATGGCGCGCGACGAGAACGGCAGCCGGATTCTTTCACGGCCCCGTGAGGAAGCCGCGAATGGAGCGCGACGAGAACAGATTGCGCGCAACCGGTCTGGAGACCGATCGCTACTGCCGCTACTTTTTGCGGCGGGCCACCACTCGTACTCTTCTTGTCTCCGAGATCGCTCCCGGGGTCAGGGCGTCGTTCAGGATCTCGGCGAGTTCCTGCTGGTGCCGCTTTGCCGACCCGCTGGCCGGACTGGCGCTCTCCGGCCGCCCGACGTAGCGCAGTTCGCGGCGTGAAGCCTCCAGCAGCGGATCCATGGTTTCCCGCATGAAGCGCCACGGACCCATGTTCTTCGGCTCTTCCTGCGCCCAAACCACCTCCGCCGTCGCGGGATATCGCGCAAGGATGTCCGTCGCCTGCTGCGCTGCGAACGGATACAACTGCTCCACGCGCGCCAGCGCTACATGCGACGCGCCACGTTCCTCGCGAGCCGCCAGAATATCGTAGTAAATCTTCCCGGAGCAGAAGAGCACCCGGCTTACGCGCGACGCGTCTTCAAGGTGAGAATCGCCCAGAATCTCGGTGAAGCCGCCGGTCGTGAAATCGCTGAACGCCGATACGGCCTTGGGGTGGCGCAGCAGACTCTTCGGCGTGAAGACGATGAGCGGCTTACGGGTGCCGCGACGGTCATGGCCGCCGTACATCTGCCTGCGCAATAAGTGGAAGTACTGCGCGGGCGTGGTCACATTGCACACCAGCAGGTTGTTTTCGGCGCACAGCGTCAGGAAGCGCTCGATGCGTGCGCTTGAGTGCTCCGGACCCTGGCCTTCATACCCGTGCGGCAGCAGCAGCGTCAAGCCGCTCGGCTGTCCCCATTTCGTCTCCGCGCTGGAGATGAACTGGTCGATCATGACCTGCGCGCCATTGGCGAAATCACCGAATTGCGCTTCCCAAATCACCAGCGTGGTCGGGTCCGCGACGCTGTAGCCGAACTCGAAACCGAGCACCGCGTACTCGCTCAGTGAGCTGTCGAAAACATCGAACTTCGCCTGGTCCGGCGTGATGTGCCGCATCGGAATGTAGCGCTGTCCGGTTTCGGAATCGTAAAACGCGAGATGGCGCTGGCTGAAGGTGCCGCGACCGGAATCCTGCCCGCTCAGCCGCACGGGCGTGCCTTCCAGCACGAGCGTGCCGAAAGCCAACGCCTCGCCGAACGCCCAATCCAGGTTCGTTCCTTTTGCCACGGTGTCACGCCGCTTGTCCACAAACCCGCGCAGCTTGGGATGCAGATGGAAATTCTCCGGAAACTGCGTGATGCCGCGAATGACACGCTCCAGCACCTGCTGATTCACGCTGGTGCGCGGGCAAAAGCTGCTGATCTCCTCGCTGGCGACCGCGCTGAGTTCCTGGAACTCGTAATGCTCGGCGCGTTTCTGCACGGCGTCGTAGGCATCGCTCAGCCGCTGCGTGACGGCCTTCTTCATTGCCGCGACCTCATCCACCGTCACCACGCCCTCACGCACCAGCCGCTCCGCGTACAGTGTCCCGACGCTCGGGTGCTCTTTGATCTTGCGGTACATCACGGGCTGCGTGTAACTCGGATCGTCGCCTTCGTTATGACCGTGGCGGCGATAGCAGATCATGTCGATCACCACGTCTTTCTTGAACTGCTGCCGGTAATCGAAGGCGATCTGCACGACGCGGATGGCGGCATCGGGGTCGTCGCCGTTCACATGGAAGATCGGCGCCTGCACACCGCGGGCGACGTCCGTGGAATATGGCGTGGAGCGCGATTCGTCGGGATTGGTGGTGAAGCCAATCTGGTTGTTGATGACGACGTGAATCGTGCCGCCGGTTGAATATCCATCGAGCTGAGAAAGGTTCAACGTCTCGGCGACCACGCCCTGTCCGGCGAACGCCGCATCGCCGTGCACCAGCACCGGAATGACGCGCGCGCGAGACGTGTCGCCGAGCCGGTCCTGTTTGGGACGCACGATGCCCTCGACTACCGGATCGACAGCTTCCAAGTGGCTGGGGTTCGGCGCTACGGAGACGATGATCTCGCGGCCGCTCTCCGTCTTGCGGACGCTCGTCGCGCCCAGGTGATACTTCACGTCGCCCGAGCCTTGCGTGCTCGAAGGGTCCACTTCGCCCTCGAACTCGCTGAAGATCTGTTTGACGTCTTTGCCGACCACGTTGGTCAGAATGTTCAAGCGCCCGCGATGCGCCATGCCGATCACGGCTTCGTGGACGCCGTCCGACGCGGCGCGTTCGAGAATCTCTTCCATGATGGCCAGCGCGGTCTCGCCACCTTCCAGCGCGAACCGCTTCTGACCCACGAAGCGCGAATGCAGAAAATGCTCAAAGCCCTCGGCGTTCAGCAGATTCTGCAGCGTGCGCCGGCGCGTCACGGCGTCGAGCGGCCAGGAATTGCGCTGCGGCTCCATGCGCCGCTGCAGCCACGCCTTCTGCTCGGGCACCTGGATATTCATGTACTCGCAGCCGATTTTTCCGCAATACGTCTGCCGCAGCGTCTCCAGAATCTCCCGCAGAGTGGCGACCGGCTTCACGGTCTTGTCGACTTCGCCGAGGCTGCCCGTCAGAAATTCGCGATCGAGGTCCCAGATGGTGAGTCCGTACGTTTCCGGGTCGAGCTCCGCGTGATAGCTCGCCTCTTGCCCGAGCGGGTCGAGATCCGCGATGAGGTGTCCGCGCACGCGATACGCGTTGATCATCTGCATGATCCCCGCTTCCTTGGCGATCTCCGCGGTGCGCGCCTGGGTCATGCCCGGCAAAAGAGGATTCTTGTCCGTCTCCCAATGCACCGGTTGGTGCGGCATCCGCAGGTGCTCGAACACCTCTTCGTAGAAGCCGTCCTTGCCGTCCAGCAGGCTTTGCACGCGACCGAGGAACGCGCCGGATTCGGCGCCCTGAATGATGCGATGGTCGTACGTGCAATTCAGGGTCATCACTTTGCTGATGCCGAGTATGGCGCAGGTCTCCTCGGCCGCGCCGCGATACTCGGCCGGATAATCGATTGCGCCGGCGGCGATGATCGCGCCTTGGCCCTGCATCAGGCGCGGATTCGAGCTCATGGTGCCGACGGTTCCCGGGTTGGTCAGCGAAATCGTGGTTCCCTGAAAATCGGCGGGCGTCAGCTTGGAGGTGCGAGCGCGCGCCACCAAATCGTCAAACGCGGCCACATACTGCGCAAAGCTGAGCGAGCCGGCATCCTTGATATTGGGTACCATCAGGCTGCGCGCGCCGTCTTTGCCCGCAACGTCCACGGCGATTCCGAGATTCACCTTGGGACGCACCACACGATACGGCTGCCGGTCTTTTTCCGCGTAGGCATAGTTCAAGGCGGGTATTTCTTCGAGAGCCTTCACCACCGCCCAGCCGAGCAGGTGCGTGTAGGAGACTTTGGCCTTCCCAGTCAACCCGCGATGCTGATTGATGATGCGGCGATTCTCGTCCATCACCTTGACGGCGATGGTGCGCTGGCTGGTGGCGAGCGGAATCGAAACGGACGCGGCCATGTTCTCCGCGATTCGTCCGGCGGCGCCGCGCAATGCCTGTAAATCGCCCTCCGAAGCGGTTCCGGCGCCGTTCGAAACCGGAGCGGAGGGAGCAGCGGGAGTATAGGTAGAGGTGGTGGCCGGGGCCGCCGGCCGGGGCTCGGCGAAGACCTGCTTCCAGCTATCGTCTACCGCGGACTTGTCATGGAGATACTGCTGGTATAACTCATCTTCCAGCCAACTATTGACACCCATATTCGGATCGGATTTTGCAGCCATGTGAGAGGGAAAGTACTTTCTTTTTAATCATACCAAGCGTCGCGCGAATGCGATTCTCCGGCTTGCGAACCACGATAAAGTGGTGCTAATATCCGAATCAGGAGACCCCTCATGATCAAGAAACTCGTAATCGGATTCATTCTCTTCGCCCTCGCCCTGTCTTTCGCGGGGACGGTTCCGAGTAACCGCACTTACACGATTACCATCGCGCAGCCGACCGTCGTGAACGGCACGCAGTTGAAAGCCGGCGACTATAAGCTTTCCATGGGCCAGGATAAGATCACTCTCGTGCTCGGCAAGAGCACGGTGGATGTTCCGGCGAAGTTCGAAGCCAACGAGAAGAAGTTCGAAGACACCGCCCTGCGTCTGGTCAGCGGCGCGCTTGTCGAAATCCGCCTCGGCGGCACGAAAACGAAAATCGTTCTCGCGCAGTAAGGTTAATGTGGGGCAGGTTTTTGGATCCCCTGCCCCACATCCGGCTGGTGTTCTCGTCGGGATCCACTCGCCTTTCGATACACCTTTTACCGCTTCCTTACGGTCGCGGCTCCGTTAGCAGAATCACGTACATACGGAGCCGTGACCGTAAGGGAGCGGTAAACGGTGCCGGGGATACGGACAATTATTTCCGGCGTCACTATGTGCTGCGCACCGTGCCGGGCAGCGTAAATGTCATCTCCACATCGGTAACAACCGCGACCGGAGATCCATTGATCTTCAGACCCTCGTACTTCCACTGCCGCACGGCCGCAACCGCGACTTCGGCCAGAATGGGATTCCCGGACCGGACTGTCACGCATTCGATGCCCCCGTCCGCGTCTACCCGAACGTCCAGCGTCACCGTTCCTTCGATCTCCTGAGCGATGGCCGCGGGCGGATAGGCCGGCTCCGCATGTTCGATCAGAAACCGGGAACGGTGCGCCTCGACCGTAAAGGCCATCGGATCGTCAATGGTTGCCTCGCGGGGGCAGCGAATTGCCGAAAACGGAAGTCCCATGGTCTCTCAGTCCCCCTTGTCCCACAATCCCGCGATCAACCACAGATTGCGCAACTGACGGTAGCCCAAATTCTCCGGGATCGCCGAAAAAAACGTCCCCGCGAGTTCCACCGGATCGCTCCCTTGAAATTCCGCAAGCTCGCGCAGAATCACTGCCGCCATTGAGACCAGCATACCTGTCGCGACCGTGCACAGCAGGAACAGCACCAGCACGCGCCAGCTCACCAGTCCGGCGGCGAATCCACCGATGGCGAGCACGTATCCCAGAGTTTCCAGCAGCGGCCGCCAAAGCCGGTCCGCGCGCAACGCCGGCAAGCCCCAGCCGATCGCGCGCCTGCCTCCCGAAACCTGCTTCGCATACCGCCACGCCGACGCAATGGACCTCTGATCGCGCCGTACCAGTTCGCGCAGTCCCTTCAAATCGCCCGCGGCGGGAAGCGTGCTCACGCGGTGCGGCAAAAACGCCACCTTGAACTTGTTGCGCTTCGAGCGCGTGTCCATGCAGATTGAGCACTAGTTCCATGGGCCGCTCCCAGGCGCCGGCGGCATTCAGCAAGGGCTCCCGCCTGACTACCACCGCCCAACCGGGTCCCGGCGTGACCATGTTCCATGAGGCGAAGGCGGCGCCGCGCGTCAGCCAGTGACGAAGCATTTCGATGGCTGCGAAGCGGCCCGCAAGACTCGCTTTGGGAACCGGTGGCGCCGTGCCGCAGCAGGCCACAACCTCGTCCGGCTGTTCCAGCATCGGCCGCAGCAGCCGCAGCAAAACTTCCATGTTCAATTCCGCATGCGGATCGATGAAACCGATGAACGTCCCGTTAGACGCCCGCACGGCTGTCTTCAGCGCTTCGGCGCGGCTGCAGGGCTCGAGATCCAGCACGACGAGCCGCGTCGGCTTTTGCGCTTCCCACACTCCGCGCGCCTCAACACTGCGCGGCGTCTCGAACAACTGGAACTCGCGCCTCCATTCCTCCAGGACTTCGGGCGTCACGCCGTGCAGCGCCAGCACCACTTCGTGATTGGCGGAGTGAAGATCGATCAGCAGACGCACCGCCTTGCGCGTTTCCGGAAGCGCGTCCTGCGCCGCGTAGACTACGCTGATCTGCGGCACCATGGCGCTTTTCAGCAACACCAGCGTATCGTCGCGGGAACTCACGCGCCCGAGCCGCCGCAGGGCGAAACAGCCCCTCAGCAGTAACACGAAACTGACCGCTCCTGCGAGGAACAGCAGGAGCGCGATCACCTGCACCGCTAGCGAGACTGTCTGCGCCGCGCCGGCCGTCACATGCCCCCCCTCTGCCGGGCGCGCCCCAGCGCCTCGCGAGCCGCCAGCGCGGTAACCCGATTCGAACTGTCGCTCAACTCTTCGAGCGTCACCGCACCAGTGCCCGGGATTTCGGCGAGCGCCGCCGCCGAAACGCGCGCCAGTTCCGGATTGCCGGTACGCAGGCATCGCGCCAGCGCGGTCATGGCGTTCTGCAAGCGGAGCCGCCCCACCGATTGGGCGGCCGCCAACACGACGCGCTCATCGGGATCCGCGAGAGCATCCAGAACGGAGGCCATGTCTTCCGGGGCCATCTCCACAAGCGGGGCCAGATGCAGCGTCTGTATGCGGATTTGCGGATCGTCGCGCTGCAGCAAATTGAAAAGGCCGCGCAGAGGCAGAGCGCGCTCCCACGCCACCAGGACGTCCAGCGCCGCCAGCACACGGGCCGAATCGCCGGCGCGCAGCGCCTCCGGCACGGCCCGCTTGCACAGCACGGCGGCGTGGCGCCGCAAATCCTCGGCGAGCAGAATGCGAATCAGCGGATTGCTGCCGAGGGCGGCTTCGAAAACGCTCTCCACCTCTTCCGGAACGCCTGCCTGCACCAGCGCGCGGCAGGCTTCCAGACGGATCTCGTCATCGGCATCGTTCAGCGCGTCCAGCAAAATCTCGCCGCCCACTCTACGGCATGGTTCATAAGAGCACGCGAACGCCAGGCGCACGAAGGCAGCCCGCCGCACGGCCAGATTCTTGCTGCGCGTCTGCTGGCACCACTCGTGAACCAGGCCCTGATCTAATGCCAGTTCGCAAAGGCGGTCGCGCGCCCCGCCGGAAATGGTGGTCTGGAAGCTCAATAGCGTGGTCGAGACGGCCGCGCGGCTTTCCTTGACATAGTTCCGGATTTCGGTGCGATCTTCGGCGCCGGCCAGGTAATGGATCAGCACTTCGCGAATCTTCGGTTCCAGCTCGGCCGCGCGCTGCTGCGCCCTGCGCGTGGCCGCGCCCCGCAACAGGGCGGCGATGAACATGCCGAATATCCAGAGCGCGTACGCCGCCAGAAGCATGCTGACGGCGGAAAGCTCGAGCGTGATCATCGTCCCAACAGGCGCTTCACCCGTGCCACCAGTTCCATAGGGCTGAAGGGCTTGACAATGTAATCGTCCGCGCCCAGCGTGAATCCGCGAATGACATCGCTTTCCTGCTGCCGGGCCGTGAGTAGCACCACTCGCACCGGCAAACCTTCGGCGCGAATGGCGGAGAGCACTTCATAGCCATCCATGCCGGGCATATTGACATCCAGCACGGCAGCTTGCGGCCGTATGCGCCGGATGGTCTCGGCGGCGCTGCTGCCATCGTGCGCCGCAACGCATTCCATGCCGAAGTTCTCGATGGCCGCGCGGACCAAGGCCAGCACCGTGGGGTCGTCATCGGCGATAACGATCTGCGGCCGGCCCACAGGCATGGCAGCAGCGGCCGCGGGCGCGGCGGGCGCCGCCGCTACGGACCCGCGCGTGGCCTCCGCCGGGCGGTGCGACAGCGCGAGGCTCAAACGCACCAGGGCCTCATCGGGCAGCCACGAATCCATGAGAAACTCGCGCGCCGACGACTGCACCCGCGGATCCAAGCCCAGCAGAACGTCGCGATCGCCGCAGAATACCAGGGGCATGCCGCGCGGAGGAGTCGCGCTGAGCCACGGCGAGTCCGGCGTATTGCCGTCCACGTACACCACCGCCAGCGCGCAACCAGCGGCAGCAGGCGATTCCGGCCGATCCGCCGATTGCAGAAACACGGGCGTTGCGCCGACGCGTTCGAGAGATATGGAAAGCCGCTCGCGCACACTTCCGGCAAAGCCGACAGCCGCGACGCGTTTGCCGCTCAGCATTTGCACGATCGGCTCCGGAATGGGAACATCGCGTGCTTCCCGCGGGCTGTTGAAAGCCATTACCAGATTGGTGAGAGTCTCGCGAAACTGCGCGCTATCCAGCGGGGGTTCCATCAGGAGCGCCTCCGCCTCGCGCGCCAACCGGCTGATGGCGTTGTAGCCGAGCAGCCCGCCCGTGCCGATCCATTGATGGATGCTGCGTTTCGCTTCGGCGGTGGGGAACGCTCCATCCAGATCCAGCAGCAGATTGCGTGAAATTTCCTGACCCTCGGCCAGGAAGCGCCGGCGGAGAGCCATCATCTCGGCTTTATCGATGGTGGTCTTCTCCGGCGGGGTCGCGGCGGGAACCGCGTCCGCGCCAGCGCGGCCCAGCACCTCGCGAATGCGCGCGCCGAGTGTGCGGGTATCGATGGGTTTGGTGATGTAGCCGTCGCACCCCGCATCGATCGCCTTTTGCTCGTCGCCTTTCATGGCGAAGGCGGTCAGCGCAATAATCGGTATGTTTTTGGTGGCAGGATCCGACTTAATGCGCCGCGTGAATTCCAAACCGTCCATTCCCGGCAACTGTATGTCCGCCAGAATGAGCGCGGGATGCATGCCGCGCAGCAATTCCAGGCCCTCTTCCGCGCTCGCTGCCGTAATGACCTTATAACCTTCGTTAACCAGCAGAATGCGCGTGAGCTTCAGATTTACCGGCGTATCATCGATGATCAGGATGGGCTCGCCCGCCATGAATCTGTATTCTATCTTACGCGTCAGCCGTTTACACTAGCGGCGGCGTTTCCGTGCAACGGCAATATAGCAGAGAAGACGCTCCCTCGCCCGGGCTCGCTGCGCACTCCGACACGCCCGCCTTGCGCCTCCACGATGGCGCGGGTAAGTGCGAGACCGAGGCCGGTTCCCTGCTCCGCCTTGCGGCTATTCGGCAACTGCTGAAATTCCTGAAACAGCCGTGGAATTTCGGACTCCGGGATGCCGATTCCGGTATCCGCCACCTCTAACTGAAACCGGTCGGGCTCGTGATAGGAGATGCGCACGGAAACATTACCGCCCTGCGGTGTGAACTTCACCGCGTTGGAAACATAGTTATACAGCACCTGCTTAAAGCGCGCGGGATCGAGTGAGGCGTGCACGCCCGTGGGCACTCTCGTATCGATCGCCAGCGACTTCTTTTCGGCAAGCGGCGCCATAACATCCATTACCTCTTGAATCAGCGCACCCAGATCGCAATCCTCGGGGCGAAATTCCATTTTTCCCGCTTCGATCTTGGAGAGGTCCAGAATATCGTTGATCAGTTGCAACAGGTGGCGCGCGCTGGTGAGAATGTCAGCCATCACGTCGACCTGTTCGGGCAGGATCGGGCCGAGGCGCCCGTCGTGCATCAACTCGGAAAACCCGATGATGCCGTTGAGCGGCGTCCGCAGCTCGTGCGAGATGCTGGCGAGAAAGCGGCTCTTGGCCTCGGTGGCGGAATGCGCGGCTTCGAGCGCGCGGCCGAGCTGCTCGTTTTTATTCCTCAATTCCAGCGCATACTGCTCCACTTTCCGGGCCGCCACGGCCGCCAGATTGCGCTCCGTGATGTCCAGCAGCGACAGACACAATCCGGCGATTTGGCCGTTCTCATCGCGGATCGGACTCTCCCGGATTTCAACCGACAAGCGGGAGCCATCGTCCAGCACGAATTCGGTCTCGAAGGGCGCGGCCGATGCTCCGCTAGCGATCCGGCCGAGCATTGCACTGCGGAAACCTTCCTGCTCATCGGAAGGAACGAAGTCCCATGCGTAATGGCCGGTCAGGCGTGCCGGCGCGCAACGCAGCAGCGCGCAAACGGCTTGATTGAAGCGCGTGACCACGCCATTGCTGTCGGTTTCTTCGAAAGGAACCGGCGCCTGATCGAAGAGATCGCGGTAGCGAGTTTCGCTGCCGCGAAGCTCGCGCTCGCGTTCCTGCAAGAGCGTCGCGGCATCCTGAAGCTGGCGCGCGAGCGCGGCGATTTCGTCAGTTCCCCCCGGGAACGGCTCCAGCGGAAGGCCGTGCGCCAGCCGCCGCGCATTCTCCGTGACCTTCTCAATCCGCTTCACCAGCCTGCCCGCCACCAGCAGGTGAATCAGCAACGCGCCCATGGGCCCCAGGATGCCGCAGGCCAGTACGGTGCGAAAGAGATTGCGCCGCGCGAGGTCGCGTTCGTAGCGCGCTTGCGTGAAGCGGCGCTCCTCCTCGCCTGCCAGTAATGCAAGCCGCGCCTGTAAATCGGCCACCAGGTTGCCGGCGGGACGCGAACCTCCGGCCGCGCGCGCATCCAGCGAAGCGAGTTCCAGCGCGCCGAGCCTTTCGATGTCCGCGGCTGCCGCGCGGGTAGCGGCCTGATCGCCGGTCAGCCGCGGAAGCGACTGCAGCGCCGCCGCCGCGGACGCCCGGGCTGTCTGGAAGGCATCATGGAAACGGGAGAATCCAGTGGCCGTGTAGCCTCCGACGGCCGCCTCGGCATCGCTCACCGCACTGCCCAGTTGCACAATGGCGCCGCGCGTCTCGTAATACCGGCCTACGGTCTCCTCGGCGCGGTAGACGGCGTTTTCGGCCCAGTAAATAGCGAACAAGGTCACAAACAACACGGCGAGCGGAAACGCCAGGACGCTCACACCGCGAGCCCGCAGCGAAACACGCCGCCAGCCGCCCTTCAGCGCCTCATCCCCCGAGTGTCTTTCCGTGACCACGAAGTCTCATTTTAGCCGTGGAATGGTCCCGCGCGGCGCCGCTTCGCTACACTAATCGTGAATGGATCGCATCGGCCGATATAAAATCGTCCGCGAACTGGGGCGCGGCGCCATGGGCGTCGTGTACCATGCCATCGATCCGAACATCGGCCGGCCGGTGGCCATCAAAACGATCCAGCTTGGCGGAGTCCGCAGCCCCGACGAGCAGGACCGGCTTCGCGAGCGGCTGTTTCGGGAAGCGCGGTCGGCCGGAATGCTGTCCCATCCGGGCATCGTGACCATCTACGACGTGGAGCAGCAGGGCGATCTCGCCTACATCGCCATGGAATATGTGGACGGTCCGACGCTGGACGCGCTACTGAGCGAAGGGCAGCCTCTGGCCGCGGCGCGCATGTTCGGCATCCTCGGGCAGACGGCGAATGCGCTGGATTATGCGCATTCCAAGGGCATCGTGCACCGCGATATCAAACCGGCCAACATCATGATCGCGGCGGACGGATCGGCCAAGATCACCGATTTTGGAATTGCCAAGATCACGGCATCGGAGCAGTTCACGATGACGGGGTCCATCGTCGGAACTCCGCACTACATGTCGCCCGAGCAGGTGCAGGGTCAGCCGGTGGACGGGCGCAGCGATCAGTTTTCGCTGGCGGTGATCGCGTTCGAGATGCTGACTGGGGAAAAACCGTATACAGGCGAGCATCTCACGACGGTGGTGTACAAGATTGTTGCCGAAGAGCCGCAGGCGCCCCACCGCATCAATCCGTCGCTGACGGGGCCGATCGAGACCGTGCTGCGCAAAGGACTCGCCAAGAAGGCCGATGCGCGCTATAGAAACTGCCAGGAGTTCGCCGACGCGCTGGAAAAGGCGTGCAACGCGACGAAAAGCTGGAAAGCGCTACCGCGCGGCGGAAGCTTGAACGCGCCCACCATGGCGGATGCGCCGAAACCTTCCATTACCCTCCCTCCGTCGCGTCGCGCGCGAAGCAATGGAGACACCACAGTCGCCGGGCCGGAGAAGAAGAAGAGCAGCTTTCTGCCGTTCCTGTTGGCGGTGTTGATGGCCGCCTTGCTGCTGGCGCTGATCGGCTGGCAGGCGATGCCGTGGCTTACGGACCGCCAGGGCGAACAGCCGAAAACGGCACAGGTCGAAAAGCAAGGGCCGACCCAGGCGCAGGCGCAGCCGCCGCAGCAGCAGGCCCCGCCGCAGGCTCAGGCGTTGAGTCCGGAGGACGCCAAACCGAGTCCCATGCCCGCTCCCGTCCAGGCCGCCCCGGCCGTGCCTCCGGCACAAGCAGCGGCAGACGAAGGCACGAAACCAGCAGTGACCGGCGAATCTGCGCCCGCGCCGAAGCACGCGGCGGACCTGATTCCGGTAGCGGTGAGCAGCAGTCCCGTGGGCGCCACAGCGAAGCTCGATGGCCGCGGCGATGCGACTTGCGCCACGCCGTGCACGTTAAATGCGCCGCCCGGCCGCCACACGGTGGAGATCAACATGGCGGGATATCAGCCCGAGCGCCGGGAGATTCTGGTGGGCTCGACGCCGGTGGAAGTGGACCCCATCGCGCTACGCGGCGTGGGCGGCACATTGATGCTATCCAGCTCGCCTAGCGGCGCTTCGGTGATGTTAGACGGGAAGCCGACGGCGTATGCCACTCCCGCGCGGATCGCGCTGGCGCCCGGAACGTACAAGATTACGGTTGAGAAGGACGGCCGGCAATCGACGCAAACGGTTGAGATCCGGAATGGGCAAATGTCGAGTCTGAAGATTCTTCTGGATTGACGACCCAGTTTCTTCGTTCCGTGATGGTTGCGGGCTCGTAGGTGACGCCGGATTCCAGGCGGCGCTGTTCGCGGCGAACGCTCCACAGTAAGACCGGACCCAATGCGGCCGTCACCACACGGCTCAGGAAACCGAATTCGCGGCCCACTTCCTTGCGCAGGGCGCCGATCTGTTGGCTAACTGCCGGGTTGCTCTTCCGGAGGTGGCGTTCCATGGCAAACAAAGCGGCGGAGTAGCCATCGCGCAACGCCCTTGCTTCCCAGGCGAAGCGAGCGCGGACGCGCGGATCGGCATCGTTTTTGTACCGGCGCCAGCCGTTGAGGGTGGTGCGGCAGATGCGGTAAATGCTCGGGCCGTTGCGCTCGAAATCGCGGCGGAAAGCGGCATCCAGGAAGCGCTTGGACTCCTCCCGCGAGATAGCCGCGTGCCTGAAGTTGAAGGCGTGCTGGCCGTGGATATCCGCGAGATTTACCCCGTCCAGCATGCGGCCTTCCGCGGTCATTTCCGCGTGCAGCGGAGTGCCGGGGACGGGCGTATACAGCATGAACTGATGGAAATCCGTATCGTGCGCGACCGCGTGCTCGATCTCTTCCTCTATGTTTTCCGGCGTGTGGTGCTCCAGCCCCACGATGGTGGAGCCCAGCAGTTTGATGCCGTGCTCGCGGAGCTCGCGCGTGAGTTGCAGCGTGTCCGCGCCTTCGAGTTTCGTATAGCTGGAGCGGGGCGATTCCAGGCCCATCCAGACCCACGAGACGCCGAGCTCGACGAGCTGCCGCATGGTGTACTGGCGGATGGCGTTGGCGGAGGAGAAGACGTACAGCGCCCACGGTTTCAACTCGGCCTGCATGCGCGCGAGCAGTTGCAGCGCGCGGCGTTTGTGGAGCAGAAAGTTCTCGTCCATCATGAAGAAGCTCTTCACGCCGAGCTTCTTTTCCATCTCGCTCATTACTGCGAAGAGCTCATCGCCGGAATCGTAGAAGTTGAGGAATTTGCCCTTGCCGCCGAAGAAGGCGCTGGTCGTGCAGAAGTTGCAGCCCATGGGGCAGCCGACGGACGGAATGATGGTGGCGGCGACGCTGCCCTTTTGCTGCGGCAGCTTGAGGCCGAGCGTGCGGGCATCGAAGCCGGAGATGATCTCGGGATGGCGGATGGGCGCGGTTTCGTCTTCGCCGAGAAAACGGCGCATCCACGCGATGCCGTCGCCCTTCACGATATGGTCGGCATCTACCATCGTCTCGATTCCCGGGATGGCGCTGACGTGTCCACCAACGACGATAGAGGCTTGCGGCGCTAGCTCGCGGACCATGCGGCACATCTCTCGCACTTTGCCGATATTGACGATGATGGAAGAAATTCCGACCACGTCATAGCGATTGGCGCGCAGCTCCGCGGCAAAGGCATCGCGTGTCGGAAAATCGAGAACGGTGGTGGGCGCGGAGATGTTCCTCTGAATCATCAGAATGCCCCACGAGCGGTGGAACATGCGCAGCGAGAACGGGCCCTGCTCGCGGGTTACCTGATTGTGGTAGAGCTCCATCGGATTGATGCGGCGGCTGCCGAAATCATCGTCCTGAGCGTACGGGCCAAAGACACTCGTGAGCAGAACACGGGCGCGGGAAGCTTTTGGATGTGGCGACATTTCAGAGAATGAGTGCTAAAAAGGTGAATATAGCATAATTTCAGGGAGTATCCGGTCAGGCGCCAAATGCCAGGCGAGCTTCGCGGGCAGCTCGCGGTGGAATCCAGCTCCCACTCTGCTACGATAAAAATTCACTACAAATGCTTCGTTTTGAGACGGCAGGGGAGTCACACGGGGAGTGCCTCGTCGCTACGGTGACGGGATTTCCGGCCGGTATTCCGATATCTTTGGAGCGCGTTAACCGCGAGTTGTGGCGGCGGCAGCAGGGGTTCGGCCGCGGCGGCCGCATGAAGATCGAAACCGATCGCGCCGAAATCGTTGCGGGCGTGCGTCACTCGCATACCATCGGCTCGCCCGTCGCCATCGTCATCCGCAATCGCGACTGGCAGAATTGGACCGACGTTCTGCCCGTCGAGAGCGCCGACACGGCGGACCCGAAGTCCAAGCCCGTCACGCGGCCCCGGCCGGGGCACGCGGACCTCGCTGGCGCTATCAAGTACAACTACCACGACGCGCGGTACATTCTGGAACGCGCCAGCGCCCGGGAAACCGCGGCCCGTGTAGCCGTCGGCGCGCTGGCGAAGGCGCTGCTCGCCGAATTCGGAGTCCAGGTGCTCAGCCACGTCATCGCGGTCGGCCCCGTGTTTCTGGACCGGCCCGCGACCTGGGACGAGCTCACCGCGCTCGCCGCCAGGGACGAAGTGCTGCTCGGCTGCGTCGACCCCGCCGTAGAGGCTCGCATGAAGGAAGTGGTGGATGAAGCGTACCGCACCGGCGATACGGCCGGCGGCGTGTTCGAAGTAGTCGCGCGCGGCTTGCCGGTCGGCCTGGGGTCGCACATCGCCTGGGACACGCGCCTGGACGGCCGCCTGGCGCAGGCGATCGTTTCCATGCAGGCCGTCAAGGGCGTGGAGGTCGGCTTCGCCGCGGAAGGCGCATCGGCATTCGGAAGCAAGGTGCAGGACACGATCCATTACAACCGCGAAGAGCGGCGGTTCACGCGCGGCGCCAATCGCGCGGGCGGGCTCGAAGGCGGCATCACGAACGGACAGGATGTGGTGGTGCGCGGGCTGCTGAAGCCTATCTCGACGCTTCGCCGGCCGCTTGAATCGGTGGACCTGGAAACGCGCGAGCCCGCACTGGCCGCGTACGAGCGCAGCGATGTTTGTGTGGTCCCGGCCGCCGGCGTGATCGGGGAGGCGATGGTGGCGATTGTTCTGGCGCAGGCGTTCCTCGAAAAATTCGGCGGCGATTCGCTACAGGAAACGCGGCGCAACTACGCCGGCTACATGCAGCAGGTGAAAGACTTCTGAACTATGGTTTATCCGATTGTTAAATTCGGCGACCCCGTGCTGGAACGCGAAGCCGACACCGTAACCGATTTCGATTCGCCGGAGCTGCACACGCTGCTCGACGACATGTTCGAATCCATGTACGCGGCGAAAGGCGTCGGGCTGGCGGCGCCGCAAATCGGCATCGGCAAAAAGATCGCGGTCATCGATTGCTCGAACGGCGAAAATGAAGCCGAACGGATCGTGCTGATCAATCCGGAGATTGTGAAGGTGGAAGGCAAACAGACGGGCGAGGAAGGCTGCCTCAGCATCCCCGGATTTCGCGAACAAGTGCGCCGCGCCCACCGCGTCACGGCCCGCGCGCAGAACGCCAAAGGGGAAACCATTGAGGTGAGCGGCGAGGATCTTTTGGCGCGCGCCCTGCTGCACGAAACCGACCACCTCTACGGACGCCTTTACATCAACCACATCAGCGCGCTCAAACGCGACCTCATGAAGCGCAAGATCACAAAGTTGCGGCGCGCCGGAGATTGGGACTGACGCGCGATGCGCACCGTCTTCCTGGGCACGCCCGCGTTTGCCGTTCCCACGCTGGAGCGCATGGTCCAGGCGGGTCACGAGGTGCTGCTCGCGGTCACACAGCCTGACCGTCCCCGCGGCCGCGGACGTCAACTCGCTCCGCCGCCCGTAAAGGAAGCCGCCCTGCGACTGGGAATAGAGGTCTATCAACCGGAGCGCGTGCGCCGGCCCGAAGCCGTCGCGCGACTGCGCGAGCTGGCGCCCGACGTGATGGTGGTGGTGGGCTATGGGCAGATTATTCCGCAATCCGTCATCGATATTCCGCGGCTCGGGATTATCAATGTGCACGCATCGCTGCTGCCGAAGTATCGCGGCGCCGGACCGGTGCAATGGGCGATCGTCAACGGCGAAACCCTCACCGGCGTGACGACGATGCGCATTGATGCCGGACTCGATACCGGCGACATGCTGTTGAAACGCGAAACCGGCATCGGCGCGGACGAGACTTCGGTTGAAGTGGCGGACCGCCTTTCGGAAATGGGCGCCGATCTTCTGGTCGAGACGCTCGCCGGGCTGGAAGCGGGAACAATCGCCGCCGAAAAGCAGGACGACTCGCTGGCCACTCACGCGCCGATTATCAACAAGGAGGATGGGCTCATCGATTGGTCGCAATCCGCGCAGGCCATCCACAACCGGGTGCGCGGATTTCAGCCGTGGCCCGGAGCCTTCACCATCTTTCGCGGTCATCCGCTGCACATCTGGCGCTCGCGCCCTCATACCGCAAGGGGAACGGCGGGCGCTATCGTCAGCACCAAACCTCTCACGATTGCCTGTGGGGAGGGTGCGCTGGAATTGATCGAGGTGCAGGCGGAAGGACGCAAGCGGATGAGCGCCGCCGATTTCGCCAACGGCCAGCACATCGCCGAGAATGAGACTGTAGGAGAAGCACGCTCTTGAACCTTCCGTTGGGTTACGCATACGCCGCCACTTACGCCGGAATTCGCGCGGTGGAACGCGACGATCTCGCGCTGATCGTCACGGGACTGCCTGCCGCGGCCGCGGCCGTGTTCACGCAAAATCGCGTGCAGGCCGCCCCTGTGCGCCTTTGCAAGCGCAATTTGAAACTCTCGCGCAGCTTAGTAGGCGCGATCCTGGTCAATGCCGGCAATGCGAATTGCGCCACGCGGACGGGCGATGCTGTGGCGCTCTCGACGTCTAAGGCGGTTGCGAAGCTGCTGAAACTTCCGCCCGTTCAGGTGCTGCCTGCATCCACCGGAGTCATCGGGGTCGAGCTGGAGGCGGCGAAAATTACGCGATCGCTCCCCAAGCTGATTGAAGGGCTCGGTACGGAACGTTTCGACGATGTGGCGCGCGCGATCATGACCACGGACCTGGTGCCGAAGACGGCTTTCGCCGAAGTGAAGATGCGGCGGGGCACGGTGCGGGTTGCGGGCATGACCAAGGGCTCGGGAATGATTCAGCCGAACATGGCGACCACGCTCGGTTTCGTGCTCACCGACGCGGTGATTCCTCCGGCCGCTCTGCGCGCGATGATCAAGCGCGGTGTGGAGCGCAGCTACAACCGTATCTCCGTGGACGGGGACACCTCGACCAATGACACGCTGGTGCTGCTGGCGAATGGCGCTTCCGGCGTCCGGCCGGATCCGAAGGAACTCGCGAAGGTGGAAGAAGCCATCACAGGTGTGATGCAGTCGCTGGCGAAGGCGATCGCGAAAGACGGCGAAGGCGCGAGTAAGCTGGTCACCATCGACGTCTCGGGCGCGGGCAACAACGAGGCAGCGGCAAAACTGGCGCGCGCCATTGCGAACTCACCGCTCGTGAAGACGGCAATTGCCGGGTCCGACCCCAACTGGGGCCGCATCCTCTCCGCCGCGGGAAATGCCGGCGTCGCGTTTGATCCGCGGAAGACGGACATTTTCATGCAGGGAATAGCGGTGTGCAAAGCAGGGCTGGCTGCGCCATTCCCGGAAGCAGAGTTGAAGAAGAAGCTGGATGCCGCGGAATGCGAGATTCGATTTGCCATCCGCGGCAAAGGCAAAGGCGAGGCTCGCTTCTGGACGTGCGACTTTACGGAGGGGTACATCCGGATCAACGCGAGCTACCGGACATGATGCCGCGGGGAGTAGCTGTCGCGTTGCTCGTGGCGGCGATTGCCGGCAGTGTCTGTGCGCAGGATTCGCGGCAGGTCTTTCAAGCCGCCATCGACGATCTGAGCGCGCCGAATGCCAAAGGCCTGTGGCTGCTCTTCGATCCCACCGCGCCGGGGTATAAGGAGATTCGCAAGGACACAGAAGCGCTGCTCAACCGTTTCGACGTAACGGCGAATGTTACGTTCCTCGGCGGCGACCGCATGAAGTGGACTCTGGAAATGACGGGCCGCGGCGGCGCGCGGAGTCGCACCACGCGGACCGCGGAGGTGACGGCGAAAGTTTCGGGAGAGCGGATTGTCTCGCTCCAGCCGTCTCGTCTGTTCGCGCCGCCGGACGCCGATAGCGCGTGGGAGTCGCTGGCGACCGCGTCCGCGGCGCTGGCGCACGAAGATGACAATGCCGGCGGGGTTCCCTTCCTCGCTGTGTTCGACCGCTCGATGCCGGGCTTCGACAATTTTCAGGCGAACGTCGCCGCGCTCTCGCGCGACTTCGACGTGGATGCGGCGCTCGAACTTACTTCGAATGACGGCACGGACACCGACCGCACGCTGACGGTGGATTGGGAGTTGAGCCTCACGTCGCGCGGCACGGAGGCCACCACGAAACACCGCCGGGAAAACATCGTCGCGAAAATGAAAAAAGAGGGGTCGAAGTGGAAAGTCGTCTCACTCCAACCCCTCTCGCTATTCGGTCCGCCCCAGTAGGCTACTTTTTGGCGGCCGCGGCCATTTGCGCCATGCGTTCCTGCATCGCGCGCGTGAGCGGCGGAACGCCTCCGGTCATGCGCTGCAACACCATCAACTGTCCGCGATGGTGCATCTCATGCTCTTTTACGCTGAGCAACATTTCGAAGCGGGTTTTGCTGCGCGGCCCGGGCATCATCGAAGGCATTTCCACCCGCTCGGCGAGATAGCCGTCGCTGAGGCTTTCGAGCCATCCGGCAAAGCGGTCGCCGGAGGTGCGCAGCATCTCGACAATCTGCGCCTTGCTACGGGGCGTCTTCTCGTCGGTAAGAATGGGCATCCAGAAGGACATAAAATCGTAGCCCTCCAGGGTGGAGAGGTGCAACTCTTTGTGAATCTTCTCCGCTCCCTCGCAGTAGCGGGCGATGTGCACCAGGGTCTCGGCCACGGTGCGGTTCTCCGGTGTGGCCCGGAAGCCGTACTTGTCTTCCGGAATCTCTTCGGCAACCGCAATCGTGTTGTTGCGGACAGTGCGGAAGCTTGCCGCCATTTCCTTCGATCCGTAATATTGCATGAAAGTTAGTGTACTCTTTCAGGGCTGCTCCTTACAATTTTTTTACTCCCTGTTTATGGTGATTCCGGACCCGGTGCTCCATATTGTCTACATGCCATTGCAGCGGATGGAAAAGCGGAAAAGAGCTCACAGCGGATTGCATAAAGGCAGAAAGTTGGATGGACTGCGGAGGCAGCGCGCCGCGCTGGAAGAGGAGGTGCGGCAGTTGCGGGCGGCCGTGCAGATTTACACGGAAGTGGCGCGGCGGCTCGCAAATTCCACGGGCGAGTGAAGGCGCGTACACACAGCCCATTCCAACAGCGGTATCTTGAAAGCGTGGGAGGCACCCCGGCAGTGAACGTAGGCTGGGGCATCGAACACAAATGCTGGATGATTAAGCAGGAGCCGGCTGGCCGCCGCAGTTCGACGGTCACCGGCTCTTTAATTTTCTGACGAATGACCGCCGCTCGCACACCTGCGCCGTGTCTGCTCAAACAGCAGTTGATTGACGGAGTCCAGAAACATCTCATTCGCCTTTCCGAGCTCGCCAAAGATGCGGCTGAAGCGTTGCGCATGCAGGATGACATGCGCGTGGACGAAACCGATCGCGAAATCGAACGCGAATTAGGAGCAAAAGAGCGCGCCATGGGCGCCCTCAGGGAGCACGCCCGCGAACACGGGTGCTAGCAGGTGCCGGTCTGCAGGCCGGTACCCTGGCGCGCTATGCGCGCCTGCAACCGGTCTGGAGACCGGTCGCTACGTCCGATTCGGTGTCGTAGATCACATACGTCGAAGGCACGTCGCGGGATTCGCCGTTGGCGTCGAACGCCGCTCCCATAATCGGACCCGGGTTGATCGCCAGCGCCGCTCCGATTCGCGCGATCTCGAAATTGTGGTTGTGCCCGAAGCACACCACATCGAATTCCCCGGATGCCGCGAGCGGCCGCGCGATGGCATCGAAGTGATTCATCGCAAAACGCCGGCCGCCGAATTCGCCGCGGAAGATTTCGCCGTGCAGTTGGATGTGCGGGTACTTGCGCGCATTCATCGTAATGCGGAACAGGTCGGCATCGTTGTTGCCGAAGACGACATGGATCGGCCCGGCAAATCCGCGACCCATTTGATGGACGACGAACGGCGAACAGAGATCGCCGCAGCAGAGGAGCGCATCGGCGTCCTGCAGCGAGCCGAGCGCCGCCGCCAGTTTCCAGACGTTGTCGTGAATATCGGAGAGAATCGCGACGCGCATGGCTAGGCGCGCCGCTTGCCGGCAAAGTGCTCGCGGAACTTGCTCACCTTCGGCGCGACCACAAAGGAGCAGTACGGCTGGTTCGGGTGATTCGCGAAATACTCCTGGTGATAATCTTCCGCGGGATAGAACGTTTCCGCCGGACGCAGTTCGGTGACGATGGGAGCGCCGAACGCGTCCTCATCGGCGAGTTCCCGGAGGAGCGCCTGTGCGGTCTCTTTCTGCTGCGGAGTGTGATAGAAGATGGCGGAGCGGTATTGCGGTCCGCGATCGTTACCTTGACGGTCCTTGGTTGTGGGATCGTGTATGCCGAAGAAGACCTCGAGGATATCCCGGTAGCTCGCAATTTCGGAGTCGAAGGTCAATTGCACCACTTCAATATGCCCCGTCTTGCCCGTGCAAACCGCTTCATACGATGGCTCGGAAACAAATCCGCCCATATAGCCGGATACGACTTTCCGCACGCCCTCCATTTCGTTGTACACAGCTTCCAGGCACCAGAAGCAGCCGCCGCCCAACGTCGCAATCTCCTGAGTCATGCTCTAATTATTGCGTAAGCTGGACGGTTACGGTCACAGTGGCGTTGACAGCTATGGTGCCGCTGGTGATTTGGGTAGAACTGGCGACGCCTTGCAGAGAGGTATAAATCGGCGTGCTCACTGCGGCCCTCTCCTGCGCGGACAGCACCGCGCCGGCGTGCGCCCCGAGCCCGGAGGCGATGGCGGACGCGTGAGCGAGCGCCTGCTTCGAAGCGAGTGCGAGCGCCTGCAGCCGCGCCGGGTCAGAATCCTTAAGTCCGAAATTCAAGCCGGCCGTGCTGGTCGCGCCCGCCTGGTTGGCGGCGTCAATCAGCGGGCCTGCGAGCGTGAGATCGCTCGACGTGATTTGCAGCGTGTTGCTCGCGGTATAGCCAACGATGGTGGAGGCTTGCCCGGGCGAGTTGCTGTAACGCGGGTAGACGGAATAGCCGACGGTCTGTAGCGAGCCGGAATTGCCGAGCACCTGCTGGAGGGCTTTGGTGACGGCGGCGGATTGCGTGGCGTTCTGCTGGGTCGCGGCGGCGGCGGTTGCGCCGTCGGTAGAGATAGTGACGTTGAGCTGAACCTGATCCGGATTGACGTTCACGGTGCCTGTGCCGGTCGCCTGGATTGTGCCGGCGGCCTGAGCCGAAAGGGCCGCGGCAAGCATCAAAAACGAAATACACACCCGAGCGCTCTGCATGCGTACATTGTAGAGCGGTATTATGGAAACCGTTTACACAGTTTTACGCACCGGCCGCAACTTGCGGGCAATTCAGGCGTTTAAGTCCTACAGAGGGACAAGGATGCGCAAGCGAACATGGGCCGCGCTCACATGCGCCGCTTTTTTGTCTGCCACCATGGCAGCATCGGCATACGCCGGCAAAAAGAGCGCTGACGAAGCCCGCCAATTCTTCAAAGAAATACCGAAAGAACAGCGAATCGAGCACGCGCTGAACCGGCTGACCTTCGGGCCGCGGCCGGGCGACGCCGAGCAGGTGCGGGCGATCGGGTTGAAGCAGTGGATCGACCAGCAACTGCATCCCGAACGGATCGCGGAGAATCCGGTGCTGCTCGAAAAGCTGAAGCTGCTGGACACCCTCAACCTCAGCAGCGCCGAGTTGGTACGAAATTATCCAACTCCGCAGATGATCAAGCAGATGGTGTCCGGCCAGATGCCGTTCCCGAACGATCCGCAGAAGCGCATGCTGATTGAGAAGCTGGTGGCGCGTTACGAAAAGCGGCAGCAGGCTGGAGGAGACGCCGCGGCGCTGCCGCCGGGTGCGCCCGCGCCCGAGGAACTTCGACAGGTTCTGACGCAGGATGAGATTCGGAGTCTCCGCGCAGGCACGCCGCAGGAGCGCGTTCAAGCGTTTGAGGCGCTGCCCGCCGACAAGCAGATCGACGTGATCTCGGCGCTACCGCAGGGAGTCCGGCAGGCTCTATTCGTCGCGGCGCCTCCGGAGTTACGGCGCAAGCTGGAACTGGCGGGCGGTCCGGCACAGGTGATTCAGCGTGACCTGACGGAAGCCAAGCTGCTGCGCGCCGTCTACAGCAACCGCCAGTTGGAAGAAGTGCTGGATGACTTCTGGTTCAACCACTTCAACGTTTTTTTGGATAAAGGCGCCGACCGCTACCTGGTGACCGACTACGAACGCGATGCGATTCGTCCCCACGTACTCGGCAAGTTCCGCGACCTTCTGGAAGCCACCGCGAAAAGTCCTGCGATGCTGTTCTACCTGGATAACTGGCAGAGCGTGGGGCCGAATGCGCCGCAGGGGCGCGGCAAGAATCGCAGCCGCGGACTGAATGAAAACTACGGGCGCGAGTTGATGGAACTGCACACGCTAGGCGTGGACGGCGGTTATACGCAGAAGGACGTCACGGAAGTGGCGCGCTGCTTCACCGGCTGGACCATCAATCAGCCGCAGCGGGGCGGGCAATTCGTATTCAATCCGCGCCTGCACGATAACGGCGAAAAGACCGTGCTCGGCGTCAAAATTCCGGCGGGCGGCGGCATCAGCGATGGGGAGAAAGTGTTGGACATCGTGGCCCATCACCCTGCCACCGCGCGTTTCATTTCGCGCGAACTGGCGCAGCGCTTCGTGGCCGACGATCCGCCGCAGGCGCTGATCGATGCAATGGCGGCGACGTTCACCAAGACCCGCGGCGACATTCGCGAGGTGCTCAAGACCATGTTCAACAGCAAGGAATTCTGGAGCGTGGGAGCGTATCGCAGCAAGATGAAGTCGCCGCTGGAGCTGGTGGCGAGCGCGGTGCGGGCCACCGGCGGCAATGTGGATTTCGCGTTTCCGCTGGCCAATCAAATCGCGCAACTGGGCGAGCCGTTGTATCGGAAGATCGAGCCGACGGGCTACTCCAATTCGAGCAAGGAATGGAACAACTCGGCGGGACTGCTGGCGCGCATGAACTTCGCGCTGCAGCTTGCCGGCAACAAAATGCAGGGCGTCAAAGTGGACAAGCCGGCTGAGGGCATCGCTCTCGGTTCGCCGGAATTTCAGAAACGGTAGGGAAACTTTATGAGCAGCACTCGTCGATATTTTCTTCGCAATTCGGCACTGGCGATGGTGGGTGTAGGCACTGCGCCGCTTTGGCTGAAGCGGGCCTTGTATGCGGCGGACGCGCCCACTCCCCGCAAGAAAATTCTGGTCGCGATCTTTCAGCGCGGCGCGGCGGACGGTTTGAACATCGTGGTGCCGCACGGCGAAAAGGCGTACTACAATCTGCGGCCGACGATTTCGATTCCGCGTCCCGGGGCCGCTGCCGGCGCGCTGGATCTCGACGGCTTTTTCGGACTGCATCCCTCGCTCGCGCCCTTGCAGCCGCTGTTTGCGCAGGGGCATCTGGCGATTGTGGACGCGGTGGGCTCGCCCGATCCGACGCGCTCGCACTTCGACGCGCAGGACTACATGGAATCGGGCACGCCTGGTTTGAAAGCGACTACGAGCGGCTGGATGAATCGCGCGCTGCCGCATGAGCAGGGCAAGGTGTCGCCGGTTCGCGCGGTGGCGCTCGGCCCGACGCTTCCGCGGGCGATGCGCGGCGATGAGCCTGCGATTTCACTGGCGAGCATCGGCGGTTTTCAGGTAAAGGATCAGATGGCCGCCAAACAGTTCGAGCAGATGTACGAGGGCGCGAAGGATGCGTCACTGGCGGCGACGGGTCGCGAGACGTTCGAAGCGGTTTCGATGCTGCAGAGTATTCAGAAGCAGCCGTACGCGCCCGCAAACGGGGCGGACTACCCGAAGGGGCGGCTGGGCGACAGCCTGCGGCAGATCGCGCAACTCATCAAGAGCGATGTCGGCCTGGAGATGGCGTTTGCGGATGTGCCCGGCTGGGACCATCACGTGAATGAAGTGGGTCAACGCGCCGATCAGGGACAGCTTGCGAATTTGCTGCGCGACTACGGTCAGGCGATCGCGGCGTTCTGGCAGGACATGGGCGACCGCATGGCGGATGTGTCGCTGGTGACGATGTCGGAGTTCGGCCGCACGGCGCATGAAAACGGAAATCGCGGCACGGATCACGGTCACGCGAACTGCATGTTCGTGATGGGTGGAGACGTGAAGGGCGGCAAGGTGTACGGCAAGTGGCCGGGGCTCGAAAAAGAGCACTTGTACGAGAACCGTGACCTCGCGCTGACCACCGATTTCCGCGATGTGCTCGGCGAATTGGTGGCGCGGCACCTGGGCAATCCAACATTGAACGGAGTGTTCCCGGGTTACTCGCCGAAATTCCTGGGCCTTGTCTGACGATTGTTATAATCGGGTGCAGCGTGCGGATGTGGCGAAATTGGCAGACGCGCTGGATTTAGGTTCCAGTTCCCGCAAGGGAGTGTAGGTTCAAGTCCTATCATCCGCACCAGAGCCCCCAACTTGTTTGCTGACGCAAAATCGCGGGAAAGCTCAATAAATTACTTGACAACAAAATTTGTCAATGATCCAATATCGATATTCGATGTTGGCTATAGAAGTCATTGACGATCCCGCCGCGGCCGCCGCGGCACTCGATCCCGTCCGCAGCCGTCTGCTTTCCGAACTGGCCGAACCGGCTTCCGCCGCGACACTCGCCGCCAGACTCGGCATCCCCCGGCAGAAGATCAATTATCATCTGCGCGCGCTCGAATCTTACGACCTGGTCCGCATCGCCGAGAAACGGCAGTGGGGCGGACTCACGGAACGCATGATGGTAGCGAGCGCCGCGTCTTACCTGGTCTCTCCGGCCGCCATGGGTCCAGCCGCGGCCGACCCCGACCGCAACCCCGACCGCCTGTCGGCGAGCTACCTGATCGCGCTGGCAGCGCGCATCGTCTGCGAAGTCAAGGCGTTAGTGACGCGATCGGCCGAAACAGAAAAACGGCTCCCGACGCTCTCGATCGATACCGTGATCCGTTTCCGGAGCGCGGCCGAGCGGGCCGGATTCACAGAGGAACTCGCGCGCGCGATTACGCATCTCGCCGCGAAATATCACGACAAAGAGGCCCCGGGCGGCCGGCCGCACAGATTGATTGCTGTGGCCTATCCAATGCCGCCAAATACCAATGCGAAGGAGCAATCATGAGCGTGAAGAAGGAAGCAAATGGACGCCGCTCGATCTCGGTTGAGGTCGAAGTTCCCGGCACTCCCGAAGAAGTTTGGGAAACCGTCGCGACGGGCTCCGGCATTTCGAAGTGGTTCGTGCCGGCCCAGGTAGAGCCGCACGTCGGCGGCAAAATGGTCCTCAACTTCGGACCCGGCATGGACTCCGAGTCCGAAATCACTGCGTGGGAGGCGCCGCATCGCTTCACGGCGACTGGCGAAGGCCTGGGACCGGGAGCACCCCAGATGGCGACCGAGTGGACCGTCGAAGCGCGCGACGGCGGCACGTGCATCGTGCGCGTCGTGCACAGCCTGTTTGCGGAATCCGACGAGTGGGACAATCAGCTCGGTGAAGTCGAGAACGGCTGGCCCTCGTTCTTTGTGGTCTTGCGGATGTATCTGTCGCAGTATCGCGGCCAGCCCGGCGCGCACTTTCAGGTGATGGCGCCGGTCGCGGGCACGACGATCGAGGGATGGCGCGCGTTGATGGGCAGGCTCGGCGTGCCGTCACTCGCGGCCGGAGCCAAGGTGCAGTCGCGCGCCGGAACCGCACCGCTGGCGGGCGTCGTGGAAAAGGCCGGACCGGAGTCACAGCCGAACCAGGTGGTCGTGCGTTTGGATGAACCCACACCCGGGGCTGCCTTGCTCAGCACGTGCGGCATGGGTGAACACGCGTTTTTCGTCGGCAGCTTCTACTTCTTCGGACCGCAGGCGAAGGAAGGGTTGAAAGCAGAGAAGGAGTGGCAGGACTGGCTGGAAAAATGCGGCTCGGAATAGCAACGACTTGAAGACGCACTCGAATAACCGGCACCTTTTACCGCTCCCTCACGGTCACGGCTCCGTTTGTACTTAATTCTGCTAACGGAGCCGTGACCGTGAGGGAGCGGTAAACGGCCTATCGAAAGGCGAAGGGAGTGCGACGAGAACGGCAGCCGGACTTTTTCAGGGCCTCGTAAGACCCAGGCGCCTCCGGCCTAAAATGAGAACGTGATCCTTCTGGCCGCATTGTTTGCGTCGGCCGCTGTTCCGCCTCCGGATTTCGCGCGCAACGTAGCTCCGATTTTGTATAGCAAGTGCGCATCGTGCCATCATGCGGGCGGAGGCGCTCCGTTTCCCCTGGTCTCGTACCGCGACGCGTCCCGGCGCGCGCAGACCATCGCTGAGGTCACTCGCACGCGCTACATGCCGCCCTGGCTTCCCGACGCTCCGCACTTCGCCGGCGAACGCAAGCTCACTCCCGCGCAGCTCGCGACCCTCTCCGCCTGGGCTGCGGCCGGCGCTCCCGAGGGCGACCCGGCGCGCATTCCGCCCGCTCCGCATTTCCTCGCGGGCTGGCCTCTCGGCACTCCCGATGCCGAAGCCGCTATGCGCGCCGATTACGAAATCCCCGCCGATGGTCCGGACCAATACCGCTGCTTCGATATTCCGGCGCCGGCCTCGCGCGCGCACTACCTTCGCGCCATCGATATCCGTCCCGGCGATCCGGCAGTGGTGCATCACGCCCTGCTGTTTCAGGACACCACGGGCACCGCGCGCAAGCGTGACACCAGCGATGGATATTCGTGCTTCGGCACGCCTGGGTTTCTGCCCGCCAACGGCATCGCCGGGTGGACGCCCGGCAGCCAGCCGTATCAGCCGCCGGCGGGAATGGCGGGCATTCTCCACGGCAATGCGGACCTTGTTCTGCAGGTCCACTATCATCCGACGGGCAAGCCGGAGCGCGATCGCACACGCATCGCTCTCTACTTCACGGACCAGAAGCCCACGCGGCAGGGCTACGATATCCCGCTCGGCTCCACGAAGATCGATATCCCGCCGGGCGATGCCGCCTACAAAGTCACCGATGCATTCACGGTGCCCGTGGATGTGGACGCAATCGCCATCAATCCGCACGCGCATTATGTCTGCAAGGAGATGACCGGGTACGCCGTGCTGCCGGACGGCACACGCAAAACGCTCATCCACATCCCAAACTGGGATTTCAACTGGCAGCAGCTCTACATTTACCCTGCGCCGATTCGCCTGCCTGCCGATACACGCGTGGTGATGGAATTCGTCTACGACAATTCGGCGGCGAACCCGCGCAATCCGAACCAACCGCCGAAAGAGGTTCGCTACGGCCCGGCGACCACAGACGAAATGGCCGGCCTGCACATCACCGTCACGCCCGTGGACCCCGATGATGCCGAAGAACTCGGCCAGGCGCTGTGGGGCAAAATGATTCGCGCGACGCGCGGCCGCTAGCCGGAGTTATGATTTACATCCGCTAACCACCGCGCTACGATAACTCCCAATGTCGCGCCTCCTGCTCGCCCTAACCCTATCCTTCGCCGCACATGCCGCCGAACCGCACTGGACGCGCCTGCGCACATCCAATTTCGAAATGTACAGCGCGGCCGGCCAGCGCGCAGCCCGCGACACCATCCGCGAATTCGAGCAGGTCCGCGGCTTCTTCCTGCAGATCTTCCCATCCCCGCCCGCCAAACCGGCGCCGGTACCTCTGGTGGCGTTCGGCTCCATGAAGGAATACGAACCTTACCGCTTCAACCAGGTGGCCATCGCGTATTACAATCAGACGCCGCAGCGCGATTACATTGTGATGAGCCACGCCGGGTCGGATACCTTTCCTATCGCGGTGCATGAGTACGTGCATCTGCTGGTGCGCCACGCCGGCCTGGATCTTCCGCCGTGGCTGAACGAAGGGCTGGCCGAGCTTTACTCCACGCTGCGGCCCATCAACGACAAAGTGATTATCGGCGACCTCATTCCGGGCCGGCGTCAGGCGCTACTGGAAGGCAGTTGGGTGCCGCTCGCGACCATTCTCTCCGCCGGCCAGGATTCGCCGTATTACAACGAGAAGAACAAGGCGGGAAGCCTCTACAACGAAGGGTGGGCGCTCACCCATATGCTCTGCCTGCGCGCCGAGTATCGCCCGAAATTCAACCAACTGATCCGTGCCATCGCAGCCGGCAAGTCCTCCGTTGAGGCGCTGACGGGAGTCTACGGACGCACGCTCCCGCAGATCGAGTTGGACCTGCAGAGTTACATGCGCGGCACGTTCTTTCAAGGCGTGCTGGTGCCGGCCAAGCTGGACAAGGAAACGGCAGAGGTCCCGGTAGAAGCCCTGTCCGATTGCGATACGGCCCTCATGTTAGCCGACTTGCTCTACCGGCCCGGTAAGGAGGCCGAGGCGAAGAGCGCGCTGGAGCGGCTCGCGAAGGCATATCCGGATCGCGCCGAGCCGTATCAGGGACTCGGGTACCTCTCGTGGCGCGCGAACCAGGTAGACGACGCGATCGCGCTCTTCGGAAAGGCGTTCGAGCACGGTTCACACGATCCCACGATGCTGTGGGACTACGGCCGCCTTCTCGAGCGGAAGCATGGCGCCGAGGCCATCAAGGTGCTCCGCGAGCTACTGGCGCTCGACGGGAATCGTACCGAGGTTCGGCTGGAGTTGGCCGAGTCGCAACTGCGGGCGAATGAACCGAAGGAGTCGCTGGCCACCGTCGCTCCCATTCACAAAGTCACATCCGCCGAAGCGCCGCGGCTGTTCCGCATCGCGGTGTACGCGAACCTCAACGTGGGCGACCAACCCAACGCCGAAGCCGCCGCCAAGCACTATCAGGACGTCGCATTATCGGATGAGGATCGTGCCACAGCCCGCGAGCTCCTCAGCTTGACGGCAGCACACGCACGGCCGGCGTTCGCCGCGCCGCCGCCCGAAACGCGGAACGAAGATAAGGGCGCGCCACAACTGCGGCGGGGACCGGCTGCTCCGGCTGCCCGGACTTCCCTTGGCCGGTCTTCGCGGCCCTCGGTTTCCGGCGAGTTTGTAGAGCTGGAATGCCGGGGCGCGCAGGCTCGCATGGCCATCGACACCGTCGAAGGCCGCCGCGTATTTCTGATCGAAGATCCAACCAAAATTGTGATCACGGCCGGGAGCGACGGGCCCGTCGAGATGACATGCGGTCCCCAAAAGCAAAAGGTCAAGGTGAGTCTGGAATTCGACCCGGCTCCGCCGTCCCTGACGGGAGTGGCGGGGCTCGTTCGAAGTCTCGCTTTTTAGAACAAAGTTTCGACCGGCGGACGCCGGCTGTTACTGGCTTGAACTGTTGCTGTAGTCTTTGCCGGGGATGGGTCGCGTGGCCGTTTGACCCGCCACCGCGTTTACTGCGATCGCCAGCACCTGAAAATTCGGGTTGGTGTCCACCCACACTGAGTACATTGTGGAATACTGGACGCCGTCGGCTTGCGGACCTACCGGTGTGACGCCGTGAAACGTTTGTATCTTGTTATTCGCGAGTTGAACTACAAGAGTAACTTCAAATGAAGTCACATTCTGGTTGTCGGAACTCATCAGAACGTTGACTCCATACTGAGTAACTGCCGTATTGGTTTGCGGGATCCCGGGAATGTTGCTGAACGACGGCAGCCAGGTGAAGTGGACATCCGCGGCGCATGCGACGCTCGCGGCGAGTAACAGCGTCAAAGCGAACTTTCTCACGTTTAAACTCCCGAAGAAGAATTCAATCGGGAGTTCGCGAGCATACCTTACACCATACTGCTGGCGCGTACCGTTAAGGGCGGCGCAATTAGCGATTCAGTACGATAATCGTCCACACTTCGCCTTCAGCGATACGAACTTCCTGCCATCCGCTCATGCTGCGGCTTTCCAGAGCCGCGGCAATAGCGTCGCTGAATGTAAGTCCTCCATGGCGATCTCCGGCTACAGTACCGGCAGGTAAGGCACGTGCCTCTTTTACATTGGAGATTTTCGTGATGATCGCGGTGGTATCTACCCGCATCGCGATTGCGGGCGATTGCTGCTCGGCGCCAGTGTTGGGGGGACCTGGAATCTGCATATTCTATTGTCCGACGCAGCACCCCCGAGGGGGAAGAGATGAGAATTTACTAATGTGATTTACAATCCCTAGGTTGTACGCGTGCACCTACATCATCGCTATGTGGTGCGTTCGTCTTCTCTCATTTGCGTTATTGGTAAATTTTCAAACAATCGCGGCAGATAGCGTCCCAGCCGATTCGGCAAATGCGAGCTGGACATTTCTGCGCAAAGCCGTGGTCGACGGAAACCCGGAACACCGGCGCGAAGCGCTAAGCGCGTTGAGTTCCATCGGCGGTTCCGACGATGCCGCGGTTAACCTGGTAGAGAATGTCCTCTCCACGGACAAGGACGCCGTGGTGCGGCAGACGGCGGCAGCCGCCCTCGGACTGATGAAGGCGCGGCAAGCCATACCCGCCCTGAAAACCGCGCTTGACGACCCGAGTGACGAGGTGGCGTTCCAGGCGGCCAAAAGCCTCACCGATATGGGCGACACATCCGGTCAGGAGGTCATCAAAGGCGTCCTGGCGGGCAACGTGAAGACCGGCCCCAACATGGTTACGGGAGCCATCCGCGACGCCAAACACAAACTGCGCCATCCGCAAATCCTGTTTTGGATGGGCGCCGAAGACGTCACGGGAACATTTCTGGGTCCGGCAGCGATGGGTTTGCCGGTAGCCAAAGACGCGTTCAGCGACAAGGGCGCAGGCGGCCGCGCCGCCGCCGCTGCATCGCTCGACAAAGACCCCGACCCGTACGCACTTACGCTCCTCGAGTGGGCAGTCACCGACGATAGCTGGGGAGTTCGCCTGGCGGCGGCGAAAGCGCTCGGAACGCGCGGCAACGACAATAGCATTCCCAAACTGAAACCGCTCATGGACGACAAACACTTTTCCGTGCAGTGCATGGCGGCCGCGTCGATCATCCACATCCAGGATCGTGACAACGGGACGCCCACAACCAGTGTGACGACTCTCGGAGTGAAGAAGAAGTAAGCCCGTGGCAACCCGCCTGCTTTCTCCCCTACTCTCGCGGGGAAAACAGAATGGCGAAGCCTTTGGAATGTGATGGCGGCAAGCGGGAGGAAGCGTCCGAATGCCCCGGCGGTGGGCGATTCCGACTCGGCGCGCTCATTCTCGCTGTTACTGCCGGCGCACTCGCCCAACCGGTTCCTGCGAGCATCACTACCGTCAAGCAGCCCGGCTTCGGGCACGCCTTCTTCGACGCCGCCGGTAACGCGTACTACCTCGACGGAGTGGCTACGGCCGGAGGCGCGCAGACGCAACGCGGAGGCGGAACGTGCTTCGTGGCCACCGGCCTCATCGGTTCCATTCCGACGCCATGTTCCGACGCCACGGTGACAAAGGTCGATCCATCCGGTAACCAGATTTGGGGCACGCTTCTCGGCGGTCCCACAGCGGACCTGGGAACGGCGCTTGCCGTGGATGCGAATGGCAATGTCGTGGTGATTGGCTCTACCGGCGGACAGTTTCCCACCACGCCGGGCGCTGTGATTGAGTCCAGCACCACGTCCAAAGCGTTCGCTGCCAGAATCAGTGCCGATGGCAGCAGGTTCATCTACTCCACCTATCTCCCGCCGTCTGTCGCATCGGCTTCATCGGTTGCTGTGGACACCGCGGGGAACGCCTACGTCGCCGGCAAGACAAGCACGGGACATGCATTCGTGCTCAAGCTGAACGCCGATGGCACTTCCATCGTTTACAACGCGACCCTCGGCGGCAGCGGCGCGGACGCTGCCACGGCGATTACCGTGGATTCGTCGGGCAACGCATTCGTTGCGGGCCAAACCACTTCGTCCGATTTTCCAGTCACGCCAGGCGCTCTGCAGCAGCACCTCAACGGCGTTCAGAATGCTTTTTTGGTCAGGCTGGATGCTTCCGGCAAGATCGTGAGCGGTACTTACATAGGAGGAAGCGGATTGGAGAGCCCCTCGTCGATCGTCGTGGATACCGCGGGCAACATCGATATCGCCGGAGCGACCACATCGTTGGATTTCCCTGCGACGGAAGGAACGATGCAAGCGGCGGCAATTGTGCCCGCATGGAACAATGCGGCGCCGGCCGGCTTCGTCGCACAGTTCGCGCCGGACGGCACTTCGTTGCATTGGGCGAGCTATGTAATGAGTTCAGATTTCGTGGGGTACCCCGGCGTCGCATACGATAGCGGCGTCAGCGCGATCGCCGCAACATCCACGGGCGACATCTACGTGTCCGGTTTAACCGGCCCGGGATTTCCGGTGACGCTTACGGCTCCTGAGATCTGCTTTCAGGGCACGAGGAATCGCACAAACGCCTTCTTAGCCCGACTGAACTCGCGCGGCGAACTTCTCGACGCCACAAACATCGGCGACAGCGCGGCAGGGGATGTTTATTTCGCCGGAGGAATTCTGCCGCTGGGCGATGGTTCCGCGCTTGTAGCGTGGCGCGCCGCGGGCGATGAGCTTGTATCGAAGGTGCAGTTCGGCAGCGGAGGTTGGGCCGCGCCGGCGTGCCTCTCGACGGACATACTGAATGCCGCGACCCAAGCCGGCACCTTCGGAATTGCGCCCGGCGAATTGGTTACGCTCACCGGCTATGGCATCGGCCCCGATGCGGGCGCCGTTTATCAGCCGGACGCGCAAGGCAACATCTCCACTTCGCTGGCCGGCGTCCAGGTTTTCTTCGATGGCGTACCGGCTCCGGTCTTGTACGCGCAGTCGCGGCAGATCAATGCCGTCGCGCCTGCCGCTTTTCCGGGGAAGTCCGTTCACGTTACGACGATTTACAACAATCAACAGTTCGGCGGCGCGGTGGGGGATGTGAGTTTCGGCAGCCCCGGCATTTTCCGGCTGCAGATCGGAAAATCGGCGGAAGCTGTCGCACTGAATGAGGACGGGTCCATCAATGGACGATCAAACCCTGCCGAGCGCGGATCAGTGGTGACGGTATGGGGCACCGGGTATGGACTAACCAACCCCTCGTGTTCTCCTGGTGAACTGAACATCCCAACGGCCGTGCCTCTGAGCGCCGGTATTACGCCGATCATCCTCGGCGATGCGGTTCCGACGCCGATTGCACTCGAAAGCGTCCCTTTGGATGTGCAGTATGCAGGAAGCGCGCCGGGATTGATCTGCGGCATCGTGCAGATCAACTTTCGAGTGCCGCAAACCGTTCCGCCGGGGCGTTTCTTCTTCCTGCCGTGGATCCGGATGGTCGAAGGGAATACGACGGGAGAAATCCAGCCGTTTCTCGGCGCCGCGATCGCGGTGAAATGAACCGGCGCTTCGTTCGCGCACCCCGCTGTAGTGGTGTTAACCTATGGCCGGAGGCTTCATGATCATCGGCGTACCCAAGGAAGTGAAAGACCACGAGACGCGCGTAGGGCTGGTGCCGAGCGGCGTTACGGCGTTGCGCGAAGCAGGCCACGACGTGCTCGTCGAAACGCATGCCGGCTAGGGCAGCTCGCTGAGCGACCGCGAATATATGCAAGCCGGCGCGCACATTCTGGAGAGCGCCGCTGAGGTCTGGAGCAAAGCCGACCTCATCGTCAAAGTAAAAGAGCCGCAGGCGACCGAATACCCGCACTTCCGCCCCGGTCTCATCCTCTTCACCTATCTGCACCTCGCGCCTTTGCCCGAGCTGACGGACCGCCTGTTGTCCTCCCGCGTGAACGGCGTCGCATACGAAACCATCCGCGAAAAGGACGGGTCGCTGCCGCTGCTCACCCCGATGAGCGAAGTCGCGGGACGCATGAGCGTTCAGGTGGGCGCGCAGTATCTCGAAAAGCCGATGGGCGGCCGGGGAATCCTGCTCGGCGGCGTCCCCGGAGTAGCACCTGCGAACGTGGTCATTTTAGGCGGCGGCATCGTCGGCACCAACGCGGCGAAGATGGCGCTCGGCCTCGGCGCTCACGTGAGCATCATCGATCGGTCCCTGAACCGTTTGCGCGAGCTCGACGATATCTTTGGCGGCCAGATTGTAACGCTGGCTTCCAATGCCTGGACCATCGGCGAGAATCTCAAGACGGCGGATCTCGTCGTGGGAGCCGTTCTCATTCCCGGCGCCTCCGCGCCCAAGCTGGTGAAGCGTGAGATGATCGCGAACATGAAGCGCGGGGCGGTAGTGGTGGATGTGGCCATCGACCAGGGCGGCTGCTTCGAAACGTCGCACGCCACCACGCACACAGACCCGATTTACTTCGTCGACGGCGTGCTGCACTACTGCGTCTCGAATATGCCCGCCGCCGTGCCGCACACCTCCACCTTCGCTCTCACGAATGCGACCTTTCCCTATCTGCTGGACTTGGCGAATCACGGTCTGGAAGGCGCGTGCGAACGCAGTGCCGGTTTGCGCGAAGGAGTGAACACCTACAACGGATACGTCACGCACGGAGGAGTCGCCGAGAGCCAGGGGCGGACGTTCCGGTCGTTAACGACGGCGCATTAAGCGTCTGGACAGCAGCCCGGCGCCGGCGACTGCGCTCAGCAGAATGCCGGTTCCGGGTTCCGGCGTCGTTCCGCTATTCCCTTCGACGGTCAACGTCCACGTAGTTGCCCAGAATCCACCGTTGAAATTCTCGAATTGGACGTCGCTCACGGACAGTTTGAGATCCGTGATCGTGTTGCCTGCGAAATCTGTGGTGCTCAGGCCGAAACGAACCGCCTCGGGCGCCCCATTCCCGCCGCCGCTACCAGCCACCGTCTCGCCCAGTTCCCACACCAGATCCGGCTGGTTGTTCGTCAGCAGGCCAGTAACGACACCGAAGTTTGCGGCCGAGGAATCGTAGAGGTATGACTGCCCGATCGAAGCGGGCGTCATCAACTGCCTATATACGACGTTACACGGATCATTCCCAATACAGCTTCCCACATCGATTTCCAAATCCATCCCACCATCGGCGAGCGTAGACCCGGAGGCGCCTGTAAACACCGGCCCCCACGACCCCAGGGTATTTCCGAAGCCGGGCATCAGCAGGCCCCCGGCGAGCACAATCGCGGCGCAAATCGTTTTCACTTGAACTCCTCAGCATCGGCAGGTTGCCGGCATACAAGTAAGCGAAATCGTGGTGCGAAAGAGGACGTGACGGCCGAAAACGTTCCTGGTGCAGGCGATCTCCGATGGACTCGTAACCGGCTGATGCGCCTTGCTCCCTCGACCTGCGCGGACTATACTGCTATCTACCTTTTTTCCAGGAGAGCAATCGATGTTCTGTCCTAGTTGCGGCACCGCACTCGATAATGCGGCGACATTTTGTTCCGGCTGCGGTTCGCGTACCGGCATCGCCGCACCGACCGCGATGGCTGCCATGCCGGCGCCCGGTTACATAGCCGCCGCCCCGCGGATGGATTATGCAACCTGGGGTACGCGCGTCCTGGGCTACCTCATCGACGCCCTCCTGGTCGGCGCCGCAATGGGCGCCATTTACCTGGTCCTCGGCACGGTGCTGACCAGCATGGCGCGGGTGGGCGGCGAAAGTCTCGCCAGCGGAACCTGCTGTATCGTCCTGGGACTGTTCCCGATCGCCTCCCTCGTGGTGGGCATTTACAATCGCGTATACCTGGTGAGCCTGCGCGGCTCCTCCATCGGTCAAGGCATCGTGCACGTGAAGGTGGTGGATGCGACGGGCAACCTGTTGTCGCAGGGAACAGCCGCGGTCCGCCTCCTGGCGCAAGTCGGCATGGGCTTTGTTCCGTTTCTGCCGGTGCTGGACCTGCTCTGGCCGCTCTGGGACGAGCGCCGCCAGACGCTGCACGATAAGGCCGTGGGATGCTACGTCATCAATCAGCCGCATTAGCCGGCCGCGCCGAAGCGCTGCCCGCCGCCGCTGCCGGATCCGCGGTCTTCCTGAACGCGCTCGCCATCCGTGTGCTGTTGCAAGCGGACGACGCGCGCGTTTACATTCTGGGCCGCCCCGTCGAACTGGCGTGCGCGCTGCGAACGCGCTTCGGAATCCCCTGCCCCACCTGCGGGTTCAGTCGCGCCGTGGTGCTGGCGCTGCACGGGAGTATCGGTCGCGCGTGGCATCTGGCTCCCGGAGCCGCTGCCGGTGTCTGCGCGACCCTCGCATTCGCGGCGGCATTGCTGATTCTGGCAGCACTGAGGGCGTCGCGCAGCCCGGCCGCGCAGCCGTTCGGCCGGCAACTGCGCCGCGTTTCGGTGGTGTGCGCCATCCTGGTCGGGGTGATTTGGGCCGCCGGCTGGGCGGCCGCCCTCCAGCAGGCCCGCCATCCCCATTTCAGCCACTTGACAACCATTCGCACCCAGATAGAATAATTTCTACTAAGCGTTGTTATGTTACCCGCTTGCGACCATACCCGAACCCAGATCATCGCCCGGAGAGACGGCGTGGATTACCTGGAATGTCTCGATTGCCGCCAGATCTTCGAAGCTGAAGACCTTGAGCCCGTCAAGGTTGAGGATGACGACGAATAATCTCTACCACCCGTTTTAGATCGCTCCGATCCTGTGAGTGATTACCGCTGAGGCGGTCTGACCCGTCGCGCCGCCACCCCAGGCATCTTCACGATGAAGGCATCTCCGTAACCTGCAACGGCGCCCGCGCGTTTCGCCGGAAAATCGGGCGACCAGGTTTGCCCCGCGAGAATGACGCTGCCCTGCGCATCCACCGTCACTGCCAGCGCCCCATCGTCACCTCCGCCGCCCGTGTAGGTGCTCCAGAGAATCTCGCTGCCATCCGGCGCCAGCGCAGCGGCGAAGGCATCGGCGACTCCCGCGTTGACGGCCTGCGATCCGTCCACCACCGGCAGATCCGTACCGCGCGTGCCACCGGCGACGAGAATCTCGCCGCGCGGCCCGAGCGCAAGTCCGGAAATCCAGCTCTGGCCGAACATGACATTCGGTTCGGCGGCATATTCGAGCACCAACCCCTGGGTGGCGTGCGCCCGCAGGTAGGTGGAGTACCGCAGACTCGCACCATCGGGCGTAAGGACGGCGATGAACCCGCTAGCGGCCACCTGGTTCGTGACGCCATATAGCGCCCCACCGGCTGCGGGAGCGTACAACTGCGCCACCGCCGCAACGCAGCAGGGGATTTGGCCCTCCGGCGGAATGGGAGTTCCGGCGGCGTCCACCCAGGTCTGTCCCCGATCGCCGGATGAATACACGTCCTGGTTATACGGCGCGGTATATAGGCGGCCGCCGGCATCCACGGCCACCGGCGTGGCAGTGACGAACGGCGGAGCCGGAAGTGCGCCCCACGTGAGCCCGCCATCGACACTTCGCTGCTGAGGCCAATTGTAGACGGTGGATGGGTTGGTCGATGGGTCCACCAGCAGTTGCGCGGTATTCGCGTTACCCACAAGCGTCCAATTCGCGCCGCCGTCTTCGCTGTGCCACAACTGCGGCGGCCGGCTGTTGTTGCTGAAGAAACCGCCGAAGAACGGCTGCGTGATCAGGAATAGATGACCGCTGACGCGCGGGTCCAACGCAAATGTCTCGACGGGGAAAGGAGTCGGCACGGTGCTCCACGTGGCGCCGCCGTCCGCCGTTCGCCGAAGCTCCGCGGAGATTTCGTAAAGGATGGCGGAGTTCTGGCCATCTACGACGATCTGCTCGGCCGCGGTACCGGGCTTATCGATGACGCTCCAGACGCCAGCGCCATCGGTGGAACGGTAAACCGTGGATCCGCTTTCCGCGGTGATCGCGTAAAGCGTTTGCGGCTGCCGCGGATCCATGGCGAGCGAGACAATCGTCTTACTGCCGATTCCCTGGTTTGCCGCGAACCATGTCGCGCCGCCGTCGAGGCTCTTCCAGATACCGGTATCCTTACTCGCGGCGTAAACCGTGAGCGGGTGCAGCGGGTCGAAGACCAAGGCCA
>Ga0134128_10000973_pt1 | contig 38820 bp, 46 predicted proteins | sample KB31754_FD_96462 | JGI IMG/M metagenome (GOLD analysis project Ga0134128, IMG submission 96462) | Terrestrial soil microbial communities with excess Nitrogen fertilizer from Kellogg Biological Station, Michigan, USA - KB3-175-4 | ecosystem: Environmental > Terrestrial > Soil > Unclassified ...
AATCTTGTCATTGAGCTCGGATAGCCGCCGACCTGGCGGCTCATCCGGCGCGCTCTCCTCAAGGTCCACGAGTCCCTGGAGCGTCAGGTGATGAACGCCCATCAAGAACTCATTGCTCGTCAGGGCATCGAGAGCCTCCTTCAACTCCTCGGCCTGCGAGACGGCAAAATCGCCGGCATTCGCCATCCGGTGAAACTGCCGTTGCAAGAGTCCCTGGGCCGCGGCCTTGGTGAGGAACGTGAACGACTGGGTGAGGATAAAGGTGAAAGGCGCCGCAAGAAGGCGATTCAGCATCCCAACCGAAGTCGGCGTCGGGTATTCCTTGATCCCGAGCATCGCCCCGACTCGACTTCCCGTCGGCAACCGATATTCAATCGTCTCGTTGCCAAAGAAGAGCCGCGTCGTTCCCAGCACCTCGCTCACCGGCCCCCGCGCGAGCGGTACTCTGCGCTCCTCGCCGCTCACAAGGTGGCTCAGGAACTCGAGCGGCTGCGAATACACCCGGCCATTCAAGCGATAGCACCCGAGACGCTCCGGCTCATATCGGGCGAGTGATGCCATCAGAGTCCCTGACAACTTCTCGCACGCATCGAGCGCGTCGAGAAGCTCGAGACGGGACTCCTTGGGGCGCGTGCGGCTCAACAGCTTCGCTACCAATCCCGTCGCTGCCCCCGAGGTCGGGCGGTACACCGTGGTGAGATAGAGCTCGTTGACCATCAACGTCTCACCCGCGAGCTTTACCATATAGCGGTCGTGCAGTGATTCGGCAAAGCCCGAAGACCAGACCTGCCGTTGGGCTCCTGCGATCCGCGCGCGCTCACGCCGGCGAATCACATGCGCCCACAGAGCCACCTGCGGGCTTGCGATGTTCCGCCAGAGCACATTGAGACGCTCGTGCCAGGCATTCAACTCATCATCATCCGCGCTCTCGAAGCTTGCGCCCGCAAGCCTGAACACCTGCACGTAGTCCCCATACGCAGTCTTTACGAGGGATTCGGAGACATGCGCGGTGTAAGGAATCCGTTCGGCCAGCGTCGCTTCCCGGCGTGCAGCCGTAGCACGAGATGAGGTGCTCATGATCGGAACCTCTGCGCTTCGGCGTGAGCGCAGGTCAGGGTCCCAAGGCTCGCCGATCCTCGCCGCCGGCCCCGTACGTTTGGTAGGTCGATCAGGAGCGGGCCATAGCTCGAAGCGGTCCAATACCTGAGCGTCGTCAAGAGCGCTGGCAGGCGCGTGCGCCCCCAAAGAAGCACGAGATCGAAGAACCGCGCATCCCGGGCGCAGAGGAGCATGCACACGCCATGGATCGGCAATGCGAGGAGGAGCGTCAGAAGATTCTTCGTGAGAAGAAACACCTCGAGGGTGAAGACCATGTTGAAGAGCAGCGCCGAGTAGGTCACCCCCCATCGCATCGGCGGCCGGGTCGCCCCGACAAAGAGCGGGTCGGCGCTCACGCCTTCGTTCCGGCTGGTCATCATCCGGCCCTCAGACCCCGAACATCCCGCGCACCCAGGTCACGATCTGGGGGGCGCCAAAGGAAATCGCGATCCCCAAAATGGCCGCGATGCACCAGCCCCAGGAGATTCGGTTTGCCATCGCCATGGCACCGAGCACCATGACGAGGATGATCGCGACGGGTGTGAGCCAGGAGAGGATATTGGTCTGCAGCGCCGTGGCGCCGGTCATGAAGGGCGAGGTCTGCGCAAGCGCGAGATCCGGCATGGATACCACCGCGAGCAGTAGCATGGCCGTGCCAAGGGTGCGAAGGGTTGGAGAGGCATTGAGGCACATCGGAACGCTCCGGTCAGTTCAAATCCGACAGGACTATCCCAACACGGGGCAGGCAACCTTGCATCCGAGGTATCCGGGGGATTTTTCCCCGATACTTCAGATCGTCACGGGGATAATTGGGGGGAATTCCCCCCAATACCTACCCTCTGGACGCCAGGCGCGACGTCGGCTGCGGACGCTGCGCTCAACTAAAATTTTCATTGTTGCGCCGTCAATTAGGCTGGACACGAGCCTGACCCAGAGTATGATTTTGTAGGATATGATCTTCAGCGCTTGAGTCTGAAAAGTTGATGAACGCGTCTGCTTCGACGCAAGGGCCTTCCGCGCGTTCATCCCGGGCGGCGGAACGCATTGGTTGGGCAGTTACCGGATGCCTGTGGCTTCTCTGGCAGGCGATCCGACTTCCCACCGTCGCCTTCCTCGTCATCATCGAGCCCATCGTGCGCGTCGTGCTCGCTGGAGGCGCCCTCCTCCTCGTGCTGACCGCATTCTTCTACCGGCTCTTCACCCACGTCCCGCACTTTCCGTTCTGGGGCATGCTCGCAATGGGGGTCGGGAGCATGCTGCTCCTCATGCTCTATTACGCGATTCTGCGCCTGCTATCGGGCCGATAGAGCCAGCGGTCAGAAAAGACTCTGTTGGGTGCCTGTGGCGGGATCGTGATCGAGGGGCGTTTCTTCCGCCAGGGACCGCGTGCCCGCCTTGGCCTCGCGCTCGCAGGTCATGCAGAGGCCACGGTGCACGGCGAGCGGATCCACGAGCACGATCGCAGAACACTTGGGGCAATGCGCGATCTGGTGGTCCTCACCTTGGGCAAGCGCGGTCACGAGGAGCACCGTCTGGTCCATCGTGAGCCTGGAATTAGGCACCATCGCTCGAAATATCCGCATGGCATCACAAAGCCGTTCGCCGCGCTCAACGCTCGGGAGCATCGCCCGCGCGTTCGAGAGCTTTTCCAAGGGAAGGACTCCCACCCACTGGCAGACGCCGGCCATGGCAGTGAGCTCCTGACGCATGTAGGTCGAGCTCAGGAGTGTCGAGAGACTCGTCGGAGAGGGCCCACGCAGGTAGTGCGCGCTCCACTTGCCTTCCTGCCGGTATTCGCGGGCGAGCTCGCCGACCCGCTCCCGTGTGAGTTTTGTCCACGCGACAACCGTACTCGGGCGCGCCTCGAGCCGAACCATCCTCATGGCGAGGTGATGGCTGCGAAGCACTCGGTTGTATCTGCCCTCAGAGCTCCCCATGGCGAACCTCCAGCAGCTCAAATCTCCTCATGGCGCACTACTTTTGACGCTTTCCAGGTACACGTCCGCGCTTGGCGCGGTGAGCCTTACGCTCCCTACGATTCGCCTCCTCCGGAAAATCTTCTTCGTACCGGTAGACGCCCGTGCCGAGCCGCACCGTCGGCTCGCCCGGCTTCACGGTGAGCTCGAGCCGGCGAAGCTCGGCGTCCACGTCGTACAGAAACCGCGTTGCCCGCACCCTCACGAACTTGTCATACCTAGCGCACGCCCTCTTCGGGATGCGAGGATTTTCGGCGCAGAACTCGAACCAGCTGGGCGCCTGCCGGCGAGGACGGCTGTTGTGCTCGAATGTTCGCAGCATCGCCAGCAGCCCCCTGAGGTTGCGGAACTCGTTAGGACCCCGAACGCCCCGCAATGACAAGACCCGGCCACGGGGCACGTAGCGGGCTCCGACCCGACGCAATGCTCCGCCCTTTGTGAGAAACGCCAATACCTCGCCGACATCGAGCTCGTGATTGACGCTTGAGACGAGCGCCTCGAGTGACTGCTCGGCCCCGCGTAAAGGCAGAGGACGCGGCATGCCGGCTCGATCGAGGTAGGTGGGGTCGGAGAACCAGGCAGTGAGCGCGTGCGTGGCATCTAACACCTCGCGGGGCGCACGTCGCCCCTGGCTCACCCATCGCAGTGGAACTCGATCACAAGCGCGCCGTACCTCATCGATGAGAACCTCAGAGGCACAGCCACACTGCGCAAGCAGTTGCACGAAGAGGTCGATAGCCTCCACCATCCGGGCATTAAGCGTATTCCGTGTGACGGGCACCGCAAGGGCACGCTCCCGATCGGCGCGCTTCTTGATGACATTGCGAGTCATCGGGTCCGAGCCTTCTTTGAGACGCGCCTCCGGCTCGATCGACGACGAGCCCTATGAGTTCTCCCGGTCGTGAGCGGATCCTCAAAGGCAAAGATGCCAACCCCAAGCCGTACACCCTCTGCGGGATCCGACGGGCGCTCGCGCTTACGCATCTCGCCATCGATCTGCCAGAGAAAGGTGGTGGCGCGATCCTTGAAACGGCGGTGTATCTCGGGCAGATACCGCAGCGGAAACCGTGGGTTGACGGCCGCCCGCTCCAATAGTGTGTCGCCGTTGGGATGGGCGATGTTGTGCTCGACGGTGCGCAACAGCCCAAGGAGCGCCGTGAGCCCATGGAGCCACCCCATCACCCGCTGATGCTGAGCAGCAAGCTGTCGCCCCGCCGGACGATATCGGGCGCCGTGGCGGCGAATGCCCTTTACCTGCCGGAGCGCCTCGATCACCGCATCCGGTTCACCGTGTGGCAAAGCCCGCGCGACAAGAGAGGTTACCGAGGGTCCCGGCCCCTTCAAAGGCAACGCGAGAGGTGCGCCACGGCTGTCCAAGTACTGCGGATCAGAGTGCCAGTGCGCCATTACGTGTGGCAGATCCCAGACAAAATAGAGGCTGGAAGGATCCCACGGATGCTTCGGCTCCTCGAGCCGTCGACAGACGAAGTGGAACTGCCTGGCAAGATCCTTCGGCGAATGACCGGTGAGCGTCAGGACTCGCGCCATCAATGCCAGAAGCTCGCGCGCGTAGTCCGTGCGGACACCGATGGCTTGCGGGTCATCCTTTGGCTCTGTCCGGCTCGCGCTCACCGACGCCCTCCTTCGCATTTACGCGATGCCGCGCGAAGGGCGCCGCCGCCTGCGCGCCGGAGCGAGGGCACCCGGAGTGCGCCGATCGGGCGCGCTCTCCCGTTCCTTATCCTCGCCTTCGCTCGCCTCTTCGCCGTCCTCCTCAAAGATGTAGAGGGTGACGCCTAGGCGCATCGGCGGCCCGCTCTCGGCCGCGGCACCGCCTTCTTTGTTCAGCGTGTGACCGACGTAATTGAGCGAGCTGTCCTCGGTCGTGAGGAACACCTCCGCAGACTCTCTCAAGTCACGCAGGAGCACCGGGACATAGCGCGGATCTACCCGGCTATTGACGATCCGTCCGACAAAGCGCGGATGGCCTGCGTCCTTGAGGTTATGAAGCAAAGTCTCGCAGTGTTCTGCGAGCTGCTCCCCCACCGAAGCGATCCCCTCCGGGTCCCAGCGTACCGTGGCGTAGCTGCGGCTCAGGGCTTTAAGGCGCCCGTCCGGAAGCTGCCGGACGGCTTTGACCCGTAGGAGCTCATCGAGAATCGTGACACTGCGCCATCGCTCCCCGCTATAGAGTCGCACCAGCGCTTGAAAGGATCGGCGTGCGCCGCGCAGCGGCAAGACTGCCGGCTCTCCACGCTCGTCGTGGAAATCCGAATCGTTCCACCATCCGGCGAGCACGCGCTCCGCGCGCTGACGCCCTCGATCCGGAGCGACCGGCCCGGCCTCCCCCGCTGCAAGGATCGAGGCGACCTCGAGGCGCGTGAGACCCGTCACCACCGCAATGCGTGAGATGTTCGGTCGCTTGATCTCCCTGCCTGCTCGCCGCCCCTCCTCACGAGCGGCTCGCACATAGGCGCTCTTGGCTACCGTGACAAACTCCCCGATGCCGATCCCCGCCTCCAGCATCATCCTGGCGAGCGGGTCCAGCACACGAGCCAACATCGCGAGAATCGCGGATTTAAGGCTAGCACTCATCATCGCCCCAACGGACGACCCACAAGCGCGATGCTGCGGCTCGTCGGGTTCGGAAGGTATGGCGCGGCGCTTAAACGGGTGGAGGTACTCAGGCGTGCGCCCTCAAGCCATAGTCGCGTAGACGGGGATGGTTGTAAGTCCCACTGAGACGGGTGGATCTCCCCCGTCCAAAGGCGTCTTGCGCTGCGCTCCTGGACATGATATTGAGTGTACATCTCGTGTATTAGTTTGTACACATATCAATCCTCCTTCGCGGATTGCTCGCCATGACAGGCTTAAGGACCCCGCCGCCCGATCCCCCCGATGCCTCGAGAACCAAGTCCCCGCCGGCGCATCTCGCTTGCACAACAGCGCGATCGTCCGTAGCTCACCCCAAAGAGTGGGAGGGCTCGCCCTTCGCGCCGATCTACGAGATCAACGAGCGCTGCATCAACCTACTTGTCGAGGCGGTACGAAACGAGAATCACCCCGCTCCAGGGCTGGTCGTGGCGCTCAAGGCCGAGCTCCTGGGCATGACCCCGGAAATGCGCACGAAAGCGGCCGAACGAGCGCTGTTACTGGTCGATATGGGGTTTCGCGATGCGGGCTGGTGGAAGGATGCGCTGCGTGCGCCGCAGCGAGCCTCCCGAACCCCCATCGCTCAAGATGCTTTTCCCGCCCGCGCGGCAATGCATCTTGCGCGCTCGACGCTGATCCTCGGCTGGCACAGCATTCGTGCCGATCGCACCGCCGGCGGACTGATGCTCGGCATCTCCCATCCCGTCGCAGACGTGATCGCAAGCTTGACCCTTACGGATCTCGACCGCATCGCCGAGAAGCGGTTTCGCCGCTTGAGACCCCGGTGGGAGGAGCGCCCTACCCTCTGGCGGGAGCTTTTACTTTCGGTCAACTCTACCGATTTCCGACGTAGCCGGGAATTCAATCTCAGAGCGCTGCAACTTGCGGCCGGTGAGCTCTCGGTGGCGCCTCCTCACCCGAAGTAAGTCGCGTACCCACTCTTTTCCCATTCGTACAAGGGCTTGCGCGAGAGCACGCCCGATTGGCCCCCGGAACTCACCTGCGACTGTAGCCAATATTGAGCGAATTCCCGCAAAGATTTTTACCATCTCCGCTTGTCTCCTCCGATATCACCCTTCGTCAACACAACTTTGTGGGGTATGGAGGTAAAATAACTCAATACCTCGGATGACTCCTTTGTCTCGCTGACCGACTATGGCTACCCAGACGCGAGGAGGCAAGGCCCATGAAACTGCTACGAATTCACGACGTCATCTCTGTCACTGGAGTTTCCAGGATGACGATCTATCGCCTCGAGAAGGAAGGCTTGTTCCCGACTCGCAGGCGCCTGGGGAAAAACTCTGTTGCCTGGCTCGATGAAGATGTCACCGCATGGGTGGTAGCGCGGCCTGCCGCCCAAGAGCCGCGCAGGTCGGTGGCCCGCACTAGTTACAGCACCGGCCTCAGTGGCTTGGGGACGGCTGCAGTGAGTTCTGCCAGTGCTCGATCTTCTCGAACCAGCCTACTTTCCCGCCCATCGGCGCGGGGGCCTGCACGACGCTGACCGTACACAGATCCTCCGCGGGGGCCGCAATAACGGGCTCGTCATCCACCTTCTGCGTCACGGACGGTGTTGCATCGGCCGCCTCTCTGCCGTGCTCTGCTGCGCCCCAAGTCTACTGCGAACTATGCCGAGTTAGTGATGATCGACCGGCCACGACCCAGGCACCCGTTGAGCTCCATCGTTCCGGCAGAGGCGTTGCCACAGGCGTTGTCATCGCCAGGTCTGTCAGCGACAGCAGCCTCCAAGGAGCGCGTGAGTTTTCCGCCCAAACTGATGATCGAGCGTACCTCGCAACAGCTGAAAGTCATGCGGGTCGCCGCTGAAGTTGCGATGTGCTCGCCTCGGGACCACTCTGCGGCAAATAGCTCGGCCGCGGCGCCGTGAGGCCTAGCTTCACTGGCCGGGTGCTCGTCGGCAAGGACCTCGTCGTGGCCGGATTCCAGCGCGTCGAGGGCGCGCTTAACGATCTCATATGCACTGGTCTTTGGGGCGTCTATCCCGCGCGCGAGATCCGTATCGACGAAGGCCATTTGCAGCGCCAGCACTTGCGTCTTCTGCGATGCCAGCTCGTGGCGCAGGGAGTTCGTCAGCGACCAGGCGGCGGACTTGCTGGCCGCATACCCCGTGTGGGACAGGCGCAGTAAGCCGCCTCGCCGGAGCGCTAGCCTCGCGAACTACTCAGCCAAGGCAGATGCCTAGCCCTGCTCCTGCCGCCCTCCGCGTGTTGTGGGACTGGGCCTCGCCGGTGCGGCGCAGTCGCCGGTGGGGCGCAAGCGGGACGATATTGTGCGCTTGTCAAGCCGCTTCTCAGATGCACCGACGGCGGCGGCGATCTCTTTGCGGTTCTCACCCTGTAGAAGCGCCATGGGATGGCTTCCCACCGGTCCCAGCCTCATCCAGGACCTCGAAGAGGGTGTCTATTTTAGCAAGCGAATGCGCCCACAGGATCAGGTCAAAATGCCCGCTGCACGAAGTGCCGCGATGCGCTCCGAGGTAAATCCGCACTCCGCAAGAACTGCTTCAGTATCCTCGCCCGGCCGCCGGGGAGGGCGCGGCAACGTCACTTCGGCCGCGCTAAACCTAGGCGCCGGCGAATTTTGCAACACCCCATCCACTTCGAGGAAGGTTGAGCGCGCCACATTGTGAGGATGTCGTGCGGCCTCCGCGACGCTGAGCACTGGCGCGACGCATGCATCAACATCTTTGAAAGCTTCGATCCACTCGTCTCGCGTTCGACTTCTGATACGGGAAGCGATCTCGGCGCGCAAGCGCGGCCACGAATCGATCGCTTGCGCATCAAGATGCGGGTACCCCGCGTTCGCGAACGCTTCGGGGTCAATGCCGAGCTTCTCAAGGAAATTGTTGTAGAATTGCGGCTCGATGGCGCCAATGGCGATATACCGATCATCGCGCGTACGGTATGTATCGTAATACGGTGCGGCGCCAGCCAAAAAGTTCTCTCCCGTAGCGTCCCGGAAGTAGCTTTCCGCGCGGAAGCCAAAGAACATGGCAAGCATTGCAACCGTCCCGTCCACCATTGAAGCATCAACTATCTGACCACGGCCGCTTTGCCTCGCTTCCAAGAGCGCACCGAGGACGCCTACGGCAAGTAACATGCCCCCGCCGCCGAAGTCCCCCACCAGATTGAGTGGCGGCACGGGCTTGCCCCCCTGGGGACCGATGAGGTGCAGCGCACCCGCAACGGCGACGTAGTTGATATCGTGTCCGGCTTTGTGGGCCAGCGGTCCGTCCTGACCCCACCCGGTCATGCGTCCGAACACCAGGCGCGCGTTGCGACCAAAGCAAGCCTCCGGACCCAGACCGAGTCGTTCGAGGACACCGGGGCGAAAGCCCTCGAGTAGAATATCGCACTTGGCAACCAATTCGAGAGCGACCTCGACGCCTGCCGGCTTTTTGAGGTTCAGTGCGATAGAGCGGCGGCTGCGTTGCAGCGGGTCGCGCGGACGCATCGCGTCGGTCCCGGCGGAAACGGGCTCTATGCGAATCACATCCGCTCCCATATCCGCGAGCATCATCGCGCAGAACGGCGCGGGCCCCAGCGCGGCAAACTCCAAAATTCGTACGTTGGAGAGCGGTGCCATCTCAGCGCATCTTGCGCTCATCGAGCCCGAGCGAGCGGCCGATGATCTCTTTCATGATTTCATTACTACCAGCAAAAATCCGCGTTACGCGAGCGTCCGTGTATAACCTGGAGATGCGGAATTCCTGCATGTATCCGGCGCCACCGTGTAGCTGAACACACGCGTCCAGCACGCGTCCTTCAAGGTCTGTTGTGAGAAGCTTCACCCGCGCGGCATCGTCTGCGTCTAAGCGTCCGGCGTTGTGCTCGAGCACGCACTGATCTACATAGACCTGCATGGCGTCGAGCAGCGCGCTCGCCTCAGCCATGACGAAGCGTGAGTTCTGGAATGCCCCGATAGGCTTGCCGAACGCCCGTCGTTCCTTAATGTAATCCAGCGTTAAATCGAAACCAGTTCGCGCCGAGGCCAGCGCGGCAACTGCGGTGATCAAACGCTCCTCGATCAGAAAACTGGATAAATACGTGAAACCCCGCACCGGATCACCGAGTACATTTCCCTCTGGCACGACGAGGTCGTCGAAGAAAAGCTCAGAGGTATCCTGCGCCTTAAGCCCCATCTTCGCGAGATTGCGGCCGCGCCTGAAACCTTTCGTATTAGCATCGACCAGGAAAAGGCCGAGTCCATGCCTTTGATCAGGAACGGTGCGCGCAGCGACAACAAACAGATCACCGATCTGTCCGTGCGAAATGTACGTCTTTGCACCATTCAAGATCCAGACGTCGCCTCGCCTTTCGGCGCGTGTTCGGATCCCCGCCAAATCGCTCCCTGCATCCGCCTCAGTCATTGCGATTCCAAGGATGATCTCACCGCGGACGCATCCTGGCAGGTACCGCTGCTTCTGCTCCTCGGTGCCGAGCTCTCCGAGATATGGGCCGACCAGCCGCGAATGTAATTGATGGTAAAAGCCCGTCTCTCCGTACCGGACGTTTTCCTCGATGAGAATCTGCTCGAAGCGAAAGTCCGGAGTTCCCGCTCCACCATATTTTTCGTCGGCCCACATCATCAGATAGCCGTGCGCGCCCGCCTTCCTATAGATCTCCCTATCCACCTGTCCGGCCATCCTCCAACGCTCGGCATGCGGGGCCACTTCACTCTGAAAGAAGCGCCGCGCGGAGTCGCGGAACATTTCGTGCTCGTCGTCGAAGATCAGTCGTCGCATCGGGCACCCTAAGCTTGTCTTCGCGTCGGCCACGGGGCTCGCGGATGGAAGGTGTCGCCGGACTTCGCGCGCTCGATCAGACGGCGCGGCGGCTCAAACCGTGGACCGTGGCGCTCGGCGAGCCCTCGACAATCCTCGGCAAAAGTGTCGGCGCCGATACCGTCGATGAACGACAAGGTTCCGCCGGTGAATGCCGGAAACCCCCATCCTAATACCGAACCCAGATCCGCCTCCGCAGCGCTCTCCAGCACGCCTTCCTCGAGACAGCGCAGCGTCTCAATGGCCTGGATATATAACAGACGCGTCTTCAGTTCTTCGAGATCGGGCTGTCGGGCGAGGCGTGGATACTCGCCGGCAAGGCCCGGCCAGAGAAATTTCTTTCCGTTGTGCGGATACTCGTAGAAGCCGCCTCCCGACTTTCTGCCGAGGCGGTTGAGATCTTCAACGAAATGACGCAGCACATTCCACCCGATCGGATTCCTATACTGCGCCCCGAGATCCACCTGACTCTGCCGGATGACCTTGTATTGCAGTTCTAGCGATACTTCGTCGGTCACCGCCAGTGGCCCCACCGGCATGCCGGCGAAGCGTCCGGCATTTTCGATGAGGGCTGGATCGACTCCCTCCTCGAGCATTCGGTGCCCCTCGTAGCAGTAGGTCCCAAAAACGCGACTCGTGTAGAAACCCCGGCTGTCCTTGACGACTATTGGGGTCTTTCGGAGCTGACGAACATAGTCGAGAGTCCGCGAAAGCGTGTCCTCGCATGTCTTATCCCCCACAATGACTTCCACGAGAGGCATCCGATGAACGGGGGAGAAGAAATGTATGCCAATGAACTGCGCAGGCCGGGCAGTCCCGCTCCCGAGACTCGAAATCGGCAGAGTCGAAGTATTGCTTGCCAGCACGGTAGTCTGTTGCACGACAGCTTCCGCTTGGCGCATCACTAGTGCCTTCAGATCGCGCTCCTCGAAAACCGCCTCAATGACGAGATCGCAGTTCGCCAAATCACGGTATGCAACCGTGGGCTTTATCCGTTCCAGTACGGCATCCGCACGTAACTGCGTGAGCACACCCTTCTCCACGTCCTTGACGAGAAGATCTGCAGTATGCTTCTTGCCGCGTTCTGCCAGATCTCGCGCGCGGTCGAGAAGGACACAATCTATCCCTGCAAGCGCCGAAACATGCGCAATGCCGGCTCCCATCATACCGGCGCCAAGTATGCCAAGCTTGCGCACCGCCGTCGGTGGAGGCGTCGCCGGACGCCTCGTCAATTTGTCCGCCCTGCTCTTATTGACGAACATCGTTCGCACGAGGTTGCGCGCAACCGGAGTTCCCGTAATGAGGCTCGCAAAATATCGGCTTTCCACCGCGAGCGCTCGGTCGATTGGCAGTTGGATCCCCTCGTAGACTGCGGAGAGAATCGCCTTCGGCGCCGGAAAATTGTTGAGCGTGCGGCTCATGATCCGTGCCGATTCGGTCATGAACTTCATCCCGACGGCGGGGACGAACAGACTCGAACCACCCGGCACTCGAAAACCCTCCCGGTCCCAAGGTGCCCGAGCTTGGACCACGGCTCTCGGCGCTTTTGACGCGCTCCGCGCGGCCCCCGCCAGCTGATATTCCTCTGGCTTCGAAATCGCTTCAACAGCTGTCTTCAGCCATTGTCGCGCGCGCGCAACCACCTGCTCCGCCGGTGCCAGCTCATTGACGATACCCAGCCGCAAGGCGTGTTGCGGCGCAATATGCGTGCCGTCGAGCAGCAACGGTAACGCTTTCTCGACTCCGATTAATCGAGGCAATCGCTGCGTTCCGCCCGCACCAGGCAGCAGGCCCACTTTCACCTCAGGCAATCCGAGAACCGCCTTGGGATCATCCGCCAACACGCGATAATGGGAGGCCAGCGCAAGCTCGAGCCCACCGCCCAGCGCCAATCCATTGATCGCGGCTGCAACAGGCTTGCCGCAGGTTTCGAGCCGGCGCAGGAACCGCGAGTAGTCGCGACAGGACTCCAGAGCCTCCTGCGCAGAGAGGCGGGCATCCAACATACCGAGCAAATCCGTCAGATCCCAGCCCGCTGCAAAGTCGCTCTTGCCCGAGGCCAAGAGGATCCCCTGCGCATCCGAACTCGAAGTCATCGATTCAAGCGCGTCCGACATTTCGCTCACGACCATCGGGGAAAGAACGTTCATCGCGTTGTCTGTCACGGCAAGAGTCATGACGGCGATCCCGTCCAGCGTTTCCAGGCTTATGCTAGACATTGCAGCTCTCGCAAATTCAAATTCGCTCAATGATCGTCGCCGTACCCATGCCAGCGCCAACGCATAGCGTGATCAAAGCCGTGTTCAGATCTCGCCGCTCCAGTTCATCGAGAGCGGTGCCGAGAATCATCGCCCCTGTAGCCCCCAGCGGATGCCCCATCGCTATCGCGCCTCCGTTCACATTGACCTTGTCAGCCGGCAAGTCGAAGGTCCGCATGAAGCGGAGCGCGACCGAGGCGAATGCCTCGTTGATCTCTACAAGATCAATATCATCGATGGTCATGCCGGCGCGTCTCAGCAGCTTCTGCGTGACTGACGCGGGGCCGGTAAGCATGATCGTCGGCTCACTGCCGATCGAGGTGAAGGCGCGCACACGTGCCCGCGGCGTCAACCCCGAGCTGCGAGCGAAATTCCTGTCACCAATGAGCACCGCGGCTGCCCCATCCACGATCCCGCTCGAGTTTCCGGCAGTGTGCACATGACGAATGCACTCGATCTGCGGATAACGCAACATGGCAACGGAATCGAAGCCGGCCTGCTCGCCGGGACCGGCGAATGAGGGTTTGAGCGAGGAGAGGCTTTCGACCGTGGTGTCCGGGCGAATATGCTCGTCACGCTCGAGCACTATGCCACCAATCGGATCGCGCACTGGGATGACGGACTTCGCGAAACGGCCGGTTCGCCATGCTTCAGCAGCGCGCTTTTGGCTTTCCGCTGCGAAGGCGTCCACCTCTTCTCGAGTGTATCCGTCGAGGGTCGCGATCAGATCGGCACCAATTCCTTGCGGAACGTAGTAGGCTTCGAAGAAAACGGCTGGGTCTGAGTACCAAGCACCGCCATCGCTTCCCAGCGGCACCCGGGACATGGACTCAACGCCGCCCGCGATCACCGCCTCCGATTGTCCGCTCATTACCTGGGCGGAGGCGTTGTTCACAGCTTCAAGTCCCGAAGCACAGAAGCGGTTCAGCTGCTGACCCGCGACGGTTTCCGCAAACTTGGCAACCAATGCTGCCACCCGCGCGATGTTTGCACCCTGCTCTGCTATGGGGCCGACGCAGCCAAGTACGACATCGTCTACGAGGCTCGAATCCAGGTCATTTCGATCGCGCAAACCGATTAGGGCCTGAGCCGCGAGCTGGATGGGGGTGATCTCGTGCAATGCGCCGTCTGGCTTACCGCGGCCGCGTGGTGTCCGCACGTGATCGAAGATGAAGGCCTCGGGCATCAGAACCTCACGTCAAGAAGGCAATGCGGCGCAACCTGAACCAGAGTATCGGAATTACACATGGACATGCGCGGCGGCGATGCGTCCTTCGTCTCGGAGCTCGTCCTTCAGGACTTTGCCCGCCGAATTTCTCGGTAACGCCGATACGAACACCACTCGCTTCGGTATCTTGTATCCAGCCAGATGCTTACGGACATGCAGCCTCACCGCTTCCTCATCCAGCACATGCGATTCGCGGATCACCACGAACGCGGCGATGGCCTCGCCAAAGCGCTCATCTGGAATTCCAACAGCAGCCGCGTCCACAATGCACGCATGTTGCAAAAGCACGTTTTCGACCTCCGCGGAGTAGACGTTCTCGCCGCCCGTGATAATCATGTCCTTGATCCGATCCCGGACGTAGAGGTAGCCGTCCGAGTCGAGCTCTCCGGCGTCTCCGCTGAAGAACCAGCCGTTGCGCACCGCCGCCGCGGTCGCTGCCGCGTCCTTAAAATAGCCGTGCATGAGCTGACAAGTTCGAATCACAATTTCCCCGACTCTGCCGGCCGGCAGATCTTGGCCGTCCTGGTCGACGATTCGAAGCTCGGTGCCCGGCAAGACGTATCCGCAGGAAGCCTCTCGCGAGCCACCGCGTCGATGCTGTTCCGGACTGAGATAGGTGATCGCACCGGAGGTCTCAGTCATCCCGTAGACCTGCGCGAGGTCACAGCCGATCACGGCCATGACTCTGTGCAAAAGCTCCCGTGGCATCGGTGATGCGGCGTAGAAGAGCAAGCGGAGGCTGGAGAAGTCTGTTTGCGCGCATTCTGGGGCTTGGATCAGCGCCTGAATCATTGCCGGTACGAGAAATACACGAGTGACCCGGTCTTCCGCAATCGAGCGCAGGACCGCGGCGGGATTGAATTCTGCGTGCAGAATCACGAGCCCCCGGGCTGCCATCGTAACGAGCAGCATCACGATCCCGCCAACATGGAACTGCGGAACCACGATCAAATTGATCTCGTCCTCACCCCAGGACTTCCAGTTGCAAACTGCGTGATGGGCTAAATGCAGAAGCCCTTCGTGCCCTAGCATCACACCCTTGGGTCGGCCGGTGGTCCCGCTGGTGTAAAGCAAAATGGCGATTTCATGATGCACCGGAGGGATGGCCAGCGCACCAGCCGACCCTTTGCCGACAATGCTGTGGAAGCCAGTCCATGGGCTGCCGTCGTGACCTATTCCGATGAAGAGGCGCACGTGCTCCAAGGAGCTGCGGACGCCGTCAATGAGCTCGCAATACGCAGACCCCGCGACTACTGCGGCTGCACGGCTCGCCGTTAGCACATTGAGTGTCTCGGCCGACGAGTAGCGGAAATTGAGTGATGTGAACACCAGGCCACACTTCAGACAGGCGAACAACGTTACGGCGAGCTCTCCGCAATTCCTGGCCATCGCCGCGACCCGATCACCGGGCTGCAGACCGGAACGTACGAAGTAGCCGCCGAGGACGTTGGCTTCCCGGTCCAAATCCGCGTACGACCAGGTCCTGCTGCCGGCCCTAATAGCAGGCGCCAAAGGCCGATTGGCTACACCTTGCTCGAGAAGAGATAGGAGCGAGACGACTCCGCGGTCCATCGGCATTCAAAACAGATGTTCTGCAAACCAGTCGCGGGCAGTCGCGCTGGTTTGGTCAAACGCCTCGAGGTAGGACCCGTAGTGATCTCCCGGAACGATCAGCAGCTTTTTTGGATCAAGAGCCCTGTTATAGGCTCGCAGTGCGATATCAGTAGGTGTAGAGATATCGTCTGCCGCTACGATCATCAGCATCGGCGTCGGTGCCACGCGTTCGAGCCACGGTGTCACGTCGAACTCCAGCAGGTACTGTACCGATTGGATGGTGACTTTGTTCTCCCAGGCCATGTCCGGGTTTGCAGCCTTGTGGGAATGGTAGTAATCATAAGTGCGTCGCCCCGGAAACAAATGTGGTTCGGACGGATCAGCGGCACAGATCGGGGCCAGACCAGGAGCCGCTCCACCGGCTTGCGCTCGACGATCGTCGTCGATCATTGCACGGATGTCCTTTAGCGCAGCGCTGGGTGCGAGCCGCAGAATATTCTCGTAACCCGATATCAACGGTACCTGCGTGACCACGCATTTGACGCGACGGTCGAGCGCTGCGACGGCGATCACTTCTCCGCCGGAGTAGCTAGTTCCCCAGATACCGATGCGCGAGGGGTCAATTCCCGGCAGTGTCTGACCATAGGTGATGGCGTGACCAAAATCCCGCCACTGAGCGACCGGATCAACGTCATACCGCGGACTGCCTTCGCTTGCACCGGTGTTCCGGTGATCGAACACGAGAACGCTCATCCCTTTGGCAGAAATGACCTCTGCATACCGGCCGAGCGTCATCTCCTTCGTTCCCATGAACCCATGGGCCATGACAACGAGCGGCATCGACTTGCGCGCCGATTCGGGCGTAAACAGCCACCCGCGCAGGCGCGTACCCTGAGCGTTGAACGATATGTCGGTGCGCACGAATGGTTCTCCTGATTCTAGCGAGGTCGCAACTGAATAAACTCTATAAGCAAACAGCCGGCACAGCGCAAATCATCAGCCAGTTCGCACCTGGCGACGGCGTTCATACGAGCATGCTCCCGCCATCGATCACCAGGTTAATACCGGTAACGTATCCATTGCCCATGAGAAATAGCACCGCATCGGCAATCTCTTCCGGCCGCCCGATGCGCTTGACCGGCAAGCGCCTGGCGCAGTCGGCAAGTATCGCCGCGCGATTCTCGCCCACGAGCGCATCAAACAAGGGCGTATCGACGAATCCAGGTTGAATGCTGTTGACCCGCAGGGGTGCGAGATCGATAGCCAATGAGCGCGCCAGGCTGTCGACCGCCGCACATGAGGCAGAGGACACCGCCGTTCCCGGGAGGGGACGCCGGCCGGCCGTGCCTGATGTGAATGTTATCGACCCGCCAGATCGCATCCGCGGCGCGGCGTACTTCGCTGCGAACAGCGCCCCCCAGAAACGCGTGTTGAGAGCCGGTTCGAGTGTCGACGTATCAGGCGTTAGCTTTGCGTCGCCGACCACAGTGCCGGCGGTTATGAATAAATGATCGAGTTCACCCACTTCATCGAAGAAGGCGCTGGTCCTCGCTTCATCGGCAGCATTCAGTACGTGTGCGCGGGCACCCGCACCGAGGCTCGAACGCGCTGCCTCGCACCGAGCAAGGTCACGGCCGGTAATAACGACGTCAGCACCGGCAGCCACAGCCGCTTCGGCCGTAGCGAGCCCGATACCAGAGCTGCCGCCGAGAATGACAACAGTCTTCTGTTTTAATGACATGTCGGCCTCCTCACGGTACTTGTGCCGTTAGATGATAAGGGTTGCGATATGACTGCGCACCGTGGCAGTTTCCCCCGCGGCCACTCTGATTTCGGAAAGTACCCCCTTTGCTGGCGAGGGAATCTCGACAGTCGTCTTCTCTGCTTCAACCTCGAGCAGTGGTTCTCCGGCTTCGACGTTGTCCCCTACTGCCTTGAACCAGCGAAGCACTTCGCCTTCCTGCATGCCCATGCCGAACTGCGGAAGAAGAACTCTTATATTTGCCATAACCGTTACTCGGTCAGCTCGCAACCGCACGCTTACCCGTGACGAGCTTTCGGGCGGTGTCCACGATGCGCTGCACGGTCGGGTACAGCGGCTTTTCGATGTTCGGCGAGAAACAAGGGTGCGTGTCGGGGGTTGCCACGCGCAGAACCGGTCCGCGCAGGTTATCAAACGCCTGTTCGGCGATGATTGCAGCGATCTCGCTGCCCGCACTGCATGTTTGATGGGCGGGGTCGACCGTCACGGCCCGTCCAGTCTTGCGCACCGATCGCAGGATCAGCGCCTTGTCGAGCGGCACGAGACTGCGCGGATCGATCACTTCAGCCGAAATGCCTTCACCGGCGAGCTGGTCGGCGGCTTTTAGCGCAAGAGGCACCGCCCCCGCTATGGCAATGATGGAAATATCGTTACCTTGCCGTTTGACCTCTGCTCGGCCGATCGGGATCAAAAAGTCCGGGTCGTCGGGGACGTCAGCCTTCGAAGCCCAGCAGGTTCCATCTTCGAAGCAAAGCACCGGGTCATCATCACGGATCGCAGCTTTGAGGAGACCCTTTACGTCGTAGGCGCTCGAGGGAACTATCACCTTCAATCCTGGTACGTTCATAAACATTGAGTAAGGGCGATCACTGTGCTGGGCCGCATTTGAATTGCCATAGAACAGGCACGACCGTATCACCAGAGACAGGCAAGCCTGACCACCGTATATGTAACGTGACTTGGCGACGATGCTGACGATCTGATCCATCGCCGGGTAGAGAAACGAGGCGATCGTTGCATCGACTATTGGCCGCATTCCGACCATCGCAGCGCCGGCAGCCACCCCGATAAACCCGTTCTCCGAAATCGGAGTGTCACGAATGCGCTCGGTGCCGAACTCCGCGGCGAATCCCGAAGAGGTCCCAAACACGCTCGCGACGATGTCCTCGCCCATGAGAAACACGCGCCTGTCACGTACTATCTCTTCGCGCTGCGCCTGACGAATAGCTTCCAGATAATTTACCCTTGCCATTTGTGCCCGCTCTCACTCAGACGTTTAGATAGTCCGGAATGGGTAGGCGCTCGACGAATACGTCGTCGAATGCCTCTGCTTGCGTCGGGTATTCGCTCTGCCGTGCGAACTGCAAAGCATCTTCTACCTCTGCGGTCACCCGCTTTTCGATCTCATCGAGTTCCGCGGCCGAAACACCCGCGGCGAGCAGCTTGGAGCGATACAGAATAATGGGGTCGCGCTTGCGCCATTCGTCTACCTCGGAGCCGCGATCGAGCAATATCCGCCCCAGGTTTACAGCGTGATCGGCATAGCGATAGGTCTTCGCCTCTATGAACGAAGGCCCCCCGCCAGCACGCGCGCGCCCGACCGCTTGAGCAACGGCAAGTTCCACGGCATCAACATCCTGTCCGTCAACAATCGTGGCGGGAATTCGGTATGCCTGTGCCCGGTCAGCGATGTCCTTGACGGGAAGCGCGACACTGACTGGCGTCGATGCAGCGTAGTGGTTATTCTCGCACATGAATATCGCCGGGAGCTTCCAAATGGCCGCTAGATTCAGACCTTCATGGAAGGCTCCCTCGCTCGTGGCGCCATCACCAAAGAAGCACAAGGTTACCCGATCGTTGCCTTGGAGTTTGGAGCCGAGAGCAGCGCCCGCGGCGACCGGAATACCCGATCCAACGATGCTTGTCTCACCGAGACTTCCCACCGCGAAATCGCTGATGTGCATCGAACCGCCCTTGCCCTTGCACACACCAGTCGCTTTGCCTAGCAATTCGGCCATTAAGGGCCGCAATTTCGCCCCCTTCGCGATCGGGTGACCGTGGCTACGATGATTGCCAACCATGTAGTCGTCGATCCTCAGTGCGATGCAGGCACCTACGCCGGTGGCCTCCTGGCCTGCGTAGGTATGCAGGGCCCCTGGTATCTCACCCTGCGCATGAATGGCTTCCGCTCGATCCTCAAAGAAGCGAATGCGCACCATCCGGCGATACTTCTCGAAAGAGCGCTCGTTGCCAGCCTCGGTCATCATCGCCTCTCCTGCTCAGCGGACTTGCGAATACGAACCCATCGCCATCCTCATCGCCCATCGACTGCGCTGTCGCGGGAGCCGCTAAGTTGGAAACTCCTCCGTAGTCTTCAATGCGAGGCCACCCTTATCGCCCATTGTGTGGCGGATCTTCGGATCGGCATCGGCGAGCTCGTTACCGAACATTTCCGCAGTGCTGGTGTACGGAGTGAGCGGGCCATCTGCCATCAACTTGGCTTCGTTCTGTGCCCAGACTTCCGGAGTGCTCTCGCTGACCCGCACTGTCGGGAACGCCGCCATGGTGAGGCGACCTGCGCGACCACCGCTAACCTGAAACGCCTGGTTCGTCACCCGCGTGTCCTGATGAGTGAGCCACACAACCACCGCCGAAACATGCTCGGGCTGAAAATATTTCTGAAGTGTGTTCAGGATCGCCGGGTCATCAATCGTGTCCGCCATGCGAGTCCGAGCGGTCGGAAAGATGCAGTTGGCTGTGATACCCGATGCCTGTCCTTCACACGCGAGGCTGCGCGTCAGACCGAAGATACCCGCCTTTGCTGATCCGTAGCTCGTTATGCCGGCGTTGCCGAGCATGCCACTCGATGCGATCGTAATGATCCGGCCGCTGCCGGATCGGACGAGATGCGGCCACGCAGCGCGCAACACCGAGACCGTACCGCCGAAATGGATATTGAACACCCGTTGCCATTCTGCCGGATCCCCATCACCGAACAACGCGCCGCTCATCACTCCAGCGTTGCACACCACAATATCGAGTCGGCCGAACGCATCTACAGCCGTCTCCACGATTTCGTGGCCACTTTCCACGACATTGGAGTGGTTAGCAACCGCGTTGCCGCCACTCTGGGTGATCTCCCGAACAACCGCCGCCGCGACACTTTCCTCACCCGGCGCGGCCGGGAGGTCGTTTACAACGACCCGCGCCCCACGTGAGGCGAGCATCTTTGCATGGGACCGGCCCATCCCACGGCCGGCACCTGTCACGATCGCCACGCGGCCACCGAAGTTAAGCAGTGACATGTCATTTCTCCCGTAGAGGCTCTATTAACCACGCGGTACGAGGGCCGCGCCGCTCGCATATCTTCATAATCTCAGTCGCCAAAAGACGCTGCCAAATTCAACGCTTGGCCGCCCCGGAGTCTTCCACAAATACCGACTCCGCATCCGAGCCGTTGTTCCATAGAAAATCAAGATGCGCCTTCGAGATCAGCCATCCTGCCTTGGTGCGTACAAAAGACCACTGGTATCGACCGCCAGCCATGTAATAGTCGTTCGGCTTCGCGGCGTTGGCGACCGCGACATAGAACAGACTGCCAGTGCCTTGCGCGGTATCGCCCTGGACGTCGAAGTCGAGGTTTACTATGTAATGCTGCGTCGTGGCGAAAACACCATGTATTTTTGACTTCGGGATGTCATGGATCTCGCGTCGTCCTCGAAGTGTTCCGAATGCACCTGGGACCGTGAATATCGCGTCCTCCGTGAACAGGTCCGCCCATCCCTTCCAATCGAACGCGTCTCCCCTCTTCGTATACCGAGCTATCAGCTTTCGCAGTTCGTAATCGTCCTCAATCACCGACATAAAACTACCTCCGAGAAGCGCGGATTGGCTGCGGTTGAATCATGTCCTCAGTCACTTACTCATCCCACGCAGCGTTAATTCAATAAGGTGGTCTATATAGCGCTGTTTGAGGCTTTCCGTGATCTTAGCCTCCTTGAACATTTGCGCAATGATATTGATGCTCGTAAAAATGTACTCGCACGACCCGACCAGGCTGAAGTACAGGAACTTCGCATTCACTTGCCTGAACACGCCTTCCTCGACTCCTTGCGCGACGATCTGGCCATAGGCTTCGACCATCGGGTCAATGTAGATCTTCTTCACTAGATTGCTTGATCGGGCGCTGCCATTTCCAATCATGTAGTGAATTAGACGATTGAGATAGGGTGACCTGAAGAACGCGTTGACAACTCCGGTGATGTGAATGCACAGCTTCCGGTCTGCCGGTAATGGCAGGTTGACGAGGCGCTTGAGGGCTCCCATCTCGAGGCTTGCATCCCGCTCCAGCAAAGCGACCAGCAGACCCTCCTTGTTTCCGAAGTAGTACTTTATGAGCGCCGAATTCAACCCCGAGCGCTTTGCGATGTTCCTGAAGGAAACCTCGAGGTCCGATCGCTCAGAGAGGATCGCCGCAGTCGTGTCAAGCAACAACTCCGCGGTCCCGCCCGTCGGCCGGGTCAATAACCGACGGGTCGCCCGTCGGGTCGATTTTGCTGGCGCTGACATACCATCCCAGTAGATGAGCCTCTCGAACGCGTGCAACCTCGTCTCACACGTAAAAGCCTAATATCGAACCGACGCTGCGATGCCGTACGTGGCCGGCATTCCGGCGATGCGATAGATATTATCGAAGCCCTGAGTCGCATTCGTCCAATAATAGGTGTTGAATATGTTCTTACCCCACAGCCACACCCGCCATTTGCCTCCTGAATCGGCCAAGCCAAGCTGCGCATCAACGAGAGTGTATGCCCTGATATCAAAACTGTCTCCTGGGACATTGACTCCCGGCCTATTCGTCGGATCCAGCGGAGTCTGCGCAACCAGGGCGGGGTCTGCGAATAGCGCCACGGTCTTGCTGTGGTAGGTCACATTGCCGCCAGCGAATATATCCAATCTCGAGGAGATGGGCGTTTCGTAATTGGCCGTGGCAAGCAGATTCCATTTAGGCGTATTGGGGAATGGCAGTCCCTTATAGTTGAATTTGTTGCCTACGGGATCGTACGCGAGGAAATCTCCCGTCACCTGCGAATCGGTGTAGGTGGCTCCGACGGTTACATTCATCCCGGCGAATGGAATTGCGCTGACATCCAACTCTGCGCCGACGATCCGCGACTTCGGAACATTGAGCAGCTTCTCGAGCACACCAAGAATTCCGAATGGGTCCAGGATACGACCGTGCAACTGCTTATCAGTGTAGTCGTAGTAATAGCCCGCCCCATTGATCTGCAGCCGCCGATCGAGAAGTGCGGCCTTGAATCCCGCCTCATACGCGAGCACAGATTCTTGAGTTACGCCGGTCAGCTGACTGTTTGCAATGGCATTGATAGCCGGAAAGCCGCCGGATTTGTAACCTTTGCTGACATTGGCGTACAGCAGAGTCGTGGGCGTCAATTGATAATCGAGCCCAGCGCGCCAACTTACGTTATCTTCATTCAGGCTATATTGCGCCAACGACGGCACGAAATTGGTTTCCGACGTACACTGGCCCGGCACCATGTGATACGGCTTACCTGTGATAATCGGATAGAGAACGTTATAGAAAGCAGAGGAGACACCATCGCCTGCATCGCTTGTGCAGCCCGCAAAACTCCGATCGTCCTTTGTGTATCGAACGCCCGCGTGTGCCGTTAGCGCGCTGGTTAGCGAATAATCGAGATTGGCGAACGCGGCTGCGTCCCAAATTTTTTGATCATCGTGAGCCCCGGAACTGTAAGGGCCGCCGTAAATGGGAACAAAGTTGAATCCGTAAAACGCTGACGAGGCGTGATACCGATAGAACTGGTGCTCGTGAACATCATCATGCGCATAGTTCGCGCCGACAATGTACTTCAGCCGATCAGTGTTCCCCGCGAGCCGGAATTCCTGATAAAACGACCCGACTCGACCCTGGTCGTTTATTATGAACACCTGGAGGTTGGCGCCGCTGGTGTCCATCGTGTAGTCCTGCCTGAAGCGCTGGAAGGCACTTATGGACGTAAGCGTCAGCTTGTCGCTGATGCTGTAGTCCAGCCGCAACGTTCCCTGCAGATAATTGTCATCATGGCGGAGGGGGAAGGGAGAGGCGGCGTCCCAGTCTGCCGCCCGCGCATTCTGGGGGGCGTGCGGGTATATCGGATACACGTAACCCGACGATACCGGCACGCCCGGGGTTGTCGGTAAAACATTCTGCAGCTGTGCAGCCTGTGTGTCGGACTTATCGAGCCAGCCGTTAAGATTGAATGAGAGCGTGAGAGCAGACGAGGGTTGCCATTCCGTGATCCAGCGACCGGCGAATTGGCGCTTGGCCCCAAGCGTGGCATCGCGCGTGTAGCTTTCCTGCCAGCCATCCGAATGCACGCCCATAGCCGCGACCCGCATTTTGAGTGCATTAGCCACCGGTCCGCTGACGAATCCGCTTACCTCCGCATCGTTGAATCTTCCGTAACTTGCATCGGCCCCTGCCGTGAACGTGCTTGTCGGCTTCGCCGCGATGAAGTTGATCGCGCCTGCTGTTGAGTTTTGACCATAGAGTATCCCCTGTGGTCCCTTCAACACTTCGACTCTCTCCAGATCGAACATCGGGAAGCGCGCCTCAATCGGATATGAGATCGGAGACTGATCGGCATACATCGCAACAGGCGAGGCCGAACCTAGCGTCGTGTCATCAAAGCCGACGCCTCGAATGTAATACACCGGAGCACCACGAGGCGCTTCCTCATAGCTCAGCCCGGGGACCACGGTGGTCAGCTCAGCTGGATCGGTGATAACGCGCTGTTGCAGCGCGTCGCGCGTAACAGCCGTGATGGACATCCCGACTTTGTTAATTGACTCGCGTCGCTTCTCAGCCGTAACTACCACTTCTTTGAGAATGTTACTGCCATCGGCTGGCGCGGTCACCGTTTGCGCCTCGGCAACGGTCACGCCCGCGATCGCCGTGAGTGCTGCTGCAACCAAACCGCTTCTAATGGTGCTCATCAATCCCCCTAAGATCCGAGAGCCGTGATTAGTAATCGCCCGATTAATGGTTTAATCGAGAGGTTAAACGGCCTCAGGGCGCGTGTCAACCGGATATTGCGAGAGCTCTGATACCGACGGGATTACGGAGTCGGCAGGACGCAGGCCATGCATCGCCACAGCAGGGCCGAGGGAGGCCGCCTGGATCTAAGCAGCGGGGAAATCGCCGGTCCGTGCCATCAGCGGAGTTTTCTGATCAGAACCGCAAATCTGGTACTCGCCTACGGCTTGCACGCCGGCGAGGAGCTAATCCAGCTCCCGTTCAGACTGGCAACTGATTCGCATCCCAACAGAACGAGATCGCGAATCAATTCTTCGCGAAAAATCGCGAGCACATTTTCGACACCTTGCTGGCCGGCCGCAGCAAGACCGTACAAGTAAGGTCGTCCAATGAACACGGCCTTGGCACCTAGGCAAAGTGCAATGATAACGTCCGTCCCTCTACGCACCCCTCCATCAATGTAGACTTCAGCACGCTTCCCGATACGCTCGACAATGGCGGGGAGCGCATCGAGCGTACTCTGTGAATTATCGAGCTGCCGGCCTCCGTGATTGGAGACCACTACACCTTCAGCGCCTATAACGTCGGCGGCATGTGCGGCATCATCAGCGCACATAACGCCCTTGACATAAAGCCTGCCTTTCCACTGATCGCGTACCCATGCTAGATCTTCCCAACGAAGATCTCCCCGCAGATGGCGCGCCTGCTCAGTGGCAGCGAGGGCCACCATTTCTCCATTGCGCCGGGCGCGATCGGACTGCGCATTCACCTTCGCGACCCATTCTGCGTAATGGATCGGCGCAACGCGCTTATGACGCAAAAAGCCCGCGAGCCAGCGCGGATGAAGCGCGAAGTCAAGGCAACGCGCCGGAGTGAGGCGCAGTGGCATACCCATGCCAGTCGCACGCTCGCGCTCGCGATTTCCCACAACGGGGACATCGACCGTGACAAACAGAGCTGAGTACCCTGCCGCGCGCGCCCGCTGCATCAAGGATTCGATGAAGCCGCGGTCTCCTATCGGATAAAGTTGAAACCAATGATCTTCTTGGGTCGCTTGTGCAACCTCCTCGATCGAATACGAGCAAGCCGAACTGAGTATCGCACGGGTTCCTGCTGCCTCCGCCGCGCGCGTCGCTGCGATATCGCCGCTCCAGTGGCAAAGACCCGCGACCCCTGTCGGCGCCAATCCGATGGGCAAAGCCACTTTGGTTCCTGCGATGGTAGTCGACAGATCGGGCTTCACCACTCCCCTGAGTACCCGTGGCAATAGCTTATAATTTCGAAAAGCCCCACGATTTTCGGCAAGGGTCACCATGTCCTCTGCTCCTCCATCAAGGAATGCAGTAATCATGGCGGGCAGACGCTTGCACGCGGTCTTCCGATAGCCCTCAATCGAAATCGCCGGACTAACGTCGCGGAGGCTGAATTGGTAGAGCTTCACGGGCGAAATAGCCCCTCTAACCCGCAAAGGATGGAGCGGGCTGCATCACCCTTGCTTCATTTGATGGCCAAAGGAGTTATCGCGGCGCCGACGCCACCCGTAACCTTGAGCGGTGGGGCCGTGAAGAAGAACTCCCAGACTCCATCGTATGCGCAATCTTGCGCCAGCTTTTCCAGGTCAAAGATCTCACCAAGTGTCATACCCATGTCGCGGATCACGATGCTGTGAAACGGAAGCGAAAAGTCTTGGGTGTTAGCCGGCGCGAACTCCACCATCCAATTGTCCGAGGCCGTCGCAGCAACTTCCCGCTCGGCGAGCCATTGGGCACAGCTGTGGTGCAAACCCGGATTTCCGTTCCAGTAGGCAGCCGCGGAGCGATCGACAACAAAATGACGAATCCAACCGGTCCTGATAATCAGGATGTCTCCGGAACCCACCCTGACATTTTGTCTCGCTTCGGCGGCGTCCAGGTCCCTTGGCATGATGACATCGTCCGGGTCGAGGCGATCTACACCCCGTAGCCGTGCCACATCGAGGAGCACTCCTCGTCCGGCGATACCCTTCGCCGCAATCTGGTCAATCGATAAAACAGTGGAACCTCCCATGGTACTAATGCTCTCGGCAGGAACATTGTTGTAGAGCAGGCCGTCATAACCCACGTGACCCAGACCGTCCCACTGGGTCACAGATTGCAGAGGCATAAAGATGTAATCGTCGGCGACGATTAGTCCGTCAGACCTGCCCTTCAAATCCAGCGGTGTGATCGACATCAAGTGGACAGGGTTCGTGCGCACGACCCCGAGTTGAATGCCTTGCAAGCCCACCGGAATTCCCAGATCGAACAATTTGCCCGTCCGGATAGCGCGCCCGGCGGCGACGAGATGTTCGGCTGTGATGAAGTTGAGCGTGCCAAGGCGGTCGCTGTCCCCCCAGCGACCCCAGTTGCTGAGCTTTTTGCCCAGCTCGCGAAAATTGCCTGCTGGGTCGGCTTTGTGTACGTGCACTCCCACCAGAGTTCTCCTGTGCCAGCCGGTAGGCTTCAAGCAAGCGCAATTGGAACGGTCTGTGGCCCGCGCACCAGAAAACTGGTGCCATAATCAATCTCGCCAGCAAATTCGTAGTTTGGAATGCATTCCAGGAAGAGACCGATCGCGATCGCCGCCTCAAGCCGAGCCAAACTCTGGCCGAGGCAATTGTGCATTCCGAAACCAAAGCCCAGATGTCCCTTCTGCTGCCGATGTATATCAAATCGGTCGGGGTTTTCGTGCCTAGCGGGATCTCGGTTGGCCGCACCGAATAGCAGGTAGATGTGCTGACCGTCACGCAGCTCCACCCCCCCCATCTCGACCGGTTCGCCTTTCGTCATGCGTGGATCAGCCTGGACGGTAGGATCCCACCGCATAATTTCCTCCAGCACTGCGGGCAGGCGTGACGGAGCCTCCAGAACATGGCGGCGCACATCGGGAAACTTGCCGAGCACTACGATCGAATTCGACAGCCAACGCGCAGTCGTTTCATTGCCGGCGAACAAGAGCTGGCGGCAATTCTGCATCAGTTCTACGGTCGACATACTCTTGCCGATATCCGATTGCACAATTTGGCTGATCAAATCTTCGCCCGGCTTACGCCGGCGCTCGTCAATCTGTTCCTCCAGGTACTTCGCGAAGGCTGCCTTGGCGTTCTGGCTCGCAATGAACTGCGGCGCCACGGGATTGCCCTCCGCGCTCGCCTCCTCGGCCATCGCGTCGCTCCACTCGACCAGACTCTGACGCATGTGGTTTGGCATGCCGAGCATTTCAGCGATTATGTATGCGGGAATGTCGCGGCAGAATTTTCTGAAGACTTCCACCGATTCGCCTGCTCGCAAGCGCTCTTCCACAGGCGCTAGTAAGCGTAAGACGCACTCCCGGATGGTGCCACTTAGCTTGCGCTGCAGGGTCGCCGGCTGGAACGCCACGGACCAGACGGCGCGCAGCCTGTCGTGTCGTTCCTTATCGGTCAGGCAAATGATCGCGTCCATGCCGAATAGCTGCTCGCCGATTGTGCCTTCGTGCGTGAATTTCGAGAACGCCAACATGGTCTTGCGGCATAAGGCATCACTGGTGACCATCCAGCTCTTCATCAGGTCGTTCCACACGATCGGGCCCTGAGCTCTAATCCGCTCGAGAGTCGGGTAGGGATCCTGGGCAATTTCGCGAGAGAAGAAATCGACGTTCATGGTGGCTGATTCCCGAGACATTGGGATCCTAGGGATAATCGACCGCAGCACGCGTGCGTTGCAGATTATTCTTCACCGATAATGATGGCGGACGCCGGGCACTCATCCGCCGCCGAACGCACTCTTTCGTAGCACTGCGGTGCTGGGCGCTCCTTGGCCGACGCAAACCCCTCTTCGGTTTGGAAAAAAACCTCGGGCAGGACACGCACGCAGCGTCCGGAGGCAATGCACCTTCCGTGATCCACTCTGACGCTGATTCTCGGGCTAGAGGTGGAGCTCCCGTCCGAGCTCGCCCGCTTTTGACTGGTCATGCAATCTCCCGGACGTGTTTACGGATACCGAGCCATTGGCACGAGTTAATCACTAGATTAATATTGGATGGCGAGCTTAAGGGGGCATGCTGGACGTGTCAACCAGCCGCCTGGCGCGCCAGGCCCGACGGCTCTGGACCGCTTCCCTGACGTAGAGTCGGGCGTGACTGGTATCGAGGAGATCACGTGGTTCATCAGGCATTCGATCGCCGCAAGGTGGGTGGTGCCCCTCTGCTTGGCACAATGATCACCTATGACGCACCGGACAACGTGGAACTGCAGAGCCAGCTTGGTCCTGACTTCGTCATCATCGATTGCCAACATTCACTCATCACCGAGGGCGCCGCCCGGCGGCTCATCTACGCGTCTCATACTCCGAGCACTGCGATTATCGTTCGGGTGAGCTCCGGAGACCCTTACAAGATCGGTTCTGTATTGGATGCCGGAGCAGACGCTGTAATCGTTCCAATGGTTAACACGGCTTATGAAGCTCGAGCCGTCGTTGCCGCCTGCAACTATGGACCGGCCGGCATCAGAAGCTTGGGCCCCACCCGAAGATCTCTCACGGCCGACCCCCGTGCGCTCGAGGAGCGAGTCTGCTGTTTCGTGATGGTCGAAACTGAGGAAGCTGTGAGCAATATCGAGGAGATTTGCGCCGTTCCCGGTTTGGGCGGAATCTTTCTGGGCAGCGGTGACCTCGCCGTAACGATGGGCGAGCCACTTTTCTCATCCATACCAAGCGCAGCCCTGCGCGCGGCCAGCAGAAAGGTTGCCGCCGAGTGCCGTGCCGCTGGCATCATCGCCGGCGCGTATGCCGGGCCTGGCACGCGCGCCAAGGATTTCATCGATGATGGGTTCGATCTCCTAGCGATCGGAATAGACTGGCTCTATGTGCGCAGTGGCATCTGCGCCAGTCTCGAGGAAATCAGGAAGCTTCTCCCTTCGTCCACGTAATAGTCTCGCGACGTAGTCCACAGCGCGCGGATGTAGGCGTTCCCCTCCAGAGTTTCCCATGATCAAAGTAAATTTCTGCCTCATCCGACGCGCGGAACTCACACACGCCGAATTCATCGACTACTGGCGCCGAAAGCACGCGCCCTTGGTGCGGCAATATGCAGAAGTGATCGGTATCGTGAAGTACGTTCAAAGCCATGCGCTGGAGCACCCTGTGAATGAGCTACTACGCCACTCACGCGGTGCTCCAGGCGGATTCGATGGTGTCGCGGAAATTTACTACGAATCAGCGGAAGCACTGCATCGTGTGATGTTCGAACCGGCCGCAAAAATGGCCGGCAAGGCTTTGCGGGAGGACGAAATGCGGTTTATCGATCTCGGGCGGTCGCCCTTATTCATTTGCTGCGAGCAAACGATTATCGCGGGGCCCTCAATCCATCCGCACCCCACCATCGACGTTGATGGTTTGACCAGTAATATATGAGGCCTCCGGGCCGAACAGGAAGGAGACTACAGCCGCCAGTTCTTCCGGCCTCCCCTGTCGACGCAAGGGAACGCTGCGCGAAATCGACTGCTTGATGTCTACCGTGGATAAGTTGCCGACACGGCCCGCAATCCGTGAGAAAGTACCGTCCATCATATCTGTATCGATTGTGCCCGGACATACGCAATTGACACGCACGTTGTGGCGGGCAAGCTCCAATGCCATCTGCTGCGTCAGCCCAATCACCGCGAACTTGCTGGCGCAATAGCCGCCGTACCATGCCATTCCGACGCGCCCGGCGAGTGACGACAAATTCACGATGGCACCAGCTTTGCCGGCCGAGATGAGGCCTTGCGCCGCTCTTTTTGACACCAGGAAGACGCCATTTAGATTAACGTCGATTGTGCGCCTCCACTCTTCGTACTCGAGATCCGCAATCGCCGCTGACCCTGCACTGCCGGCAACGCCAGCGTTATTGACGACGGCGTTCATAGTACCGAACTCGCGCTCGGCCTGTTCAAAGAGGTTCGCGACCTGATCCGGCTGGGTCACATCGCAATCGACCGATATCGCTCTACGTCCCAACGTGCGAATCTCTTCGGCTACAGATTCGACTCCCCGCCAGCCACAGGCTCTCTCCTGTTCAGGGAAATCACTCATCATTCGAGACCGCGACGCAACCACGACTTGTGCACCGTCCGATGCAAGCTTTACGGCGATTGCGCGTCCAATGCCGCGCATGCGTGCGGCGCCAGTTACCAGTGCGGTGACCCCGTTCAGACGGCCGGAAGACTGATTCAAGCTAAGTACCCGCTGGGTTCGGCAGAAATTTGGACGAGCTGCTTACCGGTGTTGCCACCTGCAAACATCCTGGCAAGCGCGACTGGGGCCTCTTCAAGACCCTGGACGATATCAAAGCGGTACGTCAATTTTTGCTCTTTGATCCACTGTAGCAGCACAGGATAGGCTTCGGGAGCACGCGGCAGAAAGTCGCTGATGATAAATGCCTGCATGCGGAGTCGATTGACCAGGAAGCGACGCATATGGGAGAACGTCTCGTGCGGTTTCTGCTGGTTGTACTGCGAAATTTGTCCGCATACGATGATGCGTCCGTGTCGATTCATGGAACCCATTGCAGCATCGAGCGTATCACCGCCGACATTATCAAAGTAGATGTCCACCCCGCGGGGACAGTGACGTCCGATGGATTCCACGATATCTTCGCGACGATAGTTGATCGCGGCATCGAAACCAAGATCCTCCACGATCCAGCGACACTTTTCGGCCGAGCCAGCCAATCCCACCGATCGACAGCCAATGAGCCTTGCGATCTGTCCGACCAGTGAGCCGACTGCGCCAGCCGCTGCAGAGACCAGCACGGTCTCGCCGGGCGACGGTCGGCCGATCTCGAGAAGACCGAAGTACGCCGTCAGGCCTACATGACCCATCACGCCGAGGTATGTAGTCAATGGAAGGCGCTCCGCACGCGGCAAACGCGCGACGCCTTCGCCATCGGATACGGCGAAACGCTGCCACCCCAACATACCCGACACGATATCGCCCGGCTGGAACTTCGGATGCTGCGAGTCTTCGACTATGCCCAACGTGATTCCCCGCATCACTTCGCCCAGCTTGAGCGGTGGCAAATAGGTTTCCTCTCCGCTCGCCCAAAGTCTGTTGGTTGGATCGAGCGACAGATAGATGTTTCTGACGAGAATTTGACCTCCACCCACCACGGGTATCGGCTCGCAGACCCATTCGAAGTTTCCCGGCTGGATTTCTCCTTGCGGAAATGCCGCCAAGCGCCACTGAGTGTTCATCTCCGGAGCATTCATGTCATCTGTTTACCATGCAGTGAACTGAGATCTTCACCCCACTCCCATCAGCAAAACTTCTTGAGCTCCGCCCTGGCGATCGCCCTGTTGTGTACCTCGTCCGGTCCATCAACGATCCGCATGGTCCTTAGGCTGGCATACATGCGCGCCAGCCCCGGATCGGTCGTGACTCCCGCCCCGCCAAAGGCCTGAATGGCATCGTCAACGACCTTGAGCGCCACCTTCGGCGCAGCCACTTTGATCATGGCGATTTCGCGCTGCGCCGTCTTATTCCCTGCCGTATCCATTACGTATGCAGCCTTGAGCACAAGCAGCCGCGTCATTTCGAGGTTGGTGCGGGCGGTGGCGATGCGTTCCTGCCAAACCGAATGCTCGGCGATTGGTGCGCCGAAAGCTACTCGTGATAGCAGCCGCTGACACATTGCCTCGAGAGCCCGCTCAGCGGCGCCCAGAGTGCGCATGCAATGATGGATGCGCCCTGGACCGAGTCGGCCCTGCGCGATCTCGAAGCCCCGCCCCTCACCGAGAATGAGGTTGTCCCGGTGAACCCGTACATTCTCGAGCAGCACCTCGCCGTGACCGTGCGGCGCGTCGTCGAACCCGAATACGGGGAGCATCCGCAGTACCTTCACGCCCGGGATGTCGCGGGGCACGAGAATCTGCGACTGCTGCAGATGCTTTGGGGCACCCGGATCGGTCTTGCCCATGACGATCAGGATCGTGCATCGTGGATCGCCGATCCCGGACGACCACCACTTGCTGCCGTTGATGAGGTAGTGGTCCCCATCGCGGCGGATCTCCGTGCGGATATTGGTCGCATCAGAGGATGCCACCTCTGGTTCGGTCATGAGGAACGCTGAGCGAATCTTTCCTGCAAGCAGCGGCTCGAGCCACTTGCGCTTCTGGTCCTCGCTGCCGTAGCGCTCGAGCAACTCCATGTTGCCGGTATCCGGTGCGCTACAGTTGAACACTTCGGGCGCGAACTCGACCCGCCCCATGATCTCGCAAAGTGGAGCATATTCCACATTCGTGAGCCCCGGTCCGCGAGCACTCCCGGGCAAAAAGAGATTCCACAGCCCCGCCGCCCTCGCCGCCTCTTTGAGCTCCTCGAGGATCGGCGGAATCTGCCAGCGCTCCGCGCCGAACCCCCTCATCTGCTCGTGATAGAGGCGCTCGGCCGGATATACGCGCTCGTCCATGAAGTCCTGAAGTCGCCCGAGGAGCTCCCTTGTGCGGGCATTGTGCTCGAAGTACATGGCCTTTCTCCGTACCTGTAAATGTCCTACACTATCTGCGGATTGTCCTACACTTTAACTCACCTGTCCCCAAAAGAGACCACGGAGTCGAGCGACTTGAGCTCAAGCGAGATGGCAAGCGGGCAAGCGGACCTGGATCTGCGAAGGCTGGCCGAGTTCATGCAGGCCGCTTTGGGATCGCCTCCGGGGGAGCTCCGGGTACGCCGGTTCCGCGGCGGCCAATCCAATCCGACCTATCTCCTCTCGGTCGGGGAAGTCCCGTACGTGTTGCGCAAGAAGCCTCCGGGGCGGCTGCTGCCGTCGGCTCATGCGGTCGAGCGCGAGTACCGCATCATGTCAGCGCTCGCGAGCTCTGGGGTCCCTGTACCCAGGATGCTGTGCCTTTGCGAAGATCCCGGTGTCCTTGGCACGCCCTTTTACATCATGGAGTACATCGAAGGCCGCGTGCTCTATGACCCCGCTCTACCCGGCATGAGTCGCGAGGAGCGCGTCGCCGTCTACACGGAAATGAACCGCGTCATCTCCGCACTCCATCAGATCGACTACCGCAGCGTCGGACTCAAGGACTTCGGACGTCCGGGCCATTATCTCGAGCGGCAGGTCGGGCGCTGGACGAAACAATACCGGGCAAGCGAGACCTCGACGATCGAGGCAATGGAGCGCCTCATTGATTGGCTTCCCACGCATCTTCCTGCCGCCCAAGACAGCTCGATCGTGCACGGTGACTTCCGGCTCGACAATCTCATTCTCTCCACCACCGAGCCGCGCATCCTCGCGGTGGTCGACTGGGAGCTCTCGACGCTCGGCGACCCTCTTGCCGATGTCGCGTACCATGCCCTCATCTGGAGCCTCACGGGGGAGCAGTTTCGCGGTATGGCGGGCCGGGATCTTGCCCCGCTCGGCATCCCCAGCGAGCGCGAGTACGTGATGGAGTACTGCCGCAGGACCGGCCGCGCGAGCGTTGACTCCCGAGTGTGGCACTTCTACATCGCATTCAACCTCTTTCGCCTCGCCAGCATCCTGCAGGGCATCCTGCATCGCTCCCTCGAAGGCAACGCGGCTGATCCGACCGCCAGCGAGACGGGTCGGCGCGCCCGGGTAATCGCGGAAGCAGGCTGGCAGCGCGTCACCTCGAGTCGGCTCGACTGACTCTCCATGGCGTCCATTTTCCTCATCCGCCATGCCCAAGCCTCCTTCGGGACCGGTGACTATGACCGCCTGTCGCCGGTTGGCGTTACACAGGCAAGGATCGCCGGCGAGTTCCTTGCAGCGACCGCCGGCCCCATCACCCGCATCATTGCCGGGCCGCTTCGACGCCAGCGCGATACTGCCGTGGAAATTGTCGCAAAGTTGCGCGAGGTGCAGCGGAACATCCCGCAGCTCGAGCTCGACCCCAGGCTCGATGAGTTGCGCATCGATGAGCATATCGCTCGGATCGCACCGACCCTCGCCGATCCGAGCGGAGAGCTTGCCGCCAATCTTGCCAAACCGACGATCTGCTCGAGGTCCTATCAAAAAGTCATCCGCCGAGTCTTCATGCATTGGCAGCAGCTGTCCCAGGATTCCGATGCTGAGACGTGGCCGGCGTTCGCGGCGCGAGCGCGCGAGGTCGTGCGTGACATTAGCGCGCGAAGCGTGCGCGGAGGAACCACTATCGCAGTGAGCTCGGGCGCATTGATCGCGGCCATCACGCAGTACGCGCTAGGCCTGCCGGATGAGGGCACGTACGGATTATTTGAAGCGCTCGAGAACTGCTCGATCACGCACCTACTCCACTCCGGCGAGCGCATCTCCCTCTCCTCCTTCAACGACACAACTTATCTCGCTGCCCTCGGCGCAAGCCGCAGCGCCACGAGTCTCATTACCTATCGGTAGGCAAACACCGTGTCCCGACTCTTTGACCTGAGTGGCAAATCCGCGCTCATCACCGGCTCCTCGCGGGGCATAGGGCAGGCGATCGCGGAAGCAATGGCTGACCACGGCGCCAACGTTGTCATCTCTTCACGCCGGCAGGAGGCCTGCGATGCCGTAGCGCAAGCGATCAACCGCCGAGGCGGCGGCCGGGCCGCCGCCCTGCAGGCGAGCATCGGCAGCAGATCCGACATCGAGCGCCTCGTGTCGGGGGCTCGGGCCGCCTTCGGCCGCATTGATATCCTCCTCTGCAACGCGGCCACCAACCCATATTACGGACCCATGTCCGACATCACGGATGAGCAGTTCGAGAAGGTCCTACGCAATAACGTTCTCGGCAGTCATTGGCTTGCACAGCTCGTCGCGCCCGAGATGGTGGCGCGAAACGAAGGAGTCGTCATCCTCATCTCTTCTGTGGGCGGCTATCGCGGCTCGCCGGTTATCGGAGCATACAACCTCTCCAAGGCCGCTGATTTTCAGCTTGCCCGCAACCTCGCAGTTGAGCTCGGAGCCCACAACATCCGCGTCAACTGCATTGCCCCCGGAATCATCCGCACTCACTTCTCGCGAGCCCTTTGGGAAAACGAGAAGAACCTGCAGAGCGCGCTCAGGGGAACTCCGCTTGGACGGATAGGGGAACCGGAGGATATCGCCGGGGCAGCGGTATTTCTCGCCTCCGCGGCCGGGCGATATATCACCGGTCAATCCATCATCATCGACGGTGGCGCCACCGTCACTATCCCGGGAATCTGACGAGCAGCACAAATGAGCCTGAATGCCGCGCGCCCGCAAGCCCCCGACAGCCGCAGCCCGCGGGAGTTCATCGTGCGCGACATCATCAGGGGCCTCTACGAAGGGCGCTACTTACCCGGACAGCGTCTGGTTGAGGCAGGCCTCACTGCTCACTACCGAGTCAGCCGCGGTCCGGTCCGGGAGGCGCTCAACTGGCTCGCGGCTCGCGGCGTCGTCTCCCTGACACTGCAGCGTGGTGGAGAGGTGCGTCTCCTTTCTCGCGAGGATGCGGTCGACGTTCTCGTAGTGGTCGAGTCGCTGATCGGCCTCGCTGCGGGCTTGGCCGCACTTCGCGCCGAGTCGCCCGGGGCCGTAAGTGGACTGCGGAGCTCTCTCAGCAGACTCGAGGAATTCGACCCCTCGAGCGGCACCCCCGAATACGCGCATGCCCGCGACAGCTTCTATGGCACGTTATTGGATATCGCCGGTAATGCCGAGCTGCGCCGCATCATGCCTGGAACTCTCGTGCACCTCGTCCGTGTGCAGTATCGAGATGCCCTCCGGGCCGTGGGTCCGAGCAGGCATGCGGACTACCACGCCATCGCCAGGGCGGTGCTCTCGAGGCAGCCGATGAAAGCGGAAGCCGCCGCGCGAGCCCACATCGGAAAGATGATAGCCGTGCTTGCACCTCCTCCCCAGAGGGATTGGGGGCGCAACTTGTCGGACGTGAGTTTCGGCCTCGGCCTTGCCGGACAGTCACCGCCTGAACGTTCGCGGCGTCGAAAGCGACGAAGAACCCATTCCAAAGAAACTCCGGTCGGTTCGTAAACGAGAGGCGACGTCGCGAGCTACTACAGAAGGCTTTCGTGCAGCCAATATTCTAGATTCCCCTCAACAGACTTGCACTTCTGGCGTGAATGCCTTCTCCCTGCGGTGACACTCATTCAAATCCGCGAAGGTATTGACGTTCACGAACCTGCCGGTCTGAATAAACCCGATCCGATGACCATTCGCGACCAGCTGCATAAACGCCTCTTCGAGCGGAACATCCCGAAGATTAGCTTTGAATTCGCATGCACTCTGGAGAACAGCCCGCGAGAGTACATGCGGACTGGATGCTGACGTACTTGGCGAAGTCGTAACCGACGACGAATTCACGGATCCGCAGGGCGGCCTCGCGGATGCCCCAGAAATACGCGGCCGTTCACGCCGCATAGAGAAGGCGGCGGTCGCGGCCTATCTCGGCGCGTATGTAGGGGTTTCGAACCGCCCTGGGTATGACGAGATCGAAGGATCGGGCGAATAAAGCCTCGAGGTCGTCGCCCAATGAGGGGCTGGCCTCGAATTCGAGAGGAAATCGAGATCGCTGCTAGGACCGAAATCCGCAGGACGCCCCGCCGACGACACCGACATTACAGCTGCCGCGCGTCATCAAGTCATTGGTCGCCTCGGTCTTCATGGAATCGCTCAGCATATCGCCCGTGGCCACCAGGCCCCTAGTGCCGACCAGGGGATATCACGGCGTACCAAGCCGTCGGCTGGGCCGCTGGGTAACTTTGCGGGTAACTCGGCAGAGAGAACTGCTCAAGTCACTGTTCTTAAAAGTATTTTCCGCCGGCTTCGATGCCTCTCCCGGGCACCAATAATTCTTTATTTTTCAATAGATTAAATCCTAATTGCGATTGTCTTCCGAGACGCCTTCCGGCGCTTCGGAGAATGACTGCGGCCGAGTCGTTGCTTTTATTGTTCATCGGACCGCGGCGACATCCTAGCAGGGCTTCATCGGGGCGGGGCGGGGGAAATTCAAATAGGATCCATCGGCTCAGTCTATCTTGGGCGGTGCCCAATGGGCCGCAAGCCAGTGCCGGTGTAGTGACGATCCGATTCTTCGGATCTCATGAGGAGTACGACAAGGTTGATGCGGAGACCGTGTGATGAAAGCGACACTGATCATCATTCAGAATGATACGGATCATGCAGAGGCCAAGTCGCTCGTCGAGAAGTTGATGCGCTCGAGCGATTCCGCTCATCTAGCGCGAATGACCGCCCAGGCGCGCCTCATCGAGGCTTATGAACGCACGCGCTGGCTCGGCCGGATGCCGAGCCTGTCGGAGCTGCTGACTTATCTGATGGAGCAGCACGGCCTCTCGCGAGCGGATCTCGTGCCGCTTCTCGGCACGGCAAGCCGGGTGAGCGAAGTCATGAATGGTAAGCGCGAGCTCAGCATGTCCATGATCCGCAAGCTTCGCGAGCGATTTCACATTTCGGCTGACTTGCTGATCCCACGGACCCAGCCGCACGGAGTGGCTGCCTAGCGGCCGAAGCTCGCCATTGGGCGCTCGATCAAACTGCAGATGCGCTTAACAATTGCGCTCCAGAAAACGAGAGCTTCGATGCGAAAACCGACTGACCATCCCATGACCTACATCATGCCATGCAGAATGCCCGCTATCGAGACGGTCTACTCTAGGGAGGAGCTGACCGCCCCCAGCCCAATGTTGCAGCAAGCCGTGCCACACCCGAGGCGCGCGAACCTCGAGAGTGACGCTCGCGGTAATGCTAGCCTACCTGAAATATGAACGAAGAAGCCGCTCAAGCGAACACCGCCTCGACTCCTCCACCGAAGCTCGCTGGGCGATTGTTGCGGCTCGTTGCTGTCATTATTGATGGACTGATCGGCATCGCTTTCGTGCTGCCGATCTACTGGTACTTCCACGTTTGGGAAGACGTCAAGGCCGGCGTACAGCCGCCGCTACGAGTTAAGGCGCTTATTTGGATTGTCGGATTCGCTACGTTTGTTGCCATTAATTATCGCCTTCTGGAGAAGCGTGGCCAGACAATCGGGAAGTGCTGTATGAGCGTAGCCATCGTTGACTTGGACGGGGCCAACATCGGGGCTGCGCGCATAATTACCTACCGATTTGTGCCTGCCGCAGTTGTGTCCCTTGCGCCGATAATTGGCCCGTTATTTTCCCTTGCGGACATCCTTGCCATATTCGGAGAGCAGAGGCGCTGTATACATGACCGGATCGCCGGAACCAAAGTCATCGACCTGGCACGCGATTAGGCGGAGCGGCTTGGGGACTCGTCACGATATTGTTCGAGGCTGCAGCCAGCAATGAAGCGGGTCGCCGCGGCGGCGTAGTGCTCGATGTCCTCGAGATAGACGCCGGGATCACGCTGCGGCATACAGCGGCGACTTGCTCTGCTCGATGTGGTGCCGTAGGCGGCGGTTTCGGATTGCGTGGAGCTCGACCAGGTCTACGTGCCGCCCCAAAAGGGCTTCCAG